>OFMA01000791.1_pt1 | contig 22538 bp, 12 predicted proteins | sample 1541011 | NCBI WGS metagenome assembly OFMA01 (sample SAMN04209225, study PRJEB22552) | human gut metagenome | biome: gut; material: feces | host: Homo sapiens | place: USA: Oklahoma
AGCACAGTTAGTGCTGCCAGAAAGTCCGCCCATTGTCTCCGGTGTGTCGGACATGTGCCCGCCAGTGTGTCCAAACGTGGAAGAGACACGGAATCAGCTGCAAAGCTCTGGCTGGAAGAAATACGCGCATTTTTTCCCGACGAATGCTCCAGCTGCTTTTCTCCAGGAATCTGGCATGCTGTGCTTCCTGCAATATTGTTTACCCCCGAAGAACCGTGTATGCCTCCTGTGAAGACCACTATCTGCTTCCTATCTTCCAAACAGGATTTTTATGACATGCTCTTTTTCTGCATCCAGCTGTTTGATCCACTCCTTTTTGATCCGCACGGCATATGCTGCCCCCGCTTCCGGTTCCAGTTGCTTTTCATCGCAGAAGACACTTTTTATCCACTCTTTTTTACACTCGCACTTTTCCGGATTTGAGAACCGGATGTCGAATTTCTTTCCCGCAAAAATCAGCTTTACTTCTGCATTTCCCTGCGCATCAAACTGTTCCGGCATGAATGCCGGCGCAATTACCAGATCTCCCATGACCCCCTTTACGCCGAATACTTCCGTAACCATCGTAAGGAGATACCAGCTTGCCGCACCCGTCAGGTATGCATACATGCCTCTTCCTGACAGATCATAATATTCCGGCAGTCCCGGATACATCCTGCTGTTGTCAAAATTCATTGCCGCGTTAAGAAGAGCCTGCAGGGCTTTATTTCCCTCCCGCGCAAATCCTCTCCGGTACAGTGCATTGGCGTACATGACAGCCATATGGGAAAATACTGCTCCGTTTTCCTTCTCCCCGTAAGCAAATCCAAACATTCTTCCCAGATCCATTTTTTCTTCACCAAAATCCGTATTCAGACGGTAGCCGCCCGCTTTCTCATCATACAGATATTTATCGGCACTCTGGCAGATTTTGCGGATCTGATCCGGTGTTGCCGTGCCGCTCATAATCGCAAAAACCTGACTCGTCAGCATCATCCGTACCTTTCCGTCTTTACAGCCCTCCACCGGATTCTTATGATCGTCATAATAGCCATTAAACCATCCGTGTGCCTCATCCTCAGCAATCCACTCCTGCACCCTTATATGCTCCATCAGCCAGTCTGCTTTTTCCTCCAGATTGCTGCAAATCTGCTCTGCTTTTACGATCATGGTCTGACCACTGAGATTATGTGCACATTTCTCCAGATAGGCGTCCAGTATCCCTCGTTTCTTTTCCACATTCTCATACAGCTCCCTGCCACCTGCAAACAGCATTCCCATCTCTTCTGCAATCTCAAAACGCTTACAGCCGGTCTCCTGCTCTAACAGCCGGATACAGTGCGCAATCTCTTTTAAATTTCCCGCATAAGCACTTGTAAATGCCACGCTTTCTCCATTTTCCCATGCCATATCCAGCGCGTCATTCCAGTCTGCCCCGTGCAGCCGCATCTCATTGTGCGCACCGACATCGTAGAATGCACAGAGATTCTGAAGAAGCAGATGTTCCAGTACACTTCCGAAATAGACGACGCCACCCTCTGTGCGCTGGCATTTTCCATATGTCTCGTCCCATCCGGTATCGTGATCTGTGCCTCTTTTGGACTGCAGATCCTTAAAATACGGAACCTTCTCAAAAAGAATCTCGAGATCTCCTGTCTGGTCAATATAAAATTTTGTCGTCACAAACGGCCAGAACGCATGATCCATCCACACACGGGTAATATGATTCCGGTCCGCAATAAACTCCCCCTGCGCATTTCCGATAATTGTGGCATTGGTTCCGTCCACCCGGACACCGCCGTAATTGTCGATGATCATCTGCCGGACTGCGGAAGGGTCCATGAGAAGCAATGCCAGACAATCCTGCCACAGATCCCGCCAGCCACGTCCTCCTTTTCCGTAATCATGATACGGCAGGAACGAACAGCCGTAAATTCTCCGCAGAATTGGCTGGAACGTAATCCACTTAAGATAATTGTCTGCATCCGGATTACCCGTTTTAAATGTGATGTTTACTTTCTTTGTCCAGTACCGTTTTACTTCATCATAAGCTTCCTTTACCTGGCTTCTTTGTCTGAGAGATGCTGTAAGAGGTTCGATCTGTGATCTCTCGTCGGTCATTCCGCCCAGAGTCAGATAGCAGACTGTCTCATGTGGTTTTAATAAAATCTCCGCAAATTTAAGAGCTCCCACTGCTTCTTTTCCCTCTGCCTTACTTCCTGCCACAGCTCCCGGCTTTTCTGTCCGGACTGCCTCCGGTATGAGATAGGAACCTCCCTCCCCGATAAACTCCCCGACGGTCGGGTAAAAAGCTGCCGGTGCCTCTCCCTCTCCGGTGGAACCATATACAAAATACGTTGTATGATTCTTCTGATGCCCCCGCTCATCAAACGACATCGCAGGCGTCACCTCCACCCCATAATCCGTGGTACAGATCCGGTGCAGCAGGGAAGTCACATGGCGGTGATCCCTGATATTGTCCGCACTTCTTCCATAGACCGGCATCACTGCAATCGGTGTCATTTCAAGCGGTTCCTCTGTTATATTGGTAAGTTCCGTCATCATCACTTCCATCGCTCCGTCTACCGTAACAAAAGAAGTAATCTCTGCTTTTAGTCCATGGACTGCGGATGTCCGCGTCAGTTTCTGCCACATAAATCCGGCTTCCAGTACGCTTTTCTCCTGTTCTCCGGTAAACCGCAGAAATTCTGCCTCTGCCGACGAACCGCAGGCTGACCAGTATCCCCGGTTTTTGATACGGCACCAGAAATTTCTTGTATTTTTATTGTTATGGAGATTTTCAATACTGACCGGCTCCATCAGGAAATGGTTCTGATCCCTTTTGCTGTCGCCGCCGAGTGTCGGTGTAATGCAGGATTTTAACCCACCGTCTCCTGCAAGAGGAAAATACAATCCACTGTAGTCTTCCGGCTGATACACCCGGAAGCTTCCCTGCTGATCCAAAAATTCTATCTTTCCCACGAATCTTTCCTCCCATCTTATGACATATACAATACGATTTCTGTCTGCTTTTTCAATACTTCCTGCGGAATATAATCTCCCTGCATCCTGACTCCATTTACAAGTAGTCTGTCGCATCCCGACTGCACATGTCCCGGATTTTTCACAACAATATGTAACTGGCAGCCTCTGAAAACTTTATTTACTTCAAACTCCTCCCATTCATGCGGAATTGCAGGCGTAAGATGCAGTCCATAGAAATCCGGACGCATACCCAGAATTCCCTCCACACAGCCGACCATAACCGTGGAAGCAGTTCCCGTGAGCCAGTGCACATGTGACCTTCCGAAATTCGGACTTGCCTTTCCTTCCGTGAACTGTCCATAGCAATAAGGTTCAATCACGCGGATCTGTGCACGGTCATTCTGTGCAGCCGGTGCATTTTCCATAAAATAAGTAAATGCTCTGTCTCCATGTCCCCGCAATGCCTCCGCCAGGATAATCCATCCCTGCGACTGTGAGAAAATACCTGCATTTTCTTTTGCACCCGGATTATAGATGACAGCCAGTGCTCCGTCAAAGGCGTGCGCATGATACGGCGGGTCCATCAATATTGCACCATACGGCGTGTTTAATTTCTCATATACCCTCTCAAGCGCCATATCCGCCTGATCCGCTTTTGCCAGCCCGCTGATCACCGCCCAGCTCTGCGGGTTCAGCCACATATTTGCCTCCGGATCCGTGCGCTTTCCGATCACTTCGCCTGCTTCTGTAAATCCACGGATAAAACGGTCCTCATTCCAGCAGAGTTCCTGCAGCAATTTCCCCAGTTCCTCCTGCTTTTCATCAAGATAGGCAGCCGTTTCTTTATCCTGCTTGTATTCTGCAAACTTTCGCAATATATTCATCGCATAATAAAGCTGCATGGCAACAAATGTGGATTCCCCTTCTTTGCCCAGTCTTAAGCAGTCATTCCAGTCGGCATACAGCCCCGCCGGCATACCGTGTTTTCCCAGATGGTTCATGGAAAAATCGATGGCACGCTTCAGATGCTCGTAAACAGTCGCCTCTCCCCGGTTTGCATACGGAATCACTTCATCCATAAATTCCAGATGTCCGGTCTCCGCTATATACTTGTAGACGGTCGGAAACAGCCAGAGCGCATCGTCTGCACGATATGCCGGATGCCCGGTCTCCTTTACATAAGATGCATCATCCGGCGTATCTTCATGTCCCGGATTGTGTGTAAACTTTACCAGTGGCAGTCCGCCTCCATTATCCACCTGTGCGGAAAGCATAAACCTGATTTTTTCAACTGCCATCTCCGGTGCAAGGTGAATGACTCCCTGTATATCCTGTACCGTATCACGATAACCGTATCCATTGCGCAGTCCACAGTAGACAAACGACGCTGCACGCGACCAGATAAATGTCATAAAGCAGTTATAGGCGTTCCATGTATTTATCATGGCATTGAATTCTTCACTCGGTGTCTTTATCTGAAAATGTGCAAGCTTTCCATGCCAGTAATCGGTCAGCTGCTGCAATTCCTTTCCACAGACCTGCTCCGGCAGCACATAGGAGGCCAAAATCTCTGCCACCTCAGGTTCCTCTTTCATTCCAACCAGAAATGCGAACTCACAGTGCTCTCCCGGTGCAAGCCGCACCACCGTACTGAGTGCTCCGCAGCTGTTGCCGTTCTCATTTCCCTCGTTACACAATGTTCCCTCTGCCACACCTGCCGGATTGCCATATCCGTGATATCTTCCGAGGAACTTCTCTCTGTCGCCGCACCAGGATGTCACTTTTGCTCCCTTCAGTGCAAAGAAACGGCTGACAACGATTTTATCATCGACATCGCTGCCTTCCTCGATCTGATCCAGATTCGCATGAATCATCTGCCGCACATGATCCCCACAGAAAACCGTGCGCGTAATAAACTGCGAATACTGTAAATTCACCTGATCCTGCTCATAGTTGCTGTTGTTTGTAAATTCAGCGTACCCGGTAACCGTCAGTTCTCTTTCTTCTGCAGATGTGTTGGCAATGCATACATTCCACACCTCATACGCCCGGTCTAGCGGCACATAATATCTCACTTCTGAGTGAATACCGCTGTAATCCGCCTGCATTTTTGTATAAGCAGTTCCATGGCGGCATTCACTCCGGTAAGTTTTCAGATCCTTTCCCACCGGCTGCCAGGAAGCCGACCAGTAGTCTTTGCTTTTATTATCCCTGATATAAATATATCTTCCGGGTTCGTCAAACTGGTTAAAGATGTATCTTAAAATTCTTCCGTTAGCTCCGGATTTTGCAAAACTGTATCCGCCTGCATTGTTTGAAATAATCGCGCCATATTCCGGGGAACCGAGATAATTAACCCACGGTGCCGGTGTATCCGGTCTTGTAATTACATACTCTTTCTTCGTCTCGTCAAAATATCCATATTTCATATATGCTTTCTCCTGTTTTGATTTTCTAAGGTTTTCTGCATTAAATATAACCTTCCTTTGAAAATCAGAATACCAGATACGACATTAAAATATCAGATTCATGACCTAACTTTATTCAGTAAATACGATAATTCCCGGACAGTGCCAGCATGGCAAACAGATACAGGAAATTGTCGTAATAACGGCGTTCCCCTGTCCGAAGCGGCGTCTCCCAGAACCTTCTGATGCACTCCTTTGCATTTTCTCCCTTCGCAGCCAGCGAAGCCTCTGCATTTACCGCTATCACCGCAACCGGGTGCAGCGCCCGCTCTCTAAGAAGCGTGCCGTCCGTCAGAAACACACCATCCCAGTGTCCGCTCTGCTTTTCGCAGTAAAAACTCTGTAATTTTCCCGCGATCTCTTGCTGCCAGGGATCTCTCCCAAACCACAGCCAGTCCATGGCAATATTTGCAATCGTCCGGTACGCATCACTGTAATACCAGTCATGCCTGCCGAAAATCTCCTGATCTCCCTCATGCGGAGTCCCGTCATACTCCGCATACTCCGCCGACAAACCGGTGTCCGGATGACATGCCAGATGCAGATACGCTCTGCTCGCTTCTGCTGCGCCTCTCCAGAACTCCCGGTCATCTTCGTCCGCCCATCTGGCAAATAATTCATAAAAATGCGGCAGGTGGTACGACGGATCGCTGAAATTACAATTTGTAATAAACTTGATCAGATGCCTGGATGTGTCCCACATCGGTTCCCCCGGATGCCCCGGCTCTCCCTTGTGGATGCATTCCCGCAGAATTGCCCGCGCCTCATCTGCATAGTGAAATATTCCGGTTCCATTTCCCCAGCGGTTTGCCGCAAAAAACAGTGCCATGGCAAAATATTCTTCTCCGTCGGGAGCCGGACCTTCCGCATTTTTACTGCCATCTGTTGCACAGGACCACGCAAAATAATTCTTACATGGTCCATCCTCGATGTACATATATGTCCGGGTCCATTTCCACAGCCGGTCAAACTCTTCCCTGCGGTTCATCTGCACACATGCCATCATTCCATAGGACATTCCCTCTGTGCGCACATCATGGTTTCCCGTATCCTCTATGTATGCCATGTCGGCTCCCACCTCATGATAGAAACGCTCCTCCTCATTCCCATAAAAAATTGTCTCAAATGTCTGCTCCACTCTTCTCTGAATCTCCGCTTCCGGATACCCGTACTCTGCAAACACATTGCGATACTTTCCCGTCTCAAATGCTCCCGCCATCGTTCTACTCCTTTTCTCCTCTTTCCTTTATGTGTGATACGTCTCTTTGGGTCCCAGATAACTTTCCGGGACATCCGTTCCTTCCGGGCGGATCAACAGCTTTTCCAGAACAAACCCAGGTGTGACGGAATAAATGCGCAGACGGTTGATACCACTTCTGCATGAAACCGGAATCTCCTGTCTGCGTATCTGGTCTAATACACCTTTTGCCCAGAACTCTCCCTGATCTCCGATCCGGTATCCCTCAGGTACCGCGTTATAAATCCGTATCTCACCACCGTTATTCTGCACACCGTAGCAGAGTTTCTGATCGTTCGCCACCGGATTGGAGGGCTGCATATAAAGCGTAAGTACATACCCGCCGGGCTTTGATACCCAGAAATGATACTCCAGATACGGTGCATTTTCTCCCGGCACACCATACGCTGTGACCGGAAATGCTTTCATGGCAGACCGCGTTTTTCCATAGTCCTTGATGCATTGAAACCGTACCTTTTCGTTTTTTCCTTCCCGCTTACCATCCGCTGCATATCCATCCTTCCGGTCTGCATAATGCTCTGCCTCCATCACAATATAACCTGCCGTATCCACAAAGGTACCTTCCGGTACTTCCGGCAGATTTTCACATACCGGTATCTCGATCCGGCAGCAGCCGGAAGGCGTTTTTATTTCAAGCACTCCACAAGCAGACGTACCTGTATTTCCATCCCGGTTCATTGCCCAACGCTCCCGGTTTATTACAAGTTCCAGCTTTTCATAATTGTGCTTTTTCCCGTCCAGCACGCCCTGCATCGGCCACACCGAAAGCCATTCCGGTTTTTCTGTGACCTCGTATGCAGCCTCACATTCACTCAGCCCATACAGGGTGATCCCGGCACTCCTGCACGCAGGGTCTAAGAAATCCGGCAGTTTCATGGATTCCGTAAGCCACGGGCTTCCTTCTGCATGCTGCATCGTCTGATCCACTGTCACAACCAGTCTCGGTTTATCCGCGGGCAGTACCCGGTGAATCACCGGGTTTAAACATTCGTCCTCATTCCAGTGCACAAATCCGATGTGCTCCGATGCTCCCATGCCATCCCAGCGCCCGTGATCCATCTGATGATATGCCCTCACCAGTTCCCGGTCACGCTTCAGACACTGTTCTACCGCATCCCCGTAATCATTCGCGTGAAGTGCCCCAAGCTTTGCCAGGTATTGATTCATCCCTGCCAGAAGATGCATCCTGGTCAGATTCAGTGTTCCTGCCGCAGGGTAATAGATGAGCGCCACAAACGCCGCTTCGTATTCCGGCGCATGTTCCTTCACCCACGCATACACACGCTCCGCTTCCGTAAGTATCCGTTTAATCTCCTCCAGTGTATCCTGCGTTTCTCTTCCATGCACCGGGTGATACACCATTGCACGCATTGCCTCAGGTCTTCTCTTTTGTATCAATCTGGTATATCCCTGCAGAACGTCCGCAATCTGTTCCTGTATTTCCTCCGTAAAGCTTCCAAACTGCTGCCTCGTCCACTGTCTGGTATACTCTGCGGTCTGATTGACGGCACCACTTCCCCAACGTCCAAAATCATATGCCATATCCAGAAAATACGACAGTGGGAACTCCTGCGTTGCAATATCCCCCACATTGACAATCCAAAGTTCCCGCACCCCGAATTCATATGCCGTTGTCATCTGTTCCCAGATTTTCGGAAGGTACGAACTGTTGATCCATTCATAGGAAATGGGCCAGCCGTGATAGTCCAAATGATAGTACATCCCATATCCGCCCTTATGCGTCCTCATCTCCTTTGTCGGCAGTGTCCTGAGGTTTCCATAGTTGTCATCACACAGCAGTAAAATAACATCTTCCAGTTCTTCCGATCCCATCAGCCCCGCCGTCTGATCATTTCCATAAAAAAACGCTTCCACTTCCTTGTAGAGAGCAAGCATTCTCGGGACACGCTTTACGTCCTCATCCACACACTCCCGGATCAGCTCATTCTGCGTTTTTAGCACATCGCGCAGCAGTTCAATATTGTCTTCCAATGTTGCTTTTTCTCCGAGAATTGCCGTATCCGCCTCTCCACGCATGCCCAGGGTAATCACATTTTCAAATTTTCCTCTCCGAAGCAGTCCGTCTTTCCAGAACCGGATGATGCCTTCCCAGTTCGTCCGGAAATTCCATGCATCGCCATATACCGAATCTTTTCCTCGCAGGTACTTATACTCCTCCCCCTGTCTCAGACACGGCTCATGATGCGACATTCCCATAATGATTCCGTATTCGTCTGCCAGCTTTGCGTTTGCAAGTCCCGGGCCGTCATCCCCAAATCTGGCGCTCCACATCGCCGGCCACAGATAGTTTCCTTTCAGCCTTAGCAACAATTCAAACACATGCTCATAAACCGAAGTTCCAAATCCCCCAAAGCGCCGGTTGCACCATGTTCCAAATGCCGGCCATTCATCATTGATAAAAAAACCGCGGTATCTTACAGACGGCTCTCCCGCCACACACGCCATCGATGCACGAAGCACCACATGTTCACGGTGAGGTGGCCTGATACCACACCAGTCGACAAACGGAGATACGCCCAGAAGTTCTGACAGATGAAACAGTCCGTAGATTGTTCCACGCTTATCGCTCCCTGCAATCAGAAGAATCTGTGTTCCATGCCATTCTGGATCGTTCAGAAAAAACCAGCCATAACACTCCCGTTTTCCCCGGATCTGTTCCAGACCGATTCTCTTTTCTTCCTCCATCTGCTCCAGAAGTCTGCTTTTTCCAACCGTAGCCGAAACAATCACAGTCTCTGCCCGTTCTGCCACATCCGCAAGTTCTTCCTGTGATGTGCCGTACAGCACCCGCGGGCGTCTGTCCGTTACCAGCTCCACATCGCCGGCAACTTTATCCGCTATCTTCTTTACCCCGGAATCTGCCGCCTCTTCCATCCAAAATATAATCTCTTCCATATTTTCAATCCTTCTCCTTACCGGAAAGAGTTCTTCAGCTGCTCTGCCAGCTGATGTCTGCGGGATGTCCAGTCAGATCCATCCTGTGCCTTTATCATCGCCCGATGCTCTTCTCCCGGTATCACACGGTATTTTTGAATGATCTCCTCCGGAATCCTCGCTTCTTTCCGCTTGCTGCACTTCTGCATCACAAGAATCATTTCCGTCATTTTTCCCTCTGCGATAAGCCGGTCAGCCATGTTGGCGATTTTTCCCTGATGAATCCACACACATTCGCTCTCCCACCGAAAGCTCTCCACAATAAGAACAGGATACCTCTGTTTTGCATGCTTCTCATATCCTGCCGGTGTATACACATAACACAGGCGGTATCCGCCATTTTCTTCCTCCCGGTACCATTCCATATGAAGCATGCCATGCGGCACATTCGCCAGCTGCGGATAACAGAACTCCGGTTCCGGAATCTCAAAATAATTGCATGCAAAACTGCCCTGTCCGTTATATCCGGCATACCCTGCCGGAACTTCCGGATGAATCGTCTCCACGCCGTTGACGATAAAATGTACCTCATGATAGCCGGCAGAAAGTCCTCCTATTTTTCCTCGCCATATTCCTGGCTGCTGCTCCGTTAACGCAGCCAAAATCTCATGCTTCTCCTTAAGCCGGACATCCACACGAGCCGCACCGGGTGCCTCCAGATAGAATTCTGCCGTGCCGTCACTGCACACTTTTACGCCCGGTATGGTCTTTGGATATTTCCCTGCCGGTCTCCCCTGCGCATCCGTTTCAAACCGGATCTGCCGGTGTACCGGATCAAAAAAGAGCATCTGCTCCTCCATGCTCTGGACGGACAGCTGTTTTTCATCCAGGCGGCGCTCCATGCAGCATGCAGATGCCGTTTCTTCCACAGTCTCTGCGCCACAAAACAGAAGCGGCACAAAATCTCTCAGACTCTTTCTCCAGACATGCCATTCATGATAGCCTTCATATACTTTCTTTACGCAAAGCGTTTCTGATTCGCGCATTTTTTTACAGATATCCTCTATTCCGCGCGAAATCTCCTCTTCCCTGCTCCCGCAGGAGAAAAACACAACATCCGGTTTTTCTGCCTCATCCGTGCAGATCCTCTCTGCGTCATAAAGCGATACCCCGGAAAACATTCCAAGTGCCGAAAATTTATCCCGGTGCCTGCATACACTTCTTGCCGCCAGTGCAGACCCCAGTGAAAGACCTGCCAGTGCCCGGTAATTTCTGCCCCGTTTTACCGGAAAATGTGTTTCCACATAAGGAATCAGATCCTCCATCAGCTCTCTGTCAAAATCCCCGGGAAAGAAAATTGCCTCCTCACCCTCGATAAACGCATAATCACAGCTCATCACCACGATCATTTCCCTGCATTTATGCTCCGCGATCAGATTGTCCATGATGTAATTCAGCTTCCCCTGCCAGATCCATCCCGTCTCATTTTCACCGACACCATGCTGTAAATATAAGACCGGATACCGCCGGCTGGGATCTTTCTGGCTTCCATAAGGCGTGTATACATAACATTCTTTCAGGTGACCGTTTACACCGGATGCGTACTTTGCCAGATGCACCGTTCCATGCGGTACCTCTTTCAGATAGTAAAATTCTGCTCCGCGCTCCGGCACCTCAAATGTGTTGATTGTCTCAAAGCAGCCATAAGAAAAACCGGCTTTCGGATGAAACAGTTTCACTCCGTCCACAAACCAGTGATAATAGTGCATTCCTCGCGGGAAGTTCTCTATCTTCCTGTAAAACCCTCCGTTTCCATCCGGCAGGAGTGCAAGCGGCGCTGCATCAAAATAACCGCCCACACCCGCCACTTCCACCGTCTCAGCCGTCGGTGCATACAGATAGAATTCTACCGTCCCATCTTCCCACACCTTCACCGCCTGCCGTTCTTCCGTTATCTCCGGCGCAAACGAAAGTGCCTGCTGCACCAGCGCCTGGTTAAGTTCTGTCCCCATAAAAAAACCTCCCATTCTATAAGATCTTCTGTGAAAATATCGTATAGAATGAAAGGTTCTACCGGCAGATGCGGCGCATCACTTCCTGCTGCAGATCCTCCATCAAAATCTGTGGACTGCAGGCATTGTATGCATCCATGTATTCCTGCCAGGCTGTATCAAAATCCTCTGCCATAATAACCCGCGGAAGCCACTCGTGCTTGATCTCATTGATCTGCTCATATACCATTCCTGCTTCTGTGGTATCAGAAAGCGATGTAGCGTAAGAATACATCGGATACCAGTTTCCCGGTGCCTTATGATTCCCAATCATATCCACATAGCTTTCACAGCCATACGCCCTGAGACATTTCTGGACGTCCCCCGGCTGGCTTTTTAAAAATTCTGCCGGCTGGTATTCCAGTGAAAAAGCATTTTTCCCATCCGGAAGCATTCCCTCCCAACGTGGGAAATACGAGTAATAGCAGAAATAGTCCGATGCCAGCAGATCATCCGAAAAAACGCTTTGACTGTTCCTTCGTCAGATAGAAAACCCCTTCCTCATCCACGCAATAGTCCGTTCCTTCCTGCCCCCAGAAACGCAGAATCTCCACCTCCGGCTTTAAAAGATCATTCACAAACTGCAAGGCACCGTCTATGTCTTCACACGAGACCGTAACCGACAGGCCGGAGGACGTATCGATAGATGCCGCTCTCTCGACATGCCACTGGTTCTCCACCCCCTCCTGCATCGTAATCGGAAGCGGTACATAATCGCATCCCTGCTCACTCAATTTCTGTCTGTCATATGCCAGATAAATCGCATAGTAAAACTGCCACCACTGATCCACCATTCCAAGGACCGCTCCGGTGGACAGCTTATTCAGATACTCTTCATAGCTGTTTGTGAACGCCTCCGCATCCAGTATTCCCTTACGATATTCTTCATTTAATTTTTCAAAATAAGCCCGCGCCGTCTCTGTCGTGTTGTAATCCATCACCTGAAAGGTCTGCGGATCGACCATGCAGCAGCCGTCATTGGGATATCCATCCAGAAACTGCGGCACATTCTCCAGGCAGAAATATCTCCAGTCATCGCTAAGAACCGTAAATGGGATATTCCTGGTTCCGTTCTCCATCATGGGATTGGCATTCACATAAGCCTCCAGCAGATCGAAATATTGCTCTACCGTATGAACTTCCGGATATCCTGCCCATTTTAAAACCCTCGTCTGAATCCAGAATGCTTCCCCGTCATGGATCACATCGCTGCTTTTTCCATTTGTCACCCCGAATTGTGGAATCCAGTAAATGTGTCCGTCTTCCTGGCGCAGCATATCCCACTGCTCATTCGTCATGTATTGCCGGATATTGGGATATTCCTCCCAGTACTCATCAATCGGAATCAATGCCTCTGCTTCGTATAAGTTTTTTTCCCCCTGTATGAAGTCCGGATATCTGCCGCTGGCAATGTATGAATTGAGCGCCTGCTCCTTGGTCTGACCGGACAGCCAGAGTTCTTCACACTCTGCTCCTGTCACCTCTGCAATCTTCGCTTTCATGATATTTCCATATTCAAGGCTGTTTCCCTCCGTCGGAAAAAAAGCCGTAAAATGCTTTATCTGCGCTTCTGCCATGCGGTCTGTGTGTGCCGCCATGTTCCACAGCACCAGAAGCAGTACCATTAAGGTCATTCCTTCTGCCAGTCTCTTTTTCATCTGTTTTCCCTCTTTTCCAGTCAATTATACTGTTTTTAAGGGACACCGGCAAGATGGGATTGCATACGCTCCTTCGCTTTTATATGGAATTATTCTTTTACGCCACCGAGTGTAAGACCGGTGACAAAATATTTCTGTAAAAACGGATAGATGCAGATAATCGGCAGCATCGTGAGTATCGTTGCCGCAGAGCGGACTGACGTCGGTGTAACGGTTCCCACTGCATTCTTCATGGCTTCTGCCGAAGTTCCCTGATTCGTGACGGATGACAGCAGCTTCATCAGCTCATACTGCAGCGTCGTCAGATCAGAATTCATGCGGTTGTACAGCATGGCATCAAACCAGGAATTCCATTGTCCGACTGCAACGAACAATGCCACCGTCGCAAATACCGGCTTGCAGAGCGGACAGTAAATCTTTAGAAAAATTGTCGTATATCCGGCACCGTCTAACTGTGCGGATTCTTCCAGACTGTCCGGTATACCATTCATGTAAGTGCGGATTACCAGCATATTAAACGCACTTACCATGCCCGGAATTACATACACCCAGAAACTATTGGTAAGACCGAGTCCTTTGTAAAGCAGGAATGTCGGAATCATTCCTCCATTCACATACATTGTAATGACCCAGAACAGGGAAAGGCTTCTCTTAAACAGAAATCTTTTTCTGCTGACAACAAACGCCAGAATCGCGTTTGCAGCCAGTGCCAGCACTGTTCCGATAACTGTTCGCGCAACCGTGACATATGCACCGGTAATCAGATTATCTTTCTGCAATACCGTGATATAATTTTTCCATGTAAATTTTCTCGGCCACAGATAAATTCCGCCACGCAATGCATCCGTGCCATCGTTTAATGAAATCGCCAGCGTATTCAGCACCGGATATAATGTGATTACAACAATCACAAGCATAATGATTCCGTTCACAATGGGAAATGCATCAACGGATCCTGTTCTCTTTCTTTTTTTATTTGCTCCTGCCAGCTGTTGCATGCTATTACCCTCCTTAGAATAACCTTTCTTCTCCGTTGCGCTTTGCAATCTGGTTTGCAATGACAATCAGAATGATACTTACCGCACTCTTAAAGATACCTGCAGCCGTACCAATGGAATAATCTCCCTGACTGATACCCCATTTAAGTACATAGATATCAATCGTCTGAGACACTTTCTGCACCAGTCCGTTTCCCAGAAGGTACTGAATCTCAAATCCGGCATTTAATACATTTCCTACATTCATTAACAGAAGAATCATAATCGTTGGTTTGATTCCCGGAAGTGTCACGTATTTGATTTTTGCCCATCTTCCCGCACCGTCAATGGAAGCCGCTTCGTACAAAGAAGGATCAATGGATGTGATGGCTGCCAGGTAAATAATGGCATTCCATCCTGTCTCTTTCCACACATTGGCAAACGCGACGATCGGCCAGAAATAATTCGGATGTGCAAAAAAATTGATTGGCTGTGTAATCACATGCAGATTCATCAATATCTCATTGATGATTCCGCTTCCCGAGAGCATATCATGCAGAATTCCCGTTACGATAATCCAGGACAGGAAATGTGGCAGATAAGAGATGGTCTGAACAACCTTTTTCCCGCCATGTGATTTTATCTCATTCAAAAGAATGGCAAATGCGATTGCTGTCACAAATGTCACAACCAGGTTTATCACACCCATCGCAAGCGTATTCCGGATGACACGGATAAATGTCATATCCGAAAATAAGGTCTGAAACTTCTGCAGTCCCACAAACTCAGAGTGGAAAATTCCAAGCTTTGGCTTATAATTCTGGAACGCCATCGCCCATCCCGCCAGTGGAAGGTAATAGAAAATGATGCCATAGATTACCATCACACCACTCCAGAACAGCAGAACTTTCTGTCTCTTTATTTCTTTCCAGGTGATCTTTGCTTTATATTGATTTTCTTTTTCTTTGGATCTTGTTCTCGTCAAAGCCATACCCCACTCCTTAAAAAAACAGGCAGATGAAATCTTCCTTGCATCTGCCTGTTTCCAATTTCATTTTATGTGTTATTCGTATTTCGCTGCTTCTTCCATTCTCTTATCAAGTTCTGTCTGTAACTCACCGATAAACGCACCCGGATCGCAGCTGTTGTATGCATCCATGTACTCTGCCCATGCCGCGTCAAAATCTTTTGCCATCACGACCTGTGGGAGATACTCGTGCTTGATCTCACCGATCTTATTCCATGCCATACCGCCTTCCGTATCGGTAGTGAAGCTGTTTGAATAGGACCACATCGGATACCATGCACCCGGAGCTTCATTTGTTCCGATCATATCCACATAGGTCTCTGCGCCATAAGCAGAAAATGCTTCTTTTACATCATCATTTAATCCGTCAAAAAATTCATTCGCCTGTCCATCCGGCTTATTCGCATTGATTCCGTCATCACTTGTACCGGAATACTGTGGAAAATAAGAATAGGTACAGGTATGGGATGCTTTGTATGCAGTGTCAACCGCTCTGGTTCTCTGCTCCTCTGTGCGGTAAAATTCACCGTTGTCATCCACATTATAGTCAACGCCTTCCACTCCCCAGAAACGCAGGTTGTGAATATCCTGTGAGAGGAGGTCATCTACAAACTGCAGTGCAGCTTCCACATCCTCACAGCTTGTGGTGATCGCAAGACCGTCTGATACATTTAACACACCGCCGGAACAGTGCCACTGGTTTTTGACACTCTCATCAATGGTAATCGGAAGCGGAATGTAATCGCATCCCTGTGCATCCAGCCCTGCCTGCTTGATTGCATCTCCCGCAGTGTAAGCAAAATCCCACCACTGGTCAATCATGCCAAGTACACGTCCGGTTGACAGTTTGGCAATATACTCATCATAGGTCTGTGTAAAGGATTCCGGATCTACAATTCCCTTCTGATATTCTTCATTCAATTTCTGGAAATACTTTACTGCGGTATCCGTCGTATTATAATCGATCACCGTCAATGTCTCCGGATCTACGATACAGGAGCCGTCGTTTGGATATCCATCCAGAAACTGCGGCGCATTCTCAAGGCAGAAATATCTCCAGTCATCGCAGAGAATCGTATACGGAATGTTCTCTGTTCCGTCTTCCATGGTCGGATTTGCCTCATTATATCTCTCAATCAGATCAAAATACTGATCCATGGTACGGATCTCCGGATAATCCGCCCATTTTAATACCCTGGCCTGAATCCAGAATGCCTCATCGTTGTGTGTACAAACCTTCTCTTCTCCCTTGATATTGCTGAACTGCGGTATCCAGTAGATATGTCCGTCGTCCTGGCGAAGCTGATCCCACTGCTGCTGTGTAAAGAAGTTTTTGATATTCGGATAATCATCCAGATAATCATCGAGTGCTACCAGAACGTCTGCATCATAGAGCTGTGACTGTCCGCTTCCCCCGCAGATAAAGTCCGGCAGCTCACCACCGGTGATCATCATGCCGACAGCTTCCTCTGCCGTCTGTCCGGTCAGCCATGTTTCCTTCACTTTCACGCCGGTCTTATCGGCAATGATCTGCTGAATCTCATTGTCGTCATTGATCTCTGAACCGGGAACTGCAAAAAAAGCCGTAAATTCTTTTACCCCACCGGCTTCCGTGCTGTCTGCACCGTCTGCGTTTTCCTTTGCGTCTGTCGATGCCGCATCACTCCCGCATCCGGCAAACATGGCTGCCATCATTGTGGCTGCCAGCAATACACTGATAAGTTTCCTTCTCTTCATCTTGTAACTACCTCCCTATTTGATAATACTATTTTACCTTTCTGGCAGATTCAGACAATTGGAGGAAGTATAGATAAAAGCAGGGCAAAGTATAGGTTCTTATTTCCATACTTTGCCCTGCTTTTGAACTTGCCGTATTTCCTTTATGCCTCACGCCGGAACTTCGCCGGTGTACAGCCTTTTACCAGAATAAAACGGTTCACAAAATAATCAAGATCATGATACCCGACTTCCTCCGCAATCTCGACAATCTTCTTATCGGTATGTAACAGCAGATCCGCTGCCCGTTCCATTCTGTAATTATTCAGATAATCTTTGAATGACTGCCCGTTTTTCTTACGGAACAGCTGTCCCAGATATGCGCTGTTGACGTAATATTTTTCACTCAGGCTCTTTAATGTGATATTCTTTGCATAGTTTTCCCGGATCTCACGCTCAATCTCTCCTAGCACTCCTCTGGATACATTTTTGCGAAGCTGCGACAGATAGTCACCGTATTCACATGCAAACCGGGTCAGATGCGCCTTGCTGCCGCGCATTACCCCCTTTTCAAAGCTGCTCTCACTGATCAGGCGCAGAATCTCTTCCTGATTTACCCCATCATCCTGCTCACTCGCCAGATGGATCAGCTGAAACAGAAGATAATTGATGTTCAGATTCATCGTCTCACCGGTCATTTCCCTGCTTATCATCTCCCCGTAAAACTGCTCAATCGCACTCCGTATCTCTACATGGTTGTTCTGCTCCACAGCTTTTAACAGATGATCCAGACTGCTCTTGCATAAAACAATTCCTCCGGAAGTAACCTGCACTTCCTCCTCATAGTAATAGATCGGCTTTTTTGCGCGGAATCCCTGAAAAGACCGGAGCATACACGCATTTCCATAAGATCTGGCAATGTTGCTGATATCCTGCACCTTTTTCCCTACAAGCATGATGACCGGCTGGTGCATGTTAGCAATCAGATACTCAAGAAACCGGTTCAGATATGTTTTCCCATCAATCCCCTGCTCCTTTGCAAACGCATCACAATACAATAACCCAATGTCATAAATCTTCTCATGCGTTGAGACATCAAAGACACAATGTGATGCATGGGGTCCCAGGAACTCAATACAATACTGGTACTGGTACAGCTGCCGCTGAAAGCCCCGTTTTTCCTTATCTGATATTTCCTCGGCTCTGCCGTCATCATCCATCTGAATCTCTACATACCGTATACCGGATGCCCCATCCATATGCGACTTCACATACTCCAGATTCACACTGTCAAACTTTCCCTGAATCAATGCGATCAGATGTCTGGACAGATACGCCTGCTCCATTTCCCGGCTGCTTTGCTTCTTCTGGTTGTCCGCCCTTCGCAATACCTGGACTTTATTCAGCACCTTCAGCAATTCTTCCCGGTCTACCGGTTTCAAAATATAATCTGTGCAGTCGTAACGGATCGCCTTTCTCGCATACTCAAAATCTGCATATCCGCTCAGGATTACAAAATGTGCATCGGAAATCTTTTCCCCGCGGATTTTCTCCAGAAGTTCCAGTCCTGTGACGACCGGCATTTTTATATCCGCAATAATGAGATCTACCTGCTCCCCGCGCAGATATTCCAGTGCTTCCTCTCCGTTTGCCGCCGTCTTAACAACTTCAAATCCCTCCTGCTCCCAGTCAATCAGTATCTTCAGTCCCTGTAATATAAACGGCTCATCATCCACGAGCAATACCTTTAACAATGCTTCCCCCATCTTTTTCCTTCCCTTCTCTACAATGGCATCCGGATACTCACTGTCGTACCGACACCCTGCTCCCCCTCTATATCAAATGCCACCTGCTCCCCGAATACCATTTTCAGCCGCAGACATGCATTGATGATTCCCACTCTTCCGCCATCCTTTAGCATATCAATGCTGGCGTTTAGCATGCGCTCTTTTAATTCCTGCATCTGGGAGGCGTCCATGCCGCATCCGGTATCTTCCACTTCCAGATAAAGTGCCTTCTGCTTTTGGCAGATCCGCACAAAAATCCAGCCGGGAGCTGTCTTTGCCTCAATTCCATGTACACAGGCATTTTCCACAAAGGTGACAACTGTCATTTTGGGAATTTTAATGTCCAAACAATCCTCTTCCACTTCAAGACTGTAACTTAACCGCTCTCCAAACCGATACTTCTGAAGCCCCAGATACGCTCTCACAAATTCCATTTCCCTGCGGATCTCGACACTGTCGTTTCCCCATTCCACATACTGACGCTGCATCAGCGCCAGCTTTTCCACCATGTCTGCCGTCTCATATTCGTTTTTCAACAGGCTGTGCATGCGGATGCTCTCCAACGCATTAAACAGAAAATGCGGATTGATCTGGCTGTGCAGCGCGAGCAGTTCTGCATTCTGTCTTTCCACCAGCATCTCCTGTTCTTTAATCTTATTCTTATACACAATCTGAATGAGTTCATTTGTTCTCGCAACCATGCGGTTGTAATTGCGCATCAGGCTTCCAATCTCATCTTTTCCACGCACATGCGAAATCGGCACCAGATGTTCCCCGCCGACTGTCTCGAACACTTTGCTGAGTTCGCTGATTCTCTGCGTAAATGACCGGTTAAATCCCCGCACCAGAAGGAGTGGCAGAATCGCATTTACAACAATTAAGAATCCAATCAGCGGCAGGTTTTTCCGGATTTCCGTCCACAGCTGGCGTTTGGGCTGCATGACATAAATATCCAGATCCATTCCGTAAAACTCGAGTTCCTGACAGTATCCGACCCTGCCCGTCTGGTCAAATGTCTGAAATTCCTTTCCGATACTGGAATATCTGCCATTTGATAAGACAATCTTATCTCCCTGGCAGATAAATACATCCGTGTCATAATTCATTTTCTCTAATGTCCGGTTTACTGCACTGTAATCGATGTTGATCAGCAGCACCTTTTCCATATTATTTTCCGCATAAAAGTCCAGCTTCTGGAAAAAAAGCATCCGTCTCTGCGGCTCCACCGAAGGTGCCCTGCTGTCATCATACTGGAAATATAATCCCTTATTCAATCCGTTATCCTGAAAATAGCGGTACACTTCTGTACCGCGTATTTCCTTCATATTACATACCTTTCCCCCATTCACAATCGTGTCATTATCCGCATACATCGTGATTACCATGTTGTTCATGCCAAGTCCGCTCTCAAACAGGGTATCTTTAAAAAAATCCTGATAACTCACCACATAGTCCAACGGATCGCTGTAGGTATTCGCCAAAAAACGGTTAATATATTTGCTCGTATAAATACTTTTCCCGATCTCTGCTGCATTGTTGACCGTATTTGAAATACTGTATGCAACTGCATTGGCAATATTCGCCATCTCATGCTCTCTGGCTTCCCGCTCAGACTTCATGACAACAGAAAATACCGCACTGTCCGTCACAATCAGCGGAACCAGCACGCACAAGATATACAGGATATAAAATTTATTTTTTATTTTAAAGTCATCCATCCAGACTTCAACCGCATGCAGAATTCTCTTCATATCCTCTCCCAGTATTTTTATACTAACATTGTTTTTCATCGAGTGCAACGGATACCGGCAGCATCAGTATTCCACTTCCGTCACATTTCCCGTTTTGCATATAAAAAGTGTGCTCACCGTCTGTCCGGTCAGACGGCTGCTTCTCTCATCCGGCTGCTGCCCTCCGACTGCGATCTCATAGCTTCCCGGGTGTACCAGACATTTTCCCTCCTCGGAGATCAGTGCAAAATCACGCGGAGAAAGGGTGATACAAACCTCTTTCTTTTCCCCACATTCCAGTGCAACCGACCGGATTCCCTTCAGCTGATAGCCGGGATCGCAAGCTTCTCTTTCACTGAATCTGACATATACCTGTACCGCTTCCTGTACCGGGTAGGTACCGGTATTCTCCACCGTTACATGCACCGTTACCGGCTCCAGTATTCCAAAATCTGTGACATCTGCATGTGCATCAGAATAACGGATCTGCGAATAGGTAAGACCATATCCAAACGGATAGAGCACATGTCTGTCCGTATACCGGTAGGTACGTCCTGCCATGGAATAATCCGTAAAATCCGGAAGAAATTCCGTTCCTTCATAAAAGGTAACCGGCAGTTTTCCGCATGGAGAGAATTCTCCGAACAATGCCTCTGCGATTGCTTTTCCACCTCTCGCTCCCGGGTACCAGCAATCCAGTATTGCCCGTATCTGTGCATGTTCCTGCGCCCACGACAGATCCAGTGCACTTCCCGCCAGCACGGTGAGCACAATCGGTTTTCCGACTGCTGCGACCGCCTCTAAAAGTTCCTGCTGCAGTCCGGGAAGCTTTGCTTATGTGTGATAAAGAAGTAATAGAAGTGTAAAAAATTTTGCCGTTCCTATCCGGCACATGAGGTATGTCGGATAGGTCGGGCGGTTAGGTGTCGGGCAGTTCTACCTTGCCGACAAAAGAATAATAGATTTCGATTTCCTGTCTGCGTAACTTGCCCCGGCGTTTCCCGTCAAGGGCAACGCTTTCATGGACAACGATTTTCTCCACAAACTCCCGCAGCAGAGTAGGGGTAAGTTCTTCAATGGTAGTGTGCCTGCGTACCACATTCATAAACTTTTCAGCGTTTGCGGTGGCTTCCTGCGCTTTGGAAAGTTCTTCCCGCAGTCTGGCGGCACGTTCTTTCAGTTCTTTCTGCTCGGCTTCATAGTCTGCCGACAGCTCTGTGAAACGCTCGTCCGATATGCGCCCGGTTACGCTGTCCTCATACAGCCGCTTGAAGATAGCAGATAACTCGGCTATGCGTTTCTCGGCGGCTTCCAGCTCCTTTTTCTTGGCGGCGTTCCTGCGTCTGTCCCCGTCCTCATTCTGCTCGATTAAAAGCTTCATAAACCGGGCTTCATGCTTTGCCGCATAGCTGGTAACTTTCCGCAGATTGGAGAGTACGCCAGCGGTCAAGAGGTCAGTGCGGATAAAGTGCGCTGTGCAGTCGGCGGTGCGTTTCTTGTAGCTTCCGCAGATATAACAGTCCTGCTTGCGCTTGTCCGTCTGGTATCGCTGCTGGTACATGACGCTGCCGCAGTCGGCACAAAAGAGTATGCCGGAGAACAAGCCCACTTCGTCATAACGGTTGGGGCGTTTGCGCTGCTTGCGTAACTCCTGCACCCGTTCCCACGTTTCCCGGTCAATGATAGGCTCATGGTGGTTCTCAAAAACCGCCTGCTTTTCCGGGGGATTTTCTATGCTGTGTTTCAGCTTGTAGGACGGTTTCTCGGTCTTAAAGTTTACCAGACAGCCCGTATATTCCCGGTTTTCCAGCAGATGAACCACGGTATTGGTCGCCCACTTGCACTCATAGCCGGGGTGGTAGCGGCGGGTGCTGCCCGTCCTGCGGTATTCCAGCGTCCCCGGCGTGGGGATTTGCTGCTCTGTGAGCATACGGGCTATCTTGGTCGGACCGTTCCCGGCAAGGCAGAGGTTGTATATCTGCTTGACTACGGGTGCAGCTTCCTCGT
>OFMA01000801.1_pt1 | contig 22273 bp, 24 predicted proteins | sample 1541011 | NCBI WGS metagenome assembly OFMA01 (sample SAMN04209225, study PRJEB22552) | human gut metagenome | biome: gut; material: feces | host: Homo sapiens | place: USA: Oklahoma
AACTTCTAATATGAATCCGATAGGATTCATTATATCATACATCAACGATACCCCGGCAAAAGGAATTATCGCAATAAGCCTAGACCTCTTCTGGGTGATGTGTAATATTATTACAAACACACTTGGGGATTTCTAATAATATTACTTATCAAAGCAGGGCGCAATATGCTTATTGCGGCAATTCCATGCAAGCGCGTTCGCATGGAACATATCCGTCCGCTGCACGTAAGCATGCGCATCCGTCTTTGCTTCATGCTCACTTTTGTCTCCGCGAACATTATGTTACAAACCGTGGATTCGGGTCTATGCACGCAAAAACGTGCTCTCAAACCCGCAAAATGACAGAATAGTTGACATAACAACAGTATAAAAGAGTAAAACGGGTCTCAGACGCAAAAAAGCAGCTCTCAGACCCGCGAAATAGTCAAGAACGGGTCTCAGATGGCAAAATGTATCTCCCAGACCCGCAAAACAGCAGAATGGTCGACATAACACCAATGTAAAATGGTAAAACAGGTCCCAGATGCCGAAAAATGTCTCTCGGACCCGCGAAATAGTCAAAAACCTGTCTCAGACAACGAAATGCATCTCTCAGACCCGCAAAAATGCCCCGAAATGCAGTTTTTATAACCTCATTTTTTGCTGCATCCTCCCAGAATCAGTTTTTTATAACCTCATTTTCCTACTGCAACCGCTCTGGAATCAGTTTTCATAGATCTCACCGTCCACAATTCTTACCACACGACCCGCATGTTTTGCCACATTCAGATCATGGGTAATCATCACAATGGTATTTCCCATCTGATTCAGATTTTCAAAGAGCTTCAATACCTCTTTTCCGCTGTTCACATCGAGCGCGCCTGTCGGCTCATCTGCAAGTAGAATAGCCGGTTTTCCGACCAGCGCACGCGCAATCGCCACGCGCTGCTGCTGACCACCGGAAAGTTCATTGGGCTTATGTCCGATACGCTGTGAAAGCCCGAGCATGTCAATCGTGTCCATACTCGCCTCCTGAGCCTCCGCGAGCCCCATTCCACGCATCAGAAGCGGCATAACAATATTCTGCAGCACGTTGTAGGTCGGAATCAGATGATATTTCTGAAAAATGAAGCCTATTTTCTGATTACGGATTTTTACCAGTTCCTTTTCTTTCGCCTGTTCGATTGCCACGCCATCCAGCAGATAGTTTCCGCTGTCCATCACATCCATGCACCCGATGATATTCATGAGCGTACTTTTTCCGGAACCGGAAGGACCCAAAATGGCAAGATATTCTCCCTGCTTTACGGTCAGCGACACATCTTTGAGCACATGGAGGGACTGCGTTCCCATGCGGTATGATTTGTTGATATTTCTCATTGTGATTACGTCTGTATTTTCTATACTTTCTGCTTTTGTGACCGCGCAGATCGCCGGCTCCATATCCATCACTGCATCCATATCTCTATAATAACCTCCTCACCGTCTTCGCTGGTCACTATCAGAAGCTTCAGCAGATCGCCAGCCGCCAGCCGCTGAAACGTCGTCTCGGTACCTGCCGTGGTGTGCACCACCGTGCTGACCGGAATCAATGTTGTCACACTTTTACCACTCATGCCGCCATTTCCGCCCGGTGCTCCTCCACCGTTACTTCCTGTTCCGTCCGATGTTGCATCGCCCGGCATGTCGCCATTTTCTTCCTGCGGCATCCCGTCCGACATCTCTGTGCTATCATTTGTTCCGGAAGTTCCCTGCGACATTCTGCCAGGCGCCCCCGAGCCATCTCCCGGCGCCCCTGAACCATCACTTCCTCCAGGCACCCCCGAGCCATCTCCGCCTTTTTCTGCATTCTCAGTGTCTTCCGTGCTGCTTGCAAGATATGCCTCCACCACCGATTCATCGACTTCCATATATGTCAATTCATTTCCCTCGATGCTGGTCACATAGGCATACACATATTTCTGATTATCCGCCAGTGTCTCCGTGTCTGCCGTCCTGCGGGTCCATGCGAAAATGCCTCCGCCGCCGAGCACTGCTGCAAGCGCCACAATGCCGCCCGCCACCGCTTTCTTCTTTATCATGCCAAACCTCTTTTCAATTATTTATTCCGCGCCAAGTGCCTCCACTGGAACCAGATTGGACGCGTTATAAGCCGGATAAAATCCGAAGATCGTTCCTGTTCCCACCGCAAACACAAGCGCAATCAAAAATGCTGACGCCGACAGTTCCACACGGACGCCGAGGTACTGTACAATCGGCGCCACAGCCAGCGATGCCAGATTCCCCAGCACACCACCGATGAGACTGATTGCCGCCGCCTCCGCGAGGAACTCCAGCAGAATGTCCCGCTTGGAACAGCCGATCGCTTTTAAGATACCGATCTCATTGGTCCGCTCTTTTACAGATACAAACAATACGTTCATAATGCCGATTCCACCGACCACGAAGACGATCGCCGCCATCGCAATGAGAAGCATCGTCAGAATCTGGTTGGAAGCCTCCGCCGCCTCCATCTTGCTTCCTGCATCCTCAAATGTGAACTCAGCGTTCGGGTAACTGGTGGCAAGCACTTCTGTCACTTCCTCGATCACGCCTTCTACATTATTCACATCTGCCGCCAGCACCGTGATCGTCGGGCTGACCGATGATCCGACCAGATATTTCACACCGGTCGCATAAGGGATAAAAATGGAATCATCCGGGCTGATACCGGACGCGACCGTTCCCATGCTTTCCAGCACACCGTTTACCACATAAAGCCGGTCGTCGATATAGATCACGCTTCCGTATGCCTCAATGGCACTGCCGAAAATCTCTTCGGCAACGCTTGCGCCGAGCACGCAGACTTTTTCTTTGTTCTCATCATCATCGTCGGTGATAAAGCTTCCGACCGCGAGGGAGAGGTTACTGATCGTCTCGTAGTTACTTTTCACTCCTGCGATGGTATAGGTATCGGCTTCATCGAGATCTCCGCCATCCACACTGGATTTTGTGGTGTAGGAAATGGTCGCTGCCGAGATGCCGGACGCAAATGTTTCGATGTCATCCACATCATCCTCGCTCAGCGTGATATTTTCCTGATTCATGCGGTCTTCCGTATCGCTCTGTCCGCCGAAAAAGCTTCCCATATCCGGCATACCGCCGCCGTCACCGGAAGGCATCTCTCCCCCCGGTGATCCGCCCGGCGCCTCGCCTCCCGATGAGGAACCGCCTCCCATATCGCCGGAGGGTGCTCCGCCAAAACCGCCGCCAAAGCCTCCGCCGCCACCCGGCGCCATCATTGCCATGTCGGAATCCGAATCATCGCTGCTTCCTCCGCCGCCAAAATCTGTCCCGCCGTCATAGGAAATGTCCACCGCACCGGCATTTAAGTTTTTAAACTGGTCTGCCACGTCCGCCTGACCGCCTTTACCAATGGCAATGACCATCACGATGGTGGCCGCACCAACGATAATGCCGATCGAGGTCATGATCACCTTAAATTTGTTCTGTGTGATATTGATCCAGACCAGTCTCAATAATTCTTTTGGCTTCATTCTGTCACCTGACTTTCTATCAGCACAGTTTCACCTTCCGTGAGCCCGGACGTGATTTCCACGTTGACCCCGTCAGAAAATCCCGTCTCCACATCCACCATGCGGATCGTTCCGTCCGCATCCTTCACCTTGACATAGGATGTCGTTCCGTCCGACTGGATCGCCTTGTTGGATACATATAGCACATCCGTCACCTGCCTGCTGATAAATGTGACGTTTCCTGTCATGTCCGTGTATATTCCAGTGATGTCCCCGGTAAACGCGGCAGTCACATTGTAAGACACCGTGGAGGAACCGCTGGAAGATGAAGTGTCAATGCTCTCCACCTCCCCCGCAAACGTCTGATCCTCATAGGCAGACAGCTCGATCTCCACGACATCTCCGACTGCAATATTCGTGATGTCCTCCTCCGACACGGAGACGGTGATCGTCACCGCATCCGTATTGGAAAAAGTGGCAACCGTTGCGCCGGAAGAGATGGTATCCCCTTCCTCGTACTCCAGATCGGTAATGGTTCCCGTATACTCCGCATAGATCGTACCGTCATCCCCGATGGCTGTCTCAAATTCCTCAAGTGCCTCCTCCGCGTCGGACAGCGTATCTTTTGCATCGGTAATGTCATTGTCCGCCCCGGAGACATCCACACTGTACTGACTGGATGCATTTTTTGCCGAGAGTTCTGCTTCTTTCAACGTTTTCTCCGCCTCAATGGACTTCGTGGTATAGTTGTTTTTCGCTGCCACAAGCTTTGTGTACAGTTTGTCATAATTTTCCTGCTCCTCGGTAAGCGATGCGCTTAAGTCCACGCCCGCATCGATCTGCTCCTGATAGTAATTGATCAGGGACGCCGACGTATCCACCGCTTCCTGCGCGTCATCCACAGCCTCCTGCAGCTGCTTTATGGCAGCTTCGTAGGTCTCCTGTGCAACAGATCCCTCCGCCGTGCTCAGATTGTAGGAGTAACTTGCCGATACTTTTTGCTTTTCTGCACTTAAGCCCGCCTCGCTGACGGCTGTCTTCGCCTCCGTCACCGCTTCCTCAAGATCTTTTTTATAAGATGCCACGCTCTCCTCTGTAAGCTTTAAGATGGGATCGCCCTCCGCAACCGACTGCCCTGCGATAACATAGACCGTTTCCACCTCAAGGGTCGATGCCGTGCTGGTGGACGACGTCGCATTTTCTCCCGCACTGTTCTGCGCGGACGAGTTGTTCTGCGTGCTTGCAGAGGAAGAATCCTCTGAAAAATCAAGAGTCTGATCCAGCGTGCCGATCGTTACACTGCCGCTCTCCGTCACGCCCGCCGTCAGATTTCCTTTCTCCACGGTTACTTCCTTATATACGGTCTGCTCTTCACTGTCACTTCCCGACTGATATGCAAAGGTGACGGTTCCTGCGGCAAGCACTGCCGCCGCAGCCACTCCGGTCACCAGCCAAAGCTTTTTCTTCTTCATTCTGTCTTTCCTCCTGCTTCCTCTGTCTCAGACGCTCCGATCGTCTCGGTTTTTCCTGCGGTCTTAGTCTCTTCCATTTCTGTGGCTCCAGTCGCCTGTGTTTCAAACTTCACCGTTGCCTGTACGCCAGTAGTAAGTGTGCCATCTGTATTGTCCACGGCAACAATGACCGCATACGTCACATTGGACATGCTTCCGCCGGATGTTTTTTCCGATGCGATGGAATAGACGGTTCCGTCGATTGCTCCCATTCTGCTTCCACTGATCTGTACCTGCACGGTGTCGCCGACCGCAAGTTTTGCAATATCGTTCTGTGATACCTCCACGGAAATCAGAATCGTGTCCAGATCGTAATAGCTTGCAAATGCGGTATTTTTAATCAGGGTATCTCCCGCCTCGTAAGTCACCGATGCAAGCGTTCCGTCACGGTCCGCACATACAACGCCGTCCTCGATCGCTAAGAGTGCGCTCTGTTGTTCCTTCAGCTCATCCAATGTATCCTGCGCTTCGTCCACAGCACTCTGCAAGGTTTCCAGCGAAGCTTCATACTCGGTATCTGCATATTTTCCCTCCAGAACCGCCTCTTCATACTGCTGCAAAAGCGCCGGCTGCGCTGTCGTCTCATTGCGCTCTGCCTCGTCGCAGGCGTCACTCAGTTTCTCCAGCTCATCTGTCAGCTCCGCAATTTTCTCATTTGCCTCTGTCACCTTCGTGTTATATTCCTCAACCGCTTTCTGGAATGTCTGATTGGCTAGCTGCAGTGCACTGTTTGCGCTCTCCGCCTCTGTCTGGCTCTGCGACAGGGCGTCGGCTGCCTCCTGCACGGCGGTATAGTCCGCAGCCAGCTGATCTGCCAGCGCCGCAAGATCCGTGTAGGACGCTCCGGCTTCAATCTGTGTTTTCAGACTCGCCATATCCGCGGCGTATGTCTCTTTTGCCGCCTGGCTGCTGCTCTGTGCATCAGAAAGCTGCGTCTGCTTTTCCGTGAGCGTCGCCTGCGCCGTATCGACTGCCGCCTGTTTTTCATTGATCCCGACCTGTGTATAATAGGTGCCGTTGTCGATGGCATCCTGATAATCGGAGATCTCCTCCACCGCCTCATCGTACGCTTCCTGCGCCTCGCTGGTCTTTACCGACAGCTCGCTGACTGCCGCATCATAAGTATCCTGCGCGGTGTCCGCTGCAAGTTTTGTGGAGGAAAGCTCGCTTTCCGCCTCCAGCACGCCGCTCTCAAAATTGATCTGTGCGGATTGCAGTGCCGTTTCCGCATCCGAAATGGCATCCTCGTAGTACGCTTTTGCATCCGCCATGCTCTCGTCGTCGATCTTGAATAAGGCGTCGCCCTCCGCCACAGTGCTTCCCGCTTCCACGTAGACTTCTTCCACCGTCATGGTCACCGCATTCACAGAAAAATCAGGAAGCTGGCTCTCCGTTTTCACCTGTGTGGTTCCTGTCCCGGAAAAGCTGCCGTCTTCGTCTGTCTCATCTATCTGTGTGTCCTCCTCCGTCTGATCCGCTGTGCCCGAAGCTGCTATCACATGATAGCCGACTCCGCTTCCCGCAACTGCGGCAGTCAGAATCCCGGCAAGTATTCCGTAAAATTTTTTGGAATATTTTCCCAGGAGTTTGTGTACCCACGCTATTTTCATTGTTTCATCCTTTCCCTTCCGGCATTTCATCCTCTCTCATGTTTCACGGTAAGGATAGCATCGCTTTCTAATGGGTAGCTGAATGTAATGTGACGGTTATGTGACGGAACCGTTAAATATCTGTGTTTCACGGTGGACAGAGCGCACATCCTTTGACAGATTAGGTAAAAAGTATTACAATACTTCCGTTTCTATAGATCTGTTACATTGGAGATTATTCATGAAGAAAATTGCTTTTTTTGATATCGACGGAACACTGACTTCCGAGATTGACGGTTCGATTCCGGAAAGTGCCGTCTATGCTATACGGGCGGCGCGGGCAAACGGGAATCTGATGTTCATCAATACCGGGCGCTGTTTTCAGAATGTGGAACAGCGTTTCCGTGATGTGGGTTTTGACGGCTTTGTCTGCGGCTGCGGCACAGATATCTACTGCGACGGTGCCGAAATCCTTCATGTCGCACAGACGCACGAGACCGTAATGAAGCTGCTTCTCGCAGCCAGGGAGTGGGATATCGATATCCTGTTTGAATCCAGGAAAGAGGTTGCTTTTGATCTGGCAAGACCGCTCCGGCACCCGGATGCCAGACGGCAGTATGAGGCGTTTGAAGAACGCGGCTATGAGATGCCGGAGCACCTTGAGAATCCTAATTTTTTCTGTGATAAGTTTGTCCTATGGTTTGAGCACCCCGAGCAGCTTGCCGGTTTCCGTACCACAAGCGACCGCTATTTTGAGTGCATTGACCGGGGCGGCAATTTCCGCGAATTCGTTCCGCTCGGCTACTCCAAAGCCACCGGTCTTAACTATGTGCTTGATTATTACCGGATAGACAAAAAGGACGCCTATGCCTTCGGCGACAGCAACAATGACCTTCCCATGCTCACTGCTTTGACAAACAGTGTCGCCATGGGCAACGCCTCTCCTGCCACGCTTTTTGACAAGGTGTCCTATGTAACGGAAAAAGCCAGCGAAGACGGTATCCGCCTTGCGCTGGAACATTTCGGTTTTATCTAAAGTCTGCGGTTATCCCGCACGAGCACCACAGCCATCACGATGGCTGTGAGAAGCTCGGATGCCGGGAACGACAGCCACACGCCATTGATGCCGAATGCTGCGGCAAAAAGCAGCGAGCAGCCGATTATGCAGACAAATCCTCTCATAACCGATGTCACAAACGATTCCCGCGCACGTTCTGTCGCGCTTAAAAATCCCGCCCCCACAATATTGATTCCGGCAAACAGAAAGCCGATGAAGTAAAGACGCATTCCCGTGTGAGCATACTCTGCCAGTTCCGCAGAATGTTCACTGTTAAACAGGCTTACCAGAGAATCCGTAAATCCATAGACGGCTCCGACGAGCACTACCGCGATGCCCAAAGCCGTGACAAGTCCGAGATTTCGTATTTTCCGGACAGATTTCACATCTCCTTTTCCGTAGCAGTCACTCACGATCGGCTGCGCTCCCTGTGACACTCCATTAAAGATTGCCATTGCCACAAGCGCAAAGTTCGCGATCACTCCGTAAGCCGCCACACCGATATTTCCCACAAGACCGAGAATCAGGAAATTGAACACGGTCGTGATGACTCCGGAAGAAATCTCCCCCACAAATGCCGGGACGCCAAGCTGACACGCCCCGAATAACTGGGCGATGGACGGCGCGTGCAGCCGGAACCGCACAGTATTCTTTTTTCCAAAGAAATGTGCGCTGCAGATCAGAATGCTGATGATCGGTGATGCCGCCGTAGCGAGCGCCGCTCCCTCTAACCCCATGCCGAGCGGAAACATAAAAATATAGTCAAACAGGATGTTGGAAAAACTTCCCGCGAGGGTTCCCGCCATCGCTAAGGACGGCTGGTTATCGTTGCGCACAAATGCCATGATGACGTAGTTCATCATGAAAAACGGCGTAAACAACAGAAAGATCCTCGTATACCCGGTTCCAAGCGCCACAATTCCCGCATCGCCGCCCATCAGCGCGATGATTTTATCCGGGATAAAAACGCCCGCAAGTGTAAACAAAATTCCAATCATCCACACAAAGCAGATGGCATTGGAAAAATAGCCGTGCGCCCGCTCCTCGCCCTGCGCCCTTAAGATCGTAAAGCGCGTCGCAGAACCAACGCCGATCATCGAACCGATGGCAAAAATCAGATTGTAAATCGGCAGCACCAGATTTAAGACCGTGATTCCGTCCGTTCCCGCCGCCTTCGCAATAAAAAAGGTATCAGCGATGATATAACAGGAGATACCTAACATTCCGAATATATTCTGTGTGACATACCTGGCAAATTGTTTTGTGACTGACATTTACTTTTCCCCGCAGTTCTTTTTTCATACTCATTGTTTCTTATCTTACATCCGGAGCGAACCGCATGTCAAGCTGTGGAGACGGCAGAATGCGGTGCTTCCCGGCTTGATATGAGATGGTATCTTTTTCGGTTGTTCGCTTTACTTTTCTTTTGTAGTATGATTTAATAGAAACCATTATAATATCTTTTTGCGTTGTTTTCTGCGCATCCGAAGTTCCGCAGGAACTTCTAATATGAATCCGTTAGGATTCATTATATCATAACCATTTTTCTCTATGTTCTTCCATGAATTTGTTCATTCGATTGCAGACACTTTTCACCCAGAGCACCCCAGCGATACCAAATTCATAATCTTTTCTCATTATATGCCAACGCTCCTTTTCCACCTGTACTTAAAACAGCAGCGGGCATTTTTAGCACATAAAAGTATACCGGATCCTCTTAACACACACCATCTATAGAACAGTAGAATACCATGACACCTTTACACACACAAATCCTCACTGCCCGCGACCGCAACGGGCAGGAACTTCGTACCATCCAGAACCAGCTTCAGAAGCTTCCTCCCGGAAAACTCATCTGCTCACGCAACGGAACCACTGTCAAATGGTATCAGGGCGACGGTCACTCCAAGACCTATATTCCGAAAGCGAACCGCACTCTCGCCGAACAGCTTGCGCTGAAAAAGTATCTGCAGCAGCAGGAACAAATTCTCTTGCAGGAGCAGGCAGCAATCACTGCCTATTTAAAATACTCCCCCGCGGGCAGCCTCTCTTCCGATGATCCACATCTTCTCTCTGATCCCGCCTGCGAAGATCTGCTTCATTCTTATTTTTCCACCTCAAAAAATATTCCGGACGTCTCGAATGTTTCAGATATCTCGGATATTTCGACTAGTTCCGCTGTCGAATGGTCTGCCGCTTCCTACGAACGCAATCCGCTCCATCCCGAGCAACGGCTTCACAAAACCGTCTCCGGCGAGAGAGTGCGTTCCAAATCGGAAGCCATAATTGCCATGCTGCTCCACCTAAACGCCATTCCTTACCGCTACGAATGTGCGCTCTCCCTTGGCGGCGTCACTCTGTTTCCGGATTTCACCATACGCCATCCCGTAACCGGCGTTCTCTACTACTGGGAGCATTTCGGGCTGATGGACGATCCCGCCTACGCCAAAAACGCCGGCTCAAAGCTTTCTCTCTATGCCGCAAACGGCATCATTCCATCCGTTCATCTGATTACCACGTACGAGACCAAAGCATATCCCTTAAACGCCGGCATGATTGAACATCTGATTTCCTACTATTTTCTGGATTCCGCGGTCTGAATCCGTGTTTCTCTCTTCCACTGCCGTTTCCTGCTTTTCGTTCCCTTCTCGGGTCTGGAAGAACGTTTTTTCTCTCCCAGACCCGGAATCCACAATATTTCGGGTCTGGAAGAACATTTTTCCTCTCCCAGACCCGGTCGGCTTCTTTTTTCTCTTCTTTTTCCTTCTTTTCGTTCACTTCTCGGGTCTGGAACGGCGTTTTTCCTCTCTCAGACCCGAAAATCACAATATTTCGGGTCTGGGAGAACGTTTTTCCTCTTCCAGACCCGCACGGAAAAGGCACTACACCATTCCCCACCATTTTAATCCCCAATAGATGAGTCCAAGCACCCAGCTTGAAAATATTCCGTATAAAATGACCGGCCCGGCAATCGTAAAGATCTTGCAGCCAATTCCGAAAACCTGTCCTTCTTTCTGGAACTCTATGGCGGGCGCGGCCACACCATTTGCAAATCCGGTAATTGGCACCAGCGCGCCCGCGCCTCCCCAGTTTGCAATCGAAGGGTACAGATTCAGACCGGTGAGCAGTACAGACAGCAGAATGAGCAGCATAGAGCACCAGCTTCCGGATGTCTTCTGATCCAGTCCGTAATTCCCACACACATTCAGAATGAACTGCCCGATGCAGCAGATGATCCCGCCTGTCACAAACGCCTTCGCCATATTCCACCAGAGATTATGGGTGGGAGTCACCTGCTTCACATAATCATTGTATTTTTTTTGTAAACGTTCTTTTTCCTTATCCACTGCGCAACCTCCGTCTTTTTTGTCAGTATGCGCATTTTATTTATTTCTATTCCTCTGGCCGCTCCTTCCAGCCTTTTTCCTCTGTGATGCTATGCTGCTCTACCTTTATGCGTTCTGCCAGTCATCCGGCAATGTGACCGTCCAGAGATATTTTTCAGTGCGTCCCCAGTCTAAAAGTTCCCGCATCTGCTCATCATATACATCTTCGGGACGGTAGTCCGCCACCATCCCGAACAGATACTTTTCCTTCTCATCCGCTGGTGTCAGCGTCGGTATCTTCTCCGACAGAAGCGCGAGCAGTTCCTCCGGCTTGATGTCCTCCGGGATCTCAACTCCGGAAAGGTTGGCGATAAGTCCCGCAGCATAATAAAATTCATAATTTCCTGTCAGAATTGACTTCTGCATATTGCACTTGATAATCACGCTCTGGCGTGCGATGGATGGCACCATAATTTTCCTCCGTAAAAAAACAATCTCCCATCATTGTACTACTGTGCCTTAAAATTTCCAAGGAAATAGTACAGCGATCCCGCCACTTTTCCTGCCGCCATCGCAAGCATGACCCAGAAGAGTCCGACCTTTAAGCCCATGCGCCGGAATGTAATCGGAAATGTATTCAGGATCTCCGCGAGCGCCACCGCGATGCTTCCCACAAATATCCCGGCAGAAATACCGTACACGCACAGAAGCGCCGGTCCGAACGGAATCCGGATCTGCAAAAAAACAGACGCCAGATTTCCACAGATTCCGCCCAGAATCACGGCATTTTCAAAATGCAGTGTCTCTGCCGCGCGGTTGCACTTTCCAATCATACGCGGAATGACACCGATGACGATCAAAAACGCAAATGTTCCCGCAGAGACGGCAAGTCCCGCGGCAAGCCCGCAGAAGCCCAAAAATATATGCTCAATTAACATCGATGCTGTGTCCCTTTCTCTCCGCGTTCTCTATGAACGTAGTATCTATGTCCTTCTCATATTTGCGCATCTCCACCTGCATCGGCGTCGGATCCGGCGTGATCTTCTTACTGCCCACATGATTGAAAAACAGCGTAATGCCAATGGCAAGTCCGATGCTGTAACAGATTTCAAGTTCTGTCACGCCGCTTGACTCCTTTCCCATCACCTGCCGATAGAATTTGGAAAAGACATCTCCCACGGATACATCGTTGTTGAACGCCATAATCGTGAACGCCGCCCCGAAAAAAATGACCACGCAGAGCGCGACGGTCTTTAACGCATTGATCCACTTCGGTTTCTCGGGATTGGGAATGTATTCAATGATAAAATCCTTCTCTCCCTCATTGCTGATGTCCACATTCGGATATTCCTCATGAATCAGTTCGACGATCTTTAATATGGAAAAAACCTTCATCTGGTTCTTCTGTTTGCGCGGATTCATCGCCTCCGCAAACGTATAGATTTTTTTCTGCTTCAGCTGGCGCACAATCGAAGTATCCGGGCACTCCATTTTCGCAATGTCCCCAAGCGTCACATGCCGGTCTGTCACGATTGTATTCTGGTCAATCTTAAGATACAGTGTCTCACTCTTTGCACTCATGCCGCAGTTCCCGCTTCCCATGTAGAATTCCGTTCCACCAGCACGCCGTCCACCGGGGTCTCCCCCTCTCTCCCGTATTTCAGATATAAAAGTGCCCCGCAGATCAGCGCGATGGCCAGCACTCCCACAAGGCATGCTCTGTATTTTCTGCAATTCATATTCCTGTCCTCCTGTCCGTTTTTACATCACTTGCATGATTTATGCATTATTATGCCTGTCCTCACAGATATTATGTACAGGACAACTGACAAAAGTACCAGATTGCTTTTTTTATAAAAACGTGTTACTTTTTCATATGGACATTTTATTATCAGAAAGGCGGACATCCAAATGGCTGTAACCAAGGAAATTCTGGCTCTCGCCGTGGAAATCGGCGATGCACTGCTTCGGAATGGTGCCGAAGTCTACCGCGTCGAGGACACGGTCATGCATATTCTTGAGGCATACGAAATTGAAAATTATGATGTTTATGTGCTTTCCAACGGAATCTTTGCAAGTGCAAACGAGGATCGTGAAGATGCCTGCAGCATGATCCGCCACATTCCGCTCGGCACCACGCATCTCGGGCGCATCGCTGCATTAAACCAGCTTTCCCGCGAGATCTGTTCCCACGAATGTTCGCTGATCGACGCCTGGAACCGTCTGGAAAGATGTAAAAATATTTCGTTCGGTAAACCTGTCGTCCACATCTTCTTCTGCGGACTAGGTTGTGGCTGTTTTTCCTACCTTTTCGGAGGTACAGCCCTGGACAGCATCGTCGGCTTTTTTATCGGCATGCTGCTGCAGGTATTTCTGTTTGCCTTAAAGCGCCATAAGAATTCCAAGTTTATCACGAATATCCTGGGAAGTGCATTCGTAACGCTGCTGTCGCTGATTGTACTCTCCTTTGGTACCCCCATCCTCTACGATAAGGTCATCATCGGAGACATCATGCCGCTCGTCCCCGGAATCGCGCTCACTACGTCGATCCGCGACTTTTTTAACGGAGATTATCTGTCCGGTGCCATTCACATGATTGACGCCATCCTGACCGCATTTTGTATCGCTGTCGGCGTCGGCACCGTCATTACGATCTATCATTTTGCAAGGGGAGGTGCAGCGCTGTTATGATTATCCAGTTTATTGTGAGTTTGTTTGCCACACTCTCTTTTGCGGAACTGTTTGGCGCGCCGAAAAAGGAACTGTTTTTCTGCGGTCTGACCGGTGCCATCGGCTGGGTCGTCTATGTGATCGGCTTAAACAGCAATATGGGCACGGTGCTTGCGAATCTGACCGCCACCTTCGCACTCACCGTATTTTCGCGTATTCTGTCCGCGATCCGCAGAAATCCGGTGACCATTTACCTGATCGCCGGTATTTTTCCGCTGGTTCCCGGAGCAGGTATTTACTATACGTCCTACTATTTCATCATGAACGATATGACGCAATTCTCCAACTATGGCATGGAAACCATCAAGGTGGCAGGTGCCATCGTGCTGGGAATTGTCTTTGGCTTCGGTCTGCCGCAGAGCTGGTTTAACGCGCTGCAGCGAATAGAAAGAAAAAAGACGGCTTTGTAAAATGAAACGTTATATTCTTCATTCCTGCCCCGCAATCTTTGCCGCCAGTTCTTCCAGATACTCCCAACGCTCCATCTTTTCCTCGAGCGCCCGTTCTGCCGCTTCCTTTTCCGCCAGAAGTTCCCCAAGCTTCACTGAGTTCGTGGCGTTTTCCGCCATGTCGGCATCCAGCTGCTCCACTTTTGCTTCCAGGTTCGCAATGTCATCCTCGATCGTCTCGTATTCCCTCTGTTCCTTATAACTGAATTTCAGCTTCTTCTCACGTTTCCAGGTGTTTCTGGAATCCGCCTGCTCTGCTGCATCCTGCCCGGATGTCCCGGTCACACCGCCGGCCTCCTGTGCGCTTTCCGCCTCCGAGACTCCGCGTGCTGTCATTCCCTGAACTTCCGCCGTTTCGCCCGGCTTTCTGCCTTCCTCCGCCAGTCGGTTGACATAATCTGTATAACCGCCTTCATACTGCCGGATCTCTCCGTTTCCCTCGAAAGCAAAAATACGCCGCACCACGCGGTCGAGGAAATACCGGTCATGCGATACCACAATCACGATTCCCTCATAGCTGTCCAGGTAGTCTTCCAGAATCGCAAGGGTCTGCGTATCCAGATCGTTCGTCGGCTCGTCTAAAATCAGTACATTCGGCGCCTCCATCAGCACGCGCAGCAGATTTAATCTGCGCCGCTCACCGCCGGAAAGCTTTCCGATCGGACTGTACTGCTGCGCTGCCGGGAACAAAAAACGCTCAAGCATGTTCGATGCCGAGACCAGACCGTCGGTCGTCCGCACATACTCCGCCGTGTTACGGATATAATCAATCACTTTTTCCTCCGGGTCCATGTAGGCGATTCCCGCTTCGCGGCCCGTCTCAATCTCCTGCGTATAGTAGCCGATCTTGATCGTTGCCCCAACTGTGATCGTGCCCGCATCCGGCTTGATGCGCCCCGCAATCATCTTCATCAGGGTCGTCTTGCCGCTTCCGTTTGCCCCGATGAATCCGATCCGGTCTCCTTTCAGAAAAATATAGGAAAAGTCCCGCAGCAGCGTCCGTCCGTCATATCCTTTGGTGATGTGATCCAGCTCGATCGTGGTTTTTCCCATCCTGGAATAGACAGAACTCATCTCCACCTGGCTGTCGCGCTCCGGCGCCTTCTGATTCTTGAGTTCCTCATAGCGCTGTAAACGCCCTTTCTGCTTGGTTGTGCGCGCTTTCGCCCCGCGTCTGACCCATTCCAGTTCCTTCCGCAGTACGGACTGACGCTTACGCTCACTCGCCTCGGCGCTCTCCTCCCGCTCCGCCTTCCGCTCCAGATAACCGGAATAATTCGTCTCATAGCTGTAGATTGCCCCCTTGTCCACCTCGACAATACGGTTGCATACGCTGTCCAGAAAATAGCGGTCATGTGTGATCATGACCAGCGCTCCGCGCCATTTTTTCAAAAAATTCTCCAGCCAGTCCGCCATCGCCGAATCCAAATGATTCGTCGGCTCGTCCAGAATCAGCACATCGCACGGCACCAGAAGCGCCGCCACGAGCGCCAGACGTTTTCTCTGTCCGCCGGAAAGTTCTCCGGTCTTCTGTGTAAAATCGGTAATGCCGAGGCGCGTCATCATGCTTTTTGCATCGCTCTCAAGACTCCATTTCTGTTCCTGTGCATGCGCATGCGCGTCTGCATCGGTGCGCTCTGACCTCTCGCTGCCGACGAAATTTAAGACACACTGTGTCAGCACACTCTCAAGTACCGTCATCTCCGGATCGAACACCGGATTCTGCGGCAGGTATCTCACCACAATATGGTTGGCGCAGGTCACCTGTCCTTCATCCGGTTCCTCCAGCCCCGCAATGATTTTTAACAGGGTGGACTTTCCCGTCCCGTTGATACCGATTACCCCGACTTTTTCTCCCTCCTGCAGATAAAAGGAAGCTTTGTCCAAAAGCTTCCTCTCTGTGTATGATTTCGTTAAATTCTCCGCGTTAATAATATTCATGTCTCTTCTCTTTCTTTCCTGTTTCTGTATGACTCAAATGGCTCTTACCGGCCTGCTTCCCTCTGCGTTTCTCCTGGAACAGCCGCCTGTTGCCTGTCGTTTTGCGCTTTTTCCTGAAACGTGCGGATATACCGCAGGCACTCCTGTTCCGGCAGAGGTCTGCCGTAATAGTATCCCTGAATACATTCCACCCCAAGCTGTTCCATCGCTTCGCTCTGCTCCCGCTCTTCGATTCCCTCGATAATCAGCGGAATCCCCAGCTGTTTGATGGTGTGAATCTCATTTTCAAGCACGATGCGCGCCGCCTTGTCGCGGAACGACGCCCACACGATCTCCTTGTCGATCTTGATCTCCTGGAACGGGAAACGGATCAGATAGAAGCAGTTCGCATTTCCGCTTCCATAATCGTCAAGTGCAAACGACACTCCCATTTTTCCCAGCTCATGCATATGCCACAGCATCCGCTCCGGGGCACTGATCGCCGTGCGCTCCGTCACCTCCAGCGTCAGCATGGACGGCGGAATATGGTAACTCTCAAGCACCGGCCGGATGGTCTCAGTCAGATTCTGGCGCAGACACTGCACCATCGAAATGTTCACATGGATCGTACGGATTCCAAGCGAGCCGTTCGAAAGCACATGCTTTGAAAGAAACCGGCAGCACTGCTCCAGCACCTGTTCCCCGATATGGATGATATTGCCGTCGCGCTCCGCAAGCGGAATAAACTCCTCTGGCGAAATAAATCCCAATTCCGGATCCTTAAGCCGCACCAGCGCTTCCAGGGACACAATCTGCCGTTCCTTCAGGGAATATACCGGCTGATAGTAGACCAGAAATCCCTTCTCCCGGATCGCCCTCGCCACGGCAATCTCCACTTTTCTGCGGCGGCGGTACTGTGCGATCATATCCGCGTCCGCCTCCACGATGACCTGCGCGCCGGACTTTCCGGCATTTTCAAGCAGGAACTCCCGCATTCCGTAATATTCCGCCATCGCCTTAAAGTCCATCGGGTAGTGCTGCACCACCGTCTCCATATCCAGCGCAATGCGGTTCTCCTGCACCACCCAGTCACTTTCAAACCGCTTTTGTATCTCACATTTTAACCTTTCACACTGCTCTTTGGTGTCTGCAAACACCGTAAATGCATCTCCTGCCGTGTGAAACACATGAAATTTTCCACACAGATCATACAGATACTCCCCGATCTCGCGCAGCAGTTCATTGCTGTTCTCGGTACCCAGAATCGTGTGGATATGGTAAAACTTGCTCAAATGAATCGTGAGCACATAGCCCTCGCCCTTTCTGCGGAGCCGGTCCTCAAGCTGCGATTCAAATGCCGTCCCGTTTCCGATTCCCGTCGTCGTATCCAGAAACACCACCGGATTCTGAATCTGCAGATAGAGCATTATGAGCACGACCGTATTGCTGACGCTGGTGCAAAGGATCTCTCTGTACCGGTATTGCAGCCCGATCATGGCGGCTGCCACAGCCGTGTAGGCGCACACGATGACCTTCGTGCGAAGCGTGGTATATTTATGCTGCCGCACGACAATCAGAAGATCCAGCAAAAAGAAGATCACAATATACGCGTATCCGTAATCCGCGCCGACGCCCTGATAATAACTGCCGTCACTAAAGTAGTAAAAAAATCCGGTCACCGGCGTCACTGCCACCAGCACAAGAAATGCGGCAAACGGGATTATGCCCGCAGCCGCAAATACCGTTCTTTCCCTGCCGCGGATCGCACATGCCGCCATAAAATACCGGTAAACCAGATATGACGAAGCCCCCTCCAACACAAAAAAAGCAAACGCCAGTACCTCGTTCAGACGCTGCGGAACGAGGGCTGCATTTGCTAATCCCACACATGATAAAATGTTCATCAGACACTCTGCTTCACACACAAACAGAAGCCAGCCGAATACCCGTGTCTTCTCCCCGGGAAACTGGCGCACGAATACAAAGTGCAGTAATATAATTGTCATAATTAAGAGTGATGCGATCTCAAAATCATAATTATACTGCACCTGTATCTCCCTCCTGCTCTTCCTGTGCCGCCTTTGCCTCCAGAATTGCCTCATTGAGCTGGAGCATCTTTGCGTCCAGCATGGACACGATTCCCGAACACTCGCGCAGATCCCTGCTGATGTAATCCGGCGCATTTCCCTCAAACTTATAGTAGATCTTGTGCTCGAGACTCGCCCAGAAATCCATCGCCATCGTCCGGATCTGAATCTCCACCTTCGTGTCGATAATGCAGTCCGACAAAAAGATCGGTACCGTCACCAACATGTGATAGCTTTTATATCCGCTCTCCTTGGGATGTCTGATATAGTCTTTCACGGAGATTACCGTGAGATCATTCTGCTTGCCGATCATCTCGGCAAGGCGGTAAATATCCGACGTAAAAGAACAGACAATCCGGATTCCCGCAATGTCATTGATGTAATTCACCATATTGTCGATCGAGGAGTCATAGCCATACCGCTTCAGCTTTTTGACAATGCTCTCCGGCGCTTTGATGCGCGACTTGATATATTCAATCGGATTGTACTGATGTACCTGTTGAAATTCGTCATTTAAAATCTCGACCTTCGTTCTCACTTCCTTGAGTGCCGAGTTATACAGAAAAATAATGGTGTTCCAGCTATCTACGCCTTCACCCAGGGTTACTTCCCCTAACGCAACCGGCTTGTCCATATGTTCCCCTCCAGATGTCTCCCCTTATCATTTATTGCAATACGCTCCGGCAAAAGTCCGGAAAACCTCCGGCTTCCCGGACTCGCGGGCGCGTATTTCGCAGTACACGTCCAAGAAATCACAGATTTCTTGGACTACCGGGCAGTCGCCCTATCAAAATCGTGCCAGCGAAAATGTGCTCTGCAAGCAGGCAATTTTTGCTGTTACGATTTTGGCACTGCTCATTGCTTATGTACATTATACCATATTCCGGGGGGATTAGGCAAATCGAAACACAGCCTGCTGAAACCGGTTTCTTATTTCCTTCCATAACTTATACCGCTTAATCCTCCTCGATAACCTGCATTTCCAGAAAATCAAAATCAATCTGCTCGATAAAGGAATCCTGCGTGAAGCGCGTCTTGGCATGGCGCTTGAATTCATTCACATTCGCCTCCAGCCAGATCGGTTTTCCGAGATCAAATTCATAGCACACTTCCTCAAGCGCATGGAAGACCTTGTGTGTTCTTGTCTCATCGGATTCATCCGTGATCGTCGTATCCCGCAGCAAGTGGTTGTTCTTCATCATTTTAAACCAGATTCTCATTTTCCTTTCCTTCTCCTCTGCCTGTTGGTCTCATACATAAGCAGTGCTGCGGATACTGCCGCATTCAGGGATTCCACACTTCCCTCCATCGGTATCCGCACGTAGGTATCTGCCAGCCCCGCGATCTCATCGGACAATCCGTTCCCCTCGTTCCCAATCAGAAACGCCGTCCCTTTGCAGTAGGACGGTTCGTCATAGTGCCTCTGTCCCTTCAGATGCGCCGCGTATATGCCAACCTTCTGCCGTTTTAATTCACCGATCGTCTCTGCCAGATCGTCCGCAATATAGTAGGGTACCCGGTAAATACTTCCCATCGTAGAGCGGATGGTCTTTGGATTAAACAGATCCACCGTCGTCCGGTTCATAATGATGCCGGTAATTCCCGCACCCTCGCCGGTCCGCAGCATGGTTCCCAGATTCCCCGGATCCTGGATGCTCTCAACGATCAGCAGATGTGTCCTGTCCCCGCGCAGCAGACCGGAAAGCGGATACTGCGGCATACGCACCAGACATAAGATCCCCTGCGGCGTCTGTGTGTCGGAAATGCTCTTAAATACCGCATCGGCAACGACCTCATAGGTCTTTCCCGCAAGCAGCTGCTCCGCTTCCGGTTCCTCCAGAAATCGCTCGGAGACATAAACCTTAGAGAGCCACTCCGGCGGAACCTCCTCAAACATCTTTCTGCCTTCCACGACAAACAGGTTCTGGCTTTTGCGCTCTTTTGCCTTTTTCATCAATGCCGTAATATTTTTCATCTGCTGATTGCTGCTGCTCGTAATCATGACTGCTCCTTTTTGTTCCCTAAGCGGAAAAAACTCCATGAGTTCCCGCCCATGGAGTCTTATGATCGTTCCAAATACTGTTATGTATCTTACATTGAAAGATTCTTGCTGATCTGATACTGATACTCCGGAATGCATTTCTGCATTGCAAGTGCCGCATCGATGTCGTCATCCACGAAATCGCCGTGACGATAACCAACGACACGGTTGCTCTTGCCCTCGCAGAGCAGATCCACTGCCAGCGCACCCATCGTGGATGCATAGACACGATCCTTACAGGTCGGGCTTCCGCCACGCTGCATGTGACCCAGAATCGTCGCACGCGTCTCAACGCCGGTTGCAGCCTCGATACGCTTTGCCATGCTTGCAGAATGTCCGATCCCCTCCGCATTGACAATAATGTGATGCTGTTTGCCGCGCTTACGGTTCTCGATGATATGGTTTACAATCTTCTGCTCATCGTAATCATATTTCTCCGGAAGCAGGATATCCTCTGCGCCGTTCGCAATACCGCACCATAATGCAATATAGCCCGCGCCGCGTCCCATAACCTCGATGATGCTGCAACGCTCATGAGAAGTAGAGGTATCACGTACCTTGTCGATCGCTTCCATTGCGGTGTTTACCGCTGTATCAAAACCGATGGTATACTCTGTACATGCAATATCAAGGTCAATCGTTCCCGGAAGACCGATCGTGTTGATGCCGAGTGCCGCCAGCTTCTGCGCACCTCTGAAAGAACCGTCACCGCCGATAACGATAATACCGTCGATTCCATGCTTCTTGCAGATCTCTGCTGCTCTCTGCTGACCTTCCGGTGTCTTAAACTCCATGCAGCGTGCTGTCTGTAAAATAGTACCGCCGCGCTGGATGATATCGGAAACGTCTTTTGCTTCCATATCCACAATCTCTTCCTGAAGAAGTCCTGCATAACCTCTCTTGATTCCCTTGACTTTCTTACCCTTGGCAATGGCTTCCCTAACCACTGCACGGATTGCTGCGTTCATACCCGGAGCATCGCTGCCGCTCGTGAGTACACCAATGGTGTTTATCTCTTTCGCCATTTATCGTTCCCTCCTCATATAATATACCCATTTAATCTATCTTATTTTAATCTCTTTATGGTTTCTTTTCAATGCTCTTTTTGACAACTTTTACGTTATTTTCCCCCAAAAACTTAGTTAAATTGTTCACAATCTCCGTTTCAATGCAGATACTGTAGTTTTCGGGCAGCCGCTTCATCGCCTTGATCGATGAAATATAGATCACTACCGTGTCTTTTCCATCCGAATCATGAAGCATGGCATAGAGTTCTTTTTCCTTTTCCGCAAACGCTTCCTGTGTGAGACCGGCACGATAGAGTTCCTTTCCAAGAAGCGTGTTACTCAGACGGGCTTTCGTAATCGACCCTCCTTTCGCCTTAATCATAGCTGGAAAATAGAATCCAAACAGGAAATATAATTCCACTTGGCGAATTTGAACCAAGTGAATTTCGTATAGCAATAACATTAGTTGGTATTAGTTGGAGTGAAGCTGTATTTAACACAATAAACATAACCATATAATTATTTAAAGTATCCTTAATTTTATTATCTTCCTGTAATGTTTTCATAGCTTTTAGTCCCAATGGTGTAGCAGCATTTCCTAACCCCAAAAAATTTGCTACTATATTCATAGATATTTCTCTTTTTGCTTTTTCATTTTCTAACCTAGGAAATAAAATCTTTATTAGTGGATTTAGCATTTTGCACAATCTATCCACAAAACTTGTATTTCTTGCAATTTCCATAATCCCATTCCATAAACACATAGTGCCTAATAATGTTAAAGATAAATCAATAACATCATTTAATGATGAAAATATTCCATTGCTTACATTTTCAATATTTCCACATAAAAATGCATAAATTACAGAAATAATAATAAATATTGGCCATATCACATTTAACATATTCTAATTTCTCCTATAAAATACTATTCGCAAAAATAGTTTTTATTCTCTTTTATTTATAAGTTAATTTTTACAATTGCTTGTTATCGGCTCTATTGTTGATTTTTTATTACATTTTTACATTTTTCATACGTTTTCTTACGTCTTTTCCAATCTG
>OFMA01000811.1_pt1 | contig 22086 bp, 18 predicted proteins | sample 1541011 | NCBI WGS metagenome assembly OFMA01 (sample SAMN04209225, study PRJEB22552) | human gut metagenome | biome: gut; material: feces | host: Homo sapiens | place: USA: Oklahoma
AAGTGAAACGGAGATGAAGAAAATGGAATATACAGAATTTGGAAAGACACAGCTTCGTGTATCCAGGATGTGTCTTGGTACATGGGGAATCGGAGGTGCCGGATGGGATTCTTATTCCGACGAAAGCCGGATGGATGCGATCAAGGCAGCAGTAGATTGTGGAATCAATTTTATTGATACGGCACCTGCCTACAACGGAGGCAGGGCAGAACAGTATATCGGAGAAGTTGTGCACAAACTTGGTGTCAGGAAAGAAGTAATTCTGGCTACCAAGTGTGGAAATGAATTTATTAATGGAAAATATGTACGCTGTGGGTCGGCAGATAAGATTATGCGGGAGTGTGAAGAATCGCTTAGTAATCTGAAGACAGATTATATCGATGTATATCTGGTCCACTGGCCGGATCCGAATGTTCCGATGGAAGAGACAATGGATGCGCTTAATACACTGAAAAAGCAAGGAAAGATTCTGCATATCGGAGTATCGAATTTTACAAAAGAACAGATAGAAGAAGCAGAAAAATATTGTGCTATAGAAGCATATCAGCCACAGTATTCTATGGTAGATCGGAAATGGGAGCAGTTGATCCGGTGGGCCTGTGCTCAGGAAATGGGAGTTATGACTTATGGAACGCTCGGAGGAGGCATTTTAACCGGAAAATACAGAGAACTCAAGGAATATGGTGTGGATGATAACCGAAACCGGTTTTACCCATATTTTAAAGAACCGTTGTTTTCAAAAGTAATGCTTCTTTTAAGAACAATGGATCAGATCAGTGTGGAACGAAATGTTCCATTGTCGCAGATTGCATTGAACTGGACCTTGCAGAGAACTTTTATTTCTTCTTGTATTATAGGAGCGCAGAGCCGTGATAAAATTGAGGAGAACTGTAAGGTATTTGAGTGGAAACTAAGTGATGATGAGATGCAGCTGCTGGAACAGGCTTTGAAAAAGACTATTATATAAGACTACAAAGGAAGACGAGGAGGAATAAACATTATGGAAGAGAAGCGTACCGGCTTATTTGAAAACGGTCTGATCTGGTTCGGCGCAGGGGTTTCGATCGCGGAGATCCTGACCGGAACATATCTGGCCCCGCTTGGCATGGGAAAAGGACTGGCGGCAATCATAGTAGGACATATCATTGGCTGTCTGATGCTTTTCCTGGCAGGAGTGATCGGCGGTAAAGTCAGAAAGAGTGCAATGGAGACTGTAAAGATGAGCTTTGGACAGAAGGGAAGTATCCTTTTTGCGGTCCTGAATGTGTTGCAGCTTGTCGGCTGGACTGCGATCATGATCTATGACGGGGCACTGGCAGCAGATGGTGTGATGCATACCGGCAGATGGATCTGGTGTCTGGTGATCGGAGCACTGATCATTCTGTGGATTGTGATTGGAATTACGAATCTGGGCAGGATCAATACCGTTGCGATGGCAGCATTATTTATCCTGACACTGATTCTGTGTAAGGTGATATTTACAGGAAGCGGGGCGGGAACACCGTCTGACGACAGTATGACATTTGGAGCAGCAGTAGAGCTTGCGGTTGCGATGCCATTATCGTGGCTGCCACTGATCAGTGATTACACAAGAGAGGCGAAGGAGCCGGTGAAAGCAACTGCAGTCAGTGCGGTTACATATGGAATCGTAAGCTGCTGGATGTATGTGATCGGAATGGGAGCTGCTATCATTACCGGAGAGTATGACATTGCACAGATCATGTTAAAGGCAGGTCTTGGCATCCTGGGACTTCTGATCATTGTATTTTCAACAGTTACAACCACTTTCCTGGATGCATACTCTGCTGGAATCTCCAGTGAGACGGTTGTAAGCAGATGGAACGGAAAGCATGTTGCTATCGTTGTGACAGTGATTGGAACGGCCGCAGCAATTGTATATCCGATGGATAATATAACGAATTTCCTGTATCTGATCGGTTCTGTATTTGCACCGATGATCGCTATTCAGATTGCTGACTTTTTCCTGTTAAAACAAGATAAAAGCAGCCAGGCAGTGCATATGCCGAACATGATCATCTGGGTGATTGGATTCGTTGTGTACAGAATTCTTATGAATGTAGATATGCCGGTAGGAAATACTTTGCCGGATATGGTGATCACGATCATCCTGTGTCTGATCGCCGGGAAATTAATACCTGAAAAAAATCAGAAAAAATAAAAAAGTTAAGAAAAATGGCCGCTGTACCGGTAGTGAATAATCTGCTGGCGCAGCGGCCATTTTTTATGATTAAAATTCGTAGACAAAATCTATCAACTTTCATAAAAATACTAATTTGTCTTTTATTTAACAAAATCATATAATCAAATTATAGAGAAATGCAAACAAATACAATTATATTTTTATGGAGGTTAGTAAACTATGAAAAACAATTTTCCACACGTATTCAGCCCTCTTACGATCAGAGGTATGACACTCAAAAACCGTGTTGTAATGATGCCTATGGGAAGTGATTTCGCCGGACATGATGGGAAACTGAGCGACGAACATATCAAATATTATGAGCTGCGTGCACGTGGCGGCACAGGGCTTCTGTACGTGCGAGACGTATCATTGACGGAACGGATGCCGGACGCCATATGGTATTGAATACCCTTGAAAGATTGAACTATCTTTAAAATATGTCCCTAAAAGGGAACCCCTTTCCAATATAAATATAAATACAAAGAAGCTTCGGAGAATCCTGCTACCTGTGATTCTCCGAAGCTTTTTGTGAAAATAACTATCTCCGGATCCACTTCTATGATATGATATAGTATAACTGATCAATAAAAAAACAATTGGGGGAAATACGTAATGAAAAGTTTGCTGATTCTCGGTGCAGGCGGATTCGGCCGGATGGTAGCGGAGACTGCGCAGGCACTGGGGTATGAAAAGGTTGTATTTTTGGATGATGCGGTGAAGGATGAGGCGGTCATCGGAATGTGCTGTGATTATGAGATCAGGCATAAGGAGTATCCGGTGGCAGTAGCAGCATTTGGAAATAACAAGATGCGTCTGTACTGGACGGATAAATTGCTGGAAGAAGGGTATGAGGTACCGGCAATCGTGCATCCGTCTGCAGTTGTAAGTCCGAGTGCGGTGCTGGAGCCGGGCTGCTTTGTGATGCAGAGAGCGGTGGTAAATACCAATACCCGGATCGGACGTGCGGTGCTGGTGAACAGCGGGGCAATCGTAGATCACAATTCAGTGGTATGTGCCGGAGCGCATGTCGGACTGGGAAGTGTTGTAAAGTCAGACTGTACGATCGAGAGCGGACGCAAAGTGGAGGCAGGAGAAGTGATCTTCTCAACCAGAAGGAAGATCGAGGGCGTGGACAGCCGGAGTCTGGAAGATGCCGTGTACGCATTTGGTTTCGGGCAGCAGTGCAGTTATGTGAAGCCATTCGGAGAAGGACACATCAATGAGACTTATGCAGTCTATATGCCGGGCGCAGATGGAAAGGATACGCCGCTCTATGTTTTGCAGCGCATCAATATTAATGTATTCAAGAACCCGGATCAGGTAATGGCGAATATATTCGGCGTTACGGAGTATCTGCGCGGTATGATCCGTGAGGCAGGCGGAGATCTGGACAGAGAGGCATTGTCTTATATTAAGACAAAATCAGGAGAGAGCTATTTTGAAGATGCGGACGGACAGCCATGGCGCTGCCTGCATTATGTACCGGATTCTGTGTGCTATCAGATGGTGGAGAGACCGGAACAGTTCTATCAGTCGGCACTCAGCTTTGGCCATTTCCTGAAGCAGCTGGGGGATTATCCGGCCGAGAGTCTCTATGAGACGATTCCGAAGTTCCACGATACGGTGAAGCGTTTCCATGATTTCAAAGACGCACTGCGGAAAGATGTGAAGAACAGGGCAAGACTTTGCCGTGAAGAAATAGAGTTTGTACTGGCACGCGAGGATGACTGCGGTGTCCTTATGAAGCAGCTTGAGGAAGGAATACTTCCGCTCCGTGTGACGCACAACGATACAAAGCTGAATAACATTTTGTTTGATAAGAATACAGGAGAGGGATTGTGCATCATCGATCTGGACACGATCATGCCGGGACTTGCGGCAAATGACTTTGGTGATTCCATCCGGTTCGGGGCGTCGACAGCGGAAGAAGATGAGAAGGATCTGAACAAGGTGCACTTTGATATAGAGCTTTACCGCATCTACGTGAAAGGGTATCTGGAGATGGCGAAGGATGTACTGACACCGGCGGAGAACGCCAGTCTTCCGTGGGGAGCGAGACTTATGACACTGGAATGCGGCATGCGTTTTCTTGCTGACTTCCTCCAGGGCGATGTATATTTCAAAACAACTTATCCGGAACACAATCTTGTTCGGGCAAGAACACAGTTCAGGCTTGTAAAAGAGATGGAAGAACAGTTTGATCAGATGCAGGAAATCGTTGAGACGTTCTGAAAGTGATGGGCAAATTGTTGTAACTAAAATACAATTTAATTTCCGGTTTAAAGTTGACAGATAATAAAATACATTTTATTATAAATATAAGTTTGATATATAAAGATAACGAAGAGAGTTAAAACGGAAGGAGAATTCAACAGATGTTAAACGATAATTTTGTAACATTTGAAATTGGAAAAGCAAAGCATATCGCACTCGTTGCCCATGATGGTAAGAAAAAAGAACTGATTGAATGGTGCGACAAGAATAAGGAAATCTTAAAAGGTCATTTCTTATGCGGTACAGGTACAACCGCACGTCTGATCGCAGAGAAGACCGGGCTTCCGGTAAAGGGATATAACAGCGGCCCGCTTGGAGGAGATCAGCAGGTCGGAGCGAAGATCGTAGAAGGACAGATCGACTTTATGATCTTCCTGTGGGATCCGTTAGAGGCACAGCCGCACGATCCGGATGTAAGAGCATTGTCCCGTATTGCCGTTCTTTACGATATCCCTACAGCTAACAATCTTGCAACAGCAGATTTTATGCTGAAGTCTGAATTTATGAATTCTACATATGAAAGAAAGGTAGAGAACTTTAACAAGACCATTCAGGACAGAGTGGAGAAGATGAAATAGAAGCTATAGAGCAGCTGCGCATTCCGTAAAAAAAGGAATCGCAGCTGTTTTTTGGCTTTTTTTATATTTCTGCAAAATAAGATTGACATACGGTATCATCTGTGCTATTCTAACACTACAAACTTTAACACTTTAAAGCGCAACGCTTTAATGCAGATTAGCAAAGCAACAAGTAAAAAAGAAATGAGGAAAGTAGAGGAGAAAGGTTATGGCGATGAAATTATTGATGCTGGTGATATTTTTTGCAATTATGGTATCGGTTGGCATCTATGCAAGAAAGCATGCGACAAGTGTAGACGGTTATGTGTTAGGGGGGAGATCGGTAGGCCCGTGGCTTACAGCATTTGCGTATGGTACGTCATACTTTTCAGCGGTTGTATTTGTAGGATATGCAGGTCAGTTCGGATGGAAATACGGTCTTGCGTCGACATGGATCGGAATCGGAAATGCAATCATCGGAAGTCTGCTGGCATGGGTGGTACTTGGAAGACGTACCAAGGTAATGACACAGCATCTGAATTCCAAGACGATGCCGGATTTCTTTGGTGAGAGATATGGAAGTAAGGCGCTGAAGATTACGGCTTCAGCGATCGTATTCATATTCCTGGTGCCGTATACAGCTTCTGTATACAATGGATTGTCAAGATTGTTTGGAATGGCATTTAACATTCCTTATAAATATTGTGTAATCGGAATGGCAGTATTTACAGGAATCTATGTTATCCTCGGTGGATACATGGCTACGGCGATCAATGATTTTATTCAGGGAATCATTATGCTGGGCGGCATTGTTGCAGTCATCCTGGCAGTATTAAATGGTCAGGGCGGATTTATTCAGGCAATTAAGACCATGGCAGAGATCCCAAGTGATGTGCCGGTGACAATGGGACAGCCGGGAGCATTTACTTCATTCTTCGGGCCGGATCCGTTGAATCTTCTTGGAGTGGTTATCCTGACTTCTCTTGGAACATGGGGGCTTCCGCAGATGGTTGGAAAGTTCTATGCGATCAAAGATGAGAAATCCATCAATACTGGAACGGTGATCTCTACATTATTTGCGATCGTGATCTCCGGAGGATGCTATTTTCTCGGAGGATTCGGAAGACTGTTTGATGCACCGGAACTGCACGATGAGGCGGGCAATATGATCTTTGACGGAATCATCCCGCATATGTTGTCAACACTTCCGGATATCCTGATCGGTATTGTAGTAGTATTGGTATTATCGGCTTCCATGTCAACACTGGCTTCACTGGTACTGACATCCAGCTCGACGCTGACACTGGATTTCTTAAAAGATAATGTAATGAAAGATATGAGCGAGAAGAAACAGGTACGTACGATGCAGGTGCTGGTAGTGTTCTTTATTGTATTATCGGTAGTGATCGCAATGGATCCGCCTACATTCATTGCACAGCTGATGGGAATTTCCTGGGGAGCACTTGCCGGAGCGTTCCTTGCACCATTCATGTATGGATTGTACTGGAAAGGCGTGACAAGAGCCGCTGTATGGGCCAGCTTTGCATCAGGTGTCGGGATTACGGTTCTGAATCTGTTCTTCCACTTTATTGCATCACCGATCAATGCAGGAGCAGTTGCAATGGTAGCAGGACTGATCGTTGTACCGGTAGTGAGTGTGCTTACACCAAAGCTTAAGAAGGAGAGAGTAGATGAGATCTTTGCCTGCTATGATGAGAAGGTTACGATCACCAAGAAACGTTCATTGGAACAGAATTAGTGAAAATAATCTGAAAAATCAAATATATTAAAAAACATCAATGGAAGTGATTAAAATTATCACTTCCTTTTTGTGTGGGGATGTGTTAGGATATAAAAGTATTAAAAAAGAACAACAAAGTTGATGAATATTATTGCTGATTTGGCAGCGATGATTTGATTTGAAATATGAGGCAAAAGGAGTGGAGCTTGAATTATGAAGAATTATCAGAAATATGAGAAAAGTTATTTCATGCCGCCTGAGGTCACATATGACTGGGCAAAAAAAGATTCGGTAGAACAGCCGCCGAAATGGTGCAGTGTAGATTTAAGAGATGGTAACCAGGCATTGATCGAACCAATGAGTCTGGATGAAAAGCTGGAGTTCTTCCAGATGCTGGTTGATATCGGATTTAAGGAGATTGAGGTTGGATTCCCGGCTGCTTCCGAGACAGAGTATCAGTTCATGAGAACTTTGATTGAGAAAGATATGATTCCGGATGATGTAACCGTTCAGGTCCTGACACAGGCAAGAGAACACATCATCAAGAGAACATTTGAAGCTGTAAAAGGAGCACCTCACGCAGTGATTCATTTATACAATTCTACCTCTGTTGCACAGAGAGAGCAGGTGTTCAGAAAAGATAAAGAACAGGTAAAACAGCTGGCGATCGACGGGGCAAAATTACTTCTGAAGCTTGCAAGTGAGACAGACGGTAACTTTACATTCGAATACAGCCCGGAGAGTTTCCACGGAACAGAAGTGGACTATGCGGTAGAAGTGTGCAATGCGGTGCTGGATGTATGGCAGCCGACAGCTGATAATAAAGCGATCATCAATATTCCTACAACGGTAGAAAACGCAATGCCGCATACATTTGCTTGCCAGTTAGAGTATGTACATAAGCATCTGAAACACAGAGAGAATGTTGTACTTTCCCTGCATCCGCACAATGACAGAGGATGCGGTGTGGCGACAGCGGAGCTTGGTATCCTTGCAGGTGCCGACCGTATCGAAGGCACACTGTTCGGAAACGGAGAACGTACCGGTAACGTTGACATTATTACACTTGGCATGAATATGTATTCCCAGGGTGTAGATCCGGGACTTGATTTCTCGAATATGAAAAAGATCCGTGAGACTTATGAACGCCTGACAAGAATGCAGGTATACGACCGTCAGCCATATTCCGGAGATCTGGTGTTTACGGCATTTTCGGGATCTCATCAGGATGCGATCGCGAAAGGTATGGCATGGAGAGATGAGAAGAAATGTGACAAATGGACGGTTCCATATCTGCCGATCGATCCGAAGGATGTCGGTAGAGAATACGATTCAGATGTTATCCGTATCAACAGCCAGTCCGGTAAGGGCGGCGTAAATTACATCTTAATGCACAGCCACGGAATCAATCTTCCAAAGGCAATGCGTGAAGAAGTAGGATATATGGTAAAAGATGTATCGGATAAAGCACACAAAGAGCTGACACCGGATTGGGTATACCAGATCTTCTCAGATCATTATATTAATACAAAATCCATCTTCCACATCGACGAGTGCCATTTTAAACAGGTAGATGGAATCACTGCGGAAGTGACGATCAATCATGCAGGAGAGAGCAAAGTGATCACTTCGAATGGAAACGGACGTCTGGATGCAGTAAGTAATGCGATCAAGCAGTATTTTAACATCAGCTATGAATTATCCTTCTATGAGGAGCATTCGCTTACAAAGGGATCTTCTTCTAAGGCTGTGGCTTATGTGGGAATTATCTGCAATGGAAAGACATTCTGGGGTGTAGGAATCGATCCGGATATCATCAGAGCGTCCATTGAAGCCTTGATCGTTGCGGTAAATAAGATTGAAGAACTCGGGAGTGCTGATGCATGTACGGATGCAAGAATGATCGAGATCATGAATTATGTACAGGCGAATTATATTGACATTACATTAGATGACCTGGCAGAAAAATTCTTCCTGTCCAAACCTTATCTGTCAAAATACATTAAGGAAAAATCCGGAATGACATTTGGGGATTTGGTGAAGAAGATCCGCATGAAGAAAGCGAAAGCACTGCTCAAGAGCAGCAATATGACGGTTGAGAATATTGCAATGTCGGTCGGATATCAGAATGTGGAACATTTTAACAGACTGTTCAAGAAAGCTTATGATATGACTCCGATGCAGTTTAGAAATCAGAAATAGATTAAAAGATGAAAAGCGATGGGGATGTGCCGGGAGGTGCATCCCTTTTTCTGCGGCTTAAGGTATGGTGTGCATAAGAAAATTGAAAATATATATAGAAAAGATAGGAATCGGGATAGATTTCATGTATAATATGTAATAGACTTTACAGAAAACATGATTGGGAGGAAGAGATAGAAATGTTAAAGTACATATTGATGATCCTTGGCGGTGTGACCTTTATCGCAGGATATTACTTCATGCAGCAGAATGAAGGCAGAGGTAAGACGATGATGTTCTATTCATTGTTTGCTTATGCCGGATTGACACTGGTGATTCTTTCCGGAGCAAGAGTTCTGGATCCGTTCTTTGAAAGTATCGGGGACAGCGGTGAGATGGTTCAGCTTGCAGTAGAAGTTGCCTGTTTTGTAATTGGTGCGGAATTACTTCTGAAGCCTGCATTTGAAGACCAGAAAGAGATCGGAACAAAGAAGAATATTACACCACGTGGATCCGGAGATTCGTTCAGCGCCAAGGCGAATAAGAAAGAAAACACTAAAAAGAAGACAAAGAATAATAATCAGCTCAAAAGAAGTTACAGTACGGGGAATAAAAAGTATCGTAAAAAATAAAAGAAATATATAACGTGTAAGGGGAAATCTGTGGGAGCAGATTTCCTTTTTTGTTGTCGTGTGTTCATAATTCATGTAGACAACATAAAAAGGAAACCTCGTTACCATTGGCATGTGAGTTATGTAGACAATAAAAAAAGAAGACCTGCATAAGCAAGTCTTCTTTTTATGTACGGTATTTAATTCACGAATTATTTACCTTCAACCATCTGGTCAAACTTCTTAGTAAATGCTAACATGATAACTCCGCAGGCAACGATGATGATTGTAACAACACCATATGCTTTAATGAAGTCAAAGTTTCCGAGCCAGTTATAAAGTGGTCCGTAAGCTTTACCAGAGAAGAAGATGATCAGTGGCCATACACCAAGCATTGTTCCAAGAAGTTTCTTTGGAGCGTATTTGCTGATGAAAGCGTTTCCAAGTGGTGAGAAGATAACTTCTCCGAGTGACATACATACAGATGCCAGGATGATTACCCAGATACCAACTGGATCTTTTGTGCCCTGTCCTGAAAGTGCAGCAGCAAGAACCATGGATCCTGTACAAAGACCAAGGATGATAATTCCGATAGCAGTCTTTGTGAACATACCCCAGTCACCCTGTGGACGCTGTCTCATCTTAGCCCAGATTCCTGCAAAGATAGGGCAAAGAATGATACAAAGGAGTCCGTTCATTGAATCGAACCAAGCTGTAGGCATTTCGAAGGAACCGATGTTCCAGTTAGCCCATCCAGATCCTCCCTGGGATACCGGACCGAATTCATAGTAAACAGGCATGTAAGCCATGTACCAGATCAGCCAGAAGATACCAGAGAATACTGTTACGATCAGGATAGCGATAACACGGTTTCTCTCAAGCTTAGTAAGAGGTGCGTTATCTTTCTCTTTGTCAGCTTTCTCTACGTTCTCTGTACGGTTATCAACAAGGAATGGTTTCTTTCCGGCTTCGCCGAATGATTTCATTCCGATGAACCACCATACACAGTCGATGAACATGAAGATTCCGCAAATCAGGAACATTGTACGGTATCCGGCGTTTGTACCAACCAGTGAAAGGAAAGTAGTTCCGCAGAAAGAACCGATGTTAACGAACATGTACTGTAAGTTGAATACAGTGTCCAGTTCGTCCTGATCAGCTAATGGGAAGAGACGTCCGTTGATACCAGATACGTTTCCTTTGAAGAAACCAGTACCGATAGATACAAGAACGATCATTGCCCACATCATTGCGATACCATTGGCTTCTGTTGCCTTCCATGCACACAGATAACCAAGACCCATCAGGATCTCACCAACAGGAACAAGGATACGAGGACTAATCCAACGGTCAGCGATATATCCACCGATGATAGGTGTGATATAAGTAAATGCTACCAGGTTAGAACTCATTGCAGCACCAACGGATTTGTCAAGTCCAAGACCACCGTGAGCTGCTGTGGCTACGATAAAGATCGAAAGCCCCCATTTAGCTGCATAGTATGCAAGTCTTTCAAAAGAGAAAGTCAGACAGCACACATAGAAACCAAATGGTAATTTTTTCTTAGTGTTCTCCATGAGATTCACCCTCCAATATGAAATTTTTCTTTGGTTTTAACAGTACGAGGAAAAACCTCTCATGTTTAAAACTCTCAACGCAGTTAATCTTATCACAAACTAGATTAAAGTACAACTAATTGTTTAAGAAAAAGTTAAGGTTTTTTATATTTTGTTAGAAATATGTATGTTGAAATGTAATAAAAGGACCATATATAGCCGGAAAATGTGAGTGAAAATCACTAAATGATAATAGAAATCAAAAATAAACGAGAACCGGTTATAGAGAAATTACATAGAGAGAACATATAGAAGAGTTTATAGATAATTTACAAATAATTATAAAGGATGTTCTTGAATAATCAACTATATAAGGATATAATAAAACACAGATTTTGTAAAGGGGAAAATGATATGGCAAATTATTATCGTGTGGCTTATAAGGAGTCAAAGAACACGCTGAAACAGATATGTGAACTTTTCCGTGTGGACAGCAGTGATATTACGATTAAGTTCATAGTGACGGTGATGGGACCGCTTGTGTTCTATTTTATATGTAAATATGGAAACCCGGGAGGCGGTACACCGGGAGGAATGACTTTTTTTGTCATTAAGTTTATTGTAGTCTGGGCACTGGCATTTGTTGCAGCAGTGATACTGAACAGAACAATCTGGAGAAAGGTGTTATCAACAACGGCGGTCGGAGATGCAGAAGATCAGTTTGACAGACGATGCAGATTGAACGGTGGACCGGTGAGTTCCGAGATCCATTTTTTTGATGATCACTTTGACAGTGTGACTGCGAAAAAGACAAGATCATTTTCGTACCAAGATGTCACCAAGATCCTGGAGACAAAAGAGGCATTCGGTGTAGTTGTGAAGGCAGATCCCGAGACGGTCGGATCTGCGAGAGCGATGATCGGATTTCCAAAGACTGCACTGGAAGGAAACAGTACGGACGAACTGGCAGAATTTCTTCTGGAAAGATGCGGGAATATGAAGAGAAAAAAAGTGAAGAAGTTTTAAAGCTGATTTTTGAACATAGAACAGAAATAAAACAGACAAAAAGGTCATGTGTGTACATAGATGTACGGATATACACATGGCCTTTTTCAATCGCCAGGCGTTCGGAAGAAGCTGCCAGTGGCAGGTTCTGCAGATACTGAAATACAGTATATTATTTCAGAAAAATGCATATTTAAAAGTTAACCATAGATGCCAAAAGGGTTGACTTTTGACACGGAAATGTAAGATTTTAATGCCATTTTAATAGGAAGAAACGACTCGTCAAGTATTTAACAAAAAACAATATAAAGGTATTGCACTAAAGTGTCAAAAACAGTATAATATAATTGGAAAAAATTTGGTTTTACTTTTGATACAAGAATCAGGAAAAACCCAATTTAAAATAATGAAAATGGAGGGCTAGACTATGGGCAACATGGCAGCAGACAATGCAGCAGGTAAGAGAATCAACAGTTTACTTGATGCAGGCAGTTTTGTTGAGATCGGTGGAGCTGTAACAGCAAGAACAACTGATTTTAACATGCAGGAAAAAGAAACTCCAGCAGACGGTGTTATCACCGGATATGGAGTGATCGATGGAAATCTGGTATACGTATACAGCCAGGACGCTACTGTTTTAAATGGTGCGATCGGTGAGATGCATGCAAAGAAGATTTCTAATATCTACGATATGGCAATGAAGATGGGAGCACCGGTCATCGGATTGGTTGATTGCGCCGGATTCAGACTGCAGGAAGCTACAGATGCTTTAGAGGCATTTGGAAAACTTTATCAGAAACAGTCAATGGCTTCCGGAGTGATCCCTCAGATCACAGCAATCTTCGGAACATGTGGCGGTGGACTTTCTATCGTACCTGCTCTGACAGATTTCACATTCATGGAGACAAAGAATGGTAAATTATTTACCAATACTCCAAATGCAATTCCGGGAAATGACATTTCTAAATGTGATACATCTTCCGCAAAATTCCAGAGTGAGACAACCGGTCTTGTAGACGGAATCGGATCTGAAGAAGAGATTCTTGCAGATATCCGTTCTCTCGTATGCATGTTACCAAGCAACAACGAAGAGGATTCTTCTTATGAAGAATGTAACGATGATCTGAACCGTGTATGTGCAGACCTTGCTAATGCAAAAGAAGACACAGCGATTGCTCTTACAATGATCTCTGATGACAGCATCTTCTGCGAAGTGAAGAAAGCATATGCAAAAGATATGGTGACAGGATTCATCAAACTGAATGGTATGACTGTAGGTGCAGTTGCAAACCGTTCAAAAGTATATAACGAAGAAGCTGAAGTAGAGGCTGAATTTGACGGCTCTCTTTCTGCTGACGGAGCTGAAAAGGCTGCAGAATTCGTACAGTTCTGTGATGCATTCAACATCCCTGTACTGACACTTACAAATGTAAGCGGATTTACAGCAAGCGAATACGATGAGAAACGTATTGCAAAATCAGCAGCAAAACTTACTTATGCATTTGCAGATGCAACAGTACCGAAGGTAAATGTTGTGATCGGTAAAGCATTCGGAAGTGCTTATGTGACAATGAACAGCAAAGCAGTCGGAGCAGATATGGTATATGCATGGCCGGAAGCAGAGATTGGAATGATGGACGCAAACCAGGCAGCCAAGATCATGTATGCAGACGCTGATGCAGCAACAATCAGAGAAAAAGCAGCAGAATATAAGAATCTGCAGTCAAGCCCATTATCAGCAGCGAAAAGAGGATATGTGGATACAATCATCGAAGCAGCAGATACAAGAAAATATGTGATCGGCGCATTCGAGATGTTATTCACAAAAAGAGAGGATCGTCCGGTAAAGAAACACGGTACGGTTTAGAGAGGTGAGGCAAAGTGAAGAAAAAATTAAGCGTATTACTTTGTGTGCTTGTCGCAATGCTCTGCTTTACCGCTTGCGGAAGTAAGAAAGAAAATCTTCAGTATGATAAATCAACCATCACACAGGCAACGGATTTTCTGATCGAGTATTGCAACAGTGCAGATGCAGATACTATCGAACAGTGGAACAAGATGACAGATTTCCAGATCGAGTCTCAGTTGAATCAGGCAGGAGTTCCATTTACGCAGGATAGTTTCCTTGCAGCTCTGGATGCATGGCAGCAGGGAACAAAAGAGTGTGGAGAATATGTAAGTCATGGTGATTACAAATTCGAGCCATCCTCTGATGAACTGAAAGTAACGACCAGTGCAAAATTCAAAGACCGTGATGCAGACATTACATTTGTTTTTGATGAGAACCTTTATCTGGACAGTACAACGATCGATGCACATTACAGCATCGGCGAGATCATGGAAAAAGCAGGACTTAATACAATCCTTGGTATGGGAACTGTATTCGTAATCCTGATCTTTATCTCTATTCTGATCTCTCTGTTCAAATATATCCCTGCTCTTGAAGCAAAATTCAAGAACAAAGGAAAAGCAGAAAGCACACAGGAAGCGGCACCGGCTCCGGCAGCAGTTGCAGCACCTGTAGTAGAAGAAGCATCTAACGATGATGAACTGGCAGCAGTTATTTCCGCAGCGATCGCAGCTTATGAAGCAGAAGCTGGTGGAAGCACAGACGGCTTCGTAGTAAGAAGCATCAAGCGTCGTCCATCAAATAAGTGGCACGCATAATTAATTAGGAGGATGAATTCAATGAAAAATTATACAATCACAGTGAATGGCAATGTATATGATGTAACAGTAGAAGAAAACGGAGCAGGTGCAGCACCAGTTGCTCCACCTGCAGCAGCACCAAAGGCAGCTCCTGCGGCAGCACCAGCAGCACCAAAGGCAGCACCTGCAGGTGGAGCAGGATCCATCGAAGTAAAAGCCGGAGCAGCCGGAAAAGTATTCAAGATCGAAGCAAATGTAGGTCAGGCTGTAAAGAAAGGTGATGCAGTTATCATCATCGAGGCTATGAAGATGGAGATTCCAGTTGTAGCACCGGAAGACGGAACCGTTGCAAGCATTGATGTAGCAGTAGGCGATGCAATTGATTCAGGCGCTGTTCTTGCTACATTGAACTAACATCATTTATATGGTGTTTATCTAACACGACTGGAGGTTAAAAAATGGAATATATAACGACAACATTAGGAAACCTCGTGCATCAGACGGCGTTTTTCAGTCTTACATGGGGCAATGTAGTCATGATCGCGGTTGCATGTGTTTTCCTTTATCTTGCAATCAGACACGGATTCGAGCCTCTGCTTCTTGTTCCAATCGCATTCGGTATGTTACTGGTTAACATTTATCCGGACATCATGCTTCATGCAGAAGATGCGGCAAATGGAACAGGCGGACTGCTTTACTACTTCTATAAACTGGATGAGTGGTCAATTCTCCCTTCCCTGATCTTCATGGGTGTAGGAGCGATGACAGACTTCGGACCACTGATCGCTAACCCTAAGAGCTTCCTTCTTGGTGCCTCTGCTCAGTTTGGTATCTTTGCAGCATACCTTGGAGCGATGGCTATGGGATTCTCTGACAAAGCGGCAGCAGCGATCTCAATCATTGGTGGAGCTGATGGACCTACCTCTATCTTCCTTGCAGGTAAGTTACAGCAGACAGCTTTACTTGGACCAATCGCAGTAGCAGCATATTCTTATATGTCACTGGTACCGATTATCCAGCCGCCAATCATGAAGCTTCTGACAACAGAAAAAGAACGTAAGATTAAGATGGAACAGTTAAGACCTGTTTCCAGGCTTGAGAAGATCTTATTCCCAATCATCGTTACGATCGTTGTGTGTGTAATTCTTCCTACAACAGCACCACTGGTTGGTATGTTAATGCTTGGTAACCTGTTCCGTGAGTCTGGAGTTGTAAGACAGTTAACAGAGACAGCTTCCAATGCAATGATGTACATCGTAGTTATCCTGCTTGGAACATCCGTAGGAGCAACAACAAGTGCTGAGGCATTCCTTAATATGGATACAATTAAGATCGTAGTTCTCGGTCTGATCGCATTCGCATTTGGTACAGCCGCAGGTGTACTGTTCGGTAAACTGATGTGTGTTGCAACACATGGTAAGGTTAATCCACTGATTGGTTCTGCCGGTGTATCTGCAGTTCCAATGGCAGCCAGAGTATCACAGAAGGTCGGAGCTGAGGCAGACCCGACAAACTTCCTTCTGATGCATGCTATGGGACCAAACGTTGCGGGTGTTATCGGTACAGCCGTAGCTGCCGGAACATTTATGGCAATCTTTGGCGTAGGAATTTAAGCGATATATAATTAGGAGGAAAGAAAATGGCAGATATAGTAAAAAAACCTGTAGAGATTACAGAAACGATCCTGCGTGATGCGCATCAGTCTCTGATCGCAACCCGTATGACAACAGAGCAGATGCTCCCGATCGTTGATAAAATGGACAAGGTTGGATATCATTCCGTAGAGTGCTGGGGTGGAGCTACATTCGATGCATCTCTTCGTTTCTTAAAAGAAGATCCATGGGAAAGACTTCGTAAATTCCGTGATGGATTCAAAAATACAAAACTTCAGATGTTATTCCGTGGACAGAACATCTTAGGATATCGTCCATACGCAGATGATGTAGTAGAATATTTCGTACAGAAATCTGCTGCCAACGGAATCGACATCATCCGTATCTTTGACTGCTTAAATGATCTTCGTAACCTGAAGACAGCAGTTAAGGCTGCAAACAAAGAAAAAGTAGAAGCTCAGATCGCATTATCTTACACTTTAGGTGATGCTTATACACTAGATTACTGGGTAGACATTGCCAAGAAGATTGAAGAGATGGGTGCAAACTCTATCTGTATCAAAGATATGGCTGGTCTTCTGACACCGTATAAGGCAACAGAGCTGATCGGAGCAATGAAAGAAGCTGTAGATCTTCCAATCCAGCTTCATACACACTACACATCAGGTGTTGCTTCTATGACTTACATGAAAGCAGTAGAGGCCGGTGTAGATGTCATTGATACCGCAATCTCACCATTCGCACTTGGAACATCTCAGCCTGCAACAGAAGTTATGGTTGAGACATTCAAGGGAACACCTTATGATACAGGATTAGACCAGAAACTTCTGGCAGAGATCGCTGACTATTTCCGTCCAATCCGTGACGAAGCTCTTGACAGCGGACTCTTAAATCCAAAGAACCTTGGTGTTAACATCAAGACTCTTCTGTATCAGGTACCAGGCGGAATGCTTTCTAACCTGACATCACAGTTAAAAGAGCAGGGTGCTGAAGACAAGTTCTATGATGTACTTGAGGAAGTGCCAAGAGTACGTAAAGACCTTGGAGAACCACCACTTGTAACACCTTCATCACAGATCGTTGGTACACAGGCTGTATTTAACGTACTGATGGGAGAACGTTACAAAGTTGCTACAAAAGAGACAAAAGACCTCTTAAGTGGAAAATACGGACAGACAGTAAAACCGATGAATCCAGACGTAATCAAGAAAGTACTTGGAGACGATCCTGAGATCATCACATGCCGTCCTGCAGACCTGATTCCGGACGAATTAGATACACTCCGCAAAGAATGCGAACAGTGGATCCAGCAGGATGAAGACGTACTGTCTTATGCTCTGTTCCCACAGGTTGCTGTAGACTTCTTCAAGTATAGAGAAGCACAGCAGACAAAGGTGGATGCGACAGTAGCGGATACGGAAAACGGAAGTTATCCTGTATAGGTTTTCGAGAGGACGTCAAGTGTAGAAGTTCCTGATTCAATGCGACTTCGGGTGCTTGCAAGGCGTAAGCGAAAAAAAGACGATAAGATAAGAACCGAATACATTCGGACGGAAAATCCTGATGATTTTCCGCCTCAGGTATTCTTTTGGGATGTGCTTGTAGCACATCCCAAATCTTATTTTATCGTCTTTTTTTCACCAATTCCTTGCAAAGCACCCTGCGAATGCATTGAACCAGGAACTTCTACACTTGACTGTTCGCGAAAATATACGAGGATAGCGGGGGGAGTGTGGCTTCTCAGAAAGTAGTGGGAAAAGCGAGATGAAAGACATCTCCCGTCCCCACACACCCGACATCCGATTGACTATTCCCTCACAAAGCTATATAATAAAACCATTGTTTGAAAAAGAGGTACATCGCATGAGCGCAAAGAATGAACTGCTGAAGATGATCGATGAAAGATATCACAAATTCAGCAAAGGACAGAAAAAACTGGCGGATTTTATCCGTGAGGATTATGATAAGGCAGCTTTTTTGACAGCTGCGAAGATGGGGGGAGAGGTCGGTGTCAGTGAATCGACGGTGGTGAGATTTGCGACGGCCCTTGGATATGACGGATACCCGGAATTTCAGAAAGCTCTGGGAGAACTGGTGAGGATGAAGCTGAATTCCATCCAGCGTATGGAAGTGACGTATGGACGGATCAGCCAGGGGGAGATTCTGACATCGGTTCTGCATTCGGATATTGAGAAGATCAAGCTTACGATGGAAGCAATTGATCATGAAGCATTTGAGATGGCGGTAGATACGATCCTGAAAGCAAAGAGGATCTATGTGATCGGGATACGAAGCTGTTCGCCACTTGCAAGTTTCTTGAGTTTTTATCTGAATCTGATCTGTGAGAATGTGACAGCGGTTAATACGAACAGTTCTAGTGAGATTTTTGAACAACTGATCCGTGTCAGCGAGGATGATGTGGTGATCGGGATCAGCTTTCCCAGATATTCGATGCGTACTTTGAAAGCACTGGAATTTGCAAGTAATAGAAAAGCAACAGTGATCACGTTGACGGACAGTGTACATTCTCCGATGACACTGTATTCTTCTTGCAATCTGATCGCAAGAAGTGATATGGCGTCAATCGTAGATTCGCTGGTAGCACCATTGAGTGTGATCAATGCGCTGGTGGTAGCTCTTTGTATGAAGAAACAGAAAGAGGTTATCACAACACTTGAGACATTGGAGCAGATCTGGGATGAGTATCAGGTGTATAGCAAAGATGAATTGAATATGGTGGACGACAGAGTCGAACTTTCCGGAAATGAGAAAGAGTAGAACCGGCAGAAAAGAATATGAAGAAAAAGACAAATAGAAAAGGACAAATAGAAGATGAGTAAAGTAGTTGTCATCGGAGGCGGTGCGGCAGGAATGTTTGCCTCTATTGCAGCGGCCGGGTGTGGACATCAGGTCGTGGTATATGAAAAGAATGAAAAGCTTGGAAAGAAACTTTATATCACGGGAAAAGGCAGATGCAATATTACCAATGCCTGTGATATGGAAGGCCTGTTCGATGCGGTCAGAACAAATGCAAAGTTTTTATACAGTAGTTTTTATGGATACACGAATCAGCAGGTGATTGATTTCTTTGAACGAATCGGTGTGCCGACAAAGATTGAGCGCGGCGACCGTGTGTTCCCGGTGTCGGATCATTCTTCGGACGTGATCCGCGGGCTGGAGCGGGAGATGGACCGCCTGGGTGTGAAAGTACATCTGCGGACAGCTGTGAAAAAGGTTGTCGCAAAAGACGGACATTTTGAAAAAATCATACTTGGAGATCAGAGACAGATTCATGCGGATGCCTGTATCGTTGCAACAGGAGGGTTGTCTTATCAGTCAACAGGATCAACCGGAGATGGATTCCGGTTTGCAGAAAGTCTCGGACATACGGTGACGGATTGTATGCCTGCGCTTGTGCCGATGGAATGTAAAGAGGAGTGGGTGCCTAAATTGCAGGGACTTTCACTTCGAAATGTTAATGTAACGATTTTTGACGGCAAGAAAAAGCTGTATGATGATTTTGGAGAAATGTTATTCACGCATTACGGTGTGAGTGGACCGCTGATCCTAAGTGCCAGCAGTTATGTGGGAAAGAAATTGAAGGCAAAAGAACTGACACTTAAGATTGATCTGAAACTAGCTCTTTCGGAAGAACAGCTTGATCACAGAGTGCTCCGGGAATTTGAAGAGAATCAGAACCGACAGTTTAAGAACGCGGTGCACAAGCTGTTCCCGTCGAAACTGATCCCGGTTATGATTGAACTGAGCGGGATTGATCCCGAGAAGAAGGTCAATGTGATCACGAAAGAAGAACGTCTTGGATTTGTAAGACTGATCAAGGGCCTGACGTGTACATTGACAGATTTAAGAGATTATAACGAGGCAATCATAACTAAAGGTGGAATTAAAATCAAAGAAGTTGATCCTGGAACGATGGAATCCAAACTGGTGAAGGGATTACATTTTGCAGGAGAGGTACTGGATCTGGATGCGGTAACAGGTGGATTCAACCTTCAGATCGCATGGTCTACGGCATATGCGGCCGGAACGGGGATCCAGATATAGAGTGATAAAAATAGAAATAAGGAGAACGTATCATGGGATATAACGTAGCAATAGATGGACCGGCAGGAGCCGGAAAAAGCACGATCGCAAAACTTGTAGCAAAAGAAAAGGGATACATTTATGTAGACACAGGGGCAATGTACAGAGGCCTTGCAATTCATTTCCTGAATAAGGGCATTGAACCGGGAGAGACGGATAAAGTGATCGAAGCATGTAAAGATGCAGAAGTAACAATCGCCTATGAAGATGGTGTGCAGCATGTATACCTGAATGGTAATGATATTTCATCACGTCTGAGAAATGAAGAAGTGGGGAACATGGCATCTGTAACATCTGCAATTCCGGAAGTGCGTAAGAAGTTACTGGAACTGCAGCAGAACCTGGCGAAGACACAGGATGTAATTATGGACGGAAGAGATATCGGTACATGTGTCCTGCCGGGCGCAGACGTAAAGATCTATCTGACCGCCAGTGTAGAGACCAGGGCGAAGAGACGGTATGACGAACTTAAGGAAAAAGGCGAGGACTGCAATCTGGAAGAAATCGCACACGACATCGAAGAACGTGATCACAGAGATATGACCCGTGAGATCGCACCGTTAAAGCAGGCAGAGGATGCAGTGCTGGTAGACAGCTCACACATGACGATCGAAGAAGTGGTAAAAGCAATCGTAGATTTGTGCAAATAGACAATCCGGCACAAAGCGGCAGACGAAGATAATGGTAATATATTTGAAAAAGAGCTGTGGTACAGAAAGGAATTACACTATATGAATGTTGAACTGGCAAAAACAGCAGGATTTTGCTTTGGAGTAAAGCGTGCAGTAGATACAGTGTATAAACAGATAGAAAAACATCAAAGTGAAAAGATATTCACTTATGGACCGATCATCCATAATGAAGAAGTGATCAAAGATCTGAGAAGCCATGGAGTAGAAGTCCTGAATGATGAAGAAGAATTGAAAACAGTGGATGCGGATGTGGTTGTGATCCGGTCTCATGGTGTAGCAAAATACATTTATGATATCATGGATGAACGCGGGATTACATGTGTAGATGCGACTTGTCCTTTTGTGAAGAAAATTCATAAGATTGTTGCAGAAGAAAGTGCCAAAGGATCGTACATTGTGATCATCGGAAATGGCGAACATCCGGAGGTAGAAGGTATCCGCGGATGGGCAGGAGAACAGGTGACTGTGATACAGACTCCGGAAGATGCAGAAAGATTTGAATTGCCTGAAAAAGAACAGAAAGTATGTATCGTGGCCCAGACGACATTTAACTACAATAAATTCAAAGAATTAGTTGAAATTATTTCAAAAAAGAGGTATGATATAGTTGTTTTAAATACGATTTGCAATGCGACGAAAGAAAGGCAGACTGAGGCTCGTCAAATTGCAGCGAGAGTAGATGCTATGGTTGTGATAGGTGATAAGCGTAGTTCGAATACTCAGAAGCTATTTGAAATCTGCAAAGAGGAATGTTTGAATACGTACTATATACAGACACTTGACGATTTGGATATTAATCAATTAAGGTCCGTGGAATCAGTAGGTATTACAGCAGGGGCATCCACGCCCAATAAAATAATTGAGGAGGTTCAAAATAATGTCAGAATTAACTTTTGAACA
>OFMA01000816.1_pt1 | contig 21992 bp, 19 predicted proteins | sample 1541011 | NCBI WGS metagenome assembly OFMA01 (sample SAMN04209225, study PRJEB22552) | human gut metagenome | biome: gut; material: feces | host: Homo sapiens | place: USA: Oklahoma
AAGTTGTCGATGGCCTTGATGAGCCCGATGCACCCCACCTGAAACAGGTCGTCCAGATTCTCCCCCCGCTGCGCGAACCGCTGCACCACGCTCAGGACAAGCCGCAGGTTGCCCTCGATCATGGCCTGCCGGGCGGCGGCATCGCCTGCCCGCGCCCGGGTGAGCAGCTGCCGCTTTTCCGTTTCGGAAAGCACCGGCAGCTGGGCCGTGTCCACCCCGCATAATTCCACTTTGTTGTACATCCCCCGAACCTCCGGTTACGTTGATACCGGAAGTATGGTCACGGAACGTGCGGGGAATACGAGGAACTTTTTGGAGACTAAACCCCTCAGTCACGCTTTGCGTGACAGCCCCCCTAATAGTGGGGCCCTTGGCAGTACCCATAAAGTTACCCATTATGCCAAAGCCGCCCCTATTAGGGGCGGTGGCATCCCGCAGGGATGTCGGTGGGGTTACTCCCGCTCCAGCACCTCTTTCAGCTGACGGATGATCCGCTTTTCCAGCCGGGAGATGTAGCTCTGGCTGATGCCAAGGGCATCGGCGGCTTCCTTCTGGGTGTGCTCCACGCCGTCCACAAGGCCGAAGCGCAGCTCCATGATCTGCCGCTCCCGGGGGGCCAGCTGCTCCACGGAGCGCCGGAGGGTGGCACGCTCGGCGGCCTGCTCCAATTGCAGGCCCACAAGGTTCTCGTCGCTGCCCAGCACGTCTGAGAGCAGCAGCTCGTTGCCGTCGCCGTCGGTGTTCAGGGGCTCGTCGATGCTGGCCTCCTGCCGCCGGTTGGAGCTTTTACGCAGGTACATCAGGATCTCGTTGCCGATGCACCGGCTGGCGTAGGTGGCCAGCTTGATGTTCCGCGCGGGCGTAAAGGTGTTTACCGCCTTGATCAGCCCGATGGTGCCAATGGAGATCATGTCCTCCTGCGGCACGCCGCTGTTCTCGTACTTTTTGGCAAGGTAGACCACCAGCCGCAGGTTGTGGGTGATGAGGTCATCGCGCGCGGCGGCATCCCCCGCCATCATCCGGGTCAGCAGGGCCTTTTCCTGTTCCGGTGTCAGCGGCGGCGGCAGGCTGGGCCCGCCGTTGATGTAGTGGGCGGCGGAAGGGGCCAGCAGAAAGCAATAAAGACGGCAAAGAAGTGAAAGCAGATGATGCAAGGGCGGTTCCTCCTTTGTGAAGCCCTCTCGCGAAGAGGAGAGGTTCTGGTTTTGACAAGGGCTCCTTACTAGCGGGGGCTGAGCCGTAAGCAGCAGCTGGGGTCAAACCCCACCGTCATCCCTACGGGATGCCACCGCCCCTAGTAGGGGCGGCCTTGGCAAAGAGGATAGGCTTTGCGCCATGCCAAGGGCCCCCCTATTAGCGGGGGCTGTCGCCGCAGGCGACTGGGGGATTGAGCCGTAAGCTCTGCCTTTCCTCTGTCAGGCAACGACGACCGCCGCCAGTGGCGGAAACAGGGAGAGGTTGTATGGAAGTGCAGCCTACCCATGCGCCAGGCTGCTGACGGTTTCGCTCCCCACCAGCACCACTGCCCTGCCCGAAAGCGGCTCCTGCACCGAAAAGCCGGTGTCGCAGAAGGCCCGGACATCCAGCGCTGTGTCCGCCACGGTGAGCCGGGCGGGGAACACCTGCCCGCCGCCCCGGCCCAGAAAGCGGAGCACCCCCTGTACAGCCAGCACCACCCCGCCCGCGCCCGCCAGCAGTACCCCCGGCGAAAGGGGCAGGTAGATGCAGCCGTTGTTGGTCTGTGCCCCGGGCAGCAGCAGCGCTCCCGCCAGCAGCAGATTTCCCGCGCAGAACCACCCCACAAGCCGGGCAAAGCATCGGCCCCCGGGCCAGCCGTAGGCGGCGGCCACCGTGAGGGCGGCGGTTGACACTTTATATAAGAGCGCGGCAGCGTCCGGCGCTTCCGGGGCCAGCAAGGCCAACGAGGAAGCTGCCCCCGCCACCCCGCCCAACAGCAGCCGCCCGGCCCGGCACTCCACCCCTGCCAGCAGCCCCGCCGCCAGCAGGAACAGCAGCGTGAGCGCAAAATTTGTCAGCAGCAGGACATCGAGGTAGATCACAGTCTTGATGGGCGGCACCTTCTTTCTGGTAGATATCAGTGTAGCAGAAGGTGGGGGAGAAAGAGGGCGAAGGAAAGACGTAAAACCCCACCGTCATCCCTTTGGGATGCCACCGCCCCTAATAGGGGCGGCCTTGGCAAAGAGGTTGGGCTTTGCGAAATGCCAAGGGCCCCCCTACTAGCGGGGGCTGTCGCCGCAGGCGACTGGGGAGTTCAGCCCTTTTGAAAAACTTTTTTCACAAATTTCCAAAAAAGGCTTGCAAAAGGGAGCGGGAAGAGTTATAATACATCTCGCAGTCAATTGTGCGCTGCGCAATTGCGTTTTGAAAGATGTGCCTCTTTAGCTCAGTCGGTTAGAGCACCTGACTGTTAATCAGGGTGTCGCCTGTTCGAGTCAGGCAAGAGGCGCCATTAGGCGGCGAGGGCAACTTCGCCGCTTGTTTTTTAACCGGGTGTTGTAACCAATCTGAGACTTTTTTCACAAAATCTTCAAAATTAATGGTTTCTTAAAAAATGTCCTCTTGAAGATGCTGTCAGATTGTGGTATACTACACCCAAACCTTGGAACAGTTTTTAAACGTTCTGTGGTGATTGACTCAGATCAAAGGGTAGGCGCTCCCTTCTTTTGATAGCAGCGGACTTCTGCTTTGCCCTGGTTCTCCGCAGGGCAGGGCAAAGCAGAAGGCTATGCGCTGTTAAACCGGAGTGCAAAAAGAAAACTTTTTTCATTTGTCAGACCTACGGTCAAAACAACAGCAAACTGGGGCTTGTGCAAACAGACCGGGTGTGCTAGAATAAAAGCCGTAGTTTTGAAATAGACACAGTACATTGAAAAAGAGATCGTTTGCTTTTGGTTGTCGGTCTCTTGTAAAGGAAACATCGTATGCGTTATACCTATGTGCGGCAGCACGATTCTACGGACTGCGCGGCCGCTTCACTCGCAATGGTGTGCCTCCATTACAAAAAGGAAATCACCATCACCCGCCTGCGGGATATGATGGGAACCGACATGAAAGGCACGAACCTCGTTGGCCTGCAGAAAGCAGCCAATGAGCTGGGCTTCAGCACGGCGGCTGTCCGTGTTGACCGCGAAAACTTTTTAAGCGATTTCACACTGCCCGCAATTGCGCAGGTCATTACCGACCAGGGCCTGACCCACTTTGTGGTCATCTTCAAAAAGACGACCATCAAGGATGACGATGCTCGCCGCAAGCATGTGGTGCAGGAAGAAGAACGCAAGGCTGATGCAAGCAAAAAGTACAAATGCAAGGATTACGTCGTCATCGGCGACCCTGCAAATGAACTGAAAAAGATCAGCCTGGATGAGTTCTATAAAAACTTCACCGGCGTGTTGCTGCTGCTGAACCCCACAGCGGAGTTCAAGGGCGGCACCGGCAAGCATAAGGTGGAGGGCAAAGAGGAAGCCAAGGCAGTCCGCAACAACATGTTGAAGCGGTACATGGATCTGCTGCTTCCCCAGAAAAAGCTGTTTGCTTACGCTATTCTCAGTTCAGTGATCCTGACACTGATCGGCATCGTGTCCACCGTCTTTAATAAGGCGATTATGGACGAGGTGCTGCCTTACGGGCTGAAAAACCTGCTCATATCGCTCATTATCGTGTTCAGTGTGGTCAATCTGACCAGCACGCTGCTCTCGACTGTGAGAGATTGGATCCTGATCTTCCTTTCCATTAAAATCGATATCCCGTTGATGCTGGGCTACTTCGAGCATGTGTACAAACTGCCGATGAAGTTCTTTGCATCCCGTAAGACCGGCGAGATCACCACCCGCTATTCCGATGCAAGCACCATCAAATCGGTGCTGACCAGCATTGCAATGAGCGTGGTCATGGACATTGTGATGGCCGTGGGTACAGGCTTTGTCCTGTTCCGGATGAATTCTTCGCTGTTCGCAATTACCCTGTTTACCACCATTCTGAGCCTGCTGCTCGTTATCATCTTCAAACAGCCCTACAAGCGGATCAATGAAGAGACGATGGTGCAGTCGGCCGTTCTGAACAGCCAGATGATCGAGAGCCTGCGCGGCATCGAGACCATCAAGTGCAACGCCTGCGAGGATCGCGAGCTGGAGGCCCTTGAGCGTGAATACATCAAGAGCCTGAAGATCAGCCTGCGTTCCAGCAAGATCAGCACCGGCCAGAGCCTGATCTCCAGCGTGATCACGACCGTGTTGAGCATGGTCACCACCTATGTGGGCATCACACAGGTGCTGAATGGTCAGCTGACGCTGGGCGGTTATATGGCTTATAGCACATTGGCTGGTTACTTTACTTCTCCGGTGAGCGACCTGATCGGCATGCAGATGTCCATTCAGGAGGCTTCCATCTCCATGAAGCGCCTGACGGAGATCATGGATTATGAATCCGAGCAGGACGATACCAGAGAGTACACCGAGATGGAGAGCATGGAGGGCGACATTGAGTTCAAGGATGTTACCTTCCGGTATGGCAACCGCACCCCGGCACTGAACCACATCTCCTTTACCATCCCGCAGGGGAAAAAGGTGGCGCTGGTTGGTTCCTCGGGTTCCGGCAAGTCCACCATCACCAAGCTCCTGCTCAAGTATTACGAGCCGGAGAGCGGCACCATCAGTGTGGATGGTGTCGATCTGGACGAGTACAGCAATGCATCCGTCCGCCGCTGCATTTCCTATGTCCCGCAGAACGTTGAGCTGTTCAGCAAGACGATCTTCGAGAATATCCGCATCTCCCGCCCCGAGGCTACCCTCGATCAGGTACGGGAGGCGGCCAAGAAGGCCGACGCACACGAGTTCATCCGCAAGCTGCCGTTGCAGTACAACACCTATCTGGAGGAAGCTGGCAACGGCTTGTCCGGTGGTGAGAAGCAGCGCATTGCACTGGCCCGTGCGTTCCTGAAGGATTCGAGCCTTTACATCTTTGATGAATCGACCTCCAGCCTGGACTTTGGTACAGAGAATACCATCTTTGATATAATCTATAACCAGCTGGCTGACCGTTCGATGCTGATCGTGGCACACCGCCTTTCCACCATCCGTGATTGCGACCTGATCCTGGTCATGGATCACGGTGAGATCGTGGAGCGCGGCACCCATGACGAGCTGCTGGCAAAGCAGGGCAAGTATTACGAGCTCTGGAACCTGCAGCAGGGCATCTTCCGCCGCAAGAAGGAAGAGCCTGCACCCGTTGCCCCCGCGGCAGTCGTTGAAGAAGACGACGATGGCGAGGCAATGACCTATTAAGTTGCAGCCGAGTGCGCACTCGGTTACATAAATGATCTTTGGATGGATGCGCAGCCGGAAAAAGATCGCTAAATAAGTTTTTTCATTCATTTGAAGGGAGTAATTCATTATGATGATGCCTGCAAACTACTCTGTTATCGCAGAGAACGAGATGACCTATGTCAACGGTGGCGCTAGCTTTATCGACGCTATCGGCGCTGTTACCGCTCCTATCTGGAACCTGGATAACGTTAAGGCTTTCTCCACCAACATTGTTACCCTGATCGGCAACAACTTCGTCACCTCCACCATCCAGAACACTCTGGGCTACGTCTTCGGCGGCAACGCTACCAAGGCTGACCTGGGCACCATGTTCGGCAAGGTTGTCGGCGCTGACAAGTTCAAGGCTGGCCAGTACGGCGACGGCATTGCTCAGATCCTGGGCTCCGCTGCTGCTATCTACAACCTGGGCCGCACCGAGGTCAAGAACACCGCTGGCGATGTGAAGCTGTTCCCCTCCAAGGACGTTCCCAAGTACACCATCAAGAAGAATGGCGACGTTATGGAGATCTGGGGCTAATCTAGTTAGTCAAAAATTATGAAGCGTTGAGGAAACTGCACCGCCCTACTTGTTAGCGCGGGGCAGACAACAATGCCTCGTTATGGTGTGCCAGGAGGCGTGTGCCTCCTGGCACATCTTATTTTTATGTTGCTTATCGCGTTGCGGTAGGCAATTGTGTGTGGTAGAAGATTATGTTTATCCTTACAGGAATGCTCTTTACATAGTGACACTTTATCGCTGTGTGAGTGGCTTACCGTGAGCATCCTCACCCTCTCAGGCGCTTTGCGCCAGCTCTCCCGAAGGGAGAGCCCTTGGCATAGCGCAGTGTACGGCGGGTTTCCCTTTGCGTAGTGTGAACGCAGACTTGCCCACAGTGCAGGGAGTGAATCATTCTGTCAAAACCTCCCACTTTGGGGGAGGTGGCAGCGCGTGTGCGCTGACGGAGAGGGTGAGCCTGGTAGAGGTATAAGCTGATGAAAAAGACGACAGTTGTCAAGAATAACGACATGCTGGATGTAGCCCGAAGACTTCGGAGGGAAATGACACCACAGGAGCAACGGCTTTGGTATGTTTTCTTGCGGAAATATCCGGTGAAATTCTACAAACAGCGGATCATTGAATCGTTTATTGTGGATTTTTATTGCGCGGATGCAAGATTGGTTATTGAACTTGACGGCTCACAGCATTATACTGAACAGGGGAAAGCTTACGATGAGGAACGAAGTGCTATCCTGCATGGCTATGGCTTGAAAGTTTTACGGTTCTCTAATCGGGATGTTAACAATCATTTTGATGCTGTATGCGAGACCATTGATAGGGAAGTACAAATTCGGATATAAAAGCAGCTGTGACCCTTTTTGTCAAGAGCTCCCACTTTGGGGGAGCTGGCAAAGCCGTTAGGCTTTGACTGAGAGGGTGAGGCCGCTTTGAGGAGAGTCTTTGGCAAAACGGTAAAAAAGAATCTTTGACCCCAGACAATTGCTTATTGCAAACAAAAAAGAAACAGGTGGACATTATTATGAGAGAGATCCAAGTTGCAGAAAACAAGACCCTGAAGCTGACCAACGTTCTGGCACGCAAGATCGATGCCAGTGAGCTGGGCAACCTGGGCGTGATCCTGACCCAGATGCAGAACTTTATCAAGAGCCACAGCGCCATGCCGGTTGGCCCTGTGATCCAGTGCGTCAAGTTTACCTCCGGCCCCAACCCGGAGCCGCAGATCTATTTTATGATGCAGGTCAACCAGCTCATCCCCCGCCTGGAGCCGGGCTACGAGCAGGACGCTGTGCTGCGGGTGAAGGGCTGCCTGTACGCCCACTTCACCGGCCCCATGGACCACAGCAGCCTTGCCAGCCAGAAGCTGAACATCTATGCCTACGAGCACGAGATCGAGCTGACCGGCACCACCTACAGCATCTACGTCAATCAGGACAGCGAAAACGGTGTCATGGACGTTTTTATGGAGACGAAGTAATATGACCACTCGCATTCAGAATCTTTCCGACCTGCAGGACCGCCGCATTATGATGGAGAAGAAGCTGCCGGCCTTTGGCTACGCGCTCATTCTTCTGGTGGCTTTCCTCATGGTGTTTCTGGTGATCTGGAGCACCCAGAACAAGCGCACCTACGTCAGCCAGTCCACTGGCTCAGTGCAGGCGGCCAACAAGACCTATATCATGTCCAGCTACTCCGGCTCCATCACTGAGCTGAACATCTCGGAGGGCAGCTATGTCACCGAGGGCGACCTCATCGCCCACATCAAGAGCACCGATCTGGACATCCAGCAGGACAGCTACCAGAAGCAGCTGGACATCTACAAAAAGCAGAAGAGCCAGTACGAAAAGCTGCTCAAGTCCATTCAGGACGACAAGAACTACTTCAGCGAGACCGACATCGACGATCAGCCCTATTACTACCAGTACGAGAGCTACAAGAGCCAGGTCAGCCAGAAGGCGTTTGATGCTTCGCCCTATCAGGCCGCCGGTTACACCGATGAGCAGATCAAGACCTTGATGGAGCAGAACCAGAGCGAGGTGGAGAGCCTGTACTACTCCACCCTGCAGTCCATTTCTGCCAACCTGACCAGCGTGCAGGCCAACATCGACAACATTGAGGCCCAGCTGGATGCCCTGAACACCGGTGCAAACGATTACTATATCTACGCCCCCACCTCCGGTGTCATCCACATGGACACCCCCTACAAGGTGGGCATGGTGCTCAGCGCAGGCTCCGCTCTGGCCACCGTGGCCAGCGAGAACAGCGACCTTGAGATCGTGGCGGCTGTTACCGTCAACGACCGTCCGCTGATCAATGTGGGCGACCCCTGCAAGATCGCCATCACCGGCCTGTCGGAGTATTCCTACGGCACCCTGACCGGCACTGTTACCTCCATCGACAGTGACGTGACCTCCAGCACCAGCGGGTCTTACTACAAGATGACCATCAAGCCGGACAACACCTATGTCGTGAGCACCAGCGGCGACAAGGTGGATCTTTCCAACGGCATGAGCGTCACCGCCCGTGTGGAGTACGATGAACTGACTTACTTTGACTATGTGATGGAGGCCCTGGGCGTGCTGTTCCGCTAAGCGCCCGCCGATTCCACGCCCAAGAGGTACGAAAGAATGAAACTGAACCCGAAACAGCTGGCTGCCAGCGCGGCTCTGCTGGGTGTGCTGGCCTGTGCCGCCGCCCTGCCTGCGTCGGCTGCCGGCCCTGTTACCACGCCGCTGGCCCTCACGCTGCCCAAGGTGAGCTTTCCCTGGGATAAAGTTACCGCCGAGAGCATCGAGACCGGCAGCTACGATGCCGCCCCGCTGGCGGGCACAGCCCAGCAGCTCTCCCCGGTGACCACCCCCGCCAATGCCGCCAGCAAGAACGGCGTGACCTATGTCTCTGATAACCCCAATGTTGTCTCGGTGGACAGTGAGGGCGTGGCGCAGGCTGTGGGCCTGGGCACGGCCAACATCACCGCCACCTGCGGCGGGGTGAGCTGCACCTATACCATCACCCCCCAGCCGGATGCCAGCATGATCGCCACCGAAATGGATATCACCCTTGCATCCAGCACCATTGCCGTGGGCGAGACTACCAGCCTTTCGCTGGCAGTGCTGCCCACCTCGGCGGCCAACTATATCAACGTCAGCCTGAGCTCTTCCAATGAGAAGGTGGCCACCGTCAACAACTTTGGCAAGGTTACCGGCGTTGCCCCCGGCAAGGCCACCATCACCGCCACGGACGGCAACGTGAGCTGCACGGCCACCGTTACGGTGGTTGCGGCCAACACCAGCACCGTCTCCAGCCAGTCCATCTCCCTGAACACCAACTATGTGGTGCTCAAGCCGGGCTCCTCCAAGACCATCACCGGCAAGGTGTCGCCGGCCTCCGCCAGCCAGAGCCTGACCTTCAAGAGCCAGGACAAGAGCATCGCCACCGTCAGCGGTTCCGGTGTCATCACCGGCGTTGCCACGGGTGCCACCTCCGTGGTGGTCTCCAACGGCACCGCCTCCACCTCGGTCACGGTCATCGTCAACCGCACCGCATCCACCTCCGGTAGCAGCAGCGACACCAGCGGTGAGGGCACCGAGGACAACGTCACCACCGATGCCACTGTTGCCGCCATCCAGAACGCCGCAGGGGAGGAAGTGTCCCTCTATCAGAGCGACGTGCCTGCCATCACCGGCGAGATCCTGAGCGCCCTGCGCACCACAGGCCGCAGCCTGATCGTGCTGGGCGAGGATTATACCCTGCGGATCGATGGCACCAGCATCAAGAGCACCCAGGGCGGGTTCAGCACTGCCCTGACCTTTGCCCCCGATGAAAACGGCCTGAGCTTCCAGCTGGGCGAAAGCGGCGCGCTGCCCTGCGTGGTGCAGATCACCCTGACCGGTGAGAACGCCGCTTACAGCCGCCTGTATCTGCACAACACTGCCAGCGAAAAGTGGCAGTTCCTGAACAGCTACAAGGATGGCACCATCACCGCCGATACGGCTGGCAGCTACCTGCTGACCAACCAGAATCTGCGCTTCACCAATATCAACTGGACCTTCTTCATCGCCGCCGGTGCGCTGACCGTGGTCTGCCTGATTGTGTATATCGCCGTCAAGAAACGGTATTGGTTCTGGTAATTATAACTGCGCGTAATAAAACCTCCCGCTCATTCGAGTGGGAGGTTTTTGTGTTTATCGGAAGTTCTTGACAATCAAAATACAATGTGATATGATTTTGATATCAGAAAGAAACTTCCGAACCCTGTAAAGGAGGGACATTTTATGGAAGAGAAGATCTTACAGACCAAGAAGAACGGCATGACCATGCTTCTGCTGACCCTGCTGGGTTATGTGGCTGCGGTTGTGGTGGGCGGCATCGGTTTTGTAATGCTGTATACTACCTTCCTGGGTTTTATCCCGCTGGCGATCGCTGTCATCTATGCCATCATCGGTATTTTCCTGTTCGCGGGCCTGAAAGTCCTCAAGCCCGAGGAAGCGCTGGTGCTGACCCTGTTCGGTGATTACATCGGCACCCTGAAGGGGGAGGGCTTCTACTGGGTCAATCCCTTCTGCACTGCCGTCAACCCGGCTGCGGGCACGGTCCTGAGCCAGAGCGGTGATGTTCAGCAGCGCCCTGTGGTGCAGGCTGACCGTGAGAAGGACGGCAAGAAGATCTCCCTGAAGGTGATGACCTTGAACAACTCCCGCCAGAAGATCAACGATTGCCTGGGCAACCCGGTGGAGATCGGCATTGCGGTGATCTGGCGGGTGACCGACACCGCCAAGGCCGTGTTCAATGTGGACAACTACAAAGAGTACCTGTCCCTGCAGTGTGACAGCGCCCTGCGCAACGTGGTGCGCATCTACCCCTACGATGTGGCTCCCAACGTGGACACCACCGGCGACGGTGTGGCCGACGAGGGCAGCCTGCGCGGCTCCTCGGAAGTGGTGGCAAAGCGCATCCAGGGCGAGATCCAGAAGAACGTCACCTCTGCCGGGATCGAGATCATCGAAGCCCGCATCACTTATCTGGCCTACGCCCCCGAAATCGCAGCTGTCATGCTGCAGCGTCAGCAGGCAAGCGCCATCATTGATGCCCGTAAGATGATCGTGGACGGTGCCGTGGGCATGGTGGAGATGGCGCTGGATCGCCTGAGTGAGAACAAAGTGGTGGAACTGGACGATGAGCGCAAAGCGGCAATGGTCTCCAACCTGCTGGTGGTGCTCTGCGGCAACCGTGACGCGCAGCCCATTGTGAACAGCGGCAGCCTGTACTGATGGCAGAGCCGAAAAAGCAGATCCCCCTGCGCCTGAATGCGAAGCTCTACGATGCCCTTGCCGCGTGGGCTGAGGATGACTTCCGCTCGGTGAACGGGCAGATCGAGTATCTGCTCACCGAGTGTGTGCGTCAGCGCAAAAAGAACGGCAAGTACGTCTCTGACCAGATCGACGTGCCGCCCGAACTGGATATCAAGTAAAAGAACGACCCTCTCAGTCAAAGCCTGTTGGCTTTGCCAGCTCCCCCGAAGGGGGAGCCTATCGCTGGCCTGGGATAAAGGCAGCATAGCCTCGCCCTTCGGGAGAGGTGGCATTGCGAAGCAATGACGGAGAGGGTCGTTCCTTATTTAATTCGTATGCTCGCTCCACCCGCTGGAGGTGACCACTTCGCCATCGGTGGTGCACCAGAGGGCTTCCACGCCGTCCAGCGATTCCACGAGCTGCTTGCCCTCTTCCAGAGGCAGGCAGAACAGGCCGGTGGTCAGGCAGTCGGCCACACCGGAGTCCGGAGCCAGCACGCTCACGCCGTCAAAGTAGGCGGCGGGCCAGAGGGTGGCCGGGTCGATGAGGTGGTGATAGCGCACACCGTCCACAACGTAGTAGCGCTGGTAGTCGCCGCTGGTCACGAGGGAAAGGTCACTCATCTTGACGGCGGCTACAGTGGAGCTGCCGTTGGTGTAGACCTCGGAGGAGTTCCACGGGTTTTCCACGCCGCCTACCCACTGGGAGCCGTCCGGCTTGGTGCCGATGGCCCGCAGGTTGCCGCCCACGCTGATGAGGGCACTGGTCAGGCCCCGGGCTTCGGCGGCTTGTGCGGCCTGCTCCACGGCGTAGCCCTTGCCCACGCTGCCCACGTCCAGCGACATGGCCGGGTCGGCCAGATAGACCGTTTTGGCATCTTCATCAATGATGAGGTTGGCGATATCGCAGTGCTGTGCGGCGGCATCCAGCTCTTCCTGCGTGGGCAGCTGGTTGTTGCTGTCGTTGTCATCGGCCAGTGCGGCCTCGCGGTAGTTGTGCCAGATGTTCAGCACACTGCCCAGCGCAATGTTCAGCTTGCCGCCGGTGGTGTCGTACATGGTCTGGGCCAGCTCCAGCATCCCGAGGATCTTGTCATCCACCGTCACCGGGGCAATGCCCGCATTATCGTTGATGGTCTTGATGTTGGTCACGCCATCGTAATCATTATAAATGTCGTAGAGCTGGTTGTACTCCACAAGGTCGGCGTGGAGTGCGTCCATCTGGGCTGTGAACTCTTCCTCGCTGTCGCAGTAGGCGATGACCTGCGTCACGGTGTCGAACACATCATAGAACACGGTGGAGTAGCGCTGCGGGCCATCGGCTGCGCTGGAGGCGGTGGAGCCGGAGGTGCTGCCGCAGCCAGCCAGCAGGCTCAGGCTGAGCGCAGCCGCCAGCAGGGCGGAAAAAATACGCTTGGTCATCATGCTTTGGCGGTCTCCTTTGCGGCGGTAAAGGCGGTGTGCTCTTCCTGCAGATGCGCCAGCAGGTCACCGAACACCCAGCTTTTGCTGGTGGGGGTCACAACGGCCTTGAGGGGGATGTTCACCTGTGCCTGCTTCATCAGGTCGAGCAGGGTGTCCACATCCTTATCCTTGAAGTTGGCCAGCACCAGCGCCGGGGGATAAGCACCCGGCTCCAGCACCAGAGTGCGGGTGGTTTTGACCTCCACCTCGCCCAGCAGCTGGGCCACGGTCCTGCCTGCATCGGCAGGGGAGACCAGCAGCAGCTTCATCCCGAAAGCGGGGGCCATCCCCTCCAGGATGCCCCGGTCAGCGGCAGAAAGGTTCCAGCCCAGCGCCAGCGGGATGCCGGCATTCTGGTTGCGTGCAATATGAGCTTTCATAGAAATACCTCGTTTCAAGGGTGAATTCAAAATACACCATAGTATACCATATTTGATGACAAAAGAAAACAACCCCCTCAGTCACGCTGCCGCGTGCCGGAGAGGGTCGTTCCATTCTCAGTTCATCTTCTTGCCAAAGAACTCGACTTCTTTGGTGATAAAGCCCATCAGTTCATCGAACTGGTCGGGGGTCAGGCTCTGGGCACCATCGCACTTGGCCTTGGCGGGGTTGTTGTGCACCTCGATCATCAGGCCGTCGGCACCAGCGGCCACAGCGGCCTTGGCCAGCTGAGGCACCATCCAGGCGTGGCCGCAGGCGTGGCTGGGGTCCACCACCACGGGCAGGTGGGTCATTTTGTGGAGCATGACCACACCGGCCAGGTCCAGGGTGTTGCGCATACTGGTCTCAAAGGTGCGGATGCCGCGCTCGCAGAGGATAACGTTCTCGTTGCCCTCGGCCATGATGTACTCGGCGCTCATCACAAATTCTTCCAGCGTGTTGGCCAGGCCGCGTTTGAGCAGCACGGGTTTTTTCTGGCGGCCCACGGCCTTGAGCAGCTCAAAGTTCTGCATATTGCGGGCACCCACCTGGATGAGGTCTACATTCTCGAACAGGGGCAGGTGCTCGGTGTTCATGATCTCGGTGACGATGGGGGAGCCGGTGGCGCGGCGGGCCAGTTTGAGCAGGTCCAGGCCCTCGCTCCGCATTCCCTGGAAGGAGTAGGGGGAGGTGCGGGGCTTGAATGCGCCGCCGCGCAGCAGGGAAGCGCCTGCATCCTTAACGCGCTGGGCGCAGTAGGTGATCTGCTCCTCGCTCTCGATGCTGCAGGGGCCTGCAATGACGGCGAAGTTGCCGCCGCCGATCTTCACGCCGTTGACATCGATCACGCTGTCGTCGGGGTGGAACTTGCGGTTGGCCTTCTTGTAAGGTTCAGACACGCGGCGGCAGGTCTCGACCACAGGGTTGGCCAGCACCCAGCTCTCGGCAATGGCCTTGGTGTCGCCGATCAGGCCCAGAATGTGGGTGTCGCTGCCCTTGGAGTCGTTGATCTGTAGCCCCATATCCTGCAGCTCGTGGCAGAACTCGCGGACCTGTGCGTCAGGGGCATCCTGTTTCAGTACAATGATCATGGTGGTCGTCTCCTTATCCTTCTCACACAAACGGCACAGGAGACCGGCTCCATTGCCGCGATTTATTTTCGTGAAGTTCAGTTTCCTGAAGCATGGGCCTATGATAACACTTCAGGGAACTGAAGTCAAGAGAAATTTTGAAATTTAGGAAAGAAAGTGGTAGAATAGGGGCAGCCTGAGAGGGCAAGGAGTTTACAAGGAGCGATCATCAATGGGAAAAGAAGCAAAAACGAATGCCATGCGCATCCTGGAACGGGCCAAGGTGCCCTATACAGCCCACGAATATGCCCACGAGGAGGGCGTGGCGGTGGACGGCGTGACCGTGGCCGCCAGCATGGGGGAGGACCCGGCCTGCGTATATAAGACGCTGGTGACCCAGGGCAGCAGCAAAAACTACTTTGTGTTCGTCATTCCGGTGGCGGCAGAGCTTGACCTGAAGGCCGCTGCCCGCAGCGTGGGCGAAAAAAGCGTAGCCATGATCCATGTGGCCGATATCAATAAGGTCACCGGCTATGTGCGCGGCGGCTGCAGCCCGGTGGGTATGAAAAAGCAGTACACCACCGTGTTTGATGAAAGCGTGCTGGCTCAGGAAAAGGTCTATGTCTCCGGTGGCCGCATTGGTACGCAGGTGTGCTGCGCACCCGCCGACCTCATCCGGGCAGCAAGGGCAACAACAGCGAAGATCATCTTCTAAGGTAAAACGCCCTTACTGCCAACGCAATGACGGAAAGGCTGTACAGAGCGGGGCCTGTCCCAGTGAGATAAAACTTACTTTATTATATTTTCTAAAAAAGTCATACTTAAAAAGAAATACGGTGTCGAAACTGCACAAAACTTTTGAAAGTTTTTTGACGCGGGAGAACACAAGGGAGAAATTGCCCCAAGGGCCTTTGCAAAGTGGAATTTTTGCCGTAAACTGTATGTAGTACAGGGACGGTACCCCGGCGGATGCCGGGTGCCGCCTGAAAAAGCGCAGAGCAAAAGGGGAACTTCAAAGATGAAGATGCTGTCGGGCTTCACAGAACAGAACACCATTCGTGCTGTTCAGGGGCATCGTGCAGCTTTGTGCAAAGCGCTGGGAGAGCATACGCAGAAATAAAGGCCGTGGTGCAGGTGTACCACAGCTTTTTTTTGTTTTGCAGACGGAGAAAGAGAGGTTCGGATATGATTCGGAAAGTTGCAGTGATCATGGGCTCGGACAGTGATTGGCCGGTGGTAAAGGGGGCCTGTGCCCAGCTGAAGGCGCTGGACATCCCCTTTGAGGCACACATCCTTTCGGCCCACCGCACCCCGGCCGAGGCCGCGGATTTTGCCAAAAATGCCCGGGCCAATGGCTTTGGTGTGATCCTGTGCGCGGCGGGCATGGCGGCCCATCTGGCCGGTGCCTTTGCCGCCAACACCACCCTGCCTGTCATCGGTATCCCGATGAAGGGCGGCGCGATGGACGGTCTGGACGCGCTGCTGGCCACGGTCCAGATGCCCAGCGGCATCCCGGTGGCTACCGTGGCCCTGAACGGGGCCAAGAACGCCGCCTGGTTGGCCGCCGAGATCCTGGCCCTGAGCGATGACACACTGGCCGGGAAGCTGGAGGCCGAGCGGGTGAGCATGGCACAGCAGATCGCAGCCAAGGAAGAAAAGCTGCAGAACGAACTGAAAGAGTTGTAAGGAGAACCAATGTCTGATTTTGCATATCCGCTGCACGAGGAATGCGGCGTTTTTGGCATCTACGACCGGGCGGGCACCGAGGACGTGGCCGCTGCCGCCTATTCTGCCCTGTATGCGCTGCAGCACCGCGGGCAGGAGAGCTGCGGCATTGCGGTCAACGATGACGGTGTCATCCAGGGCCACCGCGACCTCGGCCTGGTGAACGAGGTGTTCACCCCCGCCGTGCTGGGCAGTCTTTCCACCCCCACGGCCCACATGGCAACGGGCCATGTCCGCTATGCCACGGCTGGAAGCCGGGTGCGGGCCAACGCCCAGCCCATGATCGTCCGGCATGGCCGGGGCACTATGGCCCTCTGCCACAACGGCAACCTGACCAATGCCCTGGAGCTGCGCCGTCAGCTGGAGAACGAGGGTGCCATCTTCCACGGCTCCTCCGATACCGAGGTCATCTGCTACCTCATCACCCGCAACCGCCTGCGGATGGGCAGCATTGAGACTGCCATCAGCAAGACGATGGATGTGCTGGAGGGTGCATACAGTCTGGTGATCATGTCCGCCACCAAGCTCATTGCGGTCCGGGACCCCCGGGGCTACCGCCCCCTGTGCATCGGCACCCTGCCCGGCGGCGGCTACGTCTTTGCCAGCGAGAGCTGTGCGCTGGATGCTGCGGGCGCGACCCTGCTGCGGGACGTGGAGCCCGGCGAGATCGTCATTGCCGACACCAAGACCGGTGAGCTGCGGAGCATCAAGGATCACTGCGGCCGCCCGGACACCCAGATGTGCGTGTTCGAGTTCATCTATTTCTCCCGCCCGGACAGCATCATCGAGGGCAGCTCGGTGCACGAGGCCCGCAAGCAGGCAGGCCGGTTCCTGGCACAGGAGCACCCTGTGGAGGCCGATGTGGTCATCGGCGTGCCGGATTCCGGTCTGGATGCGGCGCTCGGCTACTCGCAGGAGAGCGGCATCCCCTACGGCATCGGCTTTATCAAGAATAAATACATCGGCCGCACCTTTATCCAGGGCAGCCAGAAGCAGCGCGAAAACAGCGTGCGCATCAAGCTGAACGTGGTGTCCAGCACCGTCCAGGGCAAGCGGGTGGTGCTGGTGGATGACTCCATCGTGCGCGGCACCACCTCCGCCCGCATCATCAAGCTGCTGCGGGATGCCGGTGCAAAGGAAGTCCACTTCCGGGTCTCGGCACCTCCGTTCAAATACCCCTGCTACTTCGGCACCGACATCCCCGACCAGAAGCTGCTGGTGGCCACGGGCCGCAATGTGGAGCAGATCAATGAGATCATCGGGGCCGATACCCTGGGCTACCTGTCCACCGAGCATGTGGTGCAGCTGGCCAAGAACGCAAAATGCGGTTTCTGCACCGCCTGCTTTACCGGCGAGTATGCCGTGAAGCCGGAGGAGGTGCTTTCCACCGATATCCATGAACGCCACCTGAATGACCGTCCCAAAAACGAGAAGAAGTTAGGAGAGTAAGAAGATGGAAAAGAGCTATTCTGAGAGTTACGCAGCTGCCGGTGTGGATATCACTGCCGGTTACCGCTCCGTTGAACTGATGAAGCAGTATGTTGCCCGCACCATGAACGAGCACTGCATTGGCGGTCTGGGCGGCTTTGGCGGCCTGTTTGAGCTGGATTGCACCGGCTACAAGCACCCGGTTCTGATCTCCGGCACGGACGGCGTGGGCACCAAGCTGAAGATCGCCATGATCATGAACAAGCACGACACCATTGGCATCGACTGCGTTGCCATGTGTGTCAATGATGTGATCTGCGCCGGTGCAAAGCCGCTGGTGTTCCTGGATTACATCGCCTGCGGCCGCAACATCCCTGAGAAGATCGCCGAGATCGTCAAGGGCGTGGCCGAGGGCTGCGTGCAGGCTGATTGCTCTCTGGTGGGCGGTGAGACTGCCGAGCACCCGGGCATGATGCCGGAGGATGAGTATGATCTGGCCGGTTTCACCGTGGGCGTTGTGGACAAGGAAAAGATCCTGAACAACGAGACCATGCAGGCTGGCGATGTCATCCTCGCTCTGCCCTCCACCGGTGTTCATTCCAACGGTTTCTCGCTGGTGCGCAAGATCTTTGATATTGACAACGATCCCGATGTTCTGCACACTACCCCCGCCGAGCTGGGCGGCAAGACCCTGGGCGATGCCCTGCTGGCTCCCACCAAGATCTACGTCAAGCCGGTGCTGAAGGTGCTGGAAGAGGTGGATGTCAAGGGCATCTCCCACATCACCGGCGGCGGCTTCTATGAGAACATCCCCCGCAGCCTGAAAAAGGGCTGCTGCGCCCGCATCAAGAAGGAGGATGTCCGCATTCCTGCCCTCTTCCACCTGATGCAGGAGACCGGCCACATCTCCGAGCACGATATGTTCAACACCTTCAACATGGGCGTTGGCATGGTGCTCACCGTTCCTGCCGCACAGGCCGACAAGGCGCTGGAGATCCTCCACGCCAACGGCGAGCCCGAGGCTTACAAGCTGGGTGTCATCGCTGAAGGGGACGGTGTGGAACTGTGCTGAACGTAGCTGTGTTGGTTTCCGGCGGCGGTACCAATCTGCAGGCCCTGCTGGACAGCGAAGCCCGGGGCGAGAACCCCAACGGTAAGATCACGCTGGTCGTGGCCTCCAAGCCCGGTGTCTACGCGCTGGAGCGGGCCGCAAAGGCCGGTGTGGAGGGTGTTGTGGTCCGCCGCAAGGATTACGCCACCAGCGAGGCCTTTGACGCGGCCCTGCTGGAAACGCTGAAAAGCCACAACATCGATCTGGTGGTGCTGGCCGGGTTTCTTTCCGTGCTGGGCCCCAGTGTCATTGAAGCCTACCCCCGCCGTATCCTGAATGTTCACCCGGCGCTCATCCCGTCCTTCTGCGGGCCCGGCATGTACGGCCTGCGCCCCCATCAGGCTGCTCTGGCCCGGGGCTGCAAGGTGACCGGTGCCACCGTGCACTTTGTCAACGAGGAGTGCGACGGCGGCCCCATTCTGCTGCAGAAGGCAGTGGAGATCCTGCCCGGCGACACCCCCGAGGTGCTGCAGAAGCGGGTGATGGAACAGGCCGAGTGGAAGCTGCTGCCCAAGGCAGTTGCCATGGTGTGCAGCGGCGAGATCGAGTAAAAACTCCTTCCGTCACGCCTGACGGTGTGCCACCTCCCTCAAGGAGGGAGGCTTGAGGCTCCCTCTCCGAGGGGGCTGTCGCCGTAGGCGACTGGGGGAGTTCCGTAATAGGAGAATTTGACATGGAAAAGATCAACCTGAACGATTATCTGGCCTCCAACGAGTACCCCGGCCGCGGCATTGCGGTGGCAATGGCTCCCGATGGCCGTCAGATGTTCATCGGCTACTTTATCATGGGCCGCAGTGAGAACAGCCGCAACCGCGTGTTCGACCCCGTGCCCGAGCGCGGCGGCATCTGCACCATGGCTGCAGACCCTGACAAGCTGGAGGACCCCAGCCTCATCATCTATAACCCCGTGCTGACCCTGGGCAAGACCCATATCGTGACCAACGGCGACCAGACCGATACCATTTTTGACCTGATGAGTCAGGGCAAGAGCTTTGCCGATGCCCTGCGCACCCGCACCTTTGAGCCGGACGGCCCCAACTACACCCCCCGCATCTCCGCTGTGGTGTACGCTGATGGCAGCTACCAGATGAGCATCCTGAAATCTGCCGACGGCAACGGCGACAGCGTCCAGCGCTATTTCTTTGATTACCCCCAGCCTGTGGCCGGTGAGGGTCATTTCATCAGCACCTACAAGCACAACGGAAACCCCATCCCCAGCTTTGAGGGCGAACCCCTGCGCTTTGCCTGCCCCCGCACCATCGGCGATTTTGCCCATGGCCTGTGGCAGAACCTGAACCCCGACAACAAGGTCAGCCTGTTTGCCCGCGTCATCGACCTGGACAGCGGTGAGACCGGCGATATGATCTTCAACAAATACGATGCTGTCAACAGCGATCTGGACGACCCCGAGGAGCCTGAACTGCTGCCCGAGGAGCTGGAGCTGATGGCAAAGCTCGATGCCGAAGCGGAATAACGAAGACTTAAGGAGGATGCATCAATGAACGAACTCGCACTGAAGTACGGCTGCAACCCAAACCAGAAGCCCAGCCGCATCTATATGGAAGATGGCTCTGACCTGCCCGTGACTGTGCTGAACGGCAAGCCCGGCTACATCAATTTTCTGGATGCCCTCAACTCCATCCAGCTGGTCAAGGAGCTGAAGGCGGCCTGCGGCCTGCCCGCCGCCGCTTCCTTCAAGCATGTGTCCCCGGCGGGTGCCGCCCTGGGCCTGCCCCTGACCGATGTGGAGCGCAGGATGTACCACATTGCTCCGGACTTTGAGCTCTCTCCGCTGGCCTGCGCTTACGCCCGTGCCCGCGGTGCTGACCGCATGTCCTCCTTTGGCGACTGGATCGCCCTCTCCGATGTCTGCGATGTGCCCACCGCAAAGCTCATCCAGCATGAGGTCTCTGATGGCATCATTGCCCCCGGTTATGAGCCGGAGGCTCTGACCATTCTGGCCGGTAAGAAAAAGGGCAACTACAATGTGGTGGCCATTGACCCCGACTACAAGCCCGCCCCTGTGGAACACAAGCAGGTGTACGGCATCACCTTTGAGCAGGGCCGCAACGATCTGACCATCAACGCCGACACCATGCTGACCAACTGGGTCACCGAGAACAAGAGCGTGACCGAGGAGCAGAAGCGGGACCTGATCATTGCCCTCATCACCCTGAAATACACCCAGTCCAACAGTGTCTGCTACACCGCAGGCGGCCAGACCATCGGCGTGGGTGCCGGCCAGCAGAGCCGCATCCACTGCACCCGTCTGGCGGGCCAGAAGGCCGACAACTGGCAGCTGCGCCATATGGACAAGGTGCTGAATCTGCCTTTCCGTGACGATATCGCCAAGCCCAACCGTGACAATGCCATTGATGTGTATATCGGCGATACCCCCGAGGATGTCATCGGCGATGATGTCTGGGCCGAGACCTTCACCGAGCAGCCCGCACCCCTGACCGCGGAGGAAAAGAAAGAGTACCTGAGCCACGTTACCGGTGTCTGCCTGGGTTCCGATGCCTTCTTCCCCTTTGGCGACAACATCGAGCGTGCCCGCCGCTCCGGCGTGACCGCCATTGTCCAGCCCGGCGGCTCTATCCGCGACCAGCAGGTCATTGATACCTGCAATAAGTACGGCATTGCCATGGCGTTCTGCGGCATCCGGCTGTTCCATCACTAAAAGGAAAACTGGTTCGCCCTCTCAGTCAAAGCCTGTCGGCTTTGCCAGCTCCCCCAAAGGGGGAGCCTTTGGCAGCATCCCGTTAGTAGCTGCTGGTGTTAGTGCCAGTCTTGGCTCTCCCTTTGGGAGAGCTGGCGCGAAGCGCCTGAGAGGGTGAGGACGCTGACAGAGAAGCAGAAACGAATGTTTTAGGAGATGTTAAAATGGCTAAAAAAATCTTAGTGGTCGGCGGCGGCGGCCGCGAGCACGCCATCATCAAGGCACTGAAGAAGAGCCCGGACTGCGGCGAGATCTGGTGCGCTCCGGGCAACGGCGGCATCAGCTATGATGCCAAATGCAAGAACATCAAGGCTACGGACGTAAAGACCATGGTGGCCTTTGCCGCCGAGGAAAAGTTTGATTATGTGGTCGTGGCGCAGGATGACCCGCTGGCGCTGGGCATGGTGGACGCACTGGCTGCAGTGGGCATCCCTGCCTTTGGCCCGGACAAGGCCGCTGCCCGCATCGAGGCCTCCAAGGTGTTCTCTAAGGACCTGATGAAGAAATACGGCATCCCCACCGCAGATTATGCCACCTTTGATGACCCCGCCAAGGTCATGGATTACATCAAGGCAAAGGGCAAGTACCCCGTGGTCATCAAGGCCGACGGACTGGCACTGGGCAAGGGCGTGCTGATCTGCGAGAACGAGGAACAGGCCGTCGACGGCGTGAAGGAGATTATGCTGGACAAAAAGTTCGGCGCTTCCGGCAACCATGTGGTGGTGGAAGAGTTCCTCACCGGCCCCGAGGTCAGTGTGCTGAGCTTTACCGACGGCAAGGTGGTCAAGCCCATGGTTTCCAGCATGGACCACAAGCGTGCCAACGACCACGACACCGGCCTGAACACCGGAGGCATGGGCACCGTGGCCCCCAACCCCTACTACACCCCGGCCATTGCTGCCGAGTGCATGGAAAAGATCTTCCTGC
>OFMA01000846.1_pt1 | contig 21548 bp, 18 predicted proteins | sample 1541011 | NCBI WGS metagenome assembly OFMA01 (sample SAMN04209225, study PRJEB22552) | human gut metagenome | biome: gut; material: feces | host: Homo sapiens | place: USA: Oklahoma
CCGCCGCAGGCGGAGAAGCTCGCAAGCGAGCTTCTTTTTTATAACATAGAAAGGAAAACAGAAATTATATGCAGCAGATAATCGTGACGATGCCGGTGATTGCCCTGCGCGGCCTTACCGTGCTGCCTGGTATGACAGTCAGCTTTGATATCAGCCGTGCCAAGTCTGTGGCGGCAGTAGAAAAGGCTATGGTCAGTGATCAGAAGGTCGGCCTTTTTGCACAGAAGAATCCGGAAGATACCGATCCTTCTCTGGAACAGCTTTATCATATTGGAACCATTGTGCGGGTCAAGCAGCTGGTAAAAATGCCCGGAGGAATTATCAGAGTCATGGTAGAAGGACTGGTAAGGGCAGAGCTTCTGGAGCTGGACAGCGAGGAGCCGTCTCTGGTTGGTGAGATATTAGAGGCTCCGGTTCTGGAAGGCGAGGAGGACTATGTAACCTCAGAGGCCATGATTCGAGTGCTGAAGGATAAGGCAGAGGAGTATGGAAAACAGCATCCGAAATTTGAAAAAGAGGTTTTGCCAAACCTTCTGCGCTGTGAGAGGCTCTCTCCTCTGATGATGCAGATGGCAAGTGAAATGCCTTGGGACTACCGGATCCGACAGCAGTATTTAGAGGCCTCCAGCGAAGAGGAACAGTATGAGGTGATTGTTGCCAGCCTGGTAAATGAGGTGGAGATTTCCCGGATTCGGCGGGAATTCCAGGAAAAGGTAAAGCAGAGCATTGATCAGAATCAGAAGGAATACATTCTGCGGGAGCAGATGAAGGTTATTCGGGAAGAGCTGGGAGAGGATTCGCTTTCCGATGCGGATGAGTATGAGAAGCAGCTTCAGAATCTGAAGGCAGATAAAGAAGTAAAGGAAAAGCTTCAGAAGGAAATCGAACGGTTTAAGGGAATGCCGGGGGGAAGCCAGGAGGCCAACGTGCTGCGCACCTACATAGAGACACTTCTGGAACTGCCCTGGAATAAAATGTCCCGGGATAATAATAATTTAAAACATGCAGAGGAAATTCTCGAAGAGGATCACTATGGCCTGGAAAAGGTAAAGGAAAGAGTTCTGGAATACCTGGCTGTGCGGATTCTTACGAAGAAGGGAACCAGCCCCATCATCTGTCTGGTAGGACCGCCTGGAACGGGAAAAACTTCCATTGCCCGGTCTGTAGCGCGGGCTCTGGGCAAAAAGTATGTCCGCATCAGCCTGGGCGGAGTTCGGGATGAGGCAGAAATCCGTGGCCATCGGAAAACCTATGTAGGCGCTATGCCTGGCCGCATGGTAGACGGACTGCGTCATGCCGGAGTGGCTAATCCGCTGATGCTTCTGGATGAGATTGACAAGGTCAGCAGCGACTATAAGGGAGATACCTTTTCCGCGCTCCTGGAGGTGCTGGACGGAGAGCAGAATGTAAAATTCCGGGATCATTATGTAGAGGTTCCTATTGATCTGTCCAATGTTCTCTTTATTGCAACAGCCAACACAACACAGACCATTCCGCGGCCGCTGCTAGACCGTATGGAGGTTATTGAAATCAACAGCTATACAGAAAATGAGAAATTTCATATTGCCAGAAATTATCTGGTAGGAAAACAGCTGGAGAGAAACGGACTGACAAAGGAGCAGCTGATTCTGACCGACGGCGCCTTAAAGAAGATCATTCACAATTACACCAGAGAGGCCGGTGTTCGAAACCTGGAGCGCCGGATTGGAGACATCTGCAGAAAGGCTGCAAGAGAATTTCTGGAGGACAAAAAGAAGGTGATCCGCGTAACGGAATCCGGTCTGGAAAAATATCTGGGCAAGGAGCGGGTAACCTTTGAGGATGCCAATGAAGAGGATGAGGTAGGAATTGTCCGCGGACTGGCATGGACCAGCGTAGGCGGCGACACACTTCAGATAGAAGTTAATGTGATGCCTGGACAGGGCAATCTGAAGCTGACAGGTCAGATGGGAGATGTGATGAAGGAGTCTGCCCAGACAGCCCTGACCTATGTGCGTTCTGTCTGCCCTCAGTATCAGGTGGCAGATGATTATTTTGAAAAACATGATCTTCATATCCACATTCCTGAGGGAGCTGTTCCCAAGGACGGTCCCTCTGCCGGAATTACAATGGCAACGGCAATGCTTTCTGCAGTGATTAACAGAAAGGTGAAGGCCAAGGTTGCCATGACAGGAGAGATTACCCTGCGGGGGCGTGTCCTCCCCATTGGCGGCCTGAAAGAGAAGATCCTGGCAGCCAAAATGGCACATATGAAAACGGTTCTGGTACCGGATAAGAACAGGCCGGATATCGCGGAGCTGTCAAAGGAAATTACCAAGGGATTGACGATTGTTTATGTGAAAAATATGGAGGATGTGCTGAAGGAAGCTTTTGCAGAGGCAGAATCGGCATGAACAGAAAGGACAGGAAATGATTATCAGAAAAGCAGAACTGGAAACCGTCTGCGGTATTACCAGCCGTCTTCCGGAAAATACCTGCCCGGAGTTTGCATTTGCAGGCAAGTCCAATGTGGGCAAATCTTCTCTGATTAATGGGCTTTTAAACAGGAAGTCTCTGGCGAGAACCTCTTCCCAGCCGGGAAAAACCCAGACCATTAATTTTTACAACATCAACGACGAACTGTATTTTGTTGATCTTCCCGGCTATGGCTATGCCAAGGTATCTGTGGAAGTAAAAGCAAAATGGGGAAAGATGATTGAGCGGTATCTGAGAAAATCGCCTGTTCTCAGATGCGTGTTTCTTTTGATTGATATTCGCCATGAGCCGTCTGATAATGATCGGATGATGTATGACTGGATTGTGGCTAACGGATATCATCCGGTGATTATTGCAACAAAGCTGGATAAGCTGAAGAGAAGCCAGGTGGCAAAGCAGATTAAGGTGCTGCGTCAGGGGCTAGGCATGGAAAAAGATGACATTCTGATTCCCTTTTCAGCAGAAACGAAGCAGGGAAGAGATGAGATCTGGGATCTGATTGAAGGCATGTGCAGAACAGAAGAGCCGCGGGAACTGTAAGAAAGCTTCCATGATTCTTTTGCATTTGTTCTGGAATTTTACAGAAATTTTATTTGCACAAGTGCGGAGACTGTGGTAATGTGTAGCCGTATGAAAGAACCGGAAAGGAGTATCATTATGGCGAAAGAATATATTACATTTACCATTGGACCAAAGAAGGATATTGCACTGATTGCACATGACAATGAGAAGCCGAAGCTGATTGCGTGGTGCAGAGAACATTATGCAGAGCTGAAGCACCACAATCTTTACGGAACTGGAACAACGGCCAGAATGATCACCGATCAGACGGGCCTGACAGTAAAGGGCTACAACAGCGGCCCTCTGGGCGGAGATCAGCAGATTGGAGCCAAGATTGTAGAAGGAGTTATTGATTTTGTTGTGTTCTTTTCGGATCCGCTGACGGCTCAGCCGCACGACCCAGATGTTAAGGCTTTGATGAGAATTGCTCAGGTCTATGATATTCCCATGGCCGTCAATAAGGCTACAGCCGATTTTCTGATTACCTCAGAATTAATGAATTCGGATTATCAGCATGATGTAATTAATTTCCGAAGACAGGTGGAAGAACGGGCAGAAACCCTGTAATTGGGATAAATACAAATGAAAAAGTAGGGGGGTAACGTATGCTGACAGAGAAGGAATTGACATATATTGAGGAACATGCGCAGGAGGCCAGACAGCTTTTACTTACTCTGGCGAGGATTCCTGCTCCTTCCCACCACGAAGAGAAACGGGCACAGTTCTGTAAGCACTGGCTGGAAGCCCACGGAGCTAAAAATGTGGTGATTGATGATGCTTTGAATGTGGTTTATCCGATTGGAGTAACAGAGGATAATCCTGTGACGGTCTTTATGGCCCACATGGATGTGGTTTTTCCTGACACAGAAGAATTGCCTCTGACTGTGAAGGATGGGAAGATCTTCTGCCCTGGCATTGGAGATGACACGGCTAATCTGGTAGCTCTTTTGATGGCTGCCGGTTATGTGACAGAGCAGGGGCTTTTGCCGGAGCATGGAGGAGTGGTTTTTGTCTGTAATTCCTGCGAGGAGGGACTTGGCAATCTGAAGGGCTCCCGAAAGATTTGCGATACCTATGGAAAACGGATTCAGGCCTTTTATACTCTGGATCTGTATCTGGATCGATATGTGACCCGTTCTGTGGGATCCTGCCGGTACCGGGTAAAGGTGACTGCAGAGGGAGGTCATTCCTACCTTGATTTTGGAAAGGAAAATGCCATTGCCAGACTGGCAGAGTTTATCGGCAGCATGTACCAGATTCAGGTGCCGCGCGAGGGACGCACAACCTACAATGTGGGAACCATTCAGGGAGGCACCTCAGTCAATACCATTGCTCAGCAGGCAGAGATAACCTGTGAATTCCGATCAGACTGTAGGGAAAGTCTGGAGGAAATGGAGACCAGATTTTATAACCTGATCGAGGAGTATCAAAACAAGGGAGTTTCCATTGAAGCAGAGGTGATAGGGATTCGCCCCTGCGAAGGCCAGGTAGATGCCGCTGCCAGGCAGAAGATGTTTGATTATGTGGAGGAAGCGATTTTTCACGCCTGTGGAATAAAACCGGGAACTGGCTCCAGCTCAACAGACTGCAACATTCCCCTGTCTCTGGGGATTCCGGCGGTATGCTTCGGAGCGTGCCGGGGAAAGGGCTTTCACACAAGGGAGGAATTTGTTTATGAAGACTCCCTGATTCCCGGATATCAGGCAGCGCTGGAGATCGTGCTTCACTATTTTTAGTGTAACAGTTCGTCCATGCGAAGATTCAGACAAAAAAAGCGTTGAGGGCATGGCTGAACGGTTACACTTTATCTTAAATGAATACAACAGAATATGGATTTTTGGAAGCAGGAAGGTTTCCCCGAAAACGGGGAGGCAGTTCTGCTTTTTCTGATCTGTTAGAAAAAAAGAGGCATCCGGGTATTTTTTCTTCTGAGGAGGCTTTAAAATCTTTGCTGATTTTCTCAAATTTTGAACACAAAATGGACACAAACCGCTGGTATTTTCTATCTATGAACGATACAGGTCAATATTGAGAGGAGTTTTTATATATGAAGAAAAAGCTGTGGAGGACATGGGCATGGGGGATTTCGGCAGTGACAGCTGGTACGGCAGTTGCTTCGCAGATAAGCCTGACAGCGCAGGCAGCAGATAATAACCAGGACTATCGCAGGAAGGTGATAGGAATTGCGGGAATTATTCAGAATGTGAGTACGGAGCTTGAGGCGCCGGTTACCAGAGCGCAGTTTGCCCACATGCTGGTTCAGGCATCCGGTTATCGGGATTACCTCCCTTCTGTCAGCAAGGTGTCTGTGTATGCAGATGTACCGAAGGAGTATTCCTATGCATCCAGTATTCGGATTGCGGCAGAGGAAAACTGGATGACAGGGTACTTGGGCGGCACGTTTAGACCGGATCAGCCCATAACCCTGAGGGAGGCGGTACGGGGAATTCTGGCTCTGTTAGGCTATACCAGCTCGGATTTTACGGGGGACGCAGCCAATTCCAGAATGGCACAGTACTATACCCTGGAGTTAAATGAGGAGGTGGATCGGCAGCCGGAGGAAATTCTCAATAAAACCGACTGCATCAATCTGTTTTATAATCTTTTGAAAACAGAAAGTAAATCTACAGGACAGGTGTATGGTCTCAGTCTTGGCTGTACGGTAAATGCAGATGGTGAGATCAATCCGATGGGACTGGCAGATACCAATCTAACAGGGCCAAAGCTGATTCCCAAGGGCCGGCAGCTGGGCGATTATGTTCCCTTTAATGTTCAGGAGGCCAGTATTTATGTCAATGGAGAGGCCTCTAGCTATGAATCACTGAAAAGCTGCATTTCCAGCAATTATGTGGTGATTTATTACAATCAGAAGGCGAAAACCATCTGGGCCTATGTGGCGGATGAGGATGTACAGTCTGGCCGCTGCGTCGTTCGCGGAACGGTGGAAAACATCTATTACAGCTCCAGTGATGTGATGACACCAACCTCCATTACCCTGGAAGGAGAGTCGGATGAATATAAGCTGGCCAGCTCTGATATGCAGTTTGCCTTTTCTATCTATGGCTCTCTGCGTGTGGGAGATACTGTAACCCTGGTTTGTGAAAAAACAGAAAATGCCGATGGAGATGTCTCCTATACAGTTGTAGATTATGTAGAAGAATAACAGGGGGAGAGTTGGAAAACAGATGTGGATGAATAGGAAAAAAGGAAAAGAGATAACAGAAGAACAGAATAAAGACCAGCAGACGAAACTGCAGAAGCTGCTGGAAAAGAGAAGAGAGAAGAAGAAAAACCCAAAAAAGAAAGGACGCTTGCCCCTGATAATTGGGGCAGCAGCGCTGGCAGCTGTTTTTGGTCTGTGGCAGCTGAAAAGCCGCAGTGAGCAGGCGGCTGCAAGTGGGACAGAAGGGCAGAGAACTGCAACTGTGACGAAAGGAACCATTACCTCGGAGCTTTCTTCCTCTGGCGTGATTTCACCAAAGGATACTTACAGTCTTACCTCACTGGTAGAAGGAGAAGTGATTTCTGCTAATTTTGAAGAGGGAGATCAGGTAACAGAGGGACAGGTTCTGTATCAGATTGATGTATCCTCCATGGAATCAGAGCTGAAATCAGCCAATACTTCTCTGGAACGGGCACAGAAGCAGTATCAGAATGCCCAGGAGGATTACAATGAGGCATTGTCTGATTACAGCGGAAATACCTATAAATCCACGCGGACTGGTTTTATTCGGGAATTGAATATCCAGGCAGGGGATCAGGTAGGCCAGAATACAGAGCTTGCATCGATTTATAATGATCAGCTTATGAAAATCCGTGTCCCCTTCCTTGCATCGGAGGCAGCAGCGATTGAAGCTGGAAATCAGGCTGTACTGACCCTTACCGATACAGAAGAGCAGCTTAGCGGTGTGGTAACGGCTGTCAGCAATATGGATGAGGTGCTGGACGGAGGAAGAATTGTCCGTTATGTAACCGTTGAGGCAGCAAATCCCGGAGGTCTGACGGCGAGCCACAGCGCCACAGTGGAAATAAACGGGGTGGTCTGTACTGCAGAAGGAAATTTTGAGGCAGCCACCGATCTGGTGATGAAAGCAGACCTTCCTTCCAGTGTTGAGGTTGAGGCGCTGCTGGTGAATGAGGGAGACTATGTAACAGAAGGAACTCCTATTTTTCGAATCGCTGCAGAGGATGCAGAGGATTTGATAGATACCTATCAGGATGCCATGACCCAGGCGGAGGTATCATTAGAAAGCGCTCAGAGCAAGGTGGATTCCACAAAGGAAAACTATGACAATTACACGATTACTGCGCCGATTTCCGGACAGGTGATTACAAAAAGCGTAAAGGAGGGCGATACCATCAGCCGGAATTCCGGCAGCAGCGACACGACTCTGGCGGTCATTTATGATCTGTCTTCCCTGACCTTTGAGATGTCTGTGGACGAGCTGGATGTGCACAGCGTCCAGGTGGGGCAGAAGGTTTCGGTTACAGCAGACGCCCTGGAGGGACAGACCTTTACAGGAACAGTTACCAATGTAAGCCTGGAAAGCGTACAGTCTAATGGTGTTACCAATTACCCGGTGACGGTGACTATGGATGAAACCGGTGATCTGCTTCCTGGAATGAATGTGGATGGTGTTATTTTGCTCGATGAGACAGAGGATGCCTTGATGATTCCCATTGATTCTTTGATGCGGGGCAATCGTGTTTATGTGAAGGACGATACTGTGAAGGAGGCTCAGGGCAGTGTTCCTGCAGGATTTCGAGCAGTGGAGGTAGAAACCGGACTGACCAATGATGATTATGTGGAGATTGTAAGCGGACTTTTCGAAGGAGAAGAGGTCTATGTGAGTGAGTCATCGAAAAGTACGGATGCATTTATGATGGGCGGTCCTGGAGGCGGAATGGGCGGTGGCCCTGGAGGCGGTCCCGGAGGTAATCCCGGAGGCGGCCCTGGAGGCGGAATGCGCTGATAAAATCCGGAAAGAAGCTTGCAGTTTGGAACAGACAAAGAAAAACCGTGCCGCCAATGGAATGGCGGCGGAATGGAGATTGATATGACAGAGCCATTAATCGAATTACGGGATATTTATAAAATATATCATATGGGTACAGAAGAGGTGAGGGCAAACGACGGAATTTCTCTGAATGTGGATAAAGGCGAGTTTGTGGCGATTATTGGAAAATCAGGAAGCGGAAAATCTACATTGATGAATATTATTGGTGCTTTGGATGTGCCTACCTCCGGCAGGTATCTGCTGGGGGGTGAGGATGTGGATCAAATGAGTGACGATCAGCTGGCAGATATCCGTAACCGGCAGATTGGATTTATTTTTCAGCAGTATAACCTGCTTCCCAAATCGAATCTTCTGGAGAACGTAGAGCTTCCGCTTTTGTATGCAAAAAAGGACAGGGAAGAACGAAGGGAGCGGGCTATGGAGGCCCTGGAGAGAGTGGGACTGGCGGACAAATGGAAAAATCTTCCCAATCAGCTTTCCGGAGGCCAGCAGCAGCGGGTGTCGATTGCCCGCGCTCTGGCTGGCGATCCCTCCCTGATTCTGGCAGATGAGCCAACGGGCGCACTGGATTCACGAACCAGCCGCGAGGTACTGAATTTTTTAAAGGAGCTGAACGAAGAAGGAAATACCATTGTGATGATTACCCATGACAATTCCATAGCGTTGGAAGCAAAGCATGTGGTCAGGGTTCACGATGGAAAAATTAATTTTGACGGAGATGTAAAGGATTATGCTGCAATCATTCAAGCTGGCAATGAAAAGCATCTGGAGCAATAAAATGCGCTCCTTTCTGACTATGCTGGGTATCATTATCGGTGTGGCATCGGTCATTATACTGGTCAGTCTGGTGAATGCCTATATGTCTTACATGACAGACAGCTTTTCCAGCATGGGAACCAACCAGATCACAGTGAATATGATAAATTTATCTTCCCGCTCTGTTTCAGACGAGGAAATGTATGAGTTTTATAGCGAGCAGGGAGAGGTATTTGATGAAATTTCACCGATGGTAAGCATTGGCGGTACAATTAAGTATGGAAATGATTCCATGACATCAACCTCTATCACAGGCGTCAGTGAAGCCTATCTGTCTATCAAGGGCTGGGAGCTTCAGTATGGAAGAAATCTTCAGTATGGGGATATGACAGGACGCCACAAGGTCTGTGTAATCGGCACTTATGTAGCAGATGAGCTTTATGGCAGCGCTGAGAATGCTTATGGAGAAACACTGAAAATCAATGGATATGCGTTTACCATTGTAGGTGTGGCGGCCCAGCAGGAGGATGAGATGGAGGAGGGCGGAACCGACGATTTTGTATGGATGCCTTATACCAGAGCTGTAAAAATGGCAAGAAACTCCAATATTAATAATTACGTTTTTACTGTTTCTGATTTATCCCAGGCAACGGCAGCCAAAAGCCAGATAGAAAGTTTTCTCTATGAACGATTTAAAGATGAGGATTTGTACACAGTAACTGCAATGAGCGAAATGCTGGATGAGTTAAATTCCATGATTGCCATGGTGTCAGCAGGACTGGGAGGAATTGCCGGGATCTCCCTGTTAGTAGCCGGAGTTGGCGTAATGAATATTATGTTGGTTTCCGTAACTGAGAGGACGAGAGAAATTGGAATCAGAAAAGCTCTGGGAGCCAGAAAAAGCGTGATTATGCAGCAGTTTGTTATAGAAGCAGCAGTGACAAGTTCACTGGGAGGAATTATTGGAATCATTCTGGGAAGCGTTGTAACATCTGCAGTTGGAAAGCTTGCCGAATTGTCTGCTACTCCAACTCCGGCAGCGGTACTGGTATCATTTGGAGTATCGGTAGGAATTGGATTGCTGTTTGGCTATATGCCGGCCAACCGGGCAGCAGGGCTGAATCCGATTGATGCCCTGCGCGGAGATTAAATAGAGGGTGTTTTGCCTTGACACCTGTTTGAAAACTGCTGTATAATGCAGAAAATATATGCAGAAGGAAGCAGCAGTTTTTCGAAGGGAAGCGGCTGAGTGTACTGCATAATGATATGACAGGAAAAGCGGAGGCAGGATATGAAAGTAGTTGATATGCATTGCGATACCATTGGAGAAATTTTAAAGGATCATCAAAATGGAGGGAATATGTCTATTCTGGAAAATTCTCTTCATATTGATTTGCAGAAAATGAAAAAAGGAGATTATCTGCTGCAGAATTTCGGTCTGTTTGTTCATCTGGAATCCCATGCGAATCCTTTTGAATACGCTATGAAGCTGGTTGATACGTTCTACACGGAGCTGGAGGCGCACAAGGATCAGATTGGTATTGTAAAAACCTGGGGCGATCTGGAAAAAAATATAGCAGAAGGCAGAATGTCCGCTATGCTGACGCTGGAGGAAGGCGGTATGTGCCTGGGGGAAACTGCGCTGCTGCGTGATTTTTACCGCCTGGGCGCAAGAATGATGACTCTGACCTGGAATTTTCAGAATCAGCTGGGATATCCCAACCGGATGGAGCTGCATGAGGGAGAGAGTTATCCCCGCTTTTTGCCGGATACAGAGCATGGTCTGACAGAAAAGGGAATTGAATTCGTTCAGGAAATGGAACGTCTGGGTATGATTATCGATATTTCTCATTTGAATGATGCAGGAATCTGGGACGTGTTCCGTTATACAAAAAAGCCCTTTGTGGCAAGCCATTCCAATGCCCGGGCTCTGGCCTCTCACCCGAGAAATCTGACGGATGATATGATCCGTGCTCTGGCAGAACGGGGCGGTGTGGCAGGAATCAATTTCTGTGCTGCCTTCCTTTGGGATCGGGATGAAACAGGACAGGAGCCTACCCACAGTTACTGCCGGGATATGGTGGCGCACATGAAGCATATGAAAAAGATAGGAGGAATCGGCTGCATCGGACTGGGAACGGATTTTGACGGCATTGGAAGCATTGTGGAGATGAAGGATTGCTCTGGAATGCAGATGCTGGCAGAGGAAATGGAAAAGCAGCGCTTTACAGGCAGTGAAATTGAAGCTGTATTTTCTAAAAACGTGCTGAGAGTCTATAAGGAAATCCTCTAAGCAGGAAAATTCCCGGCGTTTCCTTCCCCGCCCGGAGCGGCAGAGCTGCTTCTTCTGGAAAGAAAGGACAGAGGCTATGAACCTTGGATTAGGAAATCAGATATTTGCAGATAAACGAGAAAACAGGAGGAGAACAGGAAAAATCCGTCATATGAAATGGGCAGCGCTCACAGCCGCTTCTGTTTTTCTGGCTGTGTCAGCCGTTTCGTTTTCTTCCCTTGCCTCGGATTATGCAGTAGAAACCATTGTTCTGGGAGAGCCGGAGCATGTGTGGTGGGAGACAGACACAGTTGTAAAATGGTCTTTTGTGAAAAATGCCCGGGAGTATCAGGTAAAGCTTTTTATTGCTGACAATGCCGATCGGGATGAAGAAAACTGGAAGGCAGTGGATTTTGAGGATGAAGGGCTGGAGACAGCGGCGGTGATCCGCACTTCCGGCACCAGCTATGATTTTTCCCAGTACCTGGATGATCTTCATACCTATTTTGCAGCAGTTCGGGCTGTGCCGCAGGTAAAGGAACAGGCCTATGTACAGGCTGGCGGCTGGGTAGGATCTCCGGATGTGGATTTCCGTGAAAAACAAGTGATGGGAACTACCGGGGGGAGGTGGCGCAATTATCTGGAGGGCAGCCGTTACCAGACAGAGGACGGAGCCTATCTGACGGAAGGCTGGCAGCTGATAGAGGGAGACTGGTATCTGCTGGATGAAAACGGATACCGCCTTTGCGGCTGGCAGAATGTAGACGGCGCCCGCTATTATCTGGGAGAGGACGGGCGGATGGCTTCTGGGTGGTTTGTCTTTGAAAATAACTGGTATTATGCAGATGACACGGGAAAAATGGTTACAGGATGGGTGATGGATAAGCCGGGAGAGTATTATTATCTTCAGGAGGACGGAACTATGGCCCATGATACGGTAATAGATGGATATACACTGGCTTCTGACGGACTGAGAACGGGAAAAAACTGACAGAAATCTGGAAAAGGCTTCTAAGAAAAAGCCTTTTCCAGATTCCATAAAAGAATGGTAACAGCCAGCAAATCGGCACAGCCACCGGGACTGATGTTCAGGCGGATAAATTCCCGGTTCAGCTTCCGAAGCTCCACAAGACCTTCGGCAGTTCCTGCACCGCCCAGGGCAAGGATTCGGCCTGCCTCCATTTTTTCATAGGAGAGCAGATTGTGATTTGTCCGGATAAGAACATTGGTGTCGTTCACCTTGTTCATCAGAGCCAGCAGAGTATTAATAGCAGCAACATTGTCATCAATGCCTTCGGATTTGTATTTCCGGTAAGCGGGAAGACTGATGGAGGCGATAGAGGGAAAACCTTTTTGGGCTTCTCCGCGGATGCCCTTCATATTGTAACGCTTAAAAAGCATTTCTCCATGAGTCCGGGGACTCCGTTTCCGGATTTGATCAAAATCTTTCTCAATTTCATCTCTGCATATCTGCCCTGCCAGCTTCAGAATATCCTCTGCAAGAAACGGAGTTTTTGGATTGCGGAATTTCTGATAAAGTCCGGCGGCAGCAGAGATAATTCCCATAGAAAAAATCATACCCTTATGGGTGTTTACTTCATTGGTAGCCTGGAACATGGATTTTTCTGCCTCTACGCCTATGGGGCGGATAGAGAGAAACAGCCCTTTTCCTTTGGGCTCTGTCCAGCCTTCTCCAGCCTGGTACATCGCATTCAGATAGGGGACAATGGCCTCTGTGCTGACGGCAAAGGTCTGAAAATTCATGTCGTTATGGGCGCCGTTGTCATGACGATCTACCAGCCCCGGCTTTGGTGTGGCAGATACTTCGGCCATTAAGGCCTGACGGCAGAGATTTTCGTAGGAAAATACCGGAGCAGCAGAGGTATGACTGGTAAAATCACTTAAAATGCCGGTAATCTCTTCTGTAAGCTCGTCTACAGTATGTCTTCTGCTGCGGCTGCATACATGAGCTGGTTCTCCGCAGAGCAGGCAGGTGCGGGCGGCATGTCCCAGTTCCTCTCTGGAAACCTTGGTTCCGTCTGTGCGCAGTACATCAATATCAAAAAGACGTCCCAGTCTGTCTGCGTCTTCCAGACTGGTCATGCGGCTTTTGATGGCTTCTGGACTGTCATCGACACAATAAATTGCCTCGTATCCGGTTTTTTCCCGAATACTCACATTGTATAAAACAGGTGTCTGATAAACCTTTAATATGGTTTCAATCCGTCTGCAGGCCTCTTCAAATGCCTGTGGAACGCCGGGAAGAACCTTCACGGGCCCTGGAATATTGAGAGTCAGACAGATCAGAGGCTTTTGATAACGGTTTAAAAGCTGCTTTTGGGCAAAGGCCCGCGCTTCTCTGGCGTCCAGCATCTCTGTCAGACTTACTTCTTTTAATTTATCATTCATCGGATGATTCCTCCCGGATTTATTTGAGCAAAAAGAACCTCAGATTCCAATAAAGCTTCGCCGCCTTTTCGAGAAAAGGTTGATGCATACGATCCATTGGCAGTAAATCGGATTTAAGGATTCCCCAAAAAAGGGAAGCTTTATTGAAAATAGAGTACACATAGGTGTTTTACCCCTTTATTATAGTAGGAAAGTAACAAAAAATCAAATATATAATCGGTTATATCCCCTATAAAGCCTTTCTTATCATTGCTTTACCGCGTTGAATTTTTAAAAATTAAAGCGATATAAATTGACAGCGATGAATTTTCGTAGTATGATAGGAACAGTTCAGAAATCTGAGCAGAATGCAGAAAAGAATGAATGCAGAATATATGTAAAAGAGAGGGAGACGATTATGAAAAAATCAATGAAAATCATGTCTGCAGCAATGAGCGGTATCATGGTTCTTTCCCTGGCAGCCTGCGGCGGCAGTGATGTAGGAACCACAGCAGCGAAGGATACCACAGAAGCAGCATCAGAGGCAAAGGACAGCACTGATACTCAGGCAGCCCAGGAGGAGAAGGCAGATGGAGAAGCCTATACTGTGGGAATCTGTCAGCTGGTACAGCATGACGCTCTGGATGCAGCGACAGAAGGCTTTAAGGATGCGATTACCGAGGCGCTGGGGGCAGATGCCGTGACCTTTGACGAGCAGAATGCACAGGGCGATTCCAATACCTGTTCCACCATTATCAACAGCTTTGTTTCCAACGATGTGGATCTGATTCTGGCCAATGCAACTGCAGCGCTGCAGGCCGCTCAGGCAGGAACCAGCGATATTCCGGTTTTGGGAACCTCTGTTACAGAATATGGAGTTGCACTGGGAATTGATGATTTTACCGGTACTGTGGGCAGCAATATTTCCGGTACCTCTGATCTGGCTCCCCTGGACGAGCAGGCAGCCATGCTGCACGAGCTTTTCCCGGATGCGAAGAATGTAGGACTTCTTTACTGCTCTGCAGAGGCCAACTCTCAGTATCAGGTAGATACCGTAAAGGCAGCTCTGGAGGAGCTTGGATATACCTGCGAGTACTATGCATTTTCTGATTCTAACGACCTTTCTACTATTGTAACCAATGCAGCTGGAGCCTGCGATGTTATTTACGTTCCTACGGACAACACGGCAGCTTCTAATACAGAAATTATCAATAATATCTGTCAGCCGGCAGGAGTTCCCATTGTCGCAGGCGAGGAAGGTATCTGCAAGGGCTGCGGCGTTGCGACCCTGTCTATCAGCTACTATGATCTGGGAGTTGCAACTGGTAAGATGGCAGTGAAAATCTTGACCGGAGAATCCAATGTATCTGAGATGCCGATTGAATATGCACCTCAGTTTACCAAGAAATATAATCCGGCTGCCTGCGAGGCTCTTGGTATTACCGTGCCGGAGGGCTATGAGGCAATCGCAGAATAATAGAATCTAGCGCAAAGCCAGGCATGAAAAGGATCCTGACAAAGGAACCTTTCCATGCCTGACTGGCGGTAAGGTGGTGAACATTGCCCATGCAGAAAATAATCCTGCAATGGGCTTATACTGGTTTTTAAGGAGAAGAGAGTTATGGCAAGTTTAATCAATGCCCTGCCAGGAGCAGTTGCACAGGGCCTCATCTGGGGAATTATGGCAATCGGAGTTTATCTGACCTATCGGATACTGGATATTGCAGATCTGACAGTAGACGGATCTCTGGGAACCGGAGGTGCAGTCTGCATTATGCTGATGCTGACAGGACATAATGTATGGGTATCTCTGGCAGGGGCTGTGATTGCCGGTATGCTGGCAGGTCTGGTTACTGGTATTTTACATACGTTTATGGGAATTCCGGCAATTCTTTCCGGTATCCTTACACAGCTGAGTTTGTATTCTGTGAATTTGAAAATTATGGGCAAGGCAAATCAGGCGATTAATGTAGACAAATTTGATTTGCTGGTATCCCTTCGTTTTATCCGTAAAGTAGCCTTTTACAAAAATACGATTTTTGTTGTGGCAGTCGGAATTATTCTTTTAATTCTGGTTCTGTACTGGTTTTTCGGCACAGAGCTGGGATGCTCCATGCGGGCAACCGGATGCAATGATAAAATGGCCCGGGCTCAGGGTATTAATACGGATTTCTGCCGTGTTCTCGGCCTGATGCTGTCCAATGGTTTGGTCGCCTTATCCGGAGCTCTTCTGTGTCAGTATCAGGGCTTTGCAGATATTCAGATGGGCCGCGGAGCCATTGTTATCGGTCTGGCAGCTGTGATTATCGGTGAGGCAGTATTTGGTAAAATATTCCACAATTTCGGCTTCCGCCTTCTGGGCGTGGCCCTGGGCTCCATTATTTATTATCTGGTACTGCAGGTGGTTATCTGGATGGGAATTGATACGGATCTTCTGAAGCTGCTGTCGGCAGCAGTTGTTGCAGTGTTCCTGGCCGTTCCGACCTGGAAGACCCGGTATTTTTCAAAAGTGGGAAAGAGAGGATAAGGAGCCATGTTAGAGATTAAAAGTATTTCCAAGACCTTTAATGCAGGAACGGTCAATGAAAAAAAGGCTTTAAGAGGACTGAGCCTGACCTTAAATGACGGAGATTTTGTGACAGTAATCGGCGGAAACGGAGCTGGAAAATCGACTCTTCTGAATGCAATTTCCGGAGTATGGCCGGTCGATGAGGGACATATTATTATTGATGGAAAGGACGTAACAAAGCTTCCCGAATATCGCCGTGCTGCGTTTTTGGGACGTGTATTCCAGGATCCTATGAATGGAACAGCAGCAACTATGGGGATCGAGGAAAACCTGGCCCTTGCTCTTCGCCGGGGTGCCAGAAGAACTTTGCGGATTGGAATTAGAAACAGCGAGAGAGAGCTGTACCGGGATTGGTTAAAGCGTCTGGGCCTGGGGCTGGAGGATCGTCTGACATCAAAGGTTGGACTTCTTTCCGGCGGACAGCGTCAGGCTCTGACCCTTCTGATGGCAACTCTTCAGCGTCCGAAGCTTCTGCTTTTAGATGAGCATACAGCGGCTCTGGATCCCAAGACCGCGAAGAAGGTGCTGGATCTGACGGCAGAGATTGTGGAAGAGCAGCATTTGACAACGCTGATGATTACGCACAATATGAAGGACGCAATCCAGCTGGGCAACCGTCTGATTATGATGCACGAGGGAAATGTAATTTACGATGTAGCAGGTGAAAAAAAGAAAAATCTGACTGTGGAGGATCTGCTCCACAAGTTTGAAGAGGCCAGTGGTGAAGAATTTGCTAATGACCGAATGATGCTGACAAAATAGTCAGATTCCGAGAATCCGGGTGATTCCATGTTATGATTTGTAACAGGAACACCCGGATTTTTGCTTTGTTTCTTCCTTAGGGAAAACGTATCCGTTTTCCTCGTACAGGGAACAAAAGGCGTTGAGGGTATGGATGAGCTGCTGCCGTGAAAACGATAAGCGTAGAAAATGAAGAGGAGAAAATCATGGAATATATTCAGTACGAAATCACAGAGCAGAATTTAGAGGCATATAAGCATAATATGATGGAAAATGAAAAAAGTCTGGCAACCATAGAAAAGTATCTGCGGGATGTTCGCTCTTTCTGCCGGTGGAATCAGGGGGAGGTTATTGTCAGAACAAGGATCCTGGAATGGAAAAATCACCTTGCCCGGGAATATGCAGTCAGCTCTGCGAATTCTATGCTGGCGGCACTGAATGGATTCCTGAGTTTTCAGGGATGGCCGGAGCTGAGGGTAAAGCCTTTTCGTCAACAGAAGCAGCTGTACCGAGATCCGGAAAGAGATCTGTCAAGAAAAGAGTATATTCAGCTTCTAGAGGAGGCAAAGAAGCAGGGAGATGAGCGCCTGAAGCTGGTAATGGAAACGATTTGCGCTACAGGAATTCGCGTTTCGGAGCTTCCTTTTATTACTGCAGAAGCGGTTCGGGCCGGACGCGCTGTTGTAAATTGTAAAAATAAGAAACGAGTTATCTTTATTCCTTCAAAGCTTCAGCGTATTTTAAAAGAATATATGAAGAGGAAAAACATTACCGAAGGAGCTGTTTTTCTGACGAGAACAGGGACTGTTTTGAACCGCAGCAATATCTGGAGAGCAATGAAAAAGCTTTCACAGACTGCAGGAGTAGAATGCAGAAAGGTATTTCCTCATAACCTGCGTCATTTATTTGCGAAAACCTTTTACAGCGCAGGAAAGGATCTGGCAAAGCTGGCAGACGTTCTGGGGCATTCCCACATCGAAACCACTAGAATTTATATCATGGAAAGCGGACAGGAGCACGAACGAATCATGGAACAGCTGGGATTGGTGGAAACGGATTCAGACCTTTTCTTTTTACAGGGAAACAGAAAAAGAAGAAGGGAAAAATGGAAGCAGCTGAAACGAAAACTGTTAAAAAGAAGGAAGAAGCAAAGCGCAGAAGAGGAGAGGCTTCTGGAATAGGAGAAAGTAAGTGCTTTGGTATATTAAAAAGGGAGACCGCCTGGTAAAAGTTACCAGACGGTCTCCGCCTTACAGAATGCTGCAGAAGCAGCGTTCAATTTTAATTACTGATTCAGCAGCTCAGCCGGAACCTGTGCATTGGGATTCAGAGCACCGAAGGTACCAGTTGTGGTATCATTGAAGTAATACCACTGATTGCCAATCTTGTTCCATCCAAGGTACATTCTTCCAAAGGTACCGTCATGAACATCGTGCAGATAGTACTTATTGCCGTTTTCCTCGAACCATCCGGATACCAGATAGCCGTTGTTGTCGAAATAGTACCAATCCATCTTGTTCTGCCATTCCAGATAATACCAGCCACCCTTAGCATAGGTGTTGTCGCTGAATGGATACCACCAGCCGGTAGAATCCAGGATCCACTGGCCATTGGTCAGCTTCTTAGCAGTAGATACGCTTCTGCCGCCGCCAGAGCCGCTTCCACCGCCGCTGGAACCGCTGCCGCCGCCAGAGCTTCTTCTGGCAAGCTCCAGAGTGATAGCATAGGTCTCACCGAACTGAACTTCGGTCGGCTCCATAGCCTTCTTCAGCTTATAGCTGCTCGGAATATTCAGGTTATCAGCGGTAAAGGTATAGGACTCGCCCTTCTTACCTCTTACCGTAATATCCTCAGAAGCAATTTCTTTATAATTAAAGATATAGGAAACATGCAGGGTAGCATCAGCCTTTTCATCCGGGGTCGGGAGTTCAATCTTTCTTACCTCAACGGTAACAGTGTCTTCAGCTCCATAAGCTACAGGATGACCTGCAAATGCCTTGACAAACTCATAGTTTTCCGGAACAGCCAGATCCTTGCTGGTGAAGGTATGCTCTTTGCCTACCAGACCATTGACTTTCAGAACCTGAGTTCCAACGGTTTCCTCGCCGTCAACATAAACAACAGTGAGGGTGGCGTCAGCGTAGGTTTCTTCTGGCTCAGTAGCAGTTTCCTCCATAGCGACTGCCCACTGGTACTCATTGATATTTTCATTATACTCTACAGGAAGATTCTCAGCGCTGGCGTGAACGCGATATTCCTTGCCGTCAACTGTGATAGTACCAAGATCAGCAGCTTTTAGTAAAGTCGGCTCCTCGCCTTCTTTTACGGTCACTACCTTATCTTCTTTCTTCAGAGCAGCGCCAGTGTCATGTAAGTAATACTGAATATGAATGGTGACATCCTTGGAGTTGACTTCTGGATCAACCACTGATTTTTCTTTTACATAAACAAATACAGAATCAAGATCTGCAATGTAAATGCTGTCGCCGCCATTGTCGCCCAGAACATAACCAGCCGGAATGTTCAGAGAATCAAGCTTCAGGAATTCCTGATCCTTTTCAACCCGAATGGTTTCAGATAAAACGGGAGTATCCATGTCAATGATGTAGTTAACCATTAAGTTTCTGTGAGTTTCTACTTCATCCATGGCAACAGCCCAGCGAATTTCATCTACATTCTCATGATATTCAACAGTACAGTCAACAGTAGTAGAAGAGGCTTTGTATTCAACACCATCAACAGTAAGGTTTTCCAGATCAATTGCTTTCAGAATAACAGGGTCTGCACCTTCAGTCACAGTAACATGTTTAAATCCTTCACCAATGGAAAGGCCGGTAGCTCTGTTATAATACCAGATGCGAACAGTGACATCCTTGGTGTTAGCTTCAGGCTGTTCAATCTTATCCATAGAAACAGCCCAGTAAACTTCGCTTACATTCTCACGATATTCAACGGTACAGTCAACGGCATCATCAGCAACCTGATACTCGACCCCATCAACAGTAAAGGTGCCCAGATCGGCAGCCTTCAGGACAACAGGATCTTCGCCTTCCGCTACAGTAACATGTTCAAAGGCTTCACCAATTTTTTCACCAGAAGCTTTATCGTAGTAGTTGATGCGAACGGTAACATCTTTGGAGTTAACCTCAGGCTTTTCAATCTTGTTCATAGAAACAGCCCAGTAAACTTCGCTTACATTCTCACGATATTCAACGGTACAGTCAACGGCATCATCAGCAACCTGATACTCGACCCCATCAACAGTAAAGGTGCCCAGATCGGCAGCCTTCAGGACAACAGGATCTTCGCCTTCCGCTACAGTAACATGTTCAAAGGCTTCACCAATTTTTTCACCAGAAGCTTTATCGTAGTAGTTGATGCGAACGGTAACATCTTTGGAGTTAACCTCAGGCTCTTCGATTTTGTCCATAGCAACGGCCCAGCGAACTTCGCTTACATTCTCGCGATATTCAACGGTACAATCTTCGGCTGTATCAGCAACCTGATATTCAACCCCATCAACAGTAAGGTTTTCCAGATCAGCCGCGTTAAGAACGACAGGGTCTTCACCTTCCGTTACGGTAACATGTTCATAACCTTCGCCAATTTTTTCACCAGAAGCTTTATCGTAGTAGTTGATGCGAACCGTAACCTCAGTGCTATTACTGTTCTGATTGCTTTCGTCAGAGTGTTCTTTAATAATAGAAGAAACTTCCTCTGCCGCCATGGCAACAGAAGCATTGCTACATAAGAGTGAACCGACAGTAATTGCAGTCACTACCCTTACCCCTAATTTTTTTTTGTACATAAATACGCCTCCTCGCTTTTATTATGATGGAATAACTTATTAAATTTTGCCACCACTCAAAATTACATCATGAATAACTTATTCCGCCACCCCCTGTTTACTGTAAGATTTGTTTGAAAAATTGTTGTTTTATTGATCGAAAACAGCAATTTTCTTTATATTACATAATATTCCTTATGTAGTAAGAAATAAAATGCTCGTTCATACTTAAAGAATAAATAAGAAAAAATATAACAAATTTTCCTTATTTTTACTAAATTATAACACCTGCACCAATCTTTTGCAAGCGGAATCAAAGTTAATTTTCTGTAATTTGTTTTTTAAAATCTGATATTTTCTGTTATATTCTTAATTATTGATATAATTCGAACTTTAAATAATATTTAAATCAAAGTTTTTTTATTTTAAAATATACATAAGGAATATTATGAAATAAGAATTATTCTTTATATTTTCTATTATTTTTTAATTTAATTCCGATATTTCTAAAATAATTTCCACAATATAATTTCTATCATAAAAAGCGAATTTTCTGAAAATAACATAAGGAATATTATGTGATAAAACAGGGACTGGTTTTAAGGGATTATTTTATCCAGTTCTGAGTAATGAAAGAAAGAGAGGTACGGCGGAATAAGTTATTAGATTATAAGGCTGTTTTAAAGGTGGTAGTATTCAATAAATTATTCCACCAACAAGAAAAAAGCGAGGAGGCGTATTTATGTACAAGAAAAAGTTGGGCGTGAGAGTGGTTACCGCAATTACCGTTGGTTCCCTCTTATGCAGCAATGCATCTGTTGCTATGGCTGCAGAAGAAGTTTCTTCTATTATTAAAGAGCATACAGCAGATGAAGAAACAACAGAGGCTCCGGAAGAGGAAGTCACAGAAGCTGAGGAGGTAGTTGAAGAAACTACTGAGGCAGAAACTGAAGAAGTAGTTGAAGAAACTACTGAGGCAGA
>OFMA01000853.1_pt1 | contig 21473 bp, 14 predicted proteins | sample 1541011 | NCBI WGS metagenome assembly OFMA01 (sample SAMN04209225, study PRJEB22552) | human gut metagenome | biome: gut; material: feces | host: Homo sapiens | place: USA: Oklahoma
CCTGAACAAGGGCTTCAATATGCCCATCAGCCAGGTGTCCATGCAGGCCAACAGCGTGATCATGGCACTGGCCGGTGCGGAGCGTATCTTCAAGATGATGGACGAGACCAGCGAGGCCGACGAGGGCTATGTCACCCTGGTCAACGTCAAGTATGGCAAGGATGACGAGCTGGTGGAGACCACCGAGCGCACCGGTATCTGGGCCTGGAAGCATCCCCACCACGATGGCACCACCACCTACCACAAGCTGGCGGGCGACATCACCTTTACCGATGTCGATTTTGGCTATGTGCCGGAAAAGACCGTTCTGCACGGGATCAACCTCTATGGCCGCCCGGGCCAGAAGATCGCTTTTGTCGGCTCCACCGGTGCCGGCAAAACGACCATCACCAACCTGATCAACCGCTTCTACGATATCGCAGACGGCAAGATCCGGTATGATGGCATCAACATCCGCAAGATCAAAAAGGACGATCTGCGCCGCTCTCTGGGCATCGTTCTGCAGGATACCCACCTGTTCACCGGCACGGTTATGGAGAACATCCGCTATGGCCGCCTGGATGCCACCGATGAGGAGTGCATTGCCGCCGCAAAGCTGGCCAATGCCGATGGCTTTGTCAAGCGTCTGCCCGATGGCTACGACACCATGCTGACCAACGACGGTGCAAACCTGTCGCAGGGGCAGCGCCAGCTGCTGGCCATTGCCCGCGCCGCGGTTGCCGATCCCCCGGTGCTGATCCTGGACGAGGCGACCTCCTCCATTGATACCCGCACCGAGGCACTGGTCCAGCGGGGCATGGACGGCCTGATGTATGGCCGCACCAGCTTTGTCATTGCCCACCGCCTGTCTACCGTCCGCAATGCAGACTGTATCGTGGTTCTGGAGCAGGGCCGCATCATCGAGCGCGGCAGCCACGACGAGCTGATCGCCAAGAAGGGAAAGTATTACCAGCTCTACACCGGTAATCTGGCTGAAAATTAAAGAAAAATCGTAAAAAACGGAGCCGCTGTACAAAATGATGTGCAGCGGCTCCGTTTATTTTCAATTTGTTCAAATTCCTCACAAAGAAACTCCATTTTTATCCTGTACAATAAGGGTGCAGTCAGGGAGGAACAGAAAAACATCCTCCCAAGATGCCATGCAGGCAATGAAAACCGTGCATCTCCGGCAGAAACCGGGCGGCGCGGCCCCTTTAAAAAACACTGTCCCCTGTGCTGATGCGAGGCAATAGCCAAGGCGGCGGACAGACTACCAACCATCTCCTGACAGCCGCAAATGTTTGGGAGTTCTCATACACAGCCAGCGCCGCTTTCTCCTCCTTTCCACGGCGCTGGCTGTTTTTGTTTGGTTCCCGCCGCCATCTCAGCGGCATGGGGCTATCCGATCAGCGCGTTCAGCTCAGATTCCTTTAATCTGGGCAGAGAGGAGACGGGGAGCATCATTTTCTCCATCCGATACAAGACCAGAGCGGGGCTCTGGTCTTTTTTTGCGGCAGAAGCCATAACACTGCGTGTAAAGGCGAGAATCCTGTCCTTTTTGTAGAAAAAGATCAGCTGCACATGGCCGGTGAACAGGGCAAACAGGGCTGTGCGCAGCTCCCGGGAGCCGAAGAGGAGGAGCAGGTCGCTCTCCTCTAAAAAGAGAACGTCTGCCCGGTCAAGAAACTGCAGGGCGGTCTGGCACAGGGCCTCCCGCTGCGGCCAGTAGGGCGCGGCCTGCGCCAGCCGGGGAAGATAGCAGCAGAGCGCCCCGGCATCCCGGGCGGCGGCAAGGGCCACGAGGTGGGCCAGCCGCAGGGGACTGTCCACCAGCCCGGCGGAGGAAAAGCAGAAGGCAGAGGAGCCCCGGAACGGGGCGGCCTCCAGCTGTTCCGGCCCAAGGGCCAGCCCGGCGGTGTGGGCACGGTAGGGCAGAGCGGTGTCTGTTCCGGTGAACACCACCGGTGTGGGGAAGGCATCCGTGAAGCAGAGCAGGGAGCAATCCACACCATCCCCGGCAAGCCGGGCCGCCAGCTTACGGCCAAAGGGGTCGGCTCCCAGCTGGGCCAGCAGAGCCGCCTGCCCGCCCAATGCGGCGTACTGGCGGCAGAAGCCTGCACCCCAGCCGCCGGTCTGCGCCCGGAATGTCTCCGTCAGTTCCGGAGCCGTGGCGGCGTTCAGCTCCAGCCAGACTTCGCCCAGACACAAAACGGACATGTGCACCCCTCCCTCCGCAAATAAAAATCGGGTTACAGTATACACGATTTGCCCACCGGATGCAACCGATCCGGGGCGAATCCTGACGGAATAAAAGTGCCCTCGGGCAGGAACAATCCGATTTTACAAAGACCACCTGTTTTTTACCAATGCCTGTTTTTCATTGCCCAAGGTTTACCTAAGATTTGCCTTATCATGGTTTCCCCTCTTTCTTCAAACGGGTACAATAGAACCGTTCCCAGGATACATTGCAACAGGGCCCGGGAGGGCTCAGGATAAGAGAGGAATTATCGTATGAAAGAACATAAAATGTCCCGCCGTAACTTCCTGAAAGTGGGTGCTGCGGCATCTGCCGCCGGTCTGATGACTGCTGCCCCTGTGGCTGCAAACGCTGCCGCTCCGGCTGCTTCCACTGCAGCTGACGAGGAGAACTGCTTTGGCCTGTTCCAGAAGAAGCCCAAGTACATCTTCCTGTTCATCGGCGATGGCATGGGCACCGCCCAGATCCAGTCTGCCCGGTTCTATCAGGGCACTGTCACCAACAACGGTGCAATCACCGAGGCAGAGCTGAGCTTTACCCAGTTCCCGGAGGTGGGCAGTGTGACCACCTACGACAGCACCTCCTTCTGCCCGGACTCCGCTTCCACTGCCACCTCCATCGCTTCCGGTAAAAAGACCGAGAGCGGTGTCATCAATATGTGCCCCTGGACCCGTGATGTGCCCTATGAGACCATTGCGGAGAAGCTCCACAAGCAGAAGGGCTACAAGGTTGGCATCGTTTCCACGGTGAACATTGACCATGCCACCCCTGCTGCCTTCTATGCACACCAGAAGACCCGCAAGAACTACTATCAGATCGGCGTGGAGCTGGCAAACTCCGGCTTTGAGTATTTCGCAGGCGGCGAGTTCCAGAAGGTGAACGGCGATGGCACCGGCCCCAACAACCACGAGGTGGCTGCACAGGCCGGTTACAATGTTGTCACCACCCAGGCCGGTGCTGCTGCCCTGAAGGCCGGGGCAGGCAAGACCCTGATCATTGCCGAGAATCTGGCCGACGGCAAGTCCATGAACTACGCCATGGATGCCGCTCCGGGAGAGTGGCAGCTGACCGACTATGTCCGCAAGGGCATTGAGCTGTTGGACAACAGCAACGGCTTCTTTATGATGGTGGAGTCCGGCAAGATCGACTGGGCCTGCCACGCCAACGATGCCGCTGCCTCCATCCATGATGTGATCGAGATGCACAACGCGGTGCAGGCCGCTGTGGAGTTCTACGCCCAGCACCCCGATGACACCCTGATCCTGGTGACCGCTGACCACGAGACCGGCGGCCTGGGCATTGGCTACAAGACCACCAACTACGACACCTTCCTGACCAACCTGGCCCACCAGAAGATGTCCTACGCAAAGTTCGATTCCACCTATGTGAACAACTACGTGAAGAATCAGACTCCCTTTGAGACCGCTATGCAGGATGTGAAGGCAAACTTCGGCCTGACCCTGCCCACCGACCCCGATGCCGCCAACGCAGGCAAGCTGCTGCTGACCGACTACGAGGTGGAGAACCTGCGCACCGCTTACGAGCGCACCCTCAAGGTCGGCTCTTCCAGCCAGAGCAAGATGAGCCAGCAGGATTACGAGCTGTATGGCACCTACATCCCCTTCAGCATGGCCATCTGCCACACCATCAACCACAAGTCTGGTGTGGATCACACCACCTACGCCCACACCGGTGCCATGGTGAACCTCTACGCCCGTGGTCAGGGTGCAGACAAGTTCCGCGGCGTGTATGACAACACCGAGATCTTCCACAAGCTGGCTGAGCTGACCGATGTGCAGTAATTGACCAGACCTTTTTACCCCAAAGCCCTCCGGGACGAGACGCACCGGAGGGCTTTTTGTGTAGGCCGGAATTGTGCACCCCGCCAAAAATCTGCCCCGCGAATTGGGAAAGATGATGGGAGTTGTGGTTGCAATGGGCCGGAAAAAGGCATATAATAAGACCATCAACAGAGTAAGGCCATGCGCGTTAAGTGCCGCATCAACGGGGAGTTGTGCTGCGGACGAAGGTAAGACCCGCGGTGCATGGCCTGCATCCCGCTGCTGCATGGACTTGGGTGCAGACGGGGCCGTCTGCGGCCCCGTCTGGATGTGAACCGTTGAATCACGCCCTCCTTTGTGCGGTTTGTCACAGGGGAGGGCGTTTTGCATTGCCCGCCCCGCGGTTCCCGAAACAGGGGAGGACAATTGATATGAACCATTCCAGAAATTCCGTCCGCAAGCTCACCATGCTGGCCCTGCTCACTGCCATGAGCATCGTGTTTGCCCGGGTGCTGAGCATTTCCACCGGCTTTGTCCGGTTCAACCTGGGCAGTCTGCCTACCCTGCTGGCCGCTGTGCTGTTCGGGCCGGTGGAGGGCTTTGCCGTGGGTGCAGTGGCCGATATGATCGGCGGCACCCTTTCCGGCTACGCCATCAATCCGCTGATCACGCTGGGGGCTGGCTCCATCGGCCTGACGGCGGGCCTTCTCTGGCGCGCTCTGCCCAACCTGCGGCTGGGCCTGCGCACCCAGATCAGCGTGTTTGCCGGCCATGCGGTGGGCTCCATTGTCATCAACTCGCTGGCACTCCACCTCTTCTATAACTATCCGTGGAGCGTGCTGGTGACCCGCATTCCCAACGCGCTGGTCCTGGCGGCGGTGAACACCGTGCTGGTGCGCCTGCTGCTGGAAAACAAAACGATCCGAGGCATTGCACAATGAACTATGAAGAAGCGCTGAACTATATCCACGCCGTCCAGTGGGCGGGGCACAAGCCGGGCCTGACCCGCACCCGGACCCTGCTGGCCGCACTGGGAGATCCGCACAAGCAGCTGAGATTCATCCATGTGGCGGGCACCAATGGCAAGGGCAGCACGGCGGCCATGCTGGCCTCCTGCCTGCAGGCGGCGGGTTACCGGGTGGGCCTATATACTTCGCCCTTTATCAACCGGTTCAACGAGCGCATTCAGGTAAACGGCCAACAGATCCCGGACGAGGCGCTGGTGCGGCTGGTGGAGCGTGTGAAGCCCGCTGCCGATGCCATGACCGATATCCCCACCGAGTTCGAGATCATCACGGCATTGGGGATGCTCTGGTTCGCTGAGACGAAATGCGACATCGTGGTGCTGGAGGTGGGCCTGGGCGGCACGCTGGATTCCACCAACGTCATCGACCCGCCGGAGTGCGCGGTCATCACGGCGCTGGGCATGGATCATGTGAAGGAGCTGGGCCCCACCCTGGCCGATATCGCGTCGGCCAAGGCGGGCATCATCAAGCCGGGCAGTCCGGTGGTGAGCTATGGCGGTGTGCCCGAGGCCGATGCCGTCATCGCCCGTACGGCGGCAGAGCGGCACGCGCCGCTGACCGTGGTGGATCTCAGCAGGCTGACCATCGAGGACGGGGATCTGGATGCTGTCACCTTTGATTTTGACGGCCTGAATGGCATCCGCCTGCCCCTGATCGGCAGCTATCAGCCCCGGAACGCCGCCACGGCCATTACGGCCCTGCGGGTACTGCGCAGCCGGGGCTGGAACATCCCGGACAGTGCCATCCGTGCCGGTCTGGAACAGGTGCGCTGGCCGGGCCGGTTCGAGCTGCTGCGGCATTCGCCCGTCTTTTTGCTGGATGGCAGCCACAACGCCCACGGAATGCGGGCCACCGTGCAGAGCCTGCGGGACCGCTTTCCGGGGCAGAAGTTCGTGTTCCTGCTCAGCATCATGGCGGACAAGGATGTGGACGAGATGCTGGCACTGCTCCTGCCGCTGGCCGGGCAGTTCGTCACCGTGGCGGCCCATACCCCACGCGCCATGCCCGCTGAGACGCTGGCCGAACAGATCCGCGCCCGGGGCGGCAGGGCCGAGCCTGCTCCCACCATTGAAGCCGGTGTGGCCCGGGCGGTCGCCCTTGGGGGCACCGGCCCCGTGTGCGCGCTGGGCACGCTCTACTTTTCCGGCGATGTGCGGGAAGCGTTTGCAAAATTGAACCAGTAAAGAAGAGGGGCTGCGGCACACGGAAAAACCGGTGCAGCAGCCCCCTTTTTGCGGACTGGCTTACAAAAAAATGCCCCGCTGTTTTGTGATGCACAGAACAGCGGGGCAGTATCATTTATGGGGCGGGAATGTGCTCAGGAGATGCGCTTCGGCTCAGGCCTTGCCTGCGCAGCCGAACAGCTCGATCTTCTCCTTGCACTTGTCGATGATGGCCTGAGCGCCGGGAGCCAGCAGCTTGCGGGGGTCGAAGCCCTTGCCCTGCTGATCCTTGCCCTCTTCGATGTACTTACGGGTGGCCTCAGCAAACACCAGCTGGCACTCGGTGTTGATGTTGATCTTGGAAACGCCCAGGCTGATGGCCTTCTGGATCATCTCGTCGGGGATGCCGGTGCCGCCGTGCAGGACCAGAGGAATGTTGTTGGTAGCCTTGTGGATGCGGTCCAGAGCCTCAAAGTCCAGGCCCTTCCAGTTGGCGGGGTAAACGCCGTGGATGTTGCCGATGCCGGCAGCCAGGAAGTCGATGCCCAGATCGGTGATCTTTGCGCACTCGGCGGGGTCTGCGATCTCGCCAGCGCCCACAACGCCGTCCTCAACGCCGCCGATGGAGCCGACCTCGGCCTCGATGCTCAGGCCCTTGGAGTGTGCCAGAGCGACCAGCTCCTTGGTCTTTTCCACGTTCTCCTCGATGGAGTAGTGGCTGCCGTCGAACATGATGGAGGAGAAGCCGGCCTCAACGCAGGCCTTGCAGCCTTCGTAGGTGCCGTGGTCCAGGTGCAGGGCAACGGGAACGGTGATGCCCATGGTTTCCACCATGGAGCTGACCATGGCGGCAACGGTCTTGAAGCCGGTCATGTATTTGCCAGCGCCCTCAGAGACACCCAGGATAACGGGGCTCTTCATTTCCTCGCAGGCGGTCAGGACTGCCTTGGTCCACTCCAGATTGTTGATGTTGAACTGAGGCACACCGTAGTGGCCATCGCGTGCTTTGATCAGCATTTCGGTTGCATTTACCAACATTATTCATTACCTCCGCAAAATCATTTTGGGGTGAAAAAGCCGTTTTGGATACAAGATTGCGCATCCTTTAACGAACCTAAGGGTAGTATACCCCAATTACAGGATAAAATCAAGGAGGTTCCCGCGGCGTTTTCAACACAAATTCACATTGGGCATTTTGATGTTGGAGATTCTGGCAAAAACCACTGGATCTCTCTTCAAAAAATTGTCATAATTCCGACTTGAATTTTACAAAAAGTACGGCGGAAAGTTTGCGTGTCGAACCCGGACGGTTAAAAACTCGGTGGAAACTGTGGAATTCCACCCGGAAAGTGGGCGTACAAACTTGATTTTTGAACATTTTCCACCGGGTTTTCAACATGTGGAAAAATTTGAGCCGAATTACCGATTGTATAGCCTGCTGAATGTGGAAAACTTTTGCCTTCGGCAAACATTGCGAAGAATGCCGGGGTATGCTATACTTTAGAATGTATCAGTGTCAAAATATAGTAAAACTGAAACAGAACGAAACCATGGCGCGGCTCAAACGGCCCGCCTTGCCATAGAATGGAAGGAGAACACATCAATGGACGAACAGAAAATGCCGCGCCGCCCCCGCCGCAGCAGCACGGAGGAGCAGCCCAAGAATGAGAGCCTGGTCTACGGCAAAAACCCCGTGACCGAGCTGCTCAAGAGCGGTTCCGGCGTGGATACCGTGCTGATCGCGGAGGGCATGGCCCCCGCCGTGGCAGCTTACTATACCGCCATGGCCAAGGAGGCCGGGGCCACGGTCAAGCGGGTGCATCCCAACAAGCTGCGCCTGATGACCGGCACCGAGAGCCATCAGGGCGTGGCTGCCTTTGCCAGCGAGATCGAATATGTGACCGTAGAGGACCTGCTGAACGTTGCCAGAGAGAAGGGGGAGCCCCCTTTCCTGGTGCTGAGTGACGGCATCGAGGACCCCCATAATCTGGGCGCGGTGATGCGCTCTGCTCTGCTGTGCGGAGCCCACGGCATCGTCATCCCCAAGCGGGGCGGCGCGTCCGTGACCCCCACCGTTATCAAGTCCAGCGCCGGTGCGGCCGAGCGCCTGCCTGTGGCCCGCGTGGCCAACATCGGCGAGACCATCCGCCGCCTGAAGGATCAGGGGGTGTTCGTCTACTGTGCCGATATGGACGGTGTGCCCCTGCGCAAGAACAACCTGACCGGCCCCATCGCACTGGTGCTGGGCAGCGAGGGCAGCGGTGTATCCCAGCTGGTGAAAAAGCTCTGCGATGGCGTGGTGCGGCTGGATATGGCCGCTCAGGGCACCGGTGTGGACAGCTTCAATGTCTCGGTGGCGGCTGGCATCATCCTGTACGAGATCCAGAGCCAGCGCGCCGCAGAGTAAGAAACAGCGGCCAGACCGCTGTGACCAGAACAGGGAGGGACTAGGATGCCAAAGGATGATAAGCGCAAAGAGCTGACACAGGAAGAGATCGATGCGCAGAACGAGAAGTTCCGCACGTTTTTCAGCACCAGCGTGGCACAGGTGCCCGAAGAGATGAAGCGCCGCGATGAGGAAAAGGAGAATACCGGCAGCCTGCTGGGCAAGCTCTTTCACCGCGAAAAGGACAAAGAGGAGCCAGCCGCCGCCCCGGCCGTGCAGAATGAGCTGCCGCCCACGGGTGAGATCGTGCTGGGCCATGAGGAAGAAGCCGAGGCCGGCCTGGAGCTGGCATTGGAGCCCGGAGAGCTGGAGGAAGCAGAGCCTGTGGCTCTGCCCACCGCGCCGGAAGCCCCCGCAGCGCCGAAGCCGGAACCCCGGCCCGCACCCCAGCCCGAGAAAAAGCCGGAGCCGCCCCGCCGCCGGGAACCCCTGACCCCGCAGGAGCAGCAGGAGGATGCAGAGATGGCCGAACTCAAGGCCATGCTCTATGGCACCCCCAAGCCTGCCCCGGTGGAGGAGGTGCAGGATGCCCCCGAAGAGGTGCTGGCTGTGGAGCCGGAAGCTCCCGCAGAGCCTGAGGGCCCGGCCATCCCCATGGTGTTTGCCGAGGATCAGTCGGTAAAGCAGGCGAAGTCTGCCCCGGAAGCCGCGCCAGAGGTTGAGCCGGAACCGGAAACGGCTTTCCAGTTCTTTGGCAAGGGCGCGGACGAGAACGAGCCGCAGGCCCCTACCCGCGCCGAGGCCCCCAGCAAGGACGACAGCATGAGCCTGCCGCTGATGGGGCTGGAAGAGGACGAAGCACCCGCCCGGCCTGCCGCCCCGGCAGAGGAGACCCCGGCCCAGCCTGCTGAGAAAGCGGCCCCTGCCGCCCCGGAGACTGAGGAGAAGCCTGAAGAAGCCGAGCCGGAAACACCCGAGCAGGTGGGGGAGAAGCTCCGCCGGATGGGCGCGGAGCTGACGCTGCGGTGTGTGCTGGAGGGCATCCTTGCCGTGGTGCTGCTCCACTTTGGCCTTGTTGCCGAGGGGCTGCTGGCCCCCGTGGCCTCCCTTGACCCCGTGATCGCCCCGGCGGCGTTCTATGCCGCCAACCTGCTCTTTCTGGCCGGTGCGCTGGCTGTGGGCTGGCCTGTCCTGCGGGATGGCCTGCAGGGCCTCAAGGGCCGCCCCAGTGCAGACACCATGCCGGCGCTGGCCGCCTGCGGTGCGCTGGTGCAGGCTGCGGTCGCCCTGCTCAACGCCCAGAGCTATCAGAACTCCAGCTGGACGCTGCTTTCCGGTGTGGCCGCACTGGGCCTGTTCCTGGCCCTGTTGGGCAGCCGTGTCCTGCTGACTGCCGTCAGAAACGGCTACGACCTTGCCGTCCGATCCCCCGAGGGGCTGCAGGGCGCGTTCCGCGTCCGGGATAAGGACCTGATCCGGGTGCTGGCCCGGAGCCTGGATCAGAAAGATCCATGGGTGCTGCTCAGCCGCCCTGTCCAGTGGGACGAGGCGCTGGTGGAGCAGAGCTTCGGGGAGCGCGCCAGTGAGCGCCGCGCCCGCAAGACAGCCCTGATCCTGCTGGGTGCCGCCGTGCTCAGCGGGCTGGTGTTCCTGCTGTTTGGCGGCGGGCCCAACGGCATGGCTGCAGCCCTGACCTCCATGCTCTGCATGGGTGCACCGCTGTCCTCCACCCTGGTTGCGGGTATCGCGTCTCTGCGCCTGCAAAAGACCGCAGCCGCCGCCGGTGCCGTGGTGCCCGGCTGGGCTGCCATTGAGGAGCTGGGCGGTGTGGACACCGTGCAGGTGGATGCCGACGAGCTCTTTACCGCCGACAGCGTGAATCTGGAGGATATCCGCATCTTTAAGGGCGGCCGCATCGACCGTGCCATCCTCTATGCGGCCAGCATCCTCAACCACAGCTGTGAGACCCTGCGGGGCCTGTTCCGCCAGATCATCGAGGACCGCACCGAGATCCTGTACCCTGTGAAGGACTTGGAGGTCCACCACGGCCTTGGCTTTGCCGCCTGGTGCGATAACAACCGGGTGCTCATCGGCAACCGGCTGTACATGGAGCGGGAGGGGGTGCCCCTGCCTGAGCAGGAGTACGAGGATGAGCACTCCCAAAACGGCTCACTGCAGATCCTGTATCTGGCTGTTTCCGGCAGCCTGCACGCCATGTTCGTGCTTCACTATGTGGGCGGCCGCAACGCCGCCCGCGGGCTGGAGGTGCTGCAGCGGGAGAACATCCGCCTGCTGGTTACCTGTGAGGACCCCAGCCTGACGGCCCGCCACATCACCGAGGCTTACCATCTGCCCGAGGGGATGATCACTCTGCTGGATCAGGAGCAGTGCAGCGCGCTGACCCCTGCCCAGCCGGACGAGACGGCCCGCTGCTGTATGCTGCATGATAAGGGCTTTGCCAGCCTGATCGGCGGCCTGCGCGCGGCGGAAAAGGCCCAGAACGCCGAGACGAGTGCCACTACGGTGCAGATGGTCTCGGTCTGGTTCTCGGTGGTCATCGGTGTTCTGCTGACCTACGCGGGCAGCATCGGCACCCTGTCGGTGGCCGCTGTCCTGATGTATCAGGCAGCTTGGAGTGCTTTGAGCATTGCGGTCTGCGCCCTGAAACAGCACAACTGAAAATAATTCATAAAATGAAATCGTACAAAAAGAAGCGGCTGTCGTGTCAGCCGCTTCTTTTTGTTGCAATTGCGGACAAAGTGTGTCATACTTCTACCCAGAGTTTACGGAAAGAGAGGGGAGCCCGCTATGTCATACCGTGCCGCGATCTGTGATGACAGCACGACCGATGCTGAATTTGTGGGGAGCATTCTGCACCAGTGGGCCGCAGAGCGTGGCATTGAGGTGGAGAGTGAGCGCTTTGCCTCGGCGGATGCCTTTCTTTTTCGCTACGCAGAGGACAAAAGCTTTGACCTATTACTTCTGGACGTGGAAATGCCGGGCACGGACGGTGTGACGCTGGCCAAAACGGTGCGGCAGGAGAATGAAGCCGTGCAGATCGTGTTCATCACCGGCTACTCCGATTACATTGCCGAGGGCTATGACGTGGCCGCCCTCCACTACCTGGTGAAGCCGGTCAGCCGCGAAAAGCTCTTTGCTGTTCTCGACCGTGCCTGGGAAAAGCACCGCCGCAACGCCCGGTGCCTGAACCTGGAGCTTTCCGGCGAGCTGGTGCGCCTGCCGCTGTATGAGGTGCGGTATCTGGACGTGCACCAGAATTACGTCACGGTTCATGCCAAGCAGGATTACACCGTCAAGCGGACGCTTGGTGAGTTCGAGGCCCAGCTGGACGAAGGCTTCTTCCGGGTGGGGCGGGGGATGATCCTGAACCTGAAACAGATCCGCCGTGTGACCAAAAAGGAAGTCGTGCTGGCCGATGGTACCGTCCTCCCATTGCCCCGGGGGGCCTACGAGCCCCTGAACCGGGCGATCATTGAGAGGACTTAATGATGAAACTTAAATTCTTTTCAAAGCTCCTCGATAAACGCATCGCCGCTTACCAGCGGGAGCTCATTGAGACCCACTACAAAGAGGTGGACAACATGTACCGCCAGATGCGGGGATGGCGGCACGATTACCGGGGACACATCCAGACCATGAAGGTGCTGGCGGCACAGGGGGATCTGGACGGCATCAAAGCCTACCTGGATGCATTGGATACCGACCTGAACACTGTTGATCTGGCTGTAAAAACCGGCAACGCCATGGCTGATGCCATCATCAACAGCAAGATCTCCCTTGCCAAGAGCCGAAATATCCCGGTGCAGATCGATGCCCATATCCCGGTCAAACTGAAAATGAGTGAGCTTGACCTCTGCTGCATCCTGGGCAACCTTTTTGATAACGCCATGGATGCCAGTGCGGAGCTGCCCGAGGAGGAGCGGCTCATCCGGGTATATATGGATATGAAGGGCACACAGCTCTATATCTCCTTCACCAATTTCACGGCAACTAAAAAGCAGAAAAAGCTTGCGGGCCGTTTTGTCACCACCAAGGGCGAGGGCCACGGCTTCGGGCTGGTGCGCATTGATGCCATCGTGGAAAAGCTGGATGGCTACCTCAGCCGCAACAGCGAGGATGGGGCATTCACGACGGAGATATTGATTCCACAGGTGTAAACCTCTCAGGCGCTCCGCGCCAGCTCCCCTGATTGAGGAGCCAAGTTCACGCTGCTACTGGCTTGCCTCTCCTACTAGGAGAGGTGGCAATGCGAAGCATTGACGGAGAGGTTCCTGCAATTCATCCCCCAAATCAGGCGTTTCGTCCCCGGAATGTGTCGGGGGCGATTTTTTGTGTTAGGATCATTGCCAGACAAGTGAAAGGGGATTCCAAAATGGGAAAGAACGAGAAAACCAAAAAGCCAAAGCCCAAATACAATGTCTGGCAGAACACTGCCTACATGCTCTCGGTGGCCTGGGACACCCGACGGAGCGTGCCGCTGCTGGTGGTGCTGCTGGCCGTCTGCACGGCAGGCAAGACCACTGCCGAAATGCTCATCAGCCCGGCGGTGCTGGGCAAACTGGAAAGCGGCGCGCCGCTGGGCCAGCTGCTGGGTGCCATCGGCGGGTTCACCATCCTGCTGTTTGCCCTGACCGCGCTGTGCTACTACATCGACCACCTCACCATGTTTGGCCGGTGCGGCGTGCGGCTGGAGCTGCTGAAGCGCATCAACACCAAGCGCACCCGCACGGCCTATGCCAACCTGCTGGATGAAGCCTTCCGTCTGATGTATCAGAAGGGCCACGATGCCTGTATGAACAACCGTGCTTCCGGCGAGGCTTTTTGGAAAAGTTGGACGGATATCATGACAAATCTCATCGGCTTCGGGGTGTATCTGGCTCTGCTATCCGGGCTGAACCCCTGGCTCTGTGTCCTGACGGCCCTGACCGCTGTGGTGAGCTATTTTTCCACCAGGAATATCAACGAGTGGGGCTACCGCCACCGGGAGGAGGGGGCAAAGATCACCCAGAGCCTGCATTACCTGCGCAACACCGCCGAGGGACGCGAGTTCGGCAAGGATATCCGCATCTTCGGCCTGCGGCAGTGGCTCACTGACCTGTACGATTCTGCTTTGCGGCTCAACTATGCCTTTCTCGAAGAGCGGGAGCGCGCCTACCTGACCGCCAACCTCATCGACCTGGCCCTGCTGCTGGTGCGCAACGGTGCGGCCTATGCTTATCTGCTCTGGCTCACCGTGACCAGGGGCCTGCCGGTGTCGGAATTCCTGCTCTACTTCGGTGCGGCCTCCGGCTTTGCCCAGTGGGTCACAGGCCTGATGGAGCAGTTTGCCCTCCTGCGCAAGCAGAGCCTGGACATCTCCACCATCCGGGAGTTCCTCGAGCTGCCGGAACCCTTCCGGTTTGAGGAGGGCATCCCGCTGGAAAAGCGGCTGGATATGCCCTATGAGCTGCAGCTGGAGGATGTGAGCTACCGCTACCCCGGTGCGGAGAAAAACACCATCGCCCACATGAGCCTGACACTGCACCCCGGCGAGAACCTGGCCATCGTGGGCTTGAATGGCGCTGGCAAGACGACACTGGTCAAGCTGATCTGCGGCTTCCTTGACCCCACCGGGGGGCGTGTTCTGCTGAACGGGCAGGATATCCGGCAGTATAACCGCCGGGATTACTACAAGCTGTTTGAAGCGGTCTTTCAGGATTTCAGCGTGCTCTCCTGCACGGTGGCCGAGAATGTGGCCCAGGCCATGGACGGCATCGACGAGGAAAAGGTGCGGTACTGTCTTGACCAGGCAGGGCTGACGGAAAAAATCACATCCCTCCCGGCGGGTATCAAGACCCATGTGGGCCGGGATGTCTATCTGGACGGCGTGGAGTTCTCCGGCGGTCAGACCCAGCGCCTGATGCTGGCCCGTGCCCTGTATAAAGACGCGCCTATTCTTGTGCTGGATGAGCCCACTGCCGCCCTTGACCCCATCGCCGAGGATGATATCTACCAGAAGTACAACGAGATGACCCGGGGCCGCACCAGCCTGTTCATCAGCCACCGACTGGCCTCCACCCGTTTCTGTGACCGCATTCTCTTCCTTGAAAACGGCCGTGTGCTCGAGGAGGGAACCCACGACCAGCTGATGGCCCAAAACGGCGGCTATGCCAAGCTGTTTGCGGTGCAGAGCAAATATTACAAGGAGGGCAAGGCTGTATGAACGAAGAAAAAATGACCCTGAAGGAAAGCGTCCGGCTGACCCTGCGGGCCTGGCGCTTTTACTGGAAAAATACGCCCCGATTTGTGCTGTCCACCGTGCTGTGGGCACTGGCGGATGCCGTCAGCCCCTATGCCGTGGTCTGGTTCTCGGCCCGGCTGGTGGCTGAGCTGTCGGACGCGCGGGACCCGCAGGCCCTTGCCGTGGATGTGGCGTGGGTGCTGGGCGTGACCGCTCTGCTCACGCTGGTGCGGTCGGTCCTGCTCCACTGGAAGAGCGTGGAGCGGGAACAGCTGAACTGGCAGCTGGGCCATGACTGCTTTATGGAAAAGCAGATGTCCATGGATTATGCCGACGAGGACAGCCAGCAGGTCTACGACCTCTACAATTTCATCCAGCAGAGCGAAAGCTTCTGCAGCGGCGGCAATCCTAACGCTGTGGCGCTGCTGGACAGTGTATCCGCGGCGGTATTCCGTATTCTGGGCGGCGCGGTGCTGTCGGTGGGGCTGTTCACGGCCAGGGTGCCCGCCGGCCCGCTGACAGTCTTCAACAGCCCGCTCTGTGTTCCGGCAGTGCTGGTGCTGATCCTAGCCGTGGCGTGGCTCTCGCCGGTGTGCGCTTCCAGCGCGGGCATCAGCAGCCCGGATATCGAGGAGGAGGGCCGCTGGGGCAACCGGCTCTGGGCCTTCCTCATGGGGGTATGTCGGGACGACAAAAAGGCGCTGGATGTGCGGATGTACGACCAGTTCGAGTTTTTGAAAGATCACGCCGCCGTCTCCATGCCTGCCTTTGAGCGGGCCCGCAAGGGGAAATTCGGCATCCTGAATGCCACGGGCAACGCCGCTTCGGCTCTGCTCATGGGTCTTGCCTACCTCTTTGTATGCCTGAAGGCCTACGGCGGGGCCTTTGGTCTGGGCGCTGTGACCCAGTATGTGGGTGCAGCCACCAACTTTTTTGTGGGCATCGGCGGGCTGTTCACCGCCGTGGGCGACTGCAGATTCAACGCCCCCTACCTGAAAACGCTCTATGACTATCTTGACCTGCCCAACAAGATGTACAAGGGCAGCCTGACCACCGAAAAGCGGAGCGACCGCCAGTATACCGTGGAGTTCCTGGATGTCTCGTTCCGGTACCCCGGCAGCGAGCAATATGCCCTGCGCCACCTGAGCATGACCTTCAAGGTGGGGGAGCGGCTGGCCGTGGTGGGCATGAACGGCAGCGGCAAGACCACCTTCATCAAGCTGCTCTGCCGCCTATACGACCCCACCGAGGGTGTCATCCTGCTCAACGGCATCGACATCCGTAAGTACCGCTACGATGAGTACATGGATATCTTCTCGGTGGTGTTCCAGGATTTCAAGCTGTTCGCCCTGCCGCTGGGCCAGAATGTTGCCACGGCCCAGCATTATGATGTCGCCCGTGCCGCCGACTGCCTGCAAAAAGCGGGCTTTTCCGACCGGTTGGCCCGGATGCCCAAGGGGCTGGACACCTGCCTTTATAAAGATTTGGACGAGGATGGCGTGACCATCTCGGGCGGCGAGGCCCAGAAGATCGCCATTGCCCGGGCCCTGTACAAGGATGCACCTTTCATCGTGCTGGATGAGCCTACCGCCGCCCTGGACCCGGTGGCTGAAGCGGAGATCTACGCAAAGTTCAACGAGATCGCGGGCGATAAGACTGCAATTTATATCAGCCACCGGCTGTCCTCCTGCAAGTTCTGTGATGAGATCGCCGTGTTCGACCACGGCGAGGTCGTCCAGCAGGGCACCCATGAGGAACTGCTGGGGGAGCCGGATGGAAAGTATTACGAACTGTGGAACGCCCAGGCACAGTATTACACCGAAGAAAGCGCGTGAACCTGGCCTCCCTATCAGGGGAGCTGTCACCGGAGGCGACTGAGCGCTTTTTGGCCCTGATGTTCTGCACAAAAAAATCGGAAAAAACTGGAATTCCCGACGAAATCGGGTGCGAAAGCACAGCACTTTGGGCGAAAAACTTGACCCACATTGGCCGGACGTGTAAAATAAATCAATAGTGAGAAAAATCATGGACGCGAAATTTTTCCATGTGTGCGGCATTCCTTTGATCCCATGGGATGAAACAAGGAGGGAAGTTCGACCCAATGAAATGGAAATTCCAAACCGCGGGGCGGCTTCTGGCCCTGCTGGCTCTGAGCGGGGCCCTGCTGGCTGCCCCTTTGCCCGCGCAGGCCGCGCCCGGTGTGCTGACAGGCCTGACCGGAACCGGCTCCAGGCTGGAACTGGAGCTGACCGAGATGGAGCTGGAGATCACCGATGATGACCCCCGCCCCAAGGGCTACCTGTACACCAGCGGACAGAGCGATTATTACTTCATCGTCTGGATGAGCAGCAACTCCAATGTTGCCACGGTGGATGGCGACGGCAAGGTGACGGGCCGCAATGCAGGTACTGCCATCATCACCGCCATCTCCGACCACGGCGAACGCGCCGCCTGCAAGGTGACCGTGACCCGCAAAAATGAAGAAGCAGCCAGAAAAAAGCCCACGCTGGATACCACCAGCCTGAGCCTTGTGCTGCAGTACAATAACCTGCACCCCGCCCACCAGCTCCAGCTGACCAACAGCGACCACTCCTTCCTCTATGTCTACCAGTGGATGAGCAGCAACCCCGAGGTTGCCACAGTCAGCGACAAGGGCCTTGTTACGGCTCAGGCAGCGGGCACCACCACCATCACGGCAATGGTCTCCAACGGCCAGGCTTTGCGGTGTAGCGTCACGGTGACTTCGGATATCGGCAAGGTGACCTTGAACAAGAGTGACCTGCTGCTCCGCACCGTGGGCACCCAGGAACGTCTGACGGTCACCGTTGCGGTGGAGGGCGGCGGCAGTGTGCCCATTACATGGGTCAGCAGCAACCCCGGTGTCGTTACCGTGGATGCGGATGGCGTGGTGACCGCCGTTGCCGATGGAGAAGCCAAGGTCACGGCCCTTTCGCCCGCCGGACGCTTTGACGTGTGCAGCGTTGTGGTGGGCATGGCGGCGGAGAAGTACGAATCTGAAGCCGACCTTGCTGACGAGCTCAAGCTCCCGGATCCCTACGTTGCCGTAAGGCTGAATAAACTGGCATAAAGAAAAAGCATCCGCCCATGGCTGTTTTTGACGGCTATGGGCGGTTTTTGCGTGTATGGAAACGGATGCGCTGGGAAAAACCTGCCGAAGAGGAATTTTTTGCAAAAAATATTTTGCGTTGCATGTTGTGGCGTACCTGACACATCCGGCCTCCTCCGGCAGATGAAAAAGGACAAAATGGCCCGAACGTTGTTTAAGACAGGGGGCGGATGCCCCATGGAGCGGCGAAATCTCTGCAAAAAAGGCGGCTGTCCGGCTTGAATGACACATTTAACAAAAATTTGACGTGAAGTGATTGAATTTGCAACTCTTGACAGAAGGCGGGACAAACCATTATCCTTTTATCAGAGGAAAGTATTTTATGTCGCCAGACGTTGGAATGCCTGGTGTACAAGTGTGTGTCAGGAGGGAAAGAATATGTCCAACTACCGGAACCGAATCGGGGAAGCCATTGCCTTTGCCCGGAACGTGGCGGGCAGATCTCAGCAGGAGCTTGCGGATATGCTGGGGCGGGACAAGCGTACCATTCAGAAATGGGAGCGGGGCGAGATCCGCATTGCGCTGGAGGATTTTCTGGATGTATTCGATACTCTGCACCTGCCGGTGGGGCCCTATGAAATGTGGATCCGGCATCCGGAACTCTTTCCGCGCGGCATGGAGGATATCAAGGGCTTCAGCACCGAAAAGAAGCGGAGGACACTGGCGGATTATTATCTGCATCAGGCTGCACCGCTGGAGATCGAGCAGGAGTATTACATCCTGTTCGGCGACCACGGCAGCAACAGCTGCGGCATCCGGCAGGAGCTGCTGGCCAACCTGCAGACTCCGCTCCGTGACCGCAAACGGATCGTGAACCAGATCATCGACAACTACTATGAGGCCCGGGCCATCGGACATCTGACCGACCCGGAGGGCCAGCAGCCAGTGATGCCCATTCTGGAAGCCTGCTACGATGCCAGTGCACGGAGCGTGAAAGCCAACGAGAACCGGTACAGCATCGGCAGCATCGAGAACTATCTGGACGATGCGGAGAAACCGGCAGAAGAGTGAACCGAACAGCAGACGGCCATGTGCAGCCGCCTGCTGTTTTTGCGTTCGGCTGCCTGCGGGAAAATATTGTGAAATTTGCGGATTCCTGCTATACTTATTCTATTGATGAAAAAGAAGGGTGAGATAAATGGCATACAACATGGGCGGTCGGCGCTTCCGGCCGGTGGGCAGCGGAAAAAAGCGGACTGCGCCGCAGTACGGGCCGGTGGGCACAGGCTGCCCGTTTGTGGAGGAGGCCGTGGCGCGGCTGTACCGGGAGCAGAACGAGGAACATTTCTGGAGCCTGATGAACGCCCTGAACTATGCGCTGGAATTGCAGACCAAGGTGCTGGTTCCGCTGGATGCGGCGGTGGACCCCCAGAGCGGGGCCGCCCCCTGGGCACACCTGCCCATCCCGGAGGAGCGGGCCGAGGGCCTGCAGCCCTGGCTGCTCCACACCCGGAAAGAGCGGAACTATCTGCCGCTGTTCACCTCGGTAAAGAACGCCGAGGCGGAAAAGGCCAGCGCCACCCGCCCCATGGTGGAGCGCAGCCTGCGCAGCGCCATGGAGTATGCGCTGGAAACGGACGGCATCGATGGTGTGGTGCTGGACCCGTGGACAAGCTCTGCCACGCTGGATGTCTCCCTGCTCAGCGGGCTGCTGAGATCGGAGCGGGGGAGCGACAACCCCGGCGCTCAGGAGCTGGAGGCCGGACACGCCGCCGCCCGGGCCGGGAATTGGCAGGAAGCGGCGGCCCGCTACACTGCCGCCGCCGAGGCGGGCAGCGCCGAGGCTCTTTCTGCCCTGGGGGACTGCCTGTATTATGGCCGGGGTACCCGGAAGAATAAGACCCAGGCCCGGCGGATGTGGAAAAAGGCCGCGCAGGCCGGGGAGGTGCAGGCCATGATCGCCCTGGGGGATGACTGTGCCGCATCGGGCGGGGAGATGGCGGAGACCCTGCAATACTACCGCCGCGCCCAGAGCGCTGCCCGGGAGGTGCCGGACATCGCCTACACCCCGCAGGTCTGCCTGCGCCTTGCCCAGTACGAGACCCAGTACCTCTCCCGCAAAAAGGCGCTGCTGCAGGTGGCCGAAGCCGTGCAGGGCTTTCGGATCCTGCAGGCTGAGGGCGAAACGGATGCTGCCGACTGGCTGCGGGAGGCTGAACTGCTGACCGATCAGCTGCTGGCCGACGATAAAAACGCCTGAAACACAGTTTCTTTACATTTGTTCTAAGAAATCGTCATAGGAAACCGGTAAGATATTCAAGGAAATATTCTGCGCCGAAGAAAAGAGGACAAGCACTATGAGCAAAGTGATCGGAATCGACCTTGGCACCACCAACTCCTGCGTGGCGGTGGTGGAGGGCGGCAAGCCTGTGGTCATCACCAACGCCGAAGGCGAGCGCACCACCCCCAGTGTGGTGGCCTTTACCAAGGATGGCGAGCGTCTGGTGGGCGGCGCGGCAAAGCGCCAGATCGCCACAAACTCCGGCCGCACGGTGTCCAGCATCAAGCGGTACATGGGTTCTGATCACCGGGTGCATATCGATGGCAGAGATCTGACCCCGCAGGAGATCAGCGCCATGATCCTGACCAAGATCCGCCGCGATGCCGAGAGCTACCTGGGCGAGCCGGTGACCGAGGCCGTCATCACGGTGCCTGCCTATTTTGACGACAGCCAGCGCAAGGCCACTCAGGATGCGGGCCGGATTGCGGGCCTGAATGTTCTGCGCATCATCAACGAGCCCACCGCCGCCGCAGTGGCCTACGGCCTGGACAACGAAGCCCCCCAGAAGATCCTGGTCTATGATCTGGGCGGCGGTACCTTTGATGTTTCGATCATTGAGATCGAGGACGGCACCTTTACGGTGCTGGCCACCGGCGGCGATACCCATCTGGGCGGCGATGACTTTGACGAGCGCATCGTTGAGTGGGCTGTGGCGGAGTTCCGCAGGTCTGACCGCATCGATCTGACCAAGGACCCCGCCGCCATGGGCCGCCTGAAGGAGGAAGCGGAAAAGGCCAAGAAGGAGCTTTCCAGTGCGCTTTCCGCCCAGCTGAACCTGCCGTTTATCGCGGTGGGCAAGGATGGCCCCCACCATCTGGATCTGAGCCTGGGCCGCCCCCAGTTTGAGATGATGACCGGTGACCTGCTGGCCCGCACCGTTCAGCCGGTGCAGAACGCCCTGCGGGATGCCGGGATTTCCGCCAGCCAGCTGGGCAAAGTCCTGCTGGTGGGCGGCAGCACCCGGATGCCCGCTGTGGAGCGGCAGGTCCGGGAGCTGCTGGGCTGTGAGCCCAGCCACACCCTGAATCCCGATGAATGCGTGGCCATGGGTGCCGCCGTGCAGGGCGGCCTGCTGCAGGGCGGCGGAAAGCTGGCCGGTGCCACCGGCGCGGCCGCACAGGGCCTTGTGCTGATGGATGTCACCCCGCTGACGCTGTCCATTGAGACGCTGGGCGGCGTGGCCACCCCCCTCATCACCCGCAACAGCATGATCCCCACCCGCAAGAGCCAGAT
>OFMA01000863.1_pt1 | contig 21309 bp, 18 predicted proteins | sample 1541011 | NCBI WGS metagenome assembly OFMA01 (sample SAMN04209225, study PRJEB22552) | human gut metagenome | biome: gut; material: feces | host: Homo sapiens | place: USA: Oklahoma
TTCCAAATGAACCTGAAGAAAACTATATGATGCACTGCCCTGAATGTGATCATAAAATGATTGTAAAAAAATAATTCAACAACTAAAGATGAATACAAAATGTTGGCTATTTCAATAGTCCTTTTTGTCGTTCCTGATAATTCATATCTTGTGATGTTTTAACACCATTTCACATGTCGTATTTCTCTGTTCCGAAACCAAAATCTTAATATATAAAAAAAACCAGCATTGCTGGTTTTATAATCAAGTGGCGCCTGAAACAAGACTCGAACTTGTGACCTGCCGGTTAACAGCCGGATGCTCTACCGACTGAGCTATTCAGGCATTTATTTTTCACTTGATTGCCTAAATATAATACCAAAAGAATTAGAGTTATGCAAGCACTTTTTTTGTTTTTTTAGACAAATTTCAATTCAGAAATAAAAAAAACCAGCTAAGCTGGTTTACTAATCAAGTGGCGCCTGAAACAAGACTCGAACTTGTGACCTGCCGGTTAACAGCCGGATGCTCTACCGACTGAGCTATTCAGGCATTTGCTTTTCACTTGACTGCCTGTATATAATACCAAAAGATGTTGTGTTATGCAAGTACTTTTTATAAAATTATGATATATTATTTTTAAATGGGGGGAATGGACTATGTTAGATGCGATTGTAATGGATATGGATGGAACTTTATTGGATCCAAATAATAAAATTTTACCGGAAACGAAGGCGGCATTGATTGCTTGTCAAAAGCAGGGGACTAAGCTAGTACTTGCGAGTGGAAGAAGCTATACAAGATTACTTTCATATGCTAAAGAATTAGAGATGGATGTATATGGCGGATATTTGTTAGAGGTAGATGGTATTGCGTATTATGATGTTCAAAAGGATGAGCGTCATGTTTTAAAACAGATGTATAAGGAAGATGTTGAGCCTGTTTTTGCGTATTTGATGCATAAAAATTGTGAGACAATGGCCGTATTTAATGATGGATTATTTGATTATATTCCAGATCATATAATGGAAAAGAAAAAAGTGTTAAGAAATGCACAAGAATATCTAGAGGATTTTCCTTGGACGGGTGGCCCTTGGTCTTGGCTTGCGGATATGCGTGATGGATATCCTAAGATTACGTATATTAAGGATCTTAGTGAAATTCAATATCCAGTAAATAAGATTCAGACAATTGAGGATGAAGAGGTAACTACCCAATTGGCTTTGGATATTCAAAATGAATTTAAAGATCAATATGAAGTGTTCCGTACTTGTCCTAGAGAACTTGAAGTATTGCCTAAAGGATATAGTAAGGGAGCTACTTTAGTTCGTATGATGGATATGTTTGGTTGGGATAAGGATAAAGTCTTCACATTTGGTGATGGCGAAAATGATGTGAGTATGTTTGGTGTTGTAACTCATAGTTTTGCGATGGGCCAGGCTATGGATTATGTAAAAGAAAAAGCAGCTCATGTGACCAAGTCCAATGTGGAACAGGGTATTGTAGCTGCTTTAAAGGATTTTAATATTTTGTGATATAGCTAACAACAAGCTTCATTGTGCTTTCTACACCATCATAGTGTGTTCTTTCCATTCCGTGGCTAGCATGAACACCAGGGCCAATCAAGGCTCCCTTGATGTCGTTACCACCGCGTAATGCGGCACTGACATCTGAACCGTATTGTGGGTAGATATCAACGGCATAATTAAGCTTGTTTTCTTTTGATAGTTCAACTAGACGAGTAATCATTTCGTAGTCGTATGGTCCGCTTGAATCTTTTGCACAGATAGAAACGTCTTGTTCTGTACAAGCTAGATCTGTACCGATACATCCCATATCAACGGCTAATAATTCTTCAACTTCTTCTGGAAGACAACTTGCTCCATGACCAACTTCTTCATATGTACTGAACATAATGACTAAGTCTCTTTGAGGTGTAATGTTGTTGTCTTTTAAGTATTTTAGTACGCCCATTAAAGCTGTAGCTGAAATCTTATCGTCTAAGAATCTAGATTTAATGAATCCACTTTCTGTGATTTGTGTTTTTGTGTCAATACAAATGAAGTCTCCGTTGCAGATACCTAATTTTTCAACATCTGCTTTTGAGTGTACAACTTCGTCGATACGAACTTCCATTGTGTCTTCTTTTCTTTCTAATGTAGAAGCATCTGGATATACGTGTACGCTTGGTGAACAAGAAAGAATCGTTCCTGTATATACCTTTCCATCACGAGTATAGATCTTACAATATTCTCCGTCTAATGTTGGTAAGCATGGGCCTCCGACTTTAGTAATGGCAAGTTTTCCGTTGTCTTTGATGGAACGAACCATAAGTCCTAATGTATCTAGGTGAGCGCTCAATCCTAATGTGTGTTCAGAATCTTTTCCGTCTACATAGATCAACAAGTTTCCTTTTTGGTTACGTCCTGTTGTATAGCCTAATTTTTTAGCTTCCTCGTCCATGAAATCGATGGCTCTTTTTGTGTAGCCTGTTGGTGAATCAATATTCAAAATTTGTTTGGCGATGTCACAGACATATTCTTTATCAAATGGTTGCATATTTTAAAACTCCTCCTGTATGTATTATACGCTTTTATACAAATTCTAAACAATGTATTCAACTTTTTTTTCATTTTGTGCTATTGTACAAGAAAAGGAGGCTAATTGTATGGAATTAAATGTAAGAGAAGAAAATTTAAGGGATTTATTTAAACAGTTTCAAGTGGAACATAATGAGAATTGTGAGACAGTATTTATTGATAATAATGATGAACATATAGAGAACTATTTAAATGGATCAAATACGGTATATTTACATATGGTGGATTATGAAGTAAGACATCTTGATTTGAGTAAAGTAAATACAATATTTGTGAATAAAGAGTATGCGAGTAAATTAGAAAATGGAATTCAGGATGAACAAAGACTTCTAGAACTACTATTAAATAAATATCCCAATCTTAGAGTTGTATTAATTACTGATAAAAAGGGTGCTTATTATAAAGATAAGGACATGATGATTTACCAGAAAGAATTGGCTTCTAATTTTGATAAAGACTTATTCTTAGTTAAATATATGGCTTCAGAATTAAAGGGTAATTCAGAAATGACATCTCTATATCGAGGTGTGAATCAGTAAGTTGATATTTATCATCTTTCTCGTTATAATACAAATACAGAAAAGACTACTAGATATGGTGGTCACTCTGGATATTGCAAGAGCGCTAAATCCTTTGTGAGAGGTGATTAGCGCTTTTTGTTTTCTTCATGAATAATAATGATGACTCGTATGAGTTGTACAATAGCTATTAAAACAATAGTTATATCAATATTAACTTGAATTTGCATACGCCTATTCCTCCATCCTGGGGATCGAAAGTCTCAAGGATTTATCCAGAGGAAACCACCTGCCATATCTAGTAGCAATTTCAATTATAAATACCCAATGTGAAAAAGACATTAACTCTCAAAACTTTTTGAAAAAACTTAAAATTAACCTATGATGATGTTGAATAATGTTTTTTGCGGTGCAAAGGTGAAATATAACTTAAAAATATAAATTCTGCTTTATATAAAGTGTATGCTGAGAGCACACACTTTTGTTTTTTATATAGAAATTTATAGGAAACGGCTTACATTGGTGATATAATGCATATAACATAATTACTTTATGGAGGGCGTTACAATGAATAATAAGTATGTATTGGGATTAGATATAGGAATTACATCAATAGGCTGGTCTATTATTGATGAAGTTAAGGGAAAACTTTTAGATATGGGAGTTCATATGTTTGAACAGGCAACTCCTGCGCAAGAAGCAAGATTAAATCGTTCCGCAAGAAGAACGTTGAGAAGGAGAAATTGGAGAAAGAAACAATTAAAAAATGCATTTATTGAATTTGGATTAATTTCAAAGGAAGAAATGAATCAAAGAGACTATTTGAGTTATACTGCAAATTCAGATACTTTTACTCGTCCTGAAGAGGATACAGTTTATCATTTAAGATTGAAAGCGTTGAATGATAAAGTATCTTTAAGAGAACTTTTGTTGTGTTTATATAATATCTGTGGGACTCGTGGTCATTTCTTGATGGAAAATATTAATTTTGCTTCTAGTGAACCCATTACTTTTGAATTCTTTGTTGAACAGTTTTATGAATTTACTCATGCATATGTTAATTTTGAAGAAGATACAAAAGAATTTGAGCAGACAATACTAAAACCTATTTTTGAAAAAGGAAAAGTAAAGTCTAATGAATTAAAGTCTTTGTTAAAGGATGAATATACAGTAGAAGCTGAGGATAATGATGCATTATTGGAAATTTTAAAATTGATTTGTGGCTTTAAATGTGATTTGAAGAAAATTAGTGAGTCTGTTGTACTTGTTCAAGAGGATAAGACAAAAGATTCTGTAAAATTAGATGAATTATTGAAGATGGATAACTTAAATGAATTCTTAAATAATGCAGTAGAACTTCATGATGTAATTGCGGTTTCTCAGATTTTAAAAGATCATAATTATATTTGTGAAGTGGCTGTAGAAAAATTAAATGAAGTTCTTAAAGTTCAAAAATTAGAACATTCAGATCCAGATAAATATAAAGAAGAAAAGAAGATAATTCAGAGTAAAATGAGTAAGGCAATTGGAGAACGTTTGCGTGTTGTGAAGAACATGGAGAATAAGTATCCTAATGGATTGTATGTAAAAGAAGCTAGTGATATTTTGCATAAACAACAAGAATTTTATCCTAATTTGATTACGGATAATTTCATTGAAGCATGTATTTCTACAATCAAAGCACGTATTCCTTACTATATTGGACCATTGTCTTCACAAGCTAAGAATAGTTGGATTGATCGTAAAGATGGTACATTTAAGTATGGGTATGACTATTGTAAGGATGCTTTAGTAAATGAAGAAGAGAGTATTCAAAATTGGAAGTTAAATATGATTTCACATTGTACATATTTACCTGAAGAATATGCACTTCCTAAAGGATCATTTATTGCAGAGACATTTAGCTTATTGAATGAATTGAATATTCTAACTGCAATTGATAAGGATGAAAACCGGTATTATTTAACTCGTGAAGATAAATTAAAAGTTTTTGATGAATTATTTTTGAAGCGTACAGATTATGTTTCGCATAAAGAAGTTGCAGAATTATTAAATTTAAAATCTTTTGGTCCTAAAGACTCTCGTAAAGAAGGTAAGTTTAAAAATAGATATACTTTATATCAAAATATAATTAGTGTATTTCCTCAATTTGAATTGCATTCTATTCTTGATTTATTTAATGAAAATGAGAAAGAAAAAGTAGATAAGATTGAAGATATTATTTTGAACTTAAATTTATTTGATGAAGAACAATCAAAAATTAATTATTTCACTAAGAAGTTGAATTTAGATGAAAAAGATGCGAAGAAATTAGCAAGATGTAAATCAAATGGCTTTTATGCTTTCTCTAAACAATTTATTATGGAAATAAAAATGAATGTTGATGGAGAAACATTACTCGAGGAAATGTTAAGGGATAATTCAGAAAATCAAAAAAATGAACAAATGACTTTGATTACTGAAGCAACGGATTTGGATGGAAATAGAATTAATTTTGATTCCAACAAGTATATGACTTTATTAAAGGATACGAAGAAGTTGTCTATCGATTTATTGATACAAGATGGTAAACCATTTATTCCGATTGCTAGACCTGTAATAAGAGCTTTAAATGAATGTTTTAAACTATATGAAGAAGTTGTTAACACTTATGGAGTTCCAGATCGTGTTGTGATTGAAACGGCAAGAGATTTGAAAGATAGTGCTCATGATGGTGATGAACCAGCTAAGCATTTTGATCAAATGAAAAATTTGTATGATTACTTAACTAAACAAATGAAAGAACAGAAAGATAATGCTAAAATATCAAAACAGTATTTGGAAGATTGGGATGTTATTGAGCCATATTTAGAGAAGAATAAGCGTAAAGTCGAACTATATATACGCCAAAATGGTCGTGATATGGTAACTGGAGATGAGATTGACATTCAAAAATTAGAAGATTATGAAATGGATCACATTCTACCTCGTGGTTTTGGCGATAATTCTATGGATAACTTGATGTTGATTAAAAAAGAAATCAATGGGAAAAAGGCAGATAGACTTCCATTAGAATACATTGAAGCAGAAACTGTAACTAACCAGGCTGGAAAACGCATCATTTCTAGTGATTTTAAACGTAGATGTTATGAATTAAATGGAATGAAGTTGATTTCGGATAAGAAATTAAAACGATTATTATTAGCATCGACTGATGAAGCAATGGGATTTATCAATCGTAATTTAGTGGATACTCGTTATATTATTCGAGAATTAATGGCTATTTTAAAAGCTTATAACGCAGTTAATAATTATGATACTCATATTGTTTCATTGCGTTCTTCGTTTACAACGGTATATAGAAATGCATTTAATATGAAGAAAAATCGTGATATTGGGGATCAACACCATGCTCATGATGCTTCTATTGTTGCGATTGCAGATATGGTTTTATCGACATATTATCCAAATTATGATGAACGTGGAAATAATAAGTATTATCAAGAATTCTTGAAGAGAATGATGGAGTCACAGGGACCAGATAGTGATAAATCGGAAAATCAAAAATTGTATGGATTCATTAAATATGCATACTTCAAACGATTTGGTAATTATCCAAATGATAATGACTCATTGGTTTCTCAAGTGAGAGCTACAGTACCTTTATATTCTGTTAAAGCAGAGAAGAACTATAAAGGTGCATTCTTTGATGCAACAATTTATCCACAGAAAGATAAAAAGAAGAATATTGCTAGAGAAAAAGGTGTATTAGGTCTTTTAGGGGTAAATAATGATAAGCGTATCTATAGCTCAATAAATTGTGTTGCAGTAGATTTCTATAAATACACAGATAAGAAGGGAAAGAAAGTCCATGTTGGAATTCATATTCCAAAAGTCATCGTAAATAACAATGGTGAAATCAATAAAAAGCAATATGTTAAGTTAATTAGAGATTACTATAAAGTACCTGAATTATTAGATGAAAATGGGAATGTGAAGGAATGTTATTTCCGTATGCGTGTATTTAAAAATGATTTAATTTATGATACAAATAACTACACAATTCAAAAGTTTAATATTGGTTCTATTGTGAATAAAAAATTAGAAATGAAGCATTTGTATGTATTTAGTTATGATGAAATTTATAAACAAGTTTATTTCTATAAGAAAGAATTGGCGGGTCAATTTGATTTTAAACTGCCAAAAATCAATCCGGATGGAAAGAAAAAATTCTCGGATTACAAAATATTCGAAATTATTAGTTATTGTGTAGATAATTTAATGGATATTCGTGATTTGAATCGTTATAAGGGAACGATTGAGAAAATACTAAAAGAAAAGACAAACTATCAGGAATTCTTAGAAACTATGGCTTATTTAGATTTGATTGTGAACCGAAATTGTACTCCACCTACTATTGTAGGACAATATTTACCTGTTGCTGGTTCAATTGATGATAAAACAGATAAGGAAAATAAGGCACAATATATCAAAATTAAATCAAGTATTCTAGGTATTCGTTATATTTATAATGAAAATGGTAAGTTATTAATATCCGGTCCTAGAAAGGCGCCTGGAAAGTATTCTAAGATTAAAAAGGAAAAGTTCTCTTGGAAAATTTGTAGCGACGTGCTACAATAAGTGTGTCAAATAATACAAATGAATTTAGTCTGGAAGAATAAGATTTAAATTCGAAAACTATTAGAGATAGCTAATTGTGGCTATCTCATTTTTTATTATAGTTTTATTGACATGGGCTGGAAAACAGTAGTAATTGGAACTGAGTGTACAGTGTCATTAACATTAAATCGAATGAAAATTACAATAGGAAATGAATATCAGAATATACCATTATGCGATTTGGATACAGTTATTTTTTCGCATGATCGAATTACTATGACAATTCCAATGTTGTCAAAATTGGTAGAAAATAATATTAATGTAATAATTTGTGATTCAAAGAATGATCCAATTGGTATTTTTCAACCGTTTAACAATCATTCTTTGGTGTTTAAGCAATTGAATAAACAGATTAATTGGAAAATAACTCGGAAAAAGAAATTATGGAAATTTATAATAGAACAAAAAATACAATCTGAAATAGATGTTTTGGATTTGATTTACGAGGATTGTGATGAATTAGAGACTTTAGTTGGCTATAAAAATTCAGTTTATAATGATGATCAAACGAATCGAGAAGCAGTGAGTGCAAAGTGTTATTTTGGAAAGATGTTTGGAATAAAGTTTTATAGAGATGATAAGAATGATGTAAGGAATTTTGCTTTAAATTATGGATATAAGATTTTAGCCAGCTATATTTCAAAATGTATAACAGCTAGAGGCTTATTAACTCAATTAGGAATTCATCATATTGGCGAATCAAATGCGTTTAATTTAACATACGATTTTATAGAACCATTAAGAGTGATAGTGGATGTATGGGTTGAGGAAAATATTAAGGAAAGCTTTAGTGTAGCTCAAAAGCAAGAATTGATTGGTTTGTTAGAAACGAAGGTTTATATAGATAAAAAGTGGATGCGTTTAAAAGATGCGGTTGAAGATTTAATTGATTCTTATATTGGTTTCTTGAATGAAAAATCAGATGATATCTTAAAAATTGATTTTTCAAAAGGAATTCGTTATGGAGGGGAGTAGTAGATTTGTGCGATTAGTACTATTCTTTGATTTACCCCAAGAGACGAAAACAGATCAAAGACATTATAGGCAGTTTGTTAAGTATTTAAAAACTGAAGGTTTTATACGAATCCAATATTCGGTTTATGCAAAGTTATGTATAAATAATGATTCAGCTAAAACGATTCAAAAAAGACTGAAAAACAATGTGCCGGACAATGGGGATATACGGTATTTAATAATAACTGAAAGACAATATCAAAATATTGTGAATATGAATAGTAATTATACTTTACAAGAAAATATTACGACTACAGATCGTACTTTAATCATAGGAGGACTAAATAGTGAAAATAATACATGAGGAGTCTGTCTACTTGATTCCGGAAGATAATAATATAGTAGTATTAGCAGGTAGTGAACAAAAAGACATAATAGATTGTTTTACAAATCAATTCGTTAAAAAGAAAAGAAATTATTGTAAAGTATTAGATTCTGAAAATCAGCCAATTAAACCAACTGAACTTAATTTTATTTATTACCCATATGGTAATGATATTAATTCTAATTTTGAATTTGGAATAAAATCCATATTCAATATTGAAACCACTAATCTTATGCAAGAAAACGAAAATGATTTTAAATCATTTGAATTGATTAGAGAAGGATTTAGAAATTTAACAACTGATCATGGCATGTATAAATTGAGAGAAATATTAACAAGAAATATACAGTGTAATATTAATTTTGAAATATCTGATTTTGATATTTCTAAGTTTTTATCAATGCTAGATATAAATGCAGATGGTATTTCAGTAGATAAACAATACATTATGGTTTACAACATGTTATTGTTTGTGAGTAGAAATCAATTTAATGTTGTATATATTGATTTTCCAATTACACAAACCGTATTAAAATGGTTGAAATCGTTTAATCAAGATAATATCCTGTTTCTTTTAAATAATGATAATATGGCTTGCGATTCTATTGAAGAATTAGAAAAATTTGCGATGTTGATTGTTTCCAATAGAGATTACATAGAAAAATATGAATATGATTTAAATCAATTTGATAACATTTCCTATATACAAAATCCCTATACTATGCTTCATAAGCAGCAACAAACAGAAAAAAACATTCGATTAATGGAACAATTTGAAGATAAAAACACAACTTTTTATCTAACATTTAATGATACTTATGCTCAAAATATACTGTAAATAAAGCATAAATATGCTATAATAGGGCCGACAGTTCTTGAGGACTAAGTTTATTTGTATTATTTGAACACCGGTTATAATGTCAACTATTTTATACCGTTCTTGAGGACTAAGTTTATTTGTATTATTTGAACCTATCATCCGTAACACCATCACCTACAGCCGTTCTTGAGGACTAAGTTTATTTGTATTATTTGAACAATTAACACTTGCATTACTCTTATCTTAGGTTCTTGAGGACTAAGTTTATTTGTATTATTTGAACATATCGTGCAAGATGTAGAAAAGGAAAATGGTTCTTGAGGACTAAGTTTATTTGTATTATTTGAACATCTCCTTTTATAATTTCTACGAAAAGCGAGTTCTTGAGGACTAAGTTTATTTGTATTATTTGAACATTCAGTAAATACTGGCATTACCGCTTTAGTTCTTGAGGACTAAGTTTATTTGTATTATTTGAACATTATGATATGCGATACCATAACGCTATTAGTTCTTGAGGACTAAGTTTATTTGTATTATTTGAACTGTCACAAGTTAGTGACATGATGTCATTATGTTCTTGAGGACTAAGTTTATTTGTATTATTTGAACTTAATTAAAGCATACGGAGCTATTTACAAGTTCTTGAGGACTAAGTTTATTTGTATTATTTGAACCTTTCGCCATTACTAAATCAATATATGCAGGTTCTTGAGGACTAAGTTTATTTGTATTATTTGAACTGGTATGAATGACCCAATCGCCGTATGGGGGTTCTTGAGGACTAAGTTTATTTGTATTATTTGAACAAATGATTTATCGGCAGTTGTAGATAAAGGTTCTTGAGGACTAAGTTTATTTGTATTATTTGAACCAAAACCATTAAGTGCATTTAAAGTGTTTTGTTCTTGAGGACTAAGTTTATTTGTATTATTTGAACTGCCTAGAAAAAGGCCCATAATTCATAGAGTTCTTGAGGACTAAGTTTATTTGTATTATTTGAACTTCCACTTGGTCTGATCAGGTGTTGTCTTAGTTCTTGAGGGCTAAGTTTATTTGTATTATTTGAACCTACAAATTAAGCCTAATCTTTCATCATCAGTTCTTGAGGACTAAGTTTATTTGTATTATTTGAACTTGATGAAGTCAATGTGCAAAAGAACCTTGGTTCTTGAGGACTAAGTTTATTTGTATTATTTGAACTAATTATTTTGATGCAGTTCGTGCAGATGTGTTCTTGAGGACTAAGTTTATTTGTATTATTTGAACTGAAGAGATCGAAGTGGAAACATGGAACGGTTCTTGAGGACTAAGTTTATTTGTATTATTTGAACCACATTTTCCGTTTTCAAACCATAAGTCTGTTCTTGAGGACTAAGTTTATTTGTATTATTTGAACATGATGAATTATGGTGATACCCCCGGTCGGTTCTTGAGGACTAAGTTTATTTGTATTATTTGAACACCATTTGACGTAAATATTTTATCGTTATGGTTCTTGAGGACTAAGTTTATTTGTATTATTTGAACGGTATGATCCAACTAAAATAAAATCGTACAGTTCTTGAGGACTAAGTTTATTTGTATTATTTGAACTTTCAGAATGACTCAAGTACAAGATATTGTGTTCTTGAGGACTAAGTTTATTTGTATTATTTGAACTGAATTGGATATGGGTAACTATTTGATTGGTTCTTGAGGACTAAGTTTATTTGTATTATTTGAACCAAAATAACTGTTGATAGGTTATTTCAACTGTTCTTGAGGACTAAGTTTATTTGTATTATTTGAACGGAATTATTAAGGAATTAGACAATGCGGAGTTCTTGAGGACTAAGTTTATTTGTATTATTTGAACGTGAAGAAGTTGCAGACGTAATGATCATGGTTCTTGAGAACTAAGTTTATTTGTATTATTTGAACAAGTGAATTACACCTTAAAAGCAAACGTTGTTCTTGAGGACTAAGTTTATTTGTATTATTTGAACGTTTTTCTTGTCTGAGCGAACTCTTGTAATGTTCTTGAGGACTAAGTTTATTTGTATTATTTGAACTTACGGAAAAGAAACATTCAAGCACTACAGTTCTTGAGGGCTGAATTTATTTGTATTATTTGAACTTTCAATTATAACGGAGCATCAATTGGTTTTATTTTATGTGTACTTCTTGATCATTTAGAATGGTAATGTTGTTTTTTGTGATTTTGTGATTGAGTTTATTTCTTGTGAATTTTGTCTTGCTTTTATGATTGCCATATACAAAATAAATAGGGGGGCTACTTTAGTAAGTCTTCTGAGTTTCTTAAATAGGATTCCCATATCATATTTGTATGTGTATTCATCTACGAAGTCTTTACCAAGTAGATAGAAATTTGGTGTTTGTGATTTCTTTTGTGGTTGTGATGTTGTAGGTGGTTTTATGGATGGTATACATATTCACAGAGCCAAAAGTAACGATGGATGTGGATATGATAGCTGATACTATTATGCAGAATATTGGTTTTCTTTTCTTGAATACGATTAATAATACAAATTATGTATAGCTCACATAGCTTTATATGTACGCATATTTCAACAATTTAATAGTAATGCGATACAAATGGCGTATCGTATTTTTTTTGTTGGATTTATTCTTTAAAAGATTGTTTAGTAATATACATAATCCGATTTCTAGAATGAGGATTCCAATTTGAAAATAGATTATACTATCACTTCCTTTTTGTTTTATTTTACAGCATTGTTAGAAAGATTTCCTGGCTTATGCAGTATAATAAAGTGGGTGAGATTATGTATAAAATATTGATTGTAGAAGATGATGAACTCATCTCAAAAAAATTAGAATCGTTTCTTAAATCTTGGAACTATGATGTTAATCGAGTTGTTGATTTTTTTAATGTGATGGATGCATTTCATTCCTTTAATCCAGACTTAGTATTAATGGATATAACACTACCTTATTTAAATGGATATTTATGGACGGAAAAGATTCGTGAAGAATCCAAAGTTCCTATTATCTTTATTTCAAGTGCTACAGACAATATGAGTATTGTGATGGCGATCTCTAAAGGTGCGGATGATTTTGTGTGCAAGCCATTTGATTTAAATGTTCTAGCTGCTAAAATAACAGCTATCTTACGTCGTAGTTATGACTTTGTATCTAATCATAATATTCTTGAATATCAAGGTGTACGCTTTAATTTAGATGATAATACGGTAAACTTTCAATCTTCTCAAATGGAATTGAGTAAGAATGAGGCGAAGATCCTACGTTTACTTATGGAAAAGAAGGGGACGATTGTATCTCGAGATAGTTTAATGGAATATTTGTGGAAGACGGACTTTTATGTGGATGAAAATGCACTAAGTGTAAATGTGAATCGTTTGCGTAAGAAATTAGAGAGTATTGGCATTGTGGATTTTATTCAAACAAAAAAAGGATTGGGATATAAGATATGAAGTTGTTTAGTCATTATTTAAAAGATCGAGCGTTCTTTATCGCAATTTATGTTGCGAGTGTATTTGTCTGTTTCTGTGTATTTAAACTCTATAATTTAGAACTTGAAGCCTTTACATATGCCTTTATGCTTTTATGTGTATTGTTGGTGGTTTGTTTCTTTTGGGATTACCACAAATATTATAAGAAACACCAAACACTAGTAACACTTCAATCCAATAGTAATGTTTCTTTGTCTTGTGATCTTCAAGATTCTTCATTGATGGGAGAGGACTATCATAAAATCTTAGTGGCTATGAAAGACAATCATGATGAGTATGTTATTTCTTCAGAAAACAAAATGCATGATCTAGAAGATTATTTTACGATGTGGGTACATCAGGCTAAGCTTCCCATTGCTGCTATGAAATTACTACTTGAAGATGAGGAATTGAGTCGTAATGAAATTAAGTTGCAACTCTTACGCATGGATCAATATACAGATATGGTTTTAGCCTATTTACGCTTACATAGTACGCACACCGATTTCTTATTTAAAGAATTAGAATTGGATGATTTGATTCGACAATCGATTCGCCGTTTCTCAACAGAATTTATTCGTAAACACATTCAGTTGAGCTTTAAAGAAACCGGGGATGTTATTTTGAGTGATGAAAAGTGGCTTGTGTTTGTGTTGGAACAAATCCTTTCGAATAGTCTTAAATATACTAATGAAAATGGTTCTATATCTATATATATGAAGTCTAAACATATTTTAGTGATTGAAGATACGGGTATTGGCATTAGTGCAAGTGATCTAAATCGTGTATTTGAAAAGGGATATACAGGCATAAATGGGCGTAGTGATAAAACGGCAAGTGGTCTAGGTCTATATTTATGTAAAAATATTTTAGATATGTTAAATCATAAAATAACAATTGAATCGAGTGTTGGTAAAGGGACTCGAGTGATATTAGATCTTACGCATTTTGAAGGAAGAATTGAGTAATCTTACAATCTTGTAAGATGAGTGTTAGCTGAATCGATGGCTGCATTATTGGATTCTTTGTAGAATTTTGGTGTACATGGAGGTAATGAATATGGCATTATTAGAAGTAAAAAATTTGAAAAAAGTATATACAACAAGATTTACACAGAATCAAGTACAGGCATTGACCAACGTTAATTTTAGTGTGAATAAAGGTGAATATGTAGCTATCATGGGAGAGTCTGGATCAGGTAAGACAACACTATTAAATATCTTGGCCGCTTTAGATAAACCAACAAGTGGACAAGTCTTATTACATGGTAAAGATATTACGCATATTTCAGAAAAGGAAATTGCGAACTTTCGAAGAGAACATTTAGGTTTTGTATTCCAAGATTTTAATTTATTAGATAATTTTAATAATCGCGATAATATTTTCTTGCCTTTGGTTTTAAGTAAGAAAAAATATCCAGAAATGAAAAAAAGATTGGATCCTATCGCAAAACAATTAGGAATTGAGGGTATTTTAGATAAGTTTCCATATGAAATCAGTGGTGGACAAAAGCAGCGTGTAGCTGTAGCTCGTGCCATCATCACAAATCCAGATCTAATTCTGGCCGATGAGCCAACGGGGGCTTTGGATTCAAAGAGTACAGAGGAACTTTTACATTTATTTGGAACAATCAATGAAAATCAACAGACGATTGTGATGGTTACCCATTCAACAAAGGCGGCAAGTCATGCGTCTCGCGTTCTGTTTATTAAGGATGGAAAAATCTTCCATGAAATTTATAAGGGAAACAAGAATTTAGATCAGATGTACCAATGTATTAGTGATACGTTGACATTACTAGCTACAGGTGGTGTTCATCATGAGTAGAGCTTTCTATTTAAATTTAGCTGTAGATAATTTGAAGAAGAATGCGCGTACCATCATTCCTTATATATTAACGAGTGTCTTAACGACAATGATGTTGTATATGGTCGTTTCTTTGGCAAACAATCCGAATCTAAATGAGATGTTAGGGGCAATGACACTAACACAGATGTTAGGCTTTGGAGTTGTGATTATTGAAATCTTTGCGTTTATCTTCTTGTTCTATACATATAGTTTCTTGATCAAAAGAAGACAAAAAGAGTTTGCACTATTCTCTATATTAGGAATGGAAAAGAAGCATTTAGCTCGTGTCTTGTTTTATGAAACTGCGATTACTTTATTTGTATCATTAGCTTTAGGTATTGGTTTAGGTATCTTGTTTGATAAAGCGATGTTTTTAATCATCGCAAAAATGATTGGTGCAGATATTATACTTGGTTTCTATTTCTCATTTATAGGCATGAGACAATGTATTCTTGTGATTGGACTCATCTATGTATTGATCTATTTCTATTCTATGATTCGTATTCATATTTCAAGTCCGATTGAATTACTTCATTCCAATCATATGGGTGAAAAAGAGCCTAAGGCAAAATGGTTTCTTTCCATTATTGGTATTCTTTGTCTAGGTATTGGATATTATTTGTCAATTAGCACAAAAAATCCTTTAAGTGCACTCTACGTCTTTTTTGTGGCTGTAGTACTTGTGATTATTGGAACGTATTTATTGTTTACATCCATATCAGTGACCTTCTTAAAATTAATGAAGAAAAACAAGAATTACTATTATAAGACGAATCACTTTATTAGTGTTTCTGGCATGATGTATCGTATGAAACAAAATGCGGTAGGTTTAGCCAATATTTGTATTCTTTCAACGATGGTCTTAGTCATGTTGTCTACAACACTAAGTATGTGGTCAAGTATTGATCGTGTTGTGGATTCACAATATCCTAGAAGTGTAATGGGAAATGGATATGGGGATGCTTCCAATATTGATTTTGATGAAATGAGTGAAGAGCTGATTCGTATGGGCATTGTTCCAAAGAATCTTCTTGCGTATAAGAGATTGGATTATGCTGGATATTTAAAGAATGGCACTTTGATTACGGATTACCAGAATGAGGGGATGAATGCAGTAAATGAGATTCAAGAATTTTATTGTCTTCCACTAAAGGATATTCAAGATTATGAAAATATCAAGGGTTCTTTAAAGCCAAATGAAATCTATGTGTATTCCAATGTAGAAAAGGTTAAAGAGAAAACTTTATCTTTATTTGGTAAGGAATATGTAGTTAAAGGTCAATTGAACCACTTGAAGATGGATGAGAGCAATCCCAATGTGACAGAACATTATTATATTATTGTGAATTCAGAAAAGACTTTAGAGAAGATGCAAGAAGATCAGGCAAATGTGTATGGCGACAATGCGAGTGCAATACGTGCTTATTATTCGTTTGATTGTGATGCGAATGAGCGTGAAGTTATTAAAAAGTTAGGTCAGAATGAGAATATAAATGATTTTATTTGGACAAGTAAATCGGATCAGAAACAAGGTTTGATTGAATTATATGCAGGCATCTTATTTATTGGAATCTTCTTAAGCTTCTTATTTATCATGGCAACCATTCTGATTATGTACTACAAACAAATTACAGAAGGCTATGAAGATAAGGATCGTTTTGAAATTATGCAAAAAGTGGGTCTTGAACAAAGTGATGTAAAGAAGGCTATTCATTCACAGGTATTAACGGTATTCTTTATGCCATTACTTGTGGCAGGGCTTCATGTTTGTTTTGCGTATCCAATGATTGAAAAGCTACTTCATTTGTTATTTGTGAGTGATGCATGGCTTTATATTCGTACGACAATATTCTGTTTTGTGGCTTTTGCCCTAGTCTACATTGTGATTTATGTATTAACTTCAAAAGTCTATTATGGAATTGTAAAGAGAAATGCTTAATTGGATATTGGGATTTATCTTGATTGGATTATGTATCTATATATATTATGTGAATCATCATGGAATTTAGTACTCGAATAGAGTACTATTTTTTTAGGTGATATATATGTTTATAAATGGCTTTGATATCTTGTGGGATGAAATTGATGATTATGTGGCCGATATTAAAAGTATTCGAAGTATCGATCAATTCATGTTTAATAAGCCGGTCACTTTCTTTTGTGGCGAAAATGGAAGTGGTAAATCTACTTTGTTAGAGGCTCTTGCGATTAAAAATGGATTGAATCCAGAAGGTGGAACAAGAAACTATAATTTTTCTACGTATGATTCGTATTCTAGTTTACACAAACATATGCGTTTGTGGCGTTCTAGAAAACCGGATTGGATGTATTTCTTAAGAGCAGAAAGCTTTTATAATGTAGCGACAAAAGAAATGGAATATGCAGATGCGTTACATCCTTCAAAAGAATATCATATGAAGTCGCATGGTCAGAGTTTCTTTTCATTGATGATGGATCAAATTAAGAGGAATGGATTGTACTTTCTAGATGAACCAGAAGCGGCTTTATCTTGTCAGAATCAATTGGCATTATTATACTTGATTGAGGAATGTGTGAAACAAAATTGTCAATTTATCATTGCGACACATTCACCTATATTATTGGGCTTTCCCAATGCACAAATCTTATCATTTGATGAAGATAAGGTAGAAGAAGTGGATTATAAATCTACGTCTAGCTATCAAACAATGAAATTATTTTTGGATCGGTATGATTATTTTGTGAAAGATATTCAAGAGAATAATGATGGAGGGATATTGTGATTAAATTAATTGCGATTGGAAAGAATAAAGATAAGGCGTTACAGTCTTTAGAGAAAGAATATATGAAGCGATTGTCGGCTTTTTGTAAGTTTAGTGAAATTGAAGTCAAGGATGAAGCAAATGAGCATATTTCTAGAGAAGCTGAGGTTTTATTGGTGAAAGAAAAAGAGGGAAATCGTGTTCTAGAAAAATTATCGGATCAAGATTTTGTGGTATTGCTTGATCTTCATGGCAAGATGATTGATTCTGAGACGTTTGCGAAGAATTTGGATATGTGGCAAATGAAGCATTCAAATATTGTTTTTGTGATTGCGGGAAGTCTAGGACCAAGTGAAAAATTAGTTTCTAGAGCGAATTATCGTTGGAAATTATCGGATCTAACTTTTACTCATTTAATGACCCGTGTCTTGATGTTGGAACAGATTTATCGTGGTTTTATGATCAATAATGGTCGTAATTACCACAAGTAAGTGATGTAAGCGCTTTTTGTGGAATATTTTGCTTGTGAAAAACTAGTCAATCAATTTATGTAGTGTTATAATGGATGTGCAAAAAAATGACAGTAGGAGGAATATACATGACAAAGAGAACTGTTAAAGACCTTGATGTAGCTGGAAAAAAGGTCATCGTACGTTGTGATTTTAACGTGCCAAGAAAAGATGGTGTTATCACTGATGATAACCGTATCGTAATGGCTTTACCTACAATTAAATATTTAGTAGAAAACAAAGCTAAAGTTATTTTGATGTCTCACTTAGGAAAAGTTAAGACTGAAGAAGACAAAGCTAAAAACAACTTGGAATGCGTAGCCGTACGTTTACAAGAATTGTTACCAGATGTAAAAGTAACTTTCTGCCCAGTAACTCGTGGTGAAGAATTAGAAAACGCTGTAAATGCATTAGCTGATGGAGAAATCGTATTAATGCAAAATACTCGTTACGAAAAAGGCGAAAGTAAAAACGATCCTGAATTAGGTGCATATTGGGCTAGCTTAGGTGAAGTATTCGTTGAAGATGCATTCGGATCTGTTCACCGTGCTCACGCTTCTACTGTAGGTATCCCTACAAACATTAAAGAAAATGGATTAGGATTCTTAGTTGAAAAAGAAGTTACAATGTTAGGAAAAGCTGTTGATGAACCAGCTCACCCATTTGTAGCTATCATTGGTGGATCTAAAGTATCTAGTAAGATCGATGTTGTTGACAACTTATTGAAAAAAGCTGACAAAGTTATCATCGGTGGTGGAATGGCTTATACATTCTCTAAAGCTGTTGGTGGTTCAATCGGTACTTCATTAGTTGAAGATGACAAATTGGATTTAGCAAAAGAATATTTAGAAAAAGCTGGAGACAAATTAGTTCTTCCTGTAGATAACGTAATCGCTGATGCATTCAGTGAAGAAGCTAACACTAGTGTTGCTGATGCTGGACAAATTCCTGATGGATGGATGGGATTAGATATTGGTCCTAAATCTGTTGAATTGTTCAGAAAAACTTTAGCTGGTGCTAAAACTGTAGTATGGAATGGACCTATGGGTGTATTCGAAATGCCTAAATTCGCTAAAGGTACTGAAGAAGTATGTAAAGCTATCTCTGAATTACCAGAAGCTATTACAGTAATCGGTGGTGGAGATTCTGCTGCTGCTGCAAAACAATTAGGATATGCAGACAAATTCTCTCACGTTTCAACTGGTGGTGGAGCTAGTTTGGAATATATGGAAGGTAAAACATTACCTGGTATCGCTATTATCAGCGAAAAGTAATAAGGAGATGTACTTAAGATGAGAAAACCTATTATCGTTGGAAACTGGAAAATGAACAAAAACAACGCTGAAACAAAAGCTTTCTTCGAAGCTGTTGATGGTGTTGCTGCTAGCGAAAATGCTACTTATGGAATTGGATGTCCATTTACTGATTTAAGAACTGCATTGGATCACGCTAAAAACTTAGTTGTAGCTGCTGAAAACTGCCACTTTGAAGATAGTGGAGCTTTCACTGGTGAAGTTAGTGTTCCTATGTTAGAAGAAATGGGAGTTAAATACTGCATTATCGGTCACTCAGAACGTCGTGAAATGTTCGGTGATACTGATGAAACAGTAAACAAAAAAGCAAAACGTTTGATTAAAGCTGGAATCACTCCAATCTTATGTGTTGGTGAAACAGAAGCTGATTACGATGCTGGAAATTCAGAAAAAGTAATTCGTGAAGAATTAGCTGGTTCTTTAGCTGACTTATGTCCAAAATGTGTTGGTGAAATGGTAATTGCTTACGAACCAATCTGGGCTATCGGAACTGGAAAATCTGCTTCAGTTGAAATTGCTGAAAATTGCTGTAAGATCGTACGTGACCAAGTTAAGGTTATGTATGGTGAAGAAGCTGCTGAAAAAGTACGTATCCAATATGGTGGAAGTGTTAAACCTAATAACATCGTTGAATATATGGCTCAACCAGATATCGATGGTGCATTAATTGGTGGTGCTAGTTTGAAGGAAGATAGCTTCACAGAAATCATTGAAAAAACAAAATAATTGATGATTATCTAGGCCTCTTTGAGGCCTTTTATTTTTAGTTGTTTCTAACCGAAAATAAAATTTAGGGTTGTTTGTGAGGTGGTTTCGTGGTAAACTAATCGTGAACTATTTTAAATAGGGGGTAGAATAAAATGAACTTTGTAGAAAATAATGGTAAAAAAGTCGCAGCGATTTTATGTGTAGCATCTGCTTTCCCTGTTGTGGCAACAGTAGTTGCGGCTAAGGAAGAACCAGGATGGCATGGTGATCGCTATGTCAATGAAGATAAAACTGTGGCAAAAGGATGGCAAGAAATCGAAGGAAAATCTTACTATTTCTCAGAAGATGGAACAGTAAATTCTTCAAAGACTGAAAAAGCAACAACAGCTAGCGTTTCAAGTAACATTACAGGGGAAGTGAAAGAAACAGTAGCAACAGCTAGTCAAGAAGCTGTAAAAGAAGAAACAGAACAAAAAGCCGCAGAAGTAGTTGAAACTCCAGTAACTACAACTGAAGCAACAGATACAACTGAAACTCCAGCAGAAACACCTGCTCCAGAACAAACTGAGACTCCAGCTCCTGAGCAAAATGTAACACCTGCTCCAGAACAAACTGAGACTCCAGCTCCTGAACAGACTGTAACACCTGCTCCAGAACAGACTGAAACTCCAGCTCCTGAACAAAATGTAACACCTGCTCCAGAACAAACTGAGACTCCAACTCCTGAACAGACTGTAACACCTGCTCCAGAACAAACTGAGACTCCAGCTCCTGAACAGACTGTAACACCTGCTCCAGAACA
>OFMA01000892.1_pt1 | contig 20903 bp, 16 predicted proteins | sample 1541011 | NCBI WGS metagenome assembly OFMA01 (sample SAMN04209225, study PRJEB22552) | human gut metagenome | biome: gut; material: feces | host: Homo sapiens | place: USA: Oklahoma
CTTCCAAAGCAAGCCTTGTGGATGGGGATGAAATCCCGGTATATGGAAAAGAAACTAAAAACCTGGTAGCTTTCTCCGGACGCAGGATTAAACGGGGCCTGTACCGTACAGGCTCCGGGCAGGTCATCAATGCAGACCTGAATGGGGCAGGGAACATTCTGCGTAAATACATCCCGGATGCATTTAAAGACCGTAAAGATTTCGTTTTCCTTGACCAGATCCTTGTCCGGAATTACCCGTGTTTAAATAAACGTATTCCCGTCAAAGGGATAGGAGCCGCGTGAGCCGGCTCTTAGGCGTACGCCTACAGATACCATTTCCATTTCTTTGAAATGCAAGTGGTAGTTCATATTCTTCCAGCTTCCGAACCACATCTCTCGCATTTGCCCCTAGGTCTCCATCTCGCTTTTTCAGCCCATCTAGTTCTTTCAATACTGCAAATGGAATTATAACATTGTTTTCCTCAAAGGACAGTAATGCGTTCGGGGATTGTACGAGGATGTTTGTATCCAATACATATGTTTTTTTCATACATTTGCGCAGGATACCCCGTTTAAAGTTCACGATTTGCCGGGAAATGCGCCTCTTTTTTTACTTAAGAGATACGCTTATCCCGCTTCCTCCTTTCCGGCACTAGAATATGTTAGATTTCCATTTCTTCATCTTTACTTTCTTCACAAAGAATTTCTTCATCCTCTTTACATATGTCTTCCGTTTTATCTTTTTGCCCTTCGGAATTTTTCATTTTTAAATATTCATTGTATTCCTCCTCATCTGCGAGCAATATAGAATCCCCTTCTCTGATTATATGAGCTGTTTCTCTTTCATCGTTCTGTGCATTTGTATATATAATTTCATTTGGCAGTTCAATGTTTGGCTTTTGAGCATACAATCTTTCTTTTTCTTCTTCGGATAAGAATTTTTCCGGTTCTTTTCCTTCCAGAAAATCACTTACATCACGTTCTTTCTTTAATGCAGCCGCAATTTCGTCATTTCCTGCAGTTGGGAACATAAGATACCTGTCATTTCCATGCCCCCTAAGCTCTCCGTAACGATTATATTCTTTATCAACATTCTTATTTGGTTCCAATATATGTTGTTTTGCATATTCCATTCCCTCATATATTGCCTGTAAATTCTTCGGTGTCAAATTAATATTGTCATGAAATCCGAACCCGGCTTGTACTTGCTCGGATGTTCCATCTGGCTTTGGAATCATCATATACATGTTTACTCCATAAGGAGTTGGTTGTGTATAAATATGTGCATTTCCTTTCTGTTCAGGTTCTCCTGTAAACAAGTTCAGTGATCTTCCTTTTTCGTCTTCAATTGCCATTAAGTCTGGGTTTGTTATTAGGCCAAGTGAATATGCAAAGACTTGATAATCAGGCTTATCCCCTGTATAGCAGCACATGATCTGATTTTCTTCCAACGCCTTAGATAATGCCCATGTGTCTATTGTATTGTTAAAATTATATGTTCCGAGATCAATGCTTTCGCTGATACCATCACCTTCTTTGTCTAAAGCATATGCTTTATTTGCCGTAACATGAAATCCGTCTTCCGTTTTTTCTACATTGACTTTATCTTTAGTTGGGAAAACACGGTCGGCTGCATGTTCATTGATAGCGTGGATATTTGCATATATTTCTGGCAAAATGTTTTCATGGCTCTTTAAATCCTCCAGCTTCATTGATTGTATCTTAACATTGTTATAAAGGATATCTATATCTTTTTCTGGTTCTAAGGAAGATACCATCTCTAACTTAAACGCTCCACATGGACCTATTACATTCATCTGAGAAAGTGGCATTTCAATACCATCATGTTTCGCATCTTCCATGTCCTGCATATTCGAGTAAGCTCTTGCACCTCCTACAGAAAGAACAGCTTCTATCGTAGTCTCATATTTTACTCTTTCTAATTCTTTATCACGTTTCTCTGCATCTTTTGGATATAAGACATATAAATCATTTGATCTATATTGATTCAAAATACTTCCGAACGATGTGGCATTCCCATTTAAAAGATCTTCCTTTGGCATAAGGTAGCTTGTATTATCAGACTTTCCGTTTTGCAATCTTGAGATATACAAGTTCTCACTATTGGGGTCTGCTTCAAGAATACAACCGGCCGCGTTGAACATCCGTCTTACATTTTCATCGTTTGCCATGATTTGCGCACATTCATCTCTGGATACTTCATCATGTTGTGTAAGCCATTCTTCCGGTATAGATTCCGGACGTTGGTCCACTTGATATGATTCCAGTTGTTCATCAATCGCTCGCTGATATTCCGTTCTGTTATCTATATCATGATTTGTTACACGATCTTTGTCATGAATTGTCTCTTCTTTTTCTTCTGTCTTTGCATCCTCTTTTTCATTTTGTCTCTTCCGTTCTTGTTTTAGATCTTTTGCTCCGAGCGAATCATCAAATGCTTTTTTAATTTCTAATTGTTCCCGTCCATTAAACAGGAGATTGCGTACTGCAGTTCCGATAACATGTGTTACAACTGCCACAATGCCTGCCATTATACCACCTATTTTTCCAAACGGAGATTCTTCCACCCGGCTTTTCCAATACTCAAAAGCATTATCATAATCTGCGATTTCTTCGTCTAACAATTCTTCGTCTAACATTTCTTCATCTAATTCGTCTTCCAGGGCTTCTTCTGTTAAATTTTCCTCTTCCATCTCTTCTTGTGGTTCTTCCATATTTGGCTCTTTTTCTTCACCTTTTGGTATATCCTGTTGTTCAAACGGGACTTCGCCCTCGTTGAAATATTTGTTTTTTTCTTCCATACAAAACACCTCTTTTTGTTAATATTACTTTCTGAATTTTTCAAAAAAAAGAAAGACAGAATATATACCGTCTTTCTTATAAAATAATATGGCTTTTTTAGAATTTTCCCATTTTATGTCCAATATAAATACCACCAAAACTGACAACTGCCATAATCAACAGCGGAATAATCTTAACCGGCGATGATTTTGTTTTTGTAGTTTCTTTTTTTTCAATTTTTTGCTCCTGTTTTGCTCGCTTCGGCTGCTTCTGAACTGTTTGTTTTTTTTCTTTTGCAGGTTGTTTTGTCGTCTCTTCTTCGCCGGCATTATTCGTTGAGTTGCCTGTATCATTTTCTGTTGCTTTGTTTGCATTTTCACCCGGTTTTTCAAGCGTATCTACCTTTGAGAAGTTCTGTTTTAATATATAACTTTCATATTGCGATTCCAGATTCTTTGTCTGCTTATACCCAATTGATATTATAAACTCATCAAATGCATTTTCGCCAGATTCTACAACAAAAGATGAAGTCACTCCATATCCACTCTTCTCAATGTCAGTATTGTATCCATCGTATGTAATATCGTTAATTTGGTATTTCCCGGTTGGAAGCTCCAATTTTCCGGTATTAGATTCCAACTTTGAAGCATCAATGGTAATCTCTTTCTCTTCCTGCGTGTCCATATTTGTATAATGTATAACGAAATTATCCCCTTGTTGTGCTTTTAAATTATTGGAATACCAAACATCTATATAAATATAAGATGGTTCATCCGCTTGTACTATCACCACACTTCCAAGAAGCAACATCAAAATACATATCAACACATTTAATGAAAAGTGCGCTTTTTTCTTATCATAATCATTTCTCATCAAAAATTAAGCGAAGGATACCCCAATCCTCTACAGGTTGGGGAGAAATTCGCTACCGTCCTTAGACGGTCCTCCTTTCTGTTATGTAGTTCTTTCTGGTATCTACAAAAGCAATCTTCTTAATACTGAGACTGCCATTGTTTACTTTCTCACCGGACAGCGTCCGGATGTCGAAGAATCCTTTTTTTCGCCTTCCAAAAATAAAATACTCTTTGCCCTGGTATCTGACTTTGTCAAAGATCCTGTATCCTTTTACCAGGTAATCAGACTGATTCAATTTGCGCACGCCTTTGCGCAGCGTATTGAACTTATGTATCTGCCGGTTGTGACAACGGATCTTCTTCTGGTAATAATAAACACCATCAGACTTTGCATCCGGATTTCCACTGATGCAGCGGGCATCGATATGATGCCCTTTCGGAAGATTATGCTGGATCCTTGTGTTCTTTGTCAGATATCCGTAAGTCATTGACACCGGGATATCCGGTTCATATTTCTCCTTCAGGGTGTTGTAAAATGTCCACCGCATGATACCCATGAATGCAGCATCCTTGAACTTCATACCGCGTTTGATCTTTTTTGGCAGTTTGATCGTACCGTTGTGATATCCCTTATGGCAGGTCTCACATAACGTAATCAGATTGTTCGGTGCATCTCCGCCGGACTTCCGGCTTTCAATGTGATGAACATTGAGTATCGGGTCTTTCTTTTTCCCTTTGCAGCACTGACAGACATGTCCGTCCCGGAATAATACGTATTCGCGCACGTTCCAGAAATCCATCTGCTCGCCCCGCTGGTACTCGACACCCTGTATTTCAGGATTTTTGATCTTCTGTATATCAAATGAAGCAGTTTCCACGATGATCTGACTGACCGGCAAGTTTTCACACACACGGGCTACTGTCACCAAATGGGTATTGATCTTTTGCCGGATGGATGGTGCAACCCACCCTTTTTCACGTCTGCGGTTGTCAAACCTTTTTGGACGGTATCTTGTTTTACGGCTTCTCCTTGAAGACCGCATCTGCCGTCTGGTTGCAAGCAGCTTTGCGATATCATCGCGTAATTCCACATCTGCTTCATATAACACGGTTGTTTTAGTTGTTGCTGACACGCCGATACGCTTACTTCCTGCATCGATACCTAATGATACCGACTGGACATTATGCTCGGATTCGTACATCAACTGTATGATAAACGGACATTTCTTTACTACTTTTGCCTGTCCGGATTTTAACATCCGTCGGACCTTTCTATGCCTGTTTGTCGGCATAAGTGGATGTCCGTCTTTGTCTAATACATATACCATGTGCAGGCACTCCTTCGATTTATTCTGGTACTTGATTGCTGTAAGCCGGGGTACCGCCCGTTATGATTCCTTCGCCAATGTGGCCGGAGGTTTCCTGTGCACAACACTGTCCCTCCCACGGGGCTGTTTAATTGTACACCGCAGAGCTACAGGCTAGGAAATTATACCCGTAGGTGCCTATACATTCTCCGGTAACGTAGTGCTAATGGTTTACTTACTGGCTCGCAGTTCCGTTGCACTGAGGCTAGTCGCATGGCTTTTGCAAGCCCCCGCTTCAAGATTCCTATCGGAATCTAAGCGGTGGGTTATTGACCCGCGTCCTCCCTCACTCTAACTCCTGATATTTCTTCGACAGAACGAATATTTTTGCCTGTGTATTCATCATCCATAGCATTATCTTCTTCTGTTGCACTAAAAGTTTCTTTAACAGCGCGGCTATACGGATTATTTTCTTTTGCGGCATTTTCAATTTCTTTTGCCTGTGCGATGCTTTCGTTCATAGCATCCTCTTCCGCCTTGATTTCATCTTCAATTTCTGCAATAATACGCCTAAAATCTATTGTATTGTTAAAAACATGCCTACTCTGTTCATTATCAAATGCAAATGTCAAGCGATAGCCGTTTTCGTATTGATATCCGTCAAAAAAAACTAATTGGTGATACTGAAATGTAAGGTTTCCTTCCAATAGCAATGGTGTAATCACTAATGATAAAAGCCAGTTATCATGTTCTGGATTATCAATATCACTAAACCAGCCTATGCAAATTCCAGAGGCCTGTTTGAACTCATAGCCACCAGAAGCTGGAAGATCTGCGGTAATGACTGCACAGCCTCCCGAACAATGAATATTGATCACTGCTTCGCGCAATAATACATTAGAAATTGTATTTAATTGTTCGCTGCTGATAATCTCGTCAACAGTCAACATTGCTGATGCTAGGGGCATACCAGCAGCGTCTGTCCCATTGGTGACATACATAAGTTCTTCCCAGTTTATGTCCTGAATTGCATCTTGTGCTTCTTTTGATATATTTTCAAATTCTGTTATTTCTTGCATACATTTCTCCTCTGGCTTTCTATATTTTCTTTTTTAATATGGTGTTTTTACAAAAAAGAAAGCCTGTGTATTCACACAGACCTTCAAAATCAAGATTCATCTGGTTTGGTTGACATTATCTTATACAATTTCGTATCTTGCGGGAATGAATCATCCATTGGAATTATATCGTCCTTTATACGGATCAATCCCATACCAGGTTTCGCAGCACTGATATATTTCTGCTCATCTTTCGAAATATTGAACATTTTTGATAGCTCAATCTGGTTCATCGGTGACTGTCCCAACAGAATCATGAATGAACAGTTGTTGAGGATGGTTCTTGCATCTTCACTCTTGAGCAGATCTTCTATATTTTGTGTGATTGCTGTCGGTACTCCGTTCCATTTACGAGCACGTTTCCAAATCTGTGCAATATAGGATGCTGATGATGGTTTCTGCATCAGCAAGTAGAATTCATCAATGTAGATCCAGGTTCGTTTCCCTTTGGCTCGGTTTTCAATCATTTTATTCCAAATGTTGTCCAAGCAGATCTGCAGACCCAGTTCTTTTAGTCCTTCACCGATGTCTTTGATATTATATACTGTAAAACGGTTGTTGATTTCAACATTTGTATGTTTAGAAAATATATCCAGTGAACCATTTACATATCGTTCAAGAGAAAGAGCTAGTTGAGCCGCTTCTCTTTCTGGATATACATTCAGTTGGTTCCAGAAGTCAACCATTGTTGGAGCATGATCTACATCAAACGTTTTTCCTGTATCTTTCAGATACTGGATATAATCATCATAAATGGATTCCACACATCTATCTATAATTGATTTTTCATTTGGTGAAAGTCCATATTTCCCTCCAATCGCTATTTCACAGATTGTTGTTATGAAGTCTGTTTTCACTTTAACAGGATTGCCATCTGCTCCGGCATTTTCTATATTCAGGTCGAATGGATTGATATAAACATTTGAACCGTTTGCAATCTTAATTGCACTTCCGCCCAAAGCATCAGCAAGAGGAGTGTAGTCAATTCCTTCAGGATCAATCACATATACCTCATCATTTGTATTCAGCAATACATTAATAATCTCTCTTTTTGAAGTAAATGATTTTCCGGCACCTGGCATACCTAAGATTGCGCCATTGGGGTTTAGGTCTGTTGTCCTATCATACAGTATCATATCCCTTGTTGTAGCATTGATGCCGTAGTACATCCCTGTTTTCTGCTTAATGTTTTTCATGTCGAACGGTGTGATCACCGATACACTATCAGAGCTCATTAACCTCTGGATTTCCAACTGATTATTTCCTAATGGTAAAGCAGTATTAAATCCTGCTTCTTGCTGTAAATAAAGTTGTTTTACCGTAACCATATGTTTCGTTTGGATTGCTTTTAACTGTTTTTCATAATTTTCTAATTCTTCTTTGCTTGAAGCAAATAGCGTGATAACTATGTTTGCCACAAAAAGTTTCCGGTTTTCTTTTGTAATATCATTTGCCATTTCCCCAACTTCCCTTTGACTGTCCTGTATATCTGGATTAATCAAAGACGCATCATATCCGCTTAGTGCTGCCCTCTTTTGAATATTTACAATTTCTGAACGAATATTCGTTCCCTGTCTTCTAACCAACTTAATAGCTTCTTCCTGTGCAATTGTATTAAAATATACACTTACCAGCATATTAGTCGGAATGGATGCAAAATCAGTAAGAATGGTATCTTTTAGCCATGTCGGATAATTTGAAATATAATATGACTTTGCGATAACGCCATCCATATTGATCTGGTCATTTGTAATTTCCATTCCTCCTGGTGCAATCACATCTTTGGTTGTAATTCCCTGGGCTTCACAATTTTCCAAAGAAAAACTCTCCACTTCTTTTCCGTCAATCATGCGTTTCTCATATAAATGTGCATCTGAATTTTGATTATAAATTGAATTCAACATATCCAGGCGTTCTATCAATGACATCTCTTTCATATCTTTTTTTGTAAGATCTGTCAGATATTCTGCCATACTTGATTCCACCTGCTGAAACCGCTCATTTGCGCTCTCAATATCAGTTGAATAAAAAGAAATAGTTATTATTTTTTGTGATTCCAGATTATTCTTCGCTCCAACCATTTTATCGATCAGCATATTATTATATTCGATCCTGTATTTATCAAGCCCATCCCGATTCGGTTTTAGCAAAACACTTTCCTGGAATTCCATAATATCAATTGTCTTATTATATATTGTAATCTCTACCGTAATATCCGGATCGAAAGATCCTATCATTTCCGCATATAATTCTGCCATAGAACCTTGGACTCTGCTTCCCCGTGTTTTATAGTTTACAGACGGTAATATATATGATTTGGAAAACACGCATGACTGAATTTCAATCACTCCATTTTTATAAACTCTTTCGTATGGAATAGAATCCGACAGTGTTTTTGGAATTTTGGGTGCAGTTTCTTTTTTCTGTTTTTTTCTTTTTGATTTAAACATAGGTTCTCCTTCCATTTCCTTTACAGGTAGCCTTTCATTTCTCGGCTATGTTTTTCGATACTTTGACGTTTTTTATCCATCTTCCTTTTCTCTTTGGCTGTGATCTTTTTTCCTTTATCTTGTACGAATTTCTGAATCGGTTTTCTGTTTTTTGGCGTTATGAACAGATTTACTATGATTTTCCTTAAATACTTTTCCAAAGGCATATTCATAGGCTCTATCCATCCGAAAGCAGCAATCGGAAGGTCCAGAAACATAAATATATACACAAGTAAATCAATATTTATGTGCAATGGCTTTATGATATAAGAATATATAGCAAAATCCATAATTCCAATAATAAAGATGCATAAAAACTGGCGTAATGTAAGAGGACCGATCATTTTTGTTTTATAACTTCGTATATCCTTTGGGACTTTTGCTTCAATCATGTAATCAACCTCCAATTATGTCATTTGCGAGCTGTCCGGATCTCATAATAGCACCAGCTGATGCAAGGTTTATTGCGGTAAGCCATATCATAAGCTTGGTACCATCTACAACATCTTTCAAATTATCTCCGCTAAGTATACCATTTCGCATAGTATCACCTGATATCGACAAAACAATTAAATTCTGTAACTTTGCAGATGCAAACAATACTCCTACTATAACTGCAAAAGTAAGTGCCTCAGCTAGAAATTTTTTTAGATACCGAATGCCAGCACTTCTTTGTCCTTCGTCAAATAACTGTACAATTCCTATTGGTGCGAAAATAACCCGTACAATGATCATAACGGCATTTGATACAATTGTAAAAAAGATCGCTAATCTAGCTGTCCAACTTACAAGGTATGGAATGATCAATGTAAAAAATATGCTGATGTTTTGCATCAAAACCTTTGATGAATTTTTCCATGTACCTGTGAATACATCTTTTATAGCCGAGTATTTCGGCCAGATTGTTGGATCAAGTCCATCTTTTCTTTCGCTTGGGAAAAATTTAAGTGCTCCAGTTGATGTTGTATTCAATGCCCCTCCTGATTGCGACGCATTTGATAATACATTATAAACACCTGTTCCAAACTTGAATAAATATATTACAATATCCTCCAAGTAAATCAATACAACCATTGCAGTGAAATACTTGATAAAAATAAGGATTAATCTTTCCAATGTGATCATATCTTTTTGAACGTTGCTTACAATATCCATAAACAAAAAGACAGTCATCAATGATGCAGCCACACCCAAAAAGATATTCAAAATGGCATGGACAGAATTTTGGCTTAATGCTTCACTAAGGGCATTTAGTACAGTATTCATACCTTCTGTAACGTCTGAAATGGTTCCGCCGCCGAATACCATGGTTAATGCTGTGTAAACAAATTTTGCAATCAAATTTTAGCCTCCTTTAGTTAAGAAAGCGTTATGAATGATCACAACGCTTTCATTTTTTTTACTGTGTGATTACAGCTGTAAGGTTAAGTCCATTGATGATGGATGGTAACGCAATCAATACAATGGCAACTACAAGCATGGTAGAAGCTCTTGATTTGCTGTCTGCATCTTCGTTTTTGAAAGCTAAGATTAACTGTCCCACACTGTACACAGCGAGAATTACACCAACACATCTAAAAATCAGACCGATAATGGATACCATTTTGTCAACGATTTCTTTGATCTGTGCAGCTCCCTCTACTCCTGCGGCAAAAGTAGGGCATACGGTTGCAACAAGTGTCATAACGCAGAGCAAGGCAGACATCATAAGGATCTGTTTTTTTACCTTTTCCTTATCAATTGTTGCTTTTTTTGTACAAACTGTACTGTTTGTGTTTAATGCTAAGACCATTTTACACACACTCCTTTCAAATATTTGTCTTTTTGAATATGGAAGATTTATAAAAAAAAGAAGCGGAACCTAATTCCGCTTCTAAGCCTAATTCTGCTTTTCTCTTCTTACTGCTATTTTTTCAGTAATGCATATGCTTCATTGATCTTCTTAGCATAAGTATCATCCCCATTGTAATTATCAGGATGATATTTTTTTAATAACCCACGATACTTTTTCTTCAATTCTTCCTGTGAATAATTTCCAGTCAATCCGAACAGCTTCATTGCATTACTATATTCGTTAACCGGAGGCGTTGAAGATTTCTGTTGATATTGATTCTGGTGGTTTTGCTGGTTAGAATTATATGTATTGCTATTACCGTAACCGTTGCTATTACCATAGCCATTGCCATTACCATTACCGTTGCTATTACCATAACCATTGCCATAACCATTGCTATTACTATTACTGTAACCTGATGTATGCGAGCTATTACTATTTTTATTATTTGCCGCTCTTTTATATCGTTCATAAGCCTGCCATGCGCTTGAGTATTTTTCATTTGCATCGGCTGTCTTCCCGTTATCTTGCTTCCGTTTATCTGTAGCTTTATGGAAGCATTTATCTGCGTGAACCTTACATTTTTGAAAAATACTTTCTGGAATGGACATAATAAATTCGGCCACTTCGCATGCCCATGCCCACATTCCATAATTCACTCCTATCCCGATAAACCAAAATAGCCAGAAGAAAAATCCAGGATGATTTCCTCTTGTATATACAAATGGTAGGCCGAACACCCAAAGCATGGTCATCCATGCAGCAAAATCAATTTCTACTAATTTTTCAATGATTATATATAATAAATGCAGTGGACTTAATATTATACTTACAACCAAACATAGATAATTTTTAATCACTTTCTCACCCCTCTTATCCGATATTAACACAAATAAGAAAATTTTACAAAATATTGTTTTATTAAGATATTTTAACATTTTCCTTATTTCAAATATAATTTGCAAAAGAAAACATCGAAGAAACTCCTCGATGTTTTCTCACTATTTTCGATATTTTACTGTAGCAACTTCTTGTGTATTGATTTGCAACATGATTGCACATATTATTTCCTCTGTTAGCCACAAGAAGCACATAGACAGGACTGCCCCATTAGTAAGCCAATGATTTGCTAACAATAATGCCAGTGCTTTTACAACATATGCTGCGTAATAATATGTTCCATTTCTGCCGATAGAAACAATGAGGCAAATAACCATACAAACAATAACCGATAGTACTAGCATTGACACTGAACTGCCTTGCACATCCCCTAAAATTGGAATTTTCCTTATATGTTTCAACGTTTCAAATAAATGTTTATACAGCTCTTCCGGCTCCGTTTTTAAAAGTCCACTATAATCTTTTGTATAATATAGATATTTTGAAATTTGAGCGTTAGATTTTGGAATTAGTCCGGTTGTTTCTTTGAAGGAGCTCATATATTCATTTGAACTTAAAATAATTCCCGATACAGTGCTTAATGCAGTGTGAAGACGTACATGTATTTTCGGTAGCATACTAACCATGTAATTCACTCCGTAAATAAATAAGATGTCTGTAAGACATAAGGAATGATAAAATCCAACGTATACAAATCGTATTATAATAACAAGCATTAAAAATAATGCAGAGGCGGCTATTATTGCAAATGCCACATTGTCTGTCAGTGGCTTGAGAATTTTAAAAATTACTTTCCAAAATTCCAAAATAATGTCATTTAGTACTCCCATAAATCTTCTCCATAGATCATTTTTGAAACTTTATCAAAATAAACAGCTTCTGTTTTTAGGCGGATAAAGTCATCATCCTTTAACCCGACTTTAAATATGGGCTCTGAAATATTCCAATTTTGGTTGAATTCATCTGCATTGTTCGTTTTTTCTAAAAGAATGGAAAACCGGAACGACTGCTCTTCCTGTAAGTCTAAATTTGTATATAATTTAATATGTCCTTCCAGTCTTTTCATTAATTCTGAAAAAAGAGTTGCTTTTGCATTCTGCAAAGGTGTATAAAAATCTTCATCCTCAGTCTTCCCGCCAGTGACATTTGTCCCAAAAATCTCATCCTCAAGCATATGGATATTATATTCTTCATTTTCCTGTTTTTGTTCTGCTTTGATGTTAGGTTTTCGGCTGGAAGGATCACCAGGATTTACATTTTCCTTGCTTTTAGGCCTTGCATAATCTGTTCTCGCTCCATCTGTCTTTCTTTTTTTTGATGACTGCGAATTTATGTGTCCGTTTTCGTTCACCTTATTATGTTCAACAGACTGATACTCTGGCATTGCATCAGTTAAACTATCGGCTTTCTTTTCAGCTCCTGTGTTTACGGTTTTCGAAATTGAATCTTCAGAAGTCATGTCAGTTTTCGACGCTTGCATTTTTTTTGCTATGCTAGGATCACTTAATGCCTCAAAGAATTCTTGCTGCATATTTGATCCATTTTTCATTTCTGCATTATAAAAGTCAACATTCTGAGCACTTAAAGAATCTGGGGAATATCCGATCCCATACACCATGTCAATAAGACTGTTTTTTTTCAAGGACTCATATGTATCCTTTAAAGTAGCCCCAACGAACAGAATCCCTGTTGATTTATCCGCATGTTTTACCGCTATCGACTTAAATTCTTCCACATCATCTGGCTTGACGTCTTTTTTTTGTGCATATTCTTCAAACAGATTTTTCTTAGCGTCTGATAGTTCTATAGAACCATCCGTGATCAGATAAACAATATATTTTATTCTTTTTTTAGGTCCAAGACAATCTGTATACATATTTGATGTGACATCTTCAGCCGCAACAAATGCTACCATTTTTTTACCTTTAAATTTTGCCATGATCTTCCACCTCAGCATCTTCCCCATCAGCGAAAAGCCTTGAAACTACATCCGTATCTATTTCTACGGCCTCTCTCTTCGGCACTGCGCAAAATCCATTAGATATTAATATATGTTTTTCGATCTGGTCATCTGTCAGTCGAATATCATGTACTTTTGCACTGTACATAATATTTTTATATTTTGTTCCGTTTTTATCATTTTGTAAAGCAACTGATAGGAACATTGGTATTCTGTTTATCTGGCATAATTCCAAAAGTTCCTTTATCTTTTCTTCAATTTCTTTTTTTTGCTCCTTATCAGCTTCATATTCTGTTATTTTTCTTTCCAAAAAAAATTCCTCCCTGTCATGAAAATTTAGTAGGCATTTGCAAATACTTACAAGCCTAAAAGATTTGCAAAAAGATCTGTCATTTCATCCTGATCAGCTGTATCATTTTCTGCATCACCTGATATATCATTTTCTGTGTTATAAATATCATTCTCCGCAGCAGCATTTTTCTCGTCATTCTTATCCTCTATAGGAGAAGATGGAACCGGCTCAATGCGCTGTTCGTATGTAGGGTTCATTTTAAATATGTTATTTTTGTCTTCTGTATCCTTACTAACAGCTCTGCCACTTGTTTCATGTTCCGGGTTAACTGGAGGTTTGATATCACCATTTGACTCAATAATATTTTGTTTATCATCCTTCAGATTATTAGAAATTTGAGGCCTTGCAGCCGCTCTTGCTTTTTTATTCCTACCAAAAGAAGCTGCATCCGCAATACGCCGATTTTGGGAAAACACGCTTGCCTGATCTTCAAATTCTAAAAAGTCAGCTGCATTATTAAAATAATCAACAGATACAGGAGCACAAAGATATAATCTTAAGATATTTTTCAAAAAATTACTACGATATCCTTTGGCAATTTTTTCCATCATTTCAATTGCCTTTTTATCTTTTACTTCATCAAGTATTAATATTTTTAGGTAACTTTTCCGTATTTCTTTTACTCCATTCATTCGTTCTGGTGGAAGCTTGATTCGAAATATATCTCCATTACAAAAGGCTGTCAATGAACAGTAAACAGCCTTTGTAATGTTAAATTCTCGGGTTGACATCAAGGAGATTAGTTCCAGATCATGCCGTCCATACAATCGGAATGGATATTTCTTTTTTCCCATACACCGTCAACCTCCGATCTTATTTTTTTGTTCTGTTTTCACTGACCAAACGGAAGAAATAATAGCCTCTGACATTAGAATACAGCATAGGTAAACCATCATTCGCATTACTCTTAATCAGCTGAACATTCTTCAATCCTGACAAATAGTTCTGTATATTGTCGAACCATGCTTCCCCTGTTCCTCCTGCGATTATAATGTAATCATAATCACGGAATGAATTGGTGCTGTTTTTTACTTTTGACATTGCTTCTTTAAATACTTCGTTGCTTGCCTCTTCAAGTAAGTTTTCAAATGGTTTTGCTTCCGAACATGGCATTCCATCTTCGTTTTCTGTCATACAGATGACTTCTCCCGTTTCCAGGTTCTTCTGTAATGCCTGGATTCTGATATCTTCTCCCATTGTTTTGAAAATTTTCTCCGATGTTTTCTTTAATACCTGCTTCATTCCAAGCTGGTCATCAGATTCCTTGCAGCTCAACATACGGTTCTGTGTTGAAAAAAGATCAAAAGTTCCAAACCCAATGTCAATGACCAGTACATTTTTAAACCAGAAATTTTTTGCAGTTGGGATATATTTTCCGTTCTTATCCAAAAGTACAGAATAAAAGGATCCAGCAGGCTGTGGCATAACTGAAATTTGTTCCTGCTTGAGATTTAGGTTTATTTCTCTCCAGTTCCCGTTTCCACGTTTGATTGCGAAATGTGCTGGTTTCGATAATGCTTTGATTAGATCCCCTTTATCAGCAGAATCTACATACGCTGAAGGAAGTCCCGTAGATACAAATACTTCTTTCTGGTCTTTGTTTTCAAGCAGCGCAAGCCCAAGTGCTGCATTACATGCAATTTTAAATTTCGGGTTTCCGAATCTTTTTCTTGAGAAAGATTCACCGTCCATATCATTGGTATCTGTACTACTGATCATTTCCTGAGCAGATGTACCAAGCATGTAAATTTCGTTAGTTGTCAAATCTTTATACATGATATCTTTATCATTTGCGACACCAAGCATACCGCCCTCAATTTTTTTTACATAATACGGGAAGCAAAAGTATCCATTTTCATAAAATACCTTCACGGATGAATAACCAGCATCCAACCCAATGATAAAGTCTTTTCCCTTCGGATGCGTATGGTCCTTAAAAAATTCCTGTCTTGTTCTAAATTCTTTTGTTTTCATTGAATTATCCTCCTAATCATTAAAAATATGGTAGTTTCTTATATCAGTTATACATGATTCGAGCATTTTTATTTTTTTTGCAAAAAAGGAGGCTCAGAAAGAGCCACCTTTTGAATGCATGCTACCCTGTAGGTCCATTTGGATTAGAGAAGAAACTTCCGCCATTCACAATCTTCACTACTTTCTGGCCTAGTTGTGGCCACCAGTCACCATGTCCTGGATTTCCTGTTGCGGAGCTTACAGCTCTTGCATGTTGCGTTTCCATTTCAAGTACAGAAATTGCATTTCCAGTTTTATGCCCCCATTGTGTGATATTTGCATCACCATTACTTTTTGCGTCTGCAATAATGCATGGTAGCACGCTGCCATTGGCAAAATAAACATCTACATAATCACCAACCGTACCAAAAGTGCTCGCTACAGCAATCAAATACCGTTTTTGACCACCGCATTCCAGATAGGCAATACCATCATCAAATTTTCTGCCTTGCGGAATCCAATTGTTGTAATACAATATTCCTTGTCCAGTAGCCCTGTTCCACTTAATCCTGTCATAGTCTGTTCTTGTCACACATTGTGCAAAATCCTGTGGAATATCTATTGAGGTTCCGGCTGCAATCGTACCTGTTTGAAGAAAACCAGCAGATGATGTTAATTTACAATTGAATAACGAATTAAAGTAATAGGTAGTCAAGGTTATGTCGGCATCCACATATGTTATTTTAGTTCCATCATCAAGTTCTTCTTCGTGAGGGTGTTCAACGACCGACAATAAATGGGAACCATTGTATAATTTTGTGATATAGTCATTTACTTTCTCTTTTCCTGCATCTTCAAGATCGAAATCAAAATATACGGTTGCCATTGAAAGAAGTTCTGCTGAATTTGTTGTTTCCGTAAACGGAGATTCCGGTTTGTTTTCTTCGGAATTGTACACATCTTGGTCTTTCACATCCGTATATTGAATATTGACATTTCTGTAAGATGCCGACGATGTCATAATTTGCGAATTTTGTGCTTCATAACACTGTTTGATCGTATTCATTGCAGAATTTATGATTTCTTCATCATTTGATGTAAAGTCAAATAAACTAATAATAGTTGTAAATATAGTTAAAATCATAAGCACTGCAATCATCGCAAGCAACAATATACCAATCATCAGCAAAATTACTGACAAAATGACAGAAATTAATGACATGACCATTGAAAGGATTTTATTTAAAGCATTGTGTACCACACGGAATGGACTAAACATACGCCCAACTTTTGATGAAAAGAATTTGTTTGTGAGATTTTTCGCCACTTCATTTCTCCTGGCTCTTAAATGAAATGGATCAGCACGAAAATCTGATACTTTTCTAAAGAAGTTCCCGGTTCTTCCTTTAAAACGTTTTGCCCTTTCACTGAATTTCTTTCTTTTCTTTTTTCTAACTGGTTTTTTCTTTGGATCACCGGCAGGAAGTCTGCTTTTGGCAGTTTTTGTGGTTTTTTCCAAAACTTTTGCTGCTTTTTTTCCTGCTTTTGTTTGAGCAGCCTTCGCTGAGGCCCAAGCTGCTGCTTTTGCAACAGATAGAGTCATAAGCTTTGTTAATGATGCAGTCTTACGCGCAAGCGACCATCCGGCACGCAACGTGCTTTTCGTTTTTCCTACTGTGTTCAAAATCAAGAGCGTACCGGCTCCTGCATCATTCTGTCTTGCATACCGCATAATATGATTATAGAACAGACTTACGGCCGGATTCGGAAGTCGTCTTTTTAAAGTTTCTGCATACATGGAAAATCCGCCAAGACTGGCAAAATCTGTCAATAGCTTCCGCATCTCACCACTGAGAGCTTTTCTATTTTTGCAAATGTATCTAAATACCTGAATCTGTACAGTTCCTTTATTTAGTTCAAGTGGTGCAAGACCATTTTTTACAAGTATAAAATTAATCCCATTCAGAAGTTTGTGCATATCATGGACTGAACTGATATTTGTAATCCCAAATCTTTCCAAAATTACCTCTGCCTGTGCCTTGTTTTGCATACCGCTTACCACATTCTCCAGGCTTTCGATAAATGTGACCAGGTTTTCTTCCATTCTGTTTTTATAATATTTTGCCTGTGAATTCAGCACTTTCCCGGCGACTAAAATCCCTATCGTACCGTATATATCTTTTGCAATATCATATCCGATCCTGGTGTCCGTACCGAGTGTACCTGCGTCAAAAATGAAGCGTGCTGATAAATTAACGAATGACTTTTCAAGACTTGCACAAGTGTTTGGAATCTGATTAACTTCTCTTGACCCGTTAATATCAACCTTCTTGGCTCGGAACCGCCTAGCATCTATAAGATTTCCAATCTTGTATGACTTTGGTAAAACAGCACTATCGCCTGCTTCTTTTATCGCTGGTTCTCTTCCATCAATCACATCATATTGTGTCATTAAATTATTGGCATATTCCGCTTCTCTTAAATTTCCCATGCCTGTTGAAGGAGGTGTTCCAAAAACATTTCCTGCTGCCCTGGCCGGCCTGACATTATCTTCAAAAACATTTCTTCTGCTGCCCGTACCAAATGACTGAGGGCATCCTGTTTCGAATACGCTTCCTGCTGCCCCGGCCGGCCTGACATTATCTTCAAAAACACTTCTTCTGCTGCCAGCACCAAATGACTGATATCCATTTGCTTTCTTCTCACGATTCTTCTCGCCGACTACTCTGGAATTATTTTTTCTCCCGATATTGTGGGGATCCCATGATTGTTCGAAAGAAGCGGCCGCACCTGCCGTGTGAGTTGTAAACCTGGATGGATTACGAGATGTTCCGCTGCCGGCTGCCGGCTGTCCAGAATGACGGTCCATCTTTTCTTGGAATGCCCGCTCTGCTTCCAATGTATTCTGGTTAAAGTAAGTAGACCGTGCACCGTCTGCTCTTCTGATAGACTGCTCATGCCTTGCACCAGAACTACGCAGTGTGCTTCTTGTTTCTCCTGCCTTTCCAGAATTACTATGTACTCTTTCAATATTTTTTTGCTCAAACGCTCTTTGCGGATGCGGTCCATTTGTTTTTTGATGCATAGTATCACCAAATGCATCTGCAGTTTCAAAATAATCCCTTTGTCCGAACGGATTTCTTTCCGTCCTGTTCCCAGAAGCATTGTGGTTTTTCTGTCCTGGTCTTTCTGACATTTTGGACTGATATTCTTTTTGTTCATCTAAGACTGTTGAACTGAAGTACCCTTCGTTTTCCGGCTCAATATCTAATGTGTCTGGTCTGATTTCCCTGATTGATGGATCGTGATAATTGGTTTCATCCGACTGCTTTTTTGTATTCCGGCCGGCTGTATCACTATAAGGCTGTTCTCCATATATATCCGGTATATGTTCCGTTTGTATATAAGAGGAATCCAGTCTTGTTTTAATACCTTCTTTGCTTCCGGTTACTGCCTTTGTTTCTTCGTAGTTTTCATATCCTCCCGGTTTGCCATATGTTTCAGGAATATACCCCGGCCTTTCTTCCATACGCTCCTGATAGGCCCGTTCCTCGTCCTGTGTATTTTGGTTAAAGTATCCATGGTCCTCAGTGTATGATCTATTAGCTCCGGAACTATCAGGTTCCATCTTATAAGTCTGGCTGCTTTCCTGATATGCATGTGAATGTTCCTTGAATTCAGATACTGTATCTTGCGTATAGGCTTGTCCAGCCTGTGGAGTGTTCGATACATTATGCTTATCTGCTGCTTCCGGATAAGAGACCTGCTTATATTCTTCAGCAGTTTTTCTATCCTTTTGATCTGGTTTTTCAAATGTATCCGACATGTTTTCACGAAATCTATCATCATATTGTGCTTCATAAGAAGCAATATAATCATCTATCGAATAGTCGTCTTTCTTTTTGTTAAATTCTTCCTGCCTATGTCTTTCTTTTAACAGATTCTGCTCATGGAAATACCGTTCTTCGTCAGCTATATTTTGTCTCAATAGTACAGAATCCTCGTTTTTTATCTCCTTATGCCCCGGATTCGCTGTTGAACCTTTAGGAGCTTTTGAATCTATCCCATTATGTTCTTCTCTGCTCAATTTTTCTGCCTCCTTTCTCATGCCTTTCTTAATATGGGAGAACGCGTCAAAAAGAGACTGCCGATTTCAGGATGAACAGTGGAGTCCTAGGATAAATATATACAAGAAAGAGACTGCAAAATCGCAGTCTCTTTCTAAGCAACATATATGCACATTGAAAATATAAGATTGTTTTCTGGATTGGACTTTTTTATTTTTCGGATCCCATCTCCTGTGCTTTTCTCAGCACTTCATTCTTATACCGTTCCAGGTTTGTTCTTTCTATTCCAACCATCACAAAGCCGTCTTCTCTTGTCTTATATTCTTTCAACAAATCTGATTTCATAATCTCAGCAAGATTTTTCTTCTCTTTTTCGTATCCAAGCCCGTACAGCATTGTTTTGGATAATCCTGGTGCACTTAAATCATTGAACAGTATCATCCGGTCTTTTCCTAAGCTGGCAGCAGTCATGGATAATACTTCAGCCATCTGTTTTGGATGTATGCTCTTCATCAGGATGATCGGTATCTGGTCGCTATACACCTTCATTACCTGTTCGGTCGCTTTATTAAAGGCGCACATGATCATTTCTCTTCTCTGCTTTTTTTCCAACATTTCCTGTCCGTAAGCTTCAAAAACTGATCCTTCCAAATGAAATTCAGATGCTTTTTCCGGTGATGAGATCATCTGGTTTTTTCGGATTCTTGCCGATTCCGCTTTCGCTTTTAACAAAGAGTTGATATTCACCGGCCTTTCGTTATTATAAACTGCCATCTGGCGGTATAGGAATGCTTTCGATTTGTCATAATCTGCCGTTTCTTTATAATGCGGATGATTTTCATATTTATATTTTTTATCAAATACCGGGCGTAGGTTCATTGTATACACAATTTCCATAGACCCGTTCGGATCCATTCTTCCAAGTTCATCCGGCGTCATAACTTCACGTCCTGTTTGCTGGAAGTTCCGGCTTCCTCCTGCTTTTCCACCTTTACTAACTCCTCGGCTCCTTGTTGTAACCGTTCCCTTTCCAAGCATTTTAGAAAAATACTCCAAAGTGTTTGGTTCTGATGAACCCAGGAATATGATAGATGAACAGTTACCTACCAACGTCTTCCAGTCATCTTTATACATTGCTTCAATCTGTGCAATATCCTGTAATACTACTGTGGCACTAATATTATATTTTCTCATAGTTGATAATTTCGATGGAAACTCTGGAACTTCACCGAATAGCGATAGGTAAGCCTCTGGCGTTTCCACCTCGGGCTTTTCCCCCGCTCCAC
>OFMA01000899.1_pt1 | contig 20846 bp, 5 predicted proteins | sample 1541011 | NCBI WGS metagenome assembly OFMA01 (sample SAMN04209225, study PRJEB22552) | human gut metagenome | biome: gut; material: feces | host: Homo sapiens | place: USA: Oklahoma
GCTCACGTTTGAACATCATAGTTTCTTGAGATACTTCAGACATACGAAACACTCCCTTCGTTTTTCGTAAATATATTGTAGCACATTTTTTTGAAAAAAGCTGTGTTTTTCTGGTTAACTTGCAAAAAAAGAGTGCCTACATTAAGCTTTACTTTACTTCAGGTAATGCTGCAGCAAAGCATCCTGACAAAAGCCCCGGCACAGACGCATCGTTTACGATGCGGCAAATGCCGGGGTTTTGCTTTAGCGCGCTTCTATCAGGATTGTACAATCCATAAAAGTGCTTTAACCGTCAATATTTAATTTTGCTTAGAGGCTCATACCGCCAGCTACATAATGGAATTCAGCCTTGCGCTCACGCAGGTTACGTTCCTTATCCCAGGGAGCAGTGCCGAACCAGTAATCGTCTGCCGGATTAAAGCTTGCCAAAACGGTCAGAGTACCCGGGTCAATTTCCACTTTGTAGTTTTTGAGCAGGCCGTCGCCACCTGTCAGATGCAAGCTGCCATTAATCAGGACGCCGATTTTGTCTTCGTAAACGCCGACGATTAACGGATTTACCGAGCTGTCCAGCTCATAGCCACCTACGCCGATACCAGCCAGGATGTCGCCATTGGTCAAGCCGTTGGCTTTGCCGGTGTATTTTGCCGGTACGCCTTGGGTAATGGTCTTGTCATCTACTACAAAGGTCAGCTTAGCAGGTGTTACCGTAATATCGCCTGTTGCTTCGTTTACTAGCTCGTAGTTGCCAAGCTCATTGCCTGCCAGCTCCGCTCCTGTTACAGCCACATTCCCCCTGTACTCGCCTACGTCCGCAGTGTCGCGCCCGCCCTTGTTAGCCGCATACTCTCCATCAGCTTTGTAGCTTACGCTTGCGCCGTCCTTCAGGCTTACCTGATCGCCGTAGACGATGCTGTTATCCTGCAGGCTCACATTGCCATCTGCTTTCAGACCTTCCTTGCTACCGTAGGTCGTGCTGGCGTTGATGTTGTTCAGGTAAATCTTCTTCGGATTTACTTTCGAGTTACCTGCGGTTACTTTGATATCGTAGTTCTTGGCGAAGTTTGCTACATTCTCTGCAACGATACCGTTTTCCCCTGCGGTCCACTTGTAATCGCCTTTGTTATTGGTCTTGTTATTGTTGTCTACAAGACCGCCATCGGTAATTGCACCTTCTTTGATGCTTACAGTTCCTTCATCACCGTTGACAAGTGCGTCATGATTCTTGATGCCATAGCTTGTGCCATCGGTGAAGCTGGTATCGCCATAGGTACGTACTACGTCGTTCAGGCTTACGCTCAGCTGTGCTTTGCCTACATACGAATTAGCCTTGCCATTCACTAACAAATCGTAGTTCTTATTCAAGCCTGCATTTGCAACTTCTACAGTACCACTCCAGGTATAGTCGCCATGGTCATTCGTTACCCTGTTGCCTGTTACGCCAGCAATTGCGCCATCACTATTAACTGTTACCTTAAAGTCACTGGCACCATAGTTATCGCCGTTTACCAGACCGGTGATGTTGCCTGCGCTGTAACTGCCGCTAGTAATCGTTGCATTACCATAGGTGCGTACTACGTCGTTCAAGCCTACATTAAGTGTAGCCTTCTTGACCGTGATAACGCCTGTAGCGTTATTTACCAGCTCATAGTTACCAAGCTCATTGCCTACCAGCTCCGCACCTGTTACAACCACGCTCTTTTCGTATGTGCCAGCATCCGCAGTGTCGCGGTCGCCCTTGTTGGCTGCATACTCTCCGTCAGCTTTATAGCTTACGCTTGCGCCGTCCTTCAGGCTTACCTGATCACCGTAGACGATGCTGTTCTCCTTCAGGCTTACATCGCCGTCTGCTTTCAGACCTTCCTTACTACCATAGGTCGTGCTGGCGTTGATGTTGTTCAGGTAAATCTTCTTCGAATTTACTTTCGAGTTACCTGCGGTTACTTGGATATCGTAGTTCTTGGCGAAGTTTGTTACACCATCAGCAACAATGCCGTTTTCTCCTACGTTCCACTTGTAATCGCCTTTGTTGTTGGTCTTGCTATTGTTGTCTACAAGACCACCATCAGTGATTGCATCTTTGTTAAGGCTTACAGTACCTTTATCACCGTTGACAAGTGCGTCATGATCCTTGATGCCATAGCCCGTGCCATCGGTGAAGCTGGTATCGCCATAGGTGCGTACTACGTCGTTCAAGCCTACATTAAGTGTAGCCTTCTTGACCGTGATAACGCCTGTAGCGTTATTTACCAGCTCATAGTTACCAAGCTCATTGCCTACCAGCTCCGCACCTGTTACAACCACGCTCTTTTTGTATGTGCCAGCATCCGCAGTGTCGCGCCCGCCCTTATTATCCGCATACTCTCCGTTAGCTTTATAGCTTACGCTTGCACCGTCCTTCAGGCTTACCTGATCGCCGTAGACGATGCTGTTCTCCTTCAGACTTACATTGCCGTCTGCTTTCAGGCCTTCCTTGCTGCCGTATTTCGTGCTGGCATTAATATCGTTCAGGTAAACCTGGCGCGCCGAAACCTTAGATACGCCTTGAACTGTCGTTTTTTCGCTGCTTACACCATCATTTTGGAATTCATAATTGCTTGTAAGGCTGTCATCCAGCTCAACGCCTGCATACCAATTATAAGTTCCCTTATTATTGGTACGCTTTTCAGAATCGACAGTAATAATACCTTCATCCTGACTGTTTTGGATTGTATCCTGCGAATCAGTGATAGTTACCTTGCCATTCAGCTCTGCCTTCATAGCGTCGTTGAAGCCGCCAAATCCATTAATGCTCAGTACATAGTCATCTTTTTTCAGCAAATCGCCATACGTTCTGTTAACAGTATTACCGGTAACATTCAGCACCTTTTTGATAACAGTAATATCACCCACGGTAAAGTCATAGCCCAGGTTGTTGGGACCTGCGTCGCCACCACTGGCAATCTGTCCGGACCACAGCCAGCTGCTGTAGGTGCCGACGTTCTTCAGAGCTTCGCCCTGCAGCAGACTGTTGTTGTTCTTATACGCTTTAAAGGCATCGTTGGCCGGATCATTGGTAGTCAGCTTGCCGTTTTCAATCCAGCCATGGATATCAAGATGATTTGTCGCATCATAAACCCAACCCTGCTGCAGGTCAGGTGCTACCGTAATCTTAGTCAGGAAAACCTTCAGCAGCGGGTTAGTGCGTTTATCATAAAGCTTCCAGGTTGTATCCTTATTATCAAAAGCATAGCTGTCCAGCTTCTTGGCATTATTGCCGTTTTCTGCCAACGTGCCATCTGCCTTAATGATATAGCTGTTGCTAACAGTGCCACCATTTACGTTTGTTACGTTGGTGTTGCCATTTGCTTTATAACCATAGATATTGCTTACCTGGCCTGCATTGCTGCCCACAATGTTTGCCACATTGCTAGCGCCTTCTACCTTAGTAGTGCTATAAGCGTTGGTCAGTTGGCCTCCAGCCTTATTACTGCCAACGATACCGCCGACATTGTTTTTGCCGCTGATTGCACCGCCATCGGTATAAGTATAATTATAAAGCTTTCTGCCTTCGGCATCAGTTTCGCCTGTTTCGGTCTTGGTTACTGTTACTACGCTGTTGAACACCTGGTCCAGCGTGCCGCTGTTAGTACCGGCGATACCGCCAACGTTGCTGCTTTGCCCTGCATCGACCACACCGGTGTTATAGCCTGCCGTCAGCGTGCCGATGTTATTGCCAAGCAGACCGCCAATGTTTTCTTCTGGAACCGCTGTAGCTGTAATAGTACCTTTATTTGCATCATAGGAGCCTGCCTGAATCGTACCATTGTTATAAATTTGGTATTTGTAATAATTGTTCTTAGCATCGCGACCACCGGTGATATCACCATGGTTAATACCAATAATACCGCCTACATTTGCTACACCGCTGACATTACCATTTACTCTGTTCATCAGGGAGGAATTGGTAATAGTCGCGCCAAAGGCATTTACACCGATAATACCGCCAGTGCCGTTTTCCTCCATGCCGCCATCAGAAGCATTGCCATGCACCTCGCCCTCATTTGTCATGATGACGTGGGTAATATCCGCACTGTTTTCACCGATGATACCGCCAGCACCACCAGCTAAAGCAATAACGGTACCGGAGTTGACGATACCTACGCTTTGTTCGGCAGTACCGGTAATGTCCACTTCATTTTTGCCGACGACGCCGCCGACATAGTTCTTGCCGATAACAAAGCCTTTATTGCTGTTGCCCATGCCCAAGAGCTGGCCTACCTTGCCGTTTTCGCTTGTGTTTCTGCCGACAATGCCGCCGACATAGGAAGCCTGCGCCGCGTCCACTCTGGCCCTGTTGGTCGCACTGGTGATGATGCCCACATTTTCACCGGCAACGCCGCCAAAGAACTGCGCATTAGCTGCAATTTCCGTGCTACCCTTTAATGCGTCCCTTGTAGCTTCATCAATAACATTCAAATGGATATTGTTATTGACGTTTTCAATCATGCCGCTGTTTTTGCCGGCAATGCCGCCTACGTTTTCCCAGCCGTAGATTTCGCCGCTATTCACCAGGTTCAGCTGGTCATCTGCGGAAATCAAACCCTCATTGACACCAGCAATACCGCCTACATTAGTAATACCGGTAATAGTAGCCTGCAGAGAATTTTCCAGATTGTTAAGGTAGGAATTTGCTGTATTATAGCCCACCATGCCGCCGACATTGGTGAAGCCGGTGATTGCGCCGGTATTGCGTCCCTGGTTTATAGTAGCATGATTTTGTTTACCTACCAGACCACCGACATTTTGGCTGCCTACATCACCAATAATCTCTACAGCGTTGGCAACATCGTTCAGCTCCGCCATCTTGGAACTTGACGCCTGCTTTACATTGTTGCCCGCAACACCGCCGATATTTTCTGAACCATGGATAATACTTTCATTATAAGCATTACTGATTCTGCCTTCATTTGTACCAACAATACCACCGGAGGTTTTGGTGTTGCCAGTTTTACCAGTAACACCATGAGCAGAAACATTATTAATATTGTATTCATTCAACAACAGCTCATTCTTGCCCACGATACCGCCCAGGTTAGATGCATACTGACCTGCACCCAGATTATCAGTAGTCACCGCACTGTTGCTTTGGACATTTTCCAGCGTGCCGTTAAGCGGCTTACTAGCATCTGTGCCATTTATGCCATCTGTGCCATTTATGCCTGCAATGCCGCCTGCTACAGTATTCGCGCCGGCGATAACTGTACTCTGGTCATCGCTGTTGCTGATGCCGCCGTAGTTTTTGCCTACAAGGCCACCGATATAACCGTCACTGCCTTTTACGGTATTGCCATAGCCGGAAATGCCGCTGATTTTGCCACCATTATTTTCTGCTGCTACAGCGCCAACACTGTCATTAGTTTCTTTGCCGGTGAATACGGAAGAAACGATATTTATATCTTTGACTACCGCGCCGCTGCCCAGCTTGCCAAAAAGGCCGCCATTAGCCTGCAAGCTGACAATCGTGTGACCATCACCGTCAAACGTTCCCCTAAAGGATTTATCGCCACTGCCGATAGTGTTGTAAGTGCTATTGCCTTCTGCATCCACCAGGCCGCTGGCATCTATATCATTTTTCAGGACATAATTATAGCTTAAAGCATCTCTACCATTATTCTGGTTTTCAGCCACACGCTGCAGGGAATTCAGCTCCTCGGCGTTGCTTATCCAGGTATAAATAATATCACGAATATTGCTTCCGTTATAAGTCGTACCAGCTGATTTCACATAAAGGTTTTTCAGTTTATCTGCCATTTTGACGGTAGTACCACCTTCGGTAAGGTCATTCTTATCAAAGTTCAGATCTCCCTTGATGTTATCCCAAAGATTGAAGGTGATTTTCATTGGTCGCTTGCCAGCAGTGTTGCCATAAATGCCAGTTGCTTCTGTTGTATGCGCATCAATAAAAGCATGCAGCGCCGTTATCTTTTCATTTCCCTGCAGCTCGCCACCGATATTGGAAAGGTCCAAAGTAATATTGCTGCCGGAGCCATTACCTATCAGGTTAATTCTGCCTGCGATATCAAGGTCGCTGTCAACTAAAATATCGCCACTGCTGCTGACAGTCAGGTTGCCCTTAGTCTCAATCTTGCCCTTTTTATAGTTACCATAAAGCAGGTTGGCGCTACCGCTCATGTGCGTGCCATCATCAAAGGTATTTTCAATGGTGCTGATGGTGATGTTACCGGTTTTGGCAGTTTCAGTCTGCAGCCGATAAGCATGCGCCATGCCCTGAGAGGTCATTGCCTTATTTTTGTCTGACACATTATTTTTATCAGGTGCCTGGGAATCACCATAGCCATAGTTAATACCAGGAACAATAACATCGGTTTTTTCTCCCTCTTTGCCCAAGGTAATCAGCTTGCCATAGACAGTTAAATCAGCGGCGTTGATGTTAATGCCATGCTGAAGCGATTTATCCGGATTAAAATGGGAAAGCGCATTATGGTTGCCGGTAGATATAACGCTGCCGCTCAGCTCCAAGGAGCTGTTGGTATTTAACACAACATCACTGCCGTAAAGCATGCTGTCCATACCAAAGCGCAAGCCGCCCTGCAGGTTATCCTTGGCGTTGAGCTTCAGCACGCCATCGCTGTAAATTGTGCCGCCAAAAATATGCGTGCTGTTGGTAATTTCTACATTATTCAGCGTCAGGCCAGGAGTATAGTTAAGACCTGTTTCCTTATCATGCAAGCCAAAAACTGCCAGGGAGCCATTGTTCTTCAGGTCCATATCGCTCCAATTGAAGCTCAAATCCTTTTTGGTGTTGATAATCGTCAGCAGCGGATCATAGGCCGTGCCATACTGCACATTCGCACCTTTATTATCCTTAATGAACTCCTGCCAGTTGCTTTCCTGGCTGAAGTAATTATGCGAGCCTGACAGGAAGGCGTTCAGTATCGGCAAGCTGCCATCGCTCATGCGCCAGTTATCATCCGTTGCTCCTTCTATTTTGCCATCCGTCTGTTTGGAAAAGCTAAATTTGCTCCACGCGTTCGGGTCATTTAGCTTATCGTAGTCAATGACCGTGGCATTTTTTTGCAGGTACCCAGAATTAGGCGCTGATGCTAAATCAAAATAACCATTGTCAGCCTGCGGACGTATGTAATAAACATTTTCAAAATCAACAAAGAATCTATTCGTGCCACGATCAAACTCACCTACTATATCCCCTACAAACCCACCTGCGGCATACAATTTATCGACATAAATATTGCCCATGGTATAAGCGTTACTTATCTTCAACCTGTTGCTAGTGCCACTGTAATTAAAAGTACCACCCAAAATACCGCCAACTTCGTTGTACTTGCCACCACCCATAAAGGAACGTAAAGAGCCAAGGTTATAAGCATTGCTAATACTTAAAGCAGCATTAGAACCGCTGCTCAGATTGCCGCCGCTCAGGTCTACGGAGCCAACAATACCACCTACCTGGCTAGGCGCATTATTCTTGTTATATACCGTAATATTACCGGTGTTGAAGACATTTTTCAGATAACCACTATACCAATAGCCGGCAATGCCGCCGACAACATTGAAGCCATTGTAAATATCGCCATTGTTATAGCTTTTTTCAACAATACCGCTCAAACGGCCGACTATGCCGCCGACATGGCGACCATACGTGGTGTAGCTGCTGTCGCCAATCGTACCCTTGTTATAGGTATCGTAAATGATAACACGTCCAATAGCCATTTCAGTACTTTCACCCAGGATGCCGCCCATATTAATTGGTGTAACACCGGTTGATGCCGCATCATGGCGTGTTGTCTTAATATCGCCTACATTATAGGAGGCAGCAATACTGCCATTGTAGGCAAAGCCGCCAATACCGCCAATATTAGTATAACCAGTAACATTACCTGTATTATAGCTGCTGGAAACTGCCGCGCTGGCATAACCGCTTTTACCGGCAGCATCAGTAGCATTACCCTTGATGATTGCCAGTCGATTATCATCAGTCAGACGGTTCCCATCGCTATCCGTTTTCTTCGGCATGTCAATTTTACCGACAATGCCGCCAACATTGACAGCCTGTGACGTCCGCTTCGACGTATCTGCCGCAGTATGCACATCGCCACGGTTGCCGCCGGCTTCAATACGCACCGGCACACCGTACAGATAGCCTGCTATGCCGCCAATATTACCAGTAATATAAGTTTCCTTATGGGTGATTTCTTGCGTAAAGCTACCATCCTTTTTGATGCCGCCGGTAGCCATAATATCGCCGCCGTTGTTAATAGCGTTCAGAATGCGGTAATCCTTTTTATTTTTATTGGTTGCATCTGTGGAACCAAAATAGCCGGCAATACCGCCTACGTTCATAGCACCGCGGATATTGCTTTCTACGTTATTGGCATTGGTGATATTGCTGTCTTCAGCACGGCCGACAATACCGCCGACGTTGCCTGCTGCATAATGGTCGAAGCCGCGAGGATCATTATTGTTATTAGCAGTTTTCTTTACCAACGCGGAGCTTACATCCGCTTTGTTGGTTACATCCTTCAGCTCGCTGCCAGCAATGCTGCCCACAATGCCGCCGACGTTGGCTGCACGTACCTCAGCCTTATGAGTGCCGGGAAGGGCTTCATTATTATTCTGCCAATTACTGCCAGTATAATCAGTATGATAAATATAGCTGTCAATAGTAAAGCCGTTGGCTTTGACAACGCCTTCGTTGGAAGCATTAGCAACGGTAGTATTATTGGAAATACTGCCGACGATACCGCCAACATTATAGCCACCCTCAACAGTATTATAGTTAATCAGCGTATTCTTCGTGCCACCAACAGTCGCATTTTCTGCTTTACCAATCATGCCGCCTATATTATACGAATAGTCAGAGCCATTATCTATACCGGTAATTTTACCAAGGTTATAGGAGCCCTTGTACTGGACACGGTTTTTCTCATCATTGGACAGCTTGCCGCCGTTCATATAGCCAACCAGGCCGCCAACGTTGCTAACACCGCTGACATTACCGGTATTAGTCAGGTTCGACAGCTCACTGCTGCGGCTGTCCGGTTGAACGGAACCAGCAGCATCAGCAAAGCTATAGGTACGCCCTGTATCATCCTTAGCATAACCGATGATACCACCGACATTGTTTTTACCGCTGACCTTCAGCGTACTATTGACGCCCTTGACCGTGGTATTAACCGCATGACCGATAAAGGCACCGGTATCAGTAGCGCCGCCCTGTATAGATACGCCGTCATTACCGGCAATCAGCGTTACATTGCCCATGATGGCGCCGTCAGTAAAGCCAAAAAGGCCTGTGGCAGCGTATTTATTATCACTGTTATTAATGCTCAGGCCAAAGATAGAATTGTCAAGGCCATCAAACTTGCCCTTGAAGGCATTATCCTTCGTATTGCCGATAGGAGTCTGGTTACTGCCCGTCAGGTCAATGGAATAGCGCAGGGCATAATGGTCCCCCATGCCCCAACCATGCTTTTTGCCGATATTTTCTAATTCTTTGCCGTCCTTAATCCAACGGTAGGTAAAAAATTCCGTAACGGACTGGTTCGGTGCATCAGGATTGCCGGCTTGAACCGTGCCTTGCCAGCTAGCTCCGGTACCATTATCAGCAAACACCATATATTCGCCCCATTTTTTGGCATTTTCCGGCGTACTGCTGCCAAGTACAACATCATATTTGCGGTTATCACCAAAACTCTTGTCATCATAAGGCTTGCTAACAATAGTCAAGGCATCAGTCTTGGTGGTATCAAGTCCGCTGAGGCGGTCCATATCAATAACTACACGCTCGCCCTCAAAGACCAGCTTATTGGCGTTGATATAGCCCAAGCTCATCAGCTCGGCGTTGGTCATCGCCTTATTCTTCAGCGCCTTGGCGATATCAGTATTTGCGTTCCAGTTGTTGATATCATCTATTTTTTTGTTGGCAATATGCAGGCTGCCAACATTAATTTCTGCACTGTTGCCAATCTGCACGCCATTGGGGTTTACAAGATAGATATTGCCGCCCTGCTTATCACCGACATAGGAATTCAGCTTGCCGTAAATCTGCGAGCTTTCGCTGCCGGTAACATAGTTCAGCATATTAAAGTTATTGTGGTCACCACGGATAGTTACGCTGGCATTGGCACCGATAGAAAAGCTGTCCCAGGTGACAATGGCATTTTGCGTAGTCTGGTGCAAATTCATCTGGTTGCCCTGTTCCCAGCTGCCTTTAAAACCACCTTCAATAGTACCGGCAATTACGTTTCCATTACCCGGAAGCATGTTGTTGGCAACAACGCTGTTGCCTGCGGCGCTGGCAACCCATGGCACTGAAAGCACAGAAAGCATTACAAGGCTGGCCAGACGCTTATTCAAACGTTTATTTAAACTATCCTTTTGTTTCATTTTTTTCTCCCTTCATTTAAGCTGCATATTCAATTATCAATTTATTTTATAAGCCTGCTTTTCCGTACCTTCTCCCTTAGGCACGGAAAAGCACCAGGCAAGCTCACTTAAAACATTTTATAAAGCTGGAACCACATATGGCCGCTATGGTCACGCGGTTCAACCCTGTCTTTTTGCGCATTGATTTTGCGGGCATAATCCAATTGAGCATGCCAGGAATTATCCAAATTATAGCGCAGGCCCACGCCCCAACTGGAAAGATGCTCGATAAGAGCAGCATTATGCGATTTTACTGCGCCTGTGTCAATAAAGGCTGCAGCCTCCAATCCCTTGATGCCCGTCTGACGGCGAACCTCGGCAGTAGCAGTAAAGCCAATATCGCCGCTGCCTTCACTGGCACCATAAGCACGCACGCCGTTCATACCGCCCAGGTAGAACATTTCGCTGCCATCCAGGTTGCGGTTGGCAATTTGGCCGCTGAGCTGTACGCGGTAGTTCGTTTTACCATCATAAATAACGTGCAGCAGGTCACTTGTCAGCTTATGGTAGTCACCATCCAGGGATTTGCCACCGCCACTCAAATTACCATACCAGTAAATCAGGCTATACTGGCTGAAGCGGTTCGGCAGATACTTGCTGCCGCTGATGCCTGCATGGTAAACATTGGCCATTTTCTCCGTGGTCAGCTCTATTCCTGCCAATCCTGCAGCCTTCAACTGCAGTCTATCCTTAATTTTGCGGTGGTCATAGCCATAAATCGCTGTTACACGGTTCATGCGGTCGCGGTATACAGGCGTCAGACCATAGAAGCTGAAGCCACGCGACTGACCGAGAGAATTATAAAAGCTGTTTGTATTGAGGTCGTAACTGCTCTGGCTCCAGCCAATGCCCCAGCGCGTGCCGTCGCGTCCGACAGGCGCTTCATAGCGTGCACCATAGTTTTTGGTATCATGGTTGGTGAGCATGCCGTTCAAAATAATTTTGTCACCCTGATGACCAGGGTTATTGATTTCGGTATTAAAACCGTAGCGATAACGGCCGCTGTAGTAGCCGCCGGCATTATCAGTAAATACGTAGTTGTTCCAGACGGGACGACGCAGCACCTGCACCTTTACCTTCGTAGTGCCAGGCTTGCTGCCCGGAGCTAAAATCGCTCTGGCAACAACACCCGGCAAATCGTTGATATTGTTCATTGTCATTTCCAGCGGCTTATCCATGATATAAGCACCGCTTTGCAGATTCTTATGAATATAACCGGCCAGTACTCTGTCAGCTACGTCCGATTCATTGCTGATAATCTCAATATCATCGTACTTAGCAACATAAACTGCAATTTCCAGCTCGCCCTGCTTTACCTCCTGCGGCGGCACAATAGCCTGCGCTACAGTATAGCCGCAGGTGCGCGCATATTCATTAATTTTGCTGATGAGCTGCTGCAGCTCTGCCATCTGCAGGCTGCGTCCTTCATACTCTTTGCAGATAGCTGCCAGCTTGCCAGCCTTATCAGGCAGAGTGAAGCCTGTCAGCTTAACCTTGGAAACAAAAAATGCCGGATTAGCCTCCGTGCCTGTATTGCCAGGCTTATAAAGCTCTCCGGCACCTTGCATGCCTTCCACCTGTTGCTCCTGTTGACCTGTTCTGTTGTAAGGATGTGTCGTTACAGCCTCCTTATCAAAGGTAGGTATGGGGTTTGCAGCTAATGCCGTTGTGCTCATCAGCGAGCACATAACAGCTGCTGCCATCAGCTTTTTGTTCATTATATTCAGCTCCATTCTCTTAATTTTCTCCAAAAAGCACACCACTTGAATTAATCATATATAAATACTCAATTATTCACGCGCAATATTTATTTATGGTATGAAATATTCTTCATAAAGGAAGCAGCAGTACCTGCAGACAGTAAACTGAAATAGCAGGTAATTTTTCGCACAAAACTACTGATTAAAATCAGCCAATGTAAACACTATCGACTGAAATATATAATATTATCGCAACTGCTATACACTTACATCACAGAAAGTGTGAACAACGAGTATCTTTTTCTCACCCGATTATTTTACTCTTTATTAATATTATCGTCAACTGCCTTTTTTTAAGCTTCAGAAAACATTTTTCTTGATGTTTTTGCAAATATTTTAACTTTAGCAAAAAACTGCATCAATTTATATTGCAATTCATAAATACTCACTTTATAAGGCTCATTGTTTCCAGATAAGTTTTATCCATAAATATTTTTTCTAAAATATATGCGATTAGGAATACACTTACTTTTATAAATTACCTATCTTATTAAGAGCAATTATAGCACTACGTCCCCCCCAGTCAAACTCTTATCCAGCAACACGCTACATTCGGCGTAAAAATTTTTACAGAGTCTTGAATACGTTACATTTGTTACATTTAGTTGAAGAGTTCTTAAGTGTTAAGGTTTAGATGGGTACAAACAAAAGAATAGTCCTTTGGCAAAAAATACATAGTCCCCTCCGCATCCGCGGAGAACGCTTCTCTTCATCGCAACCAACACACAATAGCGGCAGGCAATAAGCACCGCAACAAAAAACAATCCGTCTGGCGAGCAGCGTTTCTAAAACATACTCTCTATACCATTATATCTAAAAATGTTATAATAAAGGAAAGTGATAATGAGAGGAGGTTGTACTCCATGCAAAATAAATTACCTTTGCCTATCGGCGCATCAGATTACAAAAAAGTCAGCCAGGATTACTACTATGTTGACAAAACACTACTTATAAAGGATATTCTTGACGAGCAAGCGAAAGTTACACTTTTCACCCGCCCGCGCCGCTTCGGTAAAACTCTGAACATGGATATGCTGCGTACCTTTTTTGAAAAAGCCAAGGACGATACAAGCAAATTTTTTATTAACAAAAACATTTGGCAGACAGGCGAAAAATATACACAGCACCAAGGACAGTATCCTGTTATTTTCTTAAGCTTTAAGGATGCCAATAAAAATAAATGGCCAGACTTGTATGCGCGGCTGAAAGAAACGATAAAAGATGAATTTATGCGTCATTCGGAACTAAAATACAGCAAAAATTTATCTAACCCTGATTTCTACGAAAAAATTACCAGCGGTCTGGGTACGGAAACAGATTATGCCACCAGTCTGCTCCGCCTTTCGCAAATGCTGCATGAGCATTATGCCAAAGCACCTATAATCATTATTGATGAGTATGACACGCCTATCCAGGCAGGTTATATTCACGGTTTTTATGATGCAACAATACAATTCACACGCGACCTGCTCTCCTCTGTTCTGAAAGACAATCAGCACATTTCCTTCGGCTTTTTGACAGGTATTCTACGTGTTGCTAAGGAAAGTATTTTTAGCGGTCTTAACAATGTAAATGTTAACTCGCTCTTAGATAAGCGCTATAGTGATTTTTTTGGCTTCACCGATACTGAAATAAATACTATGGCTGCATACTATCAAGCAACTGATAAAATACCAGAAATCAAAGAATGGTATGATGGTTACAGGTTCGGTAATACGGAGATTTACAATCCCTGGTCTGTTCTTAAATATTTCAACAATTATTGTGAAGCAGAACCATATTGGGTACAAACATCTGAAAACTCTACTATCCGTGAGATTATCATCGGTCTTGATAACAGCACCTGCGAAAATCTTCGGGCTTTGTTAAATGGCTCTGCCGTAGAATCTATAGTTGATACAAACATCATCTATCCAAAGCTAAAAGAGCAACAAACTAATATTTTTGGCTTTCTGTTAATGACAGGCTATTTGAAATCTATAAAAACCACAAGAGCCAACGGCATCTGTCTATGTGAGCTCAGTATTCCCAATAAAGAAATTAAAAGCGTTTATAGTCAGGAGATTGTCGCTCTGTTAGCAGACAAGATTGACAGTACAGCGATTAATTTACTCCAGCAATATCTCATAACTAAAAATGGGCCAGCATTGCAAAACGTGCTGAAAAAATTTCTTTTAGAAACTGTCAGCTACTATGACACGCTTAAAGAAAACTATTACCAGGGCCTACTTTTAGGTATGACAGGATTATTCACTAACACCTATTACATCAGCTCTAACCGTGAAAGTGGTGAGGGCAGATATGATATTCAGCTCCTGCCTAAAAATATAGATATGCCAGGTATAATCATTGAAATAAAAGCAACAGCTGACTCTTCGGATGCAGGTTTAAAAAAATTAGCAGCAGAAGCCTTAACACAAATTGAAGATAAAAAATATGATACCGAGCTGCGTAAGCAAAACATCAAAACTATTTACAAATACGGTATTGCCTTCAGCGGCAAGAAAGTAGAAATCATAACAAATTAAGTAATCTAGTAGTAGGTGAGTACCCTCCCTACTATCACACTACAGCTTATGCGATTCTGCAAGCGACGGTTCGGTAGTTCAGAGATGTGCCCATGCTAGGCGCGTAAAAAAAGTCGTGAGCAATGATAAACTCAAAGCTCACGACTTTTTATTTTTTCAAACACACACTATGAAATTATAAATTCACATCCTCATCAGAAGCTCCAGCGAACACCGGCATTCCACTGCCACGGAGTAGCAACGTTACCGCCATAGGTCTTTTCTACATCGAAGTACAGATGAGTTGCTTCGCTCAGGTTGATGTTGGTGCCTACGCCAATCTCCCACCAGCCGCCGCCGAGGTCCTGATCAAAGCCACGGGTTACCATATTTTTGCTAAAGGTTACGTCCGTTTCACCATCAAAGTCATACAAATAGGACGCTCTTGCATACATATTGCCTGCTTTGATATTTCTGCCCATTGCAAATCCGATACGACCAACAAGGCTGTCTATACCGTTCTGACGTACCTTAACATCATTGTTTGTCAGATAATCCACTGCGCCAACATAGCCATAAGTCAATTCTACCTGCGGCTCAATCCAGAAGCCATTGTCTTTGGTAAAGCGTTTGCCATATTCTGCACTCAGGCTGTAGCCATTGGTTTCGTAATCACCCTTACCTGCGCCGCCAAGAACATCAAACTCGTTCTTCAAGCGTGCAGCCTTCGCAATTAAGTCTACAAAGCTACCGTTGTCGCTAAGATAGCTGCCATATACTGCAAAACCGGTGCTCTTGTTTTCACCATGGCCTGTACTGAAGCTGCTGGAAGCATCTGTGTAGCTCACTGCTGCGCCAACTGTCCAGTTCTTGTCAACACTCAGCTTTTCGTCATAGCCTAACTGATAGGTGCTGTACTGGTTCTTCACGTTTTGTGCGCCATACTTGCTCTGACCACGTACCATACGTGTCCAAATACCATGCTCGCCCTTGCTGTTGCGCAGCTCGCCCAGGCGTTTGTTCATATCATTGTTTTCTGCACGCCATGCCATCAGAGCAATGCTTGCCATTTCGCTGATGCCTGCGTTGTCTTTGTTAATGTCCTCGTTATAACCAACCATATCGCCATTCTCATTGGTATAGCCAGTTACATCGCCAGTAACACTGCCAGCCGAAAGTTTTAAAGTGGTTTTTTTGTTTCCGTCTTTGATACCAACCGTATCTTTTAACTTATTCAATCCACCAGCAATATCGTCACCATAAGAATCGGTCATTTTACCAGTGCCTTTAACAGTCAAACCTTCGTCATTATTTTGGTCAATTTTTATTTGATTAGCAGCATCGCTTTCAACATTAATAATAGTATTATTTCCGTCAAGGGTTCCGACATTAATATCAGTTACACCATTTTTTACACTAATCACATTATTTCCTTTTGTTTCTAAGATTCCAATAGAAATATCCCCTCCTTCTCTCTTGTCTTCAAAGCTAAATCCAGCATTTTCATTTAAAGTTAACTTACCATTTACTTTTAAAGAACCTGTTGAATAGCTATCTCTATTTGCATTATCTGAAGTTTGAGAAATAATCAAATCCTTTGTTTCAAGAGAACCAGCATTTTTCAAAATGCCTTCAATTTTTAATGTGTTATTGATATTTAATGCTGCGCTATTACCGTTAGCAATATTTTTTTGTGTTTCAACAGAATCCGCTATTAACTGACCATTATTTATAATAGCTTCAGCTACCAGTGAACCTACTTCCATCTTAGAATTTGGATCTGCAGGATCTTTATCATTATTAAAACCACCATTAGTAAGAGTACTCTTGCTAACCAAAGTCTTAGATTTCAGATGCCCCTTATTGTAAATAGCTCCATCTGTTTTTATTTCATTTTGGTTTGTCAATGTTCCATAATTGGTTATTGTACCAGTAGCACCATCAATACTTTCGGTCTCTAGTGTTGCACCTTGGCGATTATAGAGTCTTGTATTACTAATCAGATTTTTTGTTTTTAAAACACCATAATTATCAATCGTACCAACAGAATTTATTTCTGTCGTGCTTTTCAAAGAACCGTTATTAATTATATCTCCACGAGTATTGTTGATTTTATCTGTCTGAATTATTGCACCTGTAGCATTTGTTACACCATTATTACTAGTCAAGCTACCAATATTTAATAAGCTACCCATATTATTAACGTTGCCAGCAGAACTTATTTCCAACTTACTATTTTCATCTTTAGAAGTGATTGTACCCTTATTGGTTATACCACCAGATGTAACGTTAATTAGATTTGCCTGAATATTCGCACTAGCGCCATCATTGAAGAGCTTGTTGTTACTATTTAAATTGGCTGTTATAGAATTAACACTAATATTTCCTTTATTATTAAATGTCTTTTCTACTATCAACTTATCAGCAGTAATCTTAGCAGTAGTATTTTCATTAATAAACCCAGCGTCAGCCTTTATTACATTTTGAACTACTATCGTTCCTTGGTTTCTAAAGTAAATTGGAGATTCGATATTGTCAGCATTAATAGTACCACAATTTAGAACTTTATTTTTAGTGTCTTCAGGAGAATCAATTTGGGGATTATTTACAAATAAAAGTTCTCCACTTGTATCTATACTAGTACCTTTAGCTGTCCATAATCTGCCCTTAACAGTTATATTTTTAGCTTCAATACTACCGCCAGAAAAACTACTTTCTTTCCCATCTGTACCAAAGGTTAATTGATTAACTTCCTTTATATAACTAGCACCACTCATCGCAAGTCTACCATTAATTGTATAGTTATATTGATACTTATCACCAATAATACTAGCAGCTTCGCTATATATTTTTGTTTCACCATCCACAGTTTTATCTGCAACTAATGTTTCCGCCGCATCTACCCCAAACGGCACAGCCAACATCAACCCTAGCGTAATCGCCTTTGCTAAAAATTTTCTTTTCATCGTTAACTCCAACCTTTCATAAAAATTTTTACACCTAAAACCTTGAATGAAAACCACGGCCTCCACCGTGAAGATTTATATATTACGGCGAATGCCGCAACCAACATAAAATCTAGACACTTGTTCTGAGAATTTAAGTCTTTTTAATTATAATTGAACTAAACATTATAATTCTCTTGCTTTCTTAGCAAGAATTATAGCAAATTGCCCCCCCAGTCAAACTCTTATCCAGCAACACGCTACATTCGGCGTAAAAATTTTTACAGAGTCTTGAATACGTTGCATTTGTTACATTTAACTGAAGTTTTCCGCATTCAAGGTTATGATAAGTTCAAACAAAGTAAAGAATAGGTGTATCTTTAGCAAAGTTTGCACAAAAAAGTCGTGACCAATGATAAACTCAAAGTTCACGACTTTTTAATTACACACTATGAAATTATAAATTCACAGCCTCATCAGAAGCTCCAGCGAACGCCTGCGTTCCACTGCCACGGAGTAGCAACGTTGCCGCCATAGGTCTTTTCTACATCGAAGTACAGATGTGTTGCATCGCTCAGGTTGAGGTTGGTGCCTACGCCAACCTCCCACCAGCCGCCGCCAAGATCCTGCTCAAAGCTTCTTGCTACATCTTCTTTAGTATAAATTGCCTTAGTATCTCCGTCAAAGTCATACAGATAAGAAGCACGTACATAAACGTTACCTTGCTTAATATTTTTGCCCAACGAGAAGCCGAGACGACCAACTAAGCTATCCATGCCGTCTTGATGTACATTAGCACCATTACTGGTCAAATAATCTACACTGCCTACAGTGCCATAAGTCAATTCTACCTGCGGCTCAATCCAGAAGCCATTGTCCTTGGTAAAGCGCTTGCCATATTCTGCACTCAGGCTGTAGCCATTGGTTTTATAATCTCCATTACCAATGCCGGCAGTAGCGTTAAATTCATTGTCTAGACGAGCGTATTTAGCAATCAAATCAACAAAGCTGCCATTATCGCCTAAATAGCTGCCATACAAAGCAAAGCCAGTATGTTTATTTTCGCCGGTACCGGTTGCAAAGGTGCTGTTGCCCTCAGTACGTGTCAGCGCAACGCCCACAGTCCAGTTCGGGTTAGTGCTGAGTTTTTCATCATAACCAACCTGGTAGTAGTTATATTGGTTCTTCACATTCTGCGAACCGTATTTGCTTTCGCCACGGGACATTCTTGCCCATGCGCCATGCTCGCCCTTGCTGTCGCGCAGCTCGCCCAGGCGCTTGTTCATGTCGTTATTTTCCTGACGCCAGGTCATAAGAGAGATAGAAGCCAAATCACTAACCGCTGCGTTTGTTGTATTAACAGCCTCTTTGACATTGGCAGCATTGCCATTTTTGTCAATATCAGCAGTTACCGCACCAGTAACAGTTGTTTCCGGAATATACACTCTGGAAGCAGCAGTTTTGCCATCATTAGTTTCATCCTTTACTTTGGCAGCCAAATCTTTAACAGCACCGCTCATATCGTTGCTGGCAATTTGTTCAGCATACGGCTGAGTAGCAGCAACGGTTAAATCAGCATCATTTTGTTTCGTAATGCCCAAGGCATTGTCATCGGCACCAATCGCGATAGTACCAGAACCCTTAATATTTTCAATCTTTACTTGATCCTTAGCATTTGTAAGATTGATAATACCATTATCTAAAATAACATTGTTCAATGCCGGAGAAATCACGCCATGTAAGCTCGTAGCATTTCCTGAATTATCGTATTCACCCGCTGTTGCAAAATAATTAGGATTCCATGTAGCATTATCAGCAATAGTAAGTGTAAATGTATCTACAGTTAATGCCTCAGCAGTCGGCTTACCAGTTCCGTTACTGTTCGCATCCCAAGCTATTTTATTACTGCCGTTCCAATAAGAGTCAGCACCAGTTAATTTTATATTAACATCAGCATTTACAGGAGTACCAGAGGTTGCAGCATCATAATCAAAACTGATATCACCATTCAGCTTAACTGTATTATTACCATCTTTGTTTATAACTATTTTAGAATTACCTCTAGTAACAATTGCATTATCTGCAATAACTTCTAAGTCACCATTAACCTCCAATTCACCTTGCGACATTACAACTATGCCACAACCCAAACCATCATCCGGACTTGCATCAGTTGTAGCTTCTATAAACGTTTTATCCGCATTAATAACCATCTTTGCAGCTGTTCCATTGCCGATAGTTTTAGGTGTAGAACCATTAGCTATATTTAAACCGTAAGTCCAAGATTTATTTGAATGCGTTACAACATTTAACTCCTTGCCATTTATCTCAACATAACTACCTGTTTTTTTGGGTAAGCCGGCAGACTGTAAACCCATAGCAAATTGATCCGCAGTAACTTTTATATTGATTACAGAATCATCTTTACCTAAAAATACGTTACCACCGCCCAAGTCTGAGCTATAAGTATAAACACCCCAACCATTTTGATTATTTTTAGTAGCATCGATAGCAAGATATATTTTAGAGCCATCAACTTTAGCTGTATTACCATTTCTGGCATCGATACCCAATATGCTATTTGCCGTCCCCGTAAACTCAACACTAATATTATCATGCGTAGTCTTGTTTTCACCTGTTGCATCTAAATAACTTTCCGCCAGCGCACTGCCACTTACGCCAACAACACCTGCAGCCAACATACCACACAAAATTTTTCTTGCCAAAGCCTTATTACTCTTCATCATTAACCCAACCTTTCACAAAAATTTTTACAACCAAAATTCTACGTAAGGTCCACAACTTTCGCCATGAAGATTTATATATTACGGCCGTTGCCGTAACTAACAAAAAACTTTTAAATCATTTGTTCTGTGAGTTTAAAACAAGGTTTAGTGTGAATAAACTTACTTTTATAAATTACCTATCTTATTAATAACAATTATAGCACTATGTCCCCCCCAGTCAAACTCTTATCCAGGAACGCGCTACATTCGGCGTAGAAATTTTTACAGAGTCTTAAATACGTTACATTTAGTTAAAGATAACGTATAATAAGTTGCGCAAATTCAATTCAAAAAGATAGACATAGAGACTACCTTTGCTTACAATTAAGTTACCACACAAAACATGAAAGAAGGTAGAATCTATGTCTGGTAACATTATACAATTAAACGAGCAATTTA
>OFMA01000904.1_pt1 | contig 20786 bp, 15 predicted proteins | sample 1541011 | NCBI WGS metagenome assembly OFMA01 (sample SAMN04209225, study PRJEB22552) | human gut metagenome | biome: gut; material: feces | host: Homo sapiens | place: USA: Oklahoma
CGAGAGCGAGCATGCCAGCGACCGCTTCATCCCCGTCTTCGATCCTGACAAGAACACCGATGAACTGTTTGACTACGAGGCAAAGTGGAAGGCCAACTCCGGATGGACCGAGAGCGATCCCGTTAAGTACAACGGCAAGACCTGGCGCAGCGCCTACTTTACGCACTCGGGCGGCGTGACGACCGAGTACTTCACTGACGTTGACGGCGGCAGTGTGTACGTGCGTATCGACAATGTCGAGGAACACAAGGACGCCGTCGAGACCATGATGGAGTCTCTGGAATTTGCCGACGACATCGCCAAAGCCAAGACCGAGGCCATGGACGTTAAGCTCGACGATATCGAGATTAAGCGCTAAGCGACTGGCGAGCGCAGCGGGAAACACGGGCGCAGTGCTAACAAGCGGCGGTGTCCCAGCGCTTCGTACCCAGGGAGGGCCGGTAAACCGACCCTCCCTTTCTTTATGTCAACGCAGTATAGTGACTAAAACGAGCGCATAACCGCACCCTGCGAATGGAGGAGTTATGACCGAACACCACGCCATCAGTCGCCGAGCGTTTACGTTGAGCCTAGGACTTGCGGCATTGTCGCCATTTGCAAGCCTGCCCGAAACCGCGGGATTGGGCCTTCCCGTGCGCGCGGCATTTGCAGACGACGCTGTCACAGCGTCGGTCAGCCTCGACAATTTCGTCATTCGCCTTCGCCCCGCGGGCTATTTTCGCACCGCGAGCGTCAACCAAGACGGCAACGTTCGCGGCAACGTCTGCCACCTGTTTAACGACGGCACGTCCAGCAAGCTCATCCTTGAGAACGTAACGACCAAGAATGACGATACAAACTGGTATGCTATCCGCACCTTGCTCAATTTCGAAGAGCATAAAAAGACGGGCTACAGCATTTGGTCGGTCGACGACGACTCGGACAAAGATGGAAAGGTCATCCACGTATGGGGCGGCGAGTATGACAACAAGCCCAGCCGCGCTTTTGCGTTCGAACGTCAATCAAACGGAACCTATATCATTCGAGACCGCACGGTCGAGAAAGAAACTGAGAAAAAAGACATTAAGTACCTGGCAATAGAATCGGACGGCAAAGACCAGGACAACAATAAGATCTGCCATAAGAGTAAGAGCATTCCGTGGGAGCTAGAACTTGTCGGTTACGACATGGGCAAGATCAATACCACAGTTAGAAGTATCGATTGGACCACGTATAGCAGCTACGTCGACGGACCATGCTGGATGAAATACGTCGACGACAACAAGTACCTCGACGAGCTGAGTATCCCGGGCACGCATGATTCGGGCACCTGCAGCGTGGACAACGACACCGAGCCCCAATCCTCACAAGCAAAGTGCCAGCAGGATTACATCCCGACGCAGTTGCTCGAAGGCATTCGCTATTTTGATATCCGACTCGGAAGGAACGACGAGAACGGCGACCCCGGTATCGACCATGGAAGATGCTACCTGCTCAAAAAAGGCGGGGGCTTTATGCATCTCTCCGATGTCATCGGTTACTTCAAAACATTTTTGAACGAAAACCCGTCAGAAGCGCTCATCATGCTTGCGTCACGAGGCAACGACGAGGCTACCGACGAAAGCGTTACGACGGCTTTCGCCAAGGTTATGCACGATAATCCCGATCTGTTCTACACGTCGAGCCGAATCCCCACACTGAACGAGGTGCGCGGAAAGATCGTCCTGCTGCGTCGATTTGTACTCGCCGGCAACAGCGTAAGCAGCCACACGTGGGGCCTCGATCTCACCCAATGGGACAACAAAATCAAGGCGCATTCCGGGCAGTCGATGTGCCTCGTCCAAGACGCGCGAGGCTTTGAGACTACGGGCAATGCGGGCGACAAAGAGCCCTATTGCACCAAGGTATACGCCCAGGACCATTTTGAATGCACCGGAACCGACAAGATTAGCTGGGTCGATACGGCGCTGCGAGAGACGACCAATCTCACGCGCAACAAGGTGGACGTCGAGGACAATGATGGCGCCAAGGTGCAAGTCCTGGAACGCTGCTGGTCTATCAACTACACCAGTTGCACGAATTACAAACAAGGAAGCAATCCTTTTACCGCGGCGCGAGTGGTCAACGAGCATCTGTACAAGAGCCAGTACATCAATCCCAGCGGCAGCGATAAAACAAAGTCAGATTGCCTCAAGCACGTTGGCATTATCGCGTCCGACTTTGTCGATTCGGCACTGGCCCGGAGCATCTACCAACGCAATTACGACGCGAAGCACAAGCCAACAGTTTCATGCTGCCTCCCGGACCGCATGCACATGACGTATGGAGACTCGCTGAGCGATGCCTCGCTCCAAGATGGCAAGACCGTTGGCGAGGGCCATTTCCGCCTTGTCGACAGCAGCAACGTACTCAACGTGGCGGCTTCGGGCCATGCGTTTGCCATCGAATATGTGGATGTCGATGCCCTGGGCAACGAGACCGCTACGGAGTTGCGGGGATCCGTGCCCATCGATATCGATCCGCGCGTGCTGACGCCCCATTTTGAGGGGCTTGAAGGCCTTAAGGCCGGCGAGGATGTGCGCGCCAAGGTCACGGCGCCGCTCGACGGCAAGCTCGAAACCGATGCCTGTACGGCCCAGCTCGAATTTGTGCACGACGCGAACGGCGCTCCGGGCGCGGCAATGGCCGAGGGCGAAACATTTGCCGCAGGAACGTACTGGGTGCGCGTGAACGGTCTCTTGGGCGACGCGGCGCAGAACTACACGCTCGCCAGCGACGGAGCCGCAAGCTTTACCGTAGCGGCCTCGAGCAGTGCAGGCGCCGCCGGCGCCGGCACTGGCGCCAACGCGGGCAGCGCCGACAAGAACGGCAAGGGCAACAAGGGCAAGGGCTCGGGCGGAAAACTCGCCGACACAGGCGACGGCTCTGGCATCGCCGCCGGGCTCGCCGCTGCCGCCGTGGCGACGACGGTCGCCGGCACGGCAATGCTTGTCAACGACCGCGAAGACAGCGAAGGCGCTAGCGAATAGGCAAGCCGACCGTTTGGACACATCGACTCAATCGGGGGCGCAGGATACCGTTCTGCGCCCCTGACTTTCGCAGATGAAGAAGCAGCGTGTCCAGCGCACTCGCAAGTCGAGCGCTCAGCCGCTACGTCGTCCAATGCACAGCCGCAAATTTAGCCCGAACGTCGTTGCCGGCTACATGACCGAGTTCAACACGTTCACAAATTCCTGAGCCTGGGAGTGACTGCTCAGCCTGTAGGAACAGGCGGTCAGCAACCTATTACGGAGGAACACGCGCTTACCCTTGACCCCGTTGACACCCGTAATGTCCTTGAGGTAGACGATCTTGGTATGGGTACCGAAGAAGTCGTTCTTCACGACCGCCTCGATACGATTGGGATAGATGCTTATTCCCTTGAAAACGCCGGCACCCTTATCGTGAAACAGCAACGTGTTGTTATCCACGCGCGCCACCCCCATGGAGTTCGATAAAACCATCTCTATGACCACATTTTAGTCACTGCAAACCCTTTTTGCGGTCACGCGCAGGGCACCAAATCGTGTCCGCACGAGGCCTTAAACTAGAGACAATAAAGGTGTTCGATGCGCTTGGTGGGCTATTAGGATGTTCCTCAAATCGCCGGCATCGGAGGAGGTCATACATGGTTTACGTATGGGAATTCGAGTTCTTTGATTCGAACGGCGTTGTCGACGCTGTGCCATGTGGCTCGCTGGACGGAGGTGGAACGTTCGGATCCGACCTAAACGACGCTGTCGAAAGCGCCGCTGATTTTCTCGCATGCATGGTCGATGACCACCTAATGGGCGGCGTCGACCTGCCTGCGCCGGACTTTGGCCACGATCCGCAGCACGGTGGCAAGATTATCGCCGTGGCCGTCAGTCGCGAACTCGGCGACATCCCCGCCGTCACCGCAGCGGATGCCGCGCGTATGCTCGGTGTTAGCTCAGCACGGGTATCGCAGCTGATAAATGCTGGGCTGTTGGATTCTTGGAAGGACGGCACCAAGCGCATGGTGTCCAAAGCTTCCATCGAGGCACGACTCGCCGACGCTCCAAAGGCAGGGCGCCCAAAAGAGACCCCTATTGCTGTATAAAGCAATAGCGTTGCGGGTTTTTTCATTTGTCAGATTAGCTGACAAGCTCTCCCAATTCGGAACTCACTGCGTTCCGAATTGGGCTGGACACATTGCCGCAGGTAGCTGCGCATCCTCAATCCAAAGTACGAGAGGTGTTTCCCATGGCAGACAGACCGAAAACAACACTGCGCGGCTGCATCTATGGGCTTGCCGTCGGCGACGCACTGGGCGTTCCTTACGAGTTCAGGCCCCGCGGCACGTTCGAGTGCACCGACATGATCGGCTACGGCACGCACGGGCAGCCCGCCGGCACCTGGAGCGATGACACGTCCATGACGCTTGCTACCTGCGACTCGATTAGGGAGCTTGGGCACATCGATACCGCAGACATGCGCGATAAGTTCGTAAGCTGGATTGCCCGTGGCGAGTATACGATCGACGGCGTTTTCGACTACGGCGGCACGACCGCCCGCGCCTTGCACACCGGCAAAGGAGGCTCCGGCGAGCGCGACAACGGCAACGGCTCGCTCATGCGTATCGCGCCCCTGGCGTTCACCGATGCGACAGACGAAGAGGTCAGCAAGGTCTCCGCGATTACGCACGCCCACAGAACGTCGACCGACGCGTGCATCATATTTGTCGAGCTAATGAGGGATGTGATGAACAACGCGCTCCCCTCGTGGGCGCTCCACCTGAAAGACGCACCCGAGCACGAAATCAGGTCTGGCGGCTTCGTGCGCGACACGCTTAAGGCAGCCACCTGGTGCTTCGTCAACACTAGCAGCTACGAAGATTGCGTGCTTGCCGCCGTCAACCTGGGCGACGACACCGACACCACCGCAGCCGTTGCCGGCGCCCTCGCCGGCACGGCCTACGGTCTCAAAGCCATCCCGCAGGAGTGGATCAACACCCTACGCGGAAAAGAGCTGATTGAGCAGTGCTTGTTTTAGGGCGCACTTACGATAGAAACTGTCCAGGAGACACCATGGAAAGAGAGATCGCAAATATAGGCGAGTTCCAAGTGGACGAAAACGGGATTCCGCTATTTCCAGCAGGACTGAAGGAAGAAGCCAACCTCTATGTCCTCCCCGACGGGCGTTACCTCCCCTGCGGGGTCTACCGGACCGAAGATGGCGGCTCACTCATTTATGAGCCATCCGAACTAAGCTTCTTCGGGCAGATGCTTGCCCAATTCAAAGAGCGCTAGAGGCTTGATTGCCCGTTAGATCGACACTGCTCCAAACCATGGGATGGGTAGGATGCCTCCCACGGCATTGCCTGGAACCTCTACTCGATCTGGCGGGAATATAAGCAGTAACGGATAGCGAAGGGAGTCATAGAAAAGGGGCGGTTGCAGCCGACCCTTTAAGACGATAGCACCTGCGTTGCCCGCGCTTCCAAAGTTGACCGACTGAGGAGCGGGTTCCGCGGCACATCCTGATTTTACCCAGTGAAGCGGCTCTTTGCAGTCGCTCCACCTTTTATTTACATCCACCGCCACAAGCGGATGCCGCGCGAACGAGAGCAAAGAAACAACGCCGGCGCGGCCAACAGAACAGACAATCCATGCGACCAAAGAAATAGAAAAGCGCCCGCGGCCTCGGTTCTTCACCCAGGTCTAGGCGCTTTTCTTGGCACCATCGCACCACATCCGCCATCGCCTCCGGCCCGAAACTCATTAAAATGCAAGCGGGAAACGACCTCAAGATCACCAACAACAGCTTCAAGCAAGCGCTTGGGCAACTGTCACAACACGAGCGCCCATAAATAGAAGCCTATTTAAATAAGTCAGAAAGCCTTGCCACCAATTGTCATTCTGGCGCGGTCAACCGATAAGTCAAATGGCAACTAACGGGTGTCAGATATACCAATATACGCAAGATTAACTGCTAGAATGCAATGGTGGACAGGCTCACCAACGTCGTGGAAGCATAAGGTAAGGAGTGCGCATGATTGCTGTCGATTACAGCTCCTCAACGTCATTTAATGAGGATGCTTTCGAACAAGGCATCATTGACCACTTGCAAACGAGCCTGGGGTACGAGCACCTCTATGGACCTGATGTCGCTCGTTCCTCCGACGCGTTTGACGACGCCTTCCTACCTGACGTCATTGGGCCCGCTCTTGAGAGCATTAACCCCACGCTCAATCGACGCGCGATTGAGGCCTCAATAACTAAACTAAAGGAAATCGAGGGCAGCGACCTCATCGCCAAGAACAGCATCTTTATGGACATGCTCCAGAACGGTGTGGAGACAAGCTGGTTTGACGGCAAAGAAGAGCATACGGACATCGTGCGCTTGGTCGATTACGACAATCCCGAAAAGAACTGCTTCCACGTTGTTAACCAGTGGACCTACATCGAGTGTGGCACCAACAAACGTCCAGATGTCATCGTATTCGTCAACGGGCTTCCGCTCGTTCTCTTTGAATTGAAGTCACCCGCTCGAGCCGACGCTGACAGCGAAGATGCCTACCAACAGATTCAAAACTACAAACGACAGATTCCATCGCTTTTCGTGTACAACGCCTTCTGCGTCACCAGTGACATGCTTCACACCAAGGTTGGCACGATCACCGCCAACGAGTCACGCTTCGTTGAGTGGAAGAGCGTCGATGGGAGCTACGAGGCCACCCAGTACGCCGATTGGAAAACCCCTCTGGACGGCATGTTCCCCAAGGAGCGGCTCATCGACATCCTGAAGAACTTCATTCTGTTCTCCGAGGACGCGAAAATCCTCGCGGGATACCATCAGTACTTCGCGGTGAACAAAGCGCTCGAGAGCGTGCATGAGGCCATCGGCGGCGACGGCAAGGGCGGCGTCTTCTGGCACACGCAGGGCTCGGGCAAGTCGCTTTCGATGATTTTCCTTGCCCATCTGCTCGAAGAGAAACTCGACAGCCCGACCATCGTGGTGATTACCGACCGCAACGACCTCGACTCGCAACTGTTCGCGCAGTTCTCCAGATGCTCAGATTTCCTGCGCCAGATGCCCGTTCAGGCGCAGAGCCGCGCCGATCTTGCGCAGCAGATCTCGAGCCGCCGCGCCAACGGCATCATTTTCACCACTATGCAGAAATTCGAGGAGGAGGTCATCGCCCTCTCCGAGCGCAAGAACGTCGTCGTGATGGTGGATGAAGCGCACCGCGGGCAGTACGGGTTCGAGGAGAAATACGACCGTGACGGCAAGAAGCACACGGGCACCGCGTTGCTCATCCGCCGCGCCCTTCCGAATGCAACTTTCATCGGCTTTACCGGTACCCCTATTTCTGCCGAAGATCGATCGACTCGCGAGGTTTTCGGCGATTATATTGACATCTACGACATGACTCAGGCAGTAGAGGACGACGCAACCCGACCCGTGTTCTACGAGAGCCGCGTCGTCGCACTCAAACTGGATCAGAGCATCCTTGCAAAAGTTGACGATGAGTACGAAAAGCTAACCGAGCAGGCTAACGCCGAAACCATTGACGCAAGCAAGCGTAACTTTGCAAATCTGGACGCCGTTCTAGGTGCACCCGAAGTCATCGATGCCTTGTGTCAGGACATCGTAGAGCACTATGAAACCAACCGTGCGCACGAACTCACCGGCAAGGCAATGATCGTTGCGTATTCGCGCCCCGCTGCCATGGCCATATATCAACGTATATGCGAGCTGCGACCCTCTTGGAAGGACGAGGGCAAGCTCGGCGTTGTCATGACCATGGGCAATCAAGACCCCGAGTGGTGGTTCGACGTCGTAGGCAATAAGGCCCATGTTAAGGAGATGGCAAAGCGGTTTAAGGATGACGCCGACCCGCTTAAAATCGTAATCGTCGTAGACATGTGGCTCACCGGTTTTGACGTGCCGAGCCTTGCCACTATGTATGTGTATAAACCCATGCGCGGATATAACCTGATGCAGGCAATCGCACGCGTAAACCGAGTATATAAAGACAAGGTTGGCGGACTGGTTGTTGACTACGTAGGCATAGCTAACGCCCTTAAACGCGCCATGAAGGACTACACCAAGCGCGACCAAAAGAAATACGGCGACATGGATATCGGGAAAACCGCCTATCCTAAGTTCTTGGAAAAACTGGCGGTCTGTCGCGACAAAATGTTTGGTTACGATTATTCGGAATTCATGAGCACCGAGTCCGCCGCACGTCGAAGCGAACTCATAACGGGTGGAGTAAATCATATCCTTGCACCCGGCGACGAAGATATCACCCGCGACTTTGTTGAGCAGGCAGGAGTCATGCTCAAAGCCTATGGACTCGCCAAAAGTCGCGCAACAGACATGCAGCGCATCGAGGCTGGCTATTTCCAGGTTGTTCGAGAGCTCATCCTTCAGCTCACCGAGCAGGGCGGCACCCGCAGCAAAAAAGGAGGCAAACTTACCCTTAAGCAGGTAAATGAGCGCATCAATGCACTGCTCGAACAGAACATCGTCCATACCGACGGCGTAATAGACCTGTTTAAGGTGGAAGACGAAACGGTTTCGATTTTTGATCCCAAGTTTCTGTCGAGCCTCTCGCGTATGAAAGAGAGGAACTTGGCTTACGAGTTGTTGAAAAAACTCATCGACGACCAGATCAAGGGCTACCGCAAGAAGAGCGTAACGCAAGCAAAGAAGTACTCAGAACTCATGCAAAGCATGGTAAATGGCTATCTCAACGGGCAGCTCACAAACGCTGAAGTGTTTGAAGAAATGCTCAAGATGGCTAAGGAGATGCTTTCCGAAAACCAAAAGGCAAAGGAGCTTGGGCTTAGCGAAGAGGAGTTTGCGTTTTACGAGGCGCTAACACAACCGCAAGCAGTCGCCGATTACTATCGCGAGAGGAATGACGAATTGGTCGCCATCACGCAAGAGCTCGCTGCGAAGATGCGCGAAATGCGCACGGTCGATTGGCAGAAGAAGCAAAGTGCACGCGCTGCTATGCGTGTTGCAATCAAGCGCCTGCTCAAACATCATAAGTATCCGCCAGAGGGCATGGAGTCGGCACTGGCCACCGTGATGGACCAGTGCGAACTCTGGGCCGACAATGCAGCATAGGGAGTTAAAACAGCATGGCTAAAAGCAAAGCTAAGGACATCAAGAAAAACACGGCCGATGTTGGCTTTGAGGACCAACTGTGGAACGCCGCAGACGTGCTGCGCGGCAACTTGGACGCTGCCGAGTACAAAAACGTCGTATTAGGCCTCATTTTCCTGAAGTACCTCTCAGACCGCTTCGACGAGCGCTACCTAGAGCTCGTCGCAGAGGGTTACGGCGACGAGGAAGATCGTGACTGCTACATGGAGCAGAATGTCTTCTTCGTTCCCGAAGAAGCACGTTGGGCGAACATCTCACAGGCGGCACATACGCCCGAAATTGGCCAGATCATTGACAATGCCATGCGCGCCATCGAGCGCGAGAACGATAAGCTCAAAGACGTGCTGCCCAAAAACTTCGCTCGTCCCGAACTAGATAAGCGGCGCTTAGGCGACGTCGTTGACTTATTCACCAACGTACAAATGACCGATAACGAGAGCGAGAAAGACCTGTTAGGGCGCGCGTACGAATACTGCCTGCAGAAATTCGCATCAATGGAGGGCAAAAACGCCGGCGAGTTCTATACACCGTCGTGCATCGTGCGCACGCTGGTTGAAATCCTCCAGCCTTTCCACGGTCGTGTGTATGACCCCTGCTGCGGCAGCGGAGGCATGTTCGTGCAGTCCGCCGCCTTCGTCGAGCACCATGGCGGCAACGTGGTACAGGACATCACCATCTTTGGCCAGGAGAGCAACCCTACCACGTGGAAGCTCGCAAAGATGAACCTCGGTATTCGCGGCATCGAGGCCGACTTGGGCAACTATGCCGACACCTTTAGTGCCGACCAGCACAAGAATGAAAAGTTCGATTTTGTACTGGCAAACCCGCCCTTCAATCTTAAGAACTGGGGCGGCGAAGCGCTGCAGGAAGACGTACGTTGGAAGTACGGCATGCCGCCCACGGGCAACGCTAACTTCGCTTGGATGCAGCATATGATTTGGCATCTTAACGGCACGGGCAAGATTGGCCTCGTATTGGCAAACGGGTCGCTCTCGAGCCAGACGAGCGGCGAGGGCGATATTCGACGCGCTATCGTAGAGGACGATTTGGTAGAGGGCATTGTAGCCATGCCGGGACAGCTGTTCTACAGCACCCAAATCCCCGTATGCCTGTGGATCTTGAACAAGAAGAAAGCCCAGACCGGCAAGACGCTATTCATCGATGCCCGCGAAATGGGCACCATGGTCTCTCGCAAACTACGCGAGTTTACCGAAGAGGACATCAACGAAATTGCATCCGCATTCGACTCCTTCCGCAAAGGCGAGTTCGAGCCCGTGAAGGGGTTCAGCGCCATAGCGGATTTGGATGAAATAGCCAAGCAAGATTTCATTCTGACGCCCGGTCGCTACGTAGGCATTGCCGAAGCCGCGGACGACGGTGAGCCGTTCGAAGAGAAGATGGCGCGCCTAACCAGCGAGATTTCAAAGTGCTTTGAAGAGTCCAACCGCTTGCAGGAGCAGATTAAGAAGAATCTGGAGGCGATTGGTTATGGGATGTAGAGTCGCACTTGGTGACGTTTGTAGCTTCTACCGCGGCGCCAGCGTCCCCCGTACCCGCATGTACGATAAGGGTGCCTATCTTTACATTCACTATGGAGATCTTTACAAAGGTTTCGACCTACACATCGACGTTGAAGACCCCGCAAAACCCATCCCATACATCCTTAACAACGAAAAGATAAAAGACAGTCAGCGTCTCAGAGACCAAGACATCGTATATGTGCTGACCTCAGAGACAGTCGATGACCTTGGTCATGCCTATTTGTTTAACAATCCAAAGGAAAAGCCTACCATTTCAGGCACCGAAACAACCATCGTGCGCGTCAATCGCCGAGACCTCGTCGTGCCGGCTTACCTCAACTATCTTATGAGCTCTCCGCGCTTTATCAGAGAGCTCCGGCAGTACACGAGAGGTATGAAGGTATTCCGTGTCCATCCCAAAGACGTGGCACGAATCGAAATTGATTTACCGCAAACTGAGGTTCAGCATCAAATTGTTTCAATACTTGACGCGATATATGCAAAGCAGCAAGCAAACTCTAAGCTAAATGGCTATTTAGCTGCGTAAAATCGACCCTTGAGACGTCGATCTCGCCCGACATAAGTTTGGGGAGAAGAGCGTCACGAAGAGCAGCCAGTTTTCGGTTCTGTGTCGAATTCTGAACAATCTGTTCTCTCAATGGCTCTGCAATAGTATTAAACCTCTCGAGATCTCCTCTTGCAGGAATAGGCACGTTCAACGCTTCCAAATCACCTTTTCCCATATGCGCGACGGTAGTACCAGAGGCGTAGTTCTGGATGAAAGCCAACAATGGGTTCAATGCCATAAGCAAATAACTTCTTGAAACTCCCGAATTGGCAGCGGGCTCGAACAGGCAAACTCGCTGATTCAGTACAGCCATTTCACCCTGCCAAAGACACGGCGTGAATTCGGCATCCATTCCCGCTAAAACGTCACCAGGATGTACGAATACCCTTTTTGGATGAGCCTCATTTGTCCAATACTGCGGAGAGAAGGTGCTCAAATCACGTATGCGGATCAGGGGATACCCTACCTTTTCCTCGTTAAACAAGGCAGACTTGAACGCTGCTCCATAAACAACATCAGCAATGTCATAAATTGACCCGAGGGTTAACTTGTTGCAGCAGAAGGAATGTTGGTACTGAACATTCATCAACTCAAGTAAATAGCCATTTAGCTTAGTGTTGAGTTCAATTTTATTGTCCAGTAAACCCAGGACGCCAGAAATAGCGGTCTGTGTTTCGTGATCCGGAACACAGACCGGGCATAGATGAACGTGATTGCGATTTATGCCCGGCACGGCGCTTGCAGTTAAGTAGTCTCGCCATGGAATAGTTTTGAGTAGGTAATAAACGAACTTAGGATCATTGCCCTTAAAGTCTGTCGAGTACAAAGACGTATTTAATGGCCAGCAAGCTGCATCAGAGAAAAAAACTTGGCCAATAGTTCCGTAGCGTCCAGTTACGACGCATGGACCCTTAACGGCGGCTTCCGAATGCGTGCCCGTTTGTCCCGAAGATGAGAAAACCGGATAGGGGCCATCAACCCTGCTGCTAGAAGGGAGGTCAAACCCCCTTTTTAGATTAACAATCTCTCCCAAGGTCTTTTGCGTCCAGCTCATTCCAAATACTTCCTGTGCGAAGCCTTCACATTGCTCTGATTAACCATGGCGTAGTACATGGTTGTGTCTATTTTCGCATGGCCCAACAGCTTTTGTACCTGCTCTATGGGCATTCCCTTGTCGATTGCATGGGTGGCAAGCGTACGGCGAAACTTATGCGGATGAACGCGGTTGATACCGGCGCTTCTGCCTAGGTCACGTAAACGGAGTTCTATGCTCCCCACCGTAATACGTCGAGCTGAGGAATCGAGCGCGACAAATAATGCAGGACTCTTGTCAGCACGGCTCGAAAGATATTCCGTAAGATGAAGCTTAGCGCGCGCATCGAAGTAAACGGGGCGCTGCTTATTTCCCTTTCCCATTACAAGGCATTCGCGCTCGTGCAGATTGACATCCTTCCTGTCGAGTCGCACAAGTTCGCCAATACGCATGCCCGTCGAAGCGAGTAGATCAACGATGGCAAGATCTCGCTTGGACTCACAGGCGTCTCGCAATACCTCCAGTTCCTCATCGCTAAGCACCTCTTTGGTTACTTGAGCTGTTTTGACGCGACGAATGCGCCTTACAGGACTTTTCACAATGTAATCCTCATCTTCAAGCCACGAAAAGAAGCTCGACATGATACGACGTATATTATCGATTGTGACCTTACTAGAACCGCGTTTCACCTCGTAATCATTGAGATAGCGGCGCAAGTCGTCGCTCTCAACCTGGGTATAGGGCTTAGCAAGCGCTGTGTTCATATGCCGTAGGGTTGCCTCATAGTATGCAATGGTTTTAGGAGAGCATCCCTCGACCTCTTTAGCGGTGAGAAAGAGCGCGAGCAGGTCTTGCCCCGGTTCCGCTTGTTTCGGTCCAAGTGCCCGTCTAAGCGTAATGGCTAGATGCTTGAGCTGATGTGGGTCGAGAAGGCCCTGCATTTCCGAAAGCACGGCATTGATGACAGTTTCCACGCTGCTCCTTTCGTCGAGTACGATAGCCACAGTGTGGACGGCGTGTTGCGCATAGTGAAGTAAATGGCTATTTAGAAGAACTACTGCTTGCCAAATGCGCTGAATTAGAAAATGGGGTTAAAGAATTCTGTACCGTCGATAATTACTGCAAGCGCGTCTACAGTGGCGGAACCCCCTCAACGAAAAATGCCAGTTACTGGAACGGGGCTCTGCCGTGGCTTTCATCCGGTGAAACAAGAGCCAGGTTCATCATTGGAGCAGAAAAGACGATTACGCCCGAAGGTGTAAGGTGCTCGTCTACAAAGCTTGCCCGTCGTGGCAATGTCGTTATGGCGTCTGCCGGCCAAGGCTTCACCAGAGGTCAAACCTCGATGTTGTTATTTGATGCGTATGTGAACCAGTCTATAGCGGTTATGGAGCCGAAGGAGGGGTGTGGCTCATATCTCCTGTTTGCCCTTGCCAGAAGATATGAAGAGCTTCGGGCCTGGTCAGACTCGACATCAACACGTGGAAGCATGTCGGGAAAAGTGTTGAAGCAGTTTGCACTGCCTCGTTTATCGAACGCTCAACTAGGACAGTTCGAAACGTTTGCAAACCCCTTGGTTCAGAGGATCGAGATCAATTTGCGTGAATCGAAATCTCTCGCTGCCCTCCGTGACGCTCTTCTTCCTAAACTAATGTCAGGCGAAATCGATGTCTCGAAGGTCGATCTTACGCAGCTAAATAGCCATTTAGCTGAGACCCTACGGCCATTCGGATGCCATATCCTCGCAACACAAAAACGGGGCGGCCCGCACCCCTGCGAGCCGCCCCGTGCCCCTAGCTATCGCGCCATAAAACTAACCGGCACCACTCCCCTATTTCCCAAATAGCGCACCCAGCAGACCGCGGCGTTTGGGCTTTTCCTCTCGGTAAGAACCCTCGGCCACCGCTGCCACCTGACGCGGTTGCTCACCGCCTCCGCGGCGTACGATCTGGTATAGAAAGGGCGATTTAACGTATTTGACCTCGATGGGCGTGGCGTGCACGGTGCTTTCGCTCGACAGCATCACGTTGGGATTGAGCGGTGCCACCACATGCGTCTCGCGCTTGTCGCTAAACACCACCGCGGCCGCGCGACCCGTCTGGCCGTTCACGGCGATGCGCACCTGCTCGCCATCGCGGCTATCCGACGCTGGGCGATCGATAAAGTAGACCGGCACCATCACCAGACCGTCCTTATGCTTGCGGGCCTTGCGCGCCCAGGCGCGGATGCTCTTTTTATTGAGCCCCAGCACCGCCTCGGCATCGTTGCCTGCAACGTCGAGCGCCAGCTTATCAATGACCACCTGGTCCTTGGTGGACGCATCGACTGAGACAACGCGGAAGTCGCCTTCCTGCATGGCCGGATCGAACGGCCCCACCTTGCCAAAGTCCCACGGCTCCAAAATGCCCATAAGGCGAACGTCCAGGTAGTTGGCCCGGGGGTATGCCCAGTCGAGCACCTCGTAGTACACCAGGGTCTCCTTGCTCAGCCCTTTGCCCGGGAAGGACGCCATCATGCGCAGGTCCGCCAACGCCATGGGGAAATAGAAGAGCATCATGTCGTTTTGGATCGCGTCTTCCACGTCGTGCCCGGCAAAGGCATCGGGATACTGACGCACCAGCTGCAGCGCGTTGGCACGTGCCTGCTGCGGCGAAATCTCGCAAGGAATGCCCTGCTCCGGCACATACTCCGCACCAACGCCCATGGTCAGGCGCTTGCTAAAGGTACCGGGTTTGAGCAGGTCGGCAACGCCGATTTTATTGCCGCATGACGGGCACTCAAACACGCGCTGGGTCGATGACCCCTCAAAGGACGCGCCGCAGAAGGGACAGGGAATGCTCACGTGCGTCGCCTCTTGGAACTCCTGCGCCGTGCCGCGGTCCTCCCACAGCAGATGCTCCAGGACCGACTGATTGCGCCAGTACGAATTGAAGAAATACCAGTCCGGGTCCTCTGGGCGCTCGAGCTGCGAGACGTGCGTGAGCTTGAGCAGCCCGTCAACCACCGTCAGCGGCGTATGACGGATACCCAAGGCGCTCTTGGGCTCTCCGGCGTCCGCTTGCCACGGAATAACCGTTTCGCAATAGGCGCACTCAAAGCTGCGCTTTGCCTGGTGCGAATACATGGGGCCGCCGCAGTTTTGGCATTTAATGGCAAACATCTCGTCCATGGAAACGTCCTCCTTTGCACAGGGCTGTCGACATTAAGTATGTCGAGCAAATCGGCACATGCCCATACCCATGTGGCCCAAAATGGAGCACCCGGTCGGACAAAAAGGGCCGCTCGTTAGCGCCGGCAGACCATTGCTGCATTTTCTGAGCATCGGCACACGTTGCGTCTGTGCGAGCTACACTATCCCCTTAAACATGACTGTGAGGACGATCGTTATGCTATTTGTAAATCGGCTGGTACATACGCTTGTTCCCGGCAGCGAAAGCGAGCCGGTCGATACCTCCTGCCGCACCAACGCGGGTTTTGCCGCAAGCCTCATCTGCATCGGCCTCAACATCACGCTGTGCCTGGCCAAGGGCATAGCTGGTCTGCTCGCGGGCTCTGTCTCGCTTATCGCCGATGCCTTCAACAACCTTTCCGACGCCTCGAGCAACATCGTGAGCCTGCTCGGATTCCGCCTTGCCAGCCGCCCGGCCGACGAGGGGCACCCCTATGGCCACGGCCGCTACGAGTACCTCGCCGGCTTGTTTGTCGCCGTTCTCGTTTGCGCCGTCGGCATCAACCTGATCCTGGAGTCGGTCACCAAGATCATCAAGCCCTCCCCCACCGCGTATTCGGTGCTCTCCATGGCAGCCCTTGTCCTGTCCATGCTCGTCAAGTTTTGGATGGCGGCGTTCAACCGCACGCTGGGCAACCGCATCGATTCCGAGACGCTTATCGCCACGGCGCAGGATTCCAAAAACGACGTGATTACCTCGGCCTCGGTCCTGGCCGCAGCGCTTATTTCGCAGACGACCGGCTTTGACCTCGATGGCTGGGCGGGCCTGGGCGTGGGCATCTTCATCTGCATCAGCGGCATGGGCCTGGTGCGCGACGCCATCAGCCCGTTGCTGGGGCAAGCGCCCGACCCCAAGCTCGTCCAGGCAATCCGCGACAAGATCATGTCGTATCCGCAGGTCCTAGGCACGCACGACCTGATGGTGCACGACTACGGCCCCGGTCGGCAATTTGCCAGCGCACACGTGGAAATGCCCGGCGAGGGCGATGCGTTTGAGCACCATGAGATTCTGGACACCATCGAGCACGATATCAAGCATCAGATGGGCATCGGTATCACGCTGCACTGCGACCCCATCGCCACCACCGGCGACGACCTGCGTGGCTGGGTCAAGCGCGGCATAGCGCAAATCGATCCCGCGCTCTCCATCCACGACCTGCACGAGCACGACGGGTTCGTTTCGTTTGACCTGGTGCGTCCCGACGGCTTTGACATATCCGACGAGGAGCTGCTGGAGCTCGTCACGCGCATCGTGCACGAGCGCCGGCCCGATGCCTCGTGCGTCGTCACATTTGACTCGGGCTTCAGCTCGCCCGACCGCCCGGCCGAACAGCTGTAATCGACAGCAAAACGGGACGCAGGACCGCCGACCAACGCGCCTACGCGCCCGGTCACGCGATCCTGCGCCCCGTTTTTGTTTGAGCTGCTAAGGCTCTAGCCGCTCGGCCGCTAGTTCCCCTGCGCGCCCGAAATGCCGTTTTGCAGGGCATCCCAGGCGTTCGTTGCCATATCGCCCAGGTTCTGTGCGGTATCGCCGAGGTTCTGAGCCGTGCCGCCCAGCTCTTGGACCTTATCCCCCAGCTCCTGCGCCTTGTTGCTCAGGTCCTCCAGCGTGTTGGAGCTCGAGCTGTCCGCGCCGCCCTGGTCGCCGGACGCATTACCCGACGAACTGCCCTTGCGCGTGAGCTGAATCTCGAGGTTACCGTTGTCGTTATAGTAGGCAGACGTCACGACCCAGTTGGCATCGACAACGGGCGTCGAGCCGTCGTCGGTCAGGATCACGGCGTTCGAAAGATCGGCCCCGCGCGACTTGAGGAGCTTCTTGGCGTTGGACCAGTACTGCCCCGGGATATCGCTCAGGTCGACCGCGGCAGACTGGGTGGTCTCGGTCTGCTCGGCTGTGGTATCAGTCGTGGCGCCCCGCTTGTTGAGCATGCCCGACACGATGGCAAACACAACTGACAGGGCAAAGAAGATCGCCAGCACGATGAGGATCTTCTTGATCACGCTCGACGAACGCGAAGGCTTCTTCTCCTCGTCCTCGCTATACTGGGGGATGGACTTGGGATACTCACGATACGGCTCGCGCGCATATCGGTCGCGCGACTCGTAGCGCGGCTGTGCCGTGCGCGGCATATATGTCGTCTGCTGAGGTTGCGGAATGGGATTTTGCAGCAGGTCATCATAAGGGTCTGCCGCCGCGTTTCCGTAGGGGCTCTGCGACGAGGCGCCATACGGGTCCTGCGCTGCGTTTCCGTAATTCACAACGCGCGTGGGATCGGCCGACGCCTGCGTCGTATCGGGGGCAGCGTAGCCGGTATTCGGCACGACGCGGGTCTCATCGGCGCCATTGCCCGTCCGCGGGGAGCCGTAGCCACCCATTACGGTCGTCTTGTCCTGGTCCATGCAACGATTCCTTTCCGTCGCCCGTAAGCATCAAGTTATCCATGCATTCTACCCGCGCAAAAGCCTATGATGGGCAAAGCCCGCCCGTATCTACAAGACATGCGCGGCCGACGGTCACAAGCGAATCGAGGATACGTCATGGCAAAAAGCAAGCTCATCAAGGACACGACGCGTGCCGAGCGCGAGGAGATCATTAAGCTAGCACTCGCTGGCTGCGGCAGCGGCAGTTGCGACAACTGCGGAAGCTGCAGCTTGGGAGCCGGCGATCCGTATGGCACCTACCAGCCCTACATTGACGGCGAGATGGAAATCGCCGACATCAACATGATGGTCGCCGAGCGCAACGCCAAACTCTTCGGCCTCCAGCGCGGCTAACGATCCCTTGGGGACGGAGGAAAAAGTCCCCGGCGACACTGTGTTTTGCGTCACCGGGGAACTTTGTAATTCGCTTCTTGCGGCTTTACTCTACTCGTTGGGTACGTACGTGGCCCTAGCCCGCTCGGGCGTTACATCCTGACCGCAGGAATAGCTCGAGTCGAAGGCGTGCGCAACCAAGTCGTGCGTATCCCATGCCATGCAGTCAAACTCGCCAGTATCGAGGACGATGATATAGCCCTTGCCGTCGTAGTAGAAATGATCCTCGGTGTAGTTATTGTCATCGTCGATGCTGTCTTCGGACACAGAGTCCATATCCGGCTTTGCCGTCTTAATTGCCTGCTTGGCCTCGCTCTTGAGGGTGTCAAACGAGAGTCCATGCTGCGCAAGCGAGTCCTCGAGCGAAACCTGCTCACCCGTCTTGAGGTTGTAGAACGCCGACCTTGTCACTCGCTCCGATCGATACGGAGGTTGATAGCTGTCGGTAAACGTGCGCACACAGGCAATATCGCCATCGATCGAGACGATCTCGGCGGTGTACATCATGGTCACGCGGCTGTCTTCGTCATCCATCGAGGCCTGCTTGCTCGCTTCGAGCGTATCCGCAACGAGCTGGACCATATCCTTGTTAAACTTGGCGACACCCACGCCCTGGCCCTTCACCTGAGGATAGGTCCACGTAGCCGTGATCTGGCACGTGTCATCGGGGGACGGATTCAGCGGGCCTTCGCCAACCGCAGCCGTAAAGTCAACATCCTGCGTGGCAGAAACGGCCTCGTAGCCCACCTGCGCACTGCCATCGTCCTTCGATTTCAGCTGCTCCAGCGTCGTGGCCACCGTTGCGATGGTGCTGGCTACGCTCTCCTCGGTGCTGGTAAGCACGGCGCTCAGCTCGGACACTTCATTGGTGCCGGCAATCTTCGAATCGCCTATCGGCGCCGGACCGGCAACGGCGCTAAACGCCTTACCATCGTAGGCATCGAATTCGCACTCATAGCCATCACAAGATTCGTCCATCCCAACTGGAACCTCTTTGACGTTGATCTTCTCCCCGTCATGCAAATATCGCCTGAACCCATAGGTGCCATCGTAATCGTATACACGGAGCGAAACGCCAACGCACATAACGTCAACCCAGATATCGGGCTCATATACTTTCTCGATTTTGCCGTCGCGGTATGCCCAAACTTCGGCCTTAGCGGCGGTGGCGCCATTAGCGTTGAAGAGCGGCTCATCAGAATACTCAATCAGGAGTTCGTCCTGACCATCCCCGTCAAAATCGACGAGTTTAGCGAAAGCAACGCCCTGGGCTCCATACGTAGATTGAGCAACCTCGACAGCCTCGCCCTCGCCGTACTTTTTCTGGTACTCGAGGATCTTGTCGGTGAACAGCTCGTTTGCCGTCTTGACCGCCGCCTTGGCAGAGGCCTTGGCCTCCTTCTTGGACTGCGTGAGCTCAACGTTCTTAGGGGCGTCCGAACCTTCCTTGGTATAGTCGACCTTCATGGTGGTCGTGCTCTTCTTTTTACCCTTGCCCGAGGTGATGGTCATCTGGTATTTCTGGTCGGGCAGCTCGCCAAAGTCCTCCATGGCAAAGCCGTCCTCGCCATCCACTTTGATGGTGTAGCTCTTGCCCTTGCCAGACACCGGCGCCAGCTCGACGGTATAGCTCTTGAGCTTTTTGCCCTTGCTGTTCTTGGGCAGCACTTTGGTCTCGCATGCGCAGACAACGTAGCCCTTGCCGCCCGAAGTCACCTCGGACGACGAGCCGATACGCGGAACGACGACGATTGCCGCTACGATGGCGACAACGGCAACACCGCCGATAACGGCAGCGACGATACGGCCCCTGTGCTTGGGCTTCTTGAGCTGTGGCGTCGGAACAAACGGCTGAGAGGCCTCGGCAGGCTCGGTCATAGGTTCCTCATAACGAGACTGCGCCGCCATATGAGCCGAGACACCCTGAGGAGCGTGCTGCCCCGCAGGAGCGGACGCCGTCGAGTCCTCCACCGGAAACGCCACGGGCTCCGCTTGATCCTCGGCGGCGCCCACGCGAGCGCCGCAGCTCGTGCAAAACATGGAGCCGTCGGGTATTTGAGCTCCGCACTTGGTGCAATACATCACATCTCCCGTCTCTCGTCGCAGTCGCAATGCGCCCGCGCAGTTCTTCCAACTACACCGTACGGGAGAAATCACGATTCTTGTTGCGCAACATTGCCGCCACGTCCAAAACTATGCCGGTTTACTACGATAAATCGCCCGAACCTGAGCACGCTACTTTACAGAAAAACAAAACCGCAGGTAGACGAATCGGTCATTATCGGAAAATCCGGATATGGTCGAGATATGCCGGTTCATCGTAGTAAACCGGCATAGTTTTGGACAAACGACCCCATACGGATGGCCTCATTGACCCGACAGCCGCAAAATGATCCGTAATCCTTCCGTCCCCAAGAGATCAAAAAGCCCCGCCGGGCCTTGGTAGGCGCGACGGGG
>OFMA01000907.1_pt1 | contig 20764 bp, 16 predicted proteins | sample 1541011 | NCBI WGS metagenome assembly OFMA01 (sample SAMN04209225, study PRJEB22552) | human gut metagenome | biome: gut; material: feces | host: Homo sapiens | place: USA: Oklahoma
TTTGAGTATTAATAACTTATTTAATAATCGTCTCGTTTTAACGGGACACTAGTGATTCAGAAGATGAATACCACTCAGGTGTTGGGCGCTTTGCAGAGCCAGACTCCTGGTGTTAACATTCAGGCGGCTTCCGGTCAGCCTGGTGATGGCTTTAAGATTTCTATCCGTGGTGCCGGTACCAACGGCAACACAGCTCCTCTTTATATTATTGATGGGGTAGCAGGTGATATCAATAACTTGAACCCTGCCGACATCGAGCGTATCGACGTCTTGAAGGATGCCGCATCCTGTGCCATCTATGGTTCTGCCGCTGCCAATGGTGTTATCCTTGTAACTACCAAGCAGGGTAAGCAGGGTAAGATCCAGGTATCATACGATGCCAACGTAGGTTGGGCTAACGTATATCGTATGCCTAAGATGCTGACTGCCAAGCAGTATATGGAGGTAATGGACCAGGTGCGTTTCAACAGTGGCGAAAGCGGCTGGGATTGGAAGAGCATTATGGGCGAAGACCTCTACAACTCTTATATGGATGGTTCTAACGAAGGAACCAACTGGGTAGAGGCTATCCGCAATAAGAATGCCGTTACAACAAGTCATTCCCTGAACGTTACTGGTGGTTCCGACCGTTCTACCTTCTCTATGGGTGCCGGTTATCAGTATCAGGATGGTGTGTTTGGTAATGTTGTTAAGTCAGACTACCGTCGATTCACCTTCCGTATCAATTCAGAGCATGTCATCTATCGCACTGAAAAGGGTATGGATGTTGTGAAGATTGGTGAGAATGTTTACTATCAGCACAAGCAGAATCAGGGTATCCGGATTGGTAACCAGTATAACAATGATCTTTCCAATATGCTCCGCGCCAACCCTACGATACCTATGTATAATGCAGACGGTAGCTATACCAAGGCTGAGGATTTGAAGGGTTGGATTGATAAATACAACTCTTATTCTGCAAACCCAGTCTATAAGATGGTGAACCAGCAGTCTGGTCACAACAAGAGCATCAACCAGAATCTGCATGCTACAGGTTATTTGGAGATCCAGCCAATCAAGAATCTGGTTTACCGTGGACAGTTGAACTATTACCAGGGAACATCTACCTGGCGTGCATTCCTCCCTGTATTTGATGCCAACAGAACTAATGCCGATGACTTCCGCACAGAGGATAAGGCTATGAATAACATGAGCACAAGTTGGGGATGGAGTACAACCAACACCTTGAGCTATAAGTTCGATTTGCAGAAGAAGCATAACTTCGATGTTCTGGTAGGTACAGAGTATAGCGAGAGCCGTCCAGACTTCGGCTTCTCATTGAATGCTACTGCTTCTAACTCAGTGTTCGGTGATATGACTCATGCTTATATGAGCTATATGAAGAATAACAATGCTGCAGCCGTTTCAGGTACACCTTGTGATGACTCTCGCGGTATGTCTTACTTCGGTCGTATCAACTATAACTTCGATGAGAAGTACATGCTTTCTGCCATCATGCGTGCCGATGGTAACTCTAAGTTCGCTCCAGGTCAGCGTTGGGGTTATTTCCCATCAGTATCTGCTGGTTGGGTTATTTCTAACGAGAAGTTTATGGCTAAGACCGTATCATGGCTCGACTTCCTGAAGCTTCGTGCTGGTTGGGGGCAGAATGGTAATGCTCAGACCATTAACAACTTCCAGTGGCAGAGTGCTTTTGCATTCGATACAAGTAGCTATTATACCTTCAATGGTAATCCTGACCAGTATGTTTCCGGTGCAGCTCCTTCCCGTCTGTCTAACGAGGATCTGACTTGGGAGACTTCAGAGCAGTTGAATATCGGTTTGGATGCTCGCTTCCTGAATGGTCGTCTGGGCTTTACTGCAGATTGGTATAACAAGAAGACCAAGGACTTGCTGGTTGCTGTTCCTGTAGATCCAACAACCGGTTTCTCTACCCAGATGAAGAATGCCGGTACTGTAGAGAACAAGGGTATTGAGCTTTCTCTCACTTGGAATGACAAGATTGGCAAGGACTTCCAGTACAACGTAGGTTGGAACATGGCTTACAATCACAATGAGGTTACAGAGGTGAAGTCTAACCAGACATACAACAATGGCGGTAAGGACCTCTTGGCTCAGAATACCGGTTATATGGCTCGTTTCGAGGAAGGTCATCCTATTGGCTATTTCTGGGGATACAAGACTGAAGGTGTGATGCAGAATGAGGCAGACGTTCAGGCTTACCTTGATAAGAACTGTAAGGGCAATGCCGCTAACTCTAAGCAGGGTACCGGTATCAAGCCAGGTGACTTGAAGTTTGTAGATGTAAATGGCGATGGCGTTGTCAATGATGACGATAAGACAGAGCTTGGCGATCCACATCCAGATGTAACCATGGGTATCACTCTCGGTGCATCTTACAAGGGCTTCGACCTTTCTGTAACAGGCTTTGGTGCATTCGGTCAGCAGGTGGCTCGTTCATTCCGTAAGTTCACCGATGGTGAGGTCGAGAACTTCACTACAGAGGTGTATGACTACTGGCATGGTGAGGGAACTTCCAACAAGTATCCATTGCTCGCCCACATGAATGCAGGTCCAAACTGGCAGACCATTTCTGATATTTACATTGAGAATGCCAGCTACTTCCGTCTTCAGAATCTGACCGTGGGTTACGATTTCACTAAGATTTGGAAGAGCAGCCCATTCCAGCAGCTCCGTCTCTATTTCGCAGCCCAGAACCTCTTTACCATTACCGGTTACAAGGGTATGGATCCAGAGAATGGTACCGCTATCGGCTCAGACTCATGGGTAACAGGTGTTGATGTAGGTAACTATCCACAGCCTCGTACCTATATGGTTGGTGTAAATGTAAAGTTCTAATCTAAAATTGAATTCACAATGAAAAAGTTAAATATATTTTTGGCTTCAGCCATGGCGGTGCTTAGCTTGGCATCCTGCGACATCAATGATGTGCAGAATGTAGGCGAGTTATCTACCAGTACCTTCCCTGTTTCCAAGGAGGATGGTGAGGCTGTATTGGCTGGTGTTTACCAGAATTTGAATCAGGTTTGTGCAGATCCACAGAATAGCTACCTTTACTATGCCCAGTTGGCTAGTGATGATATGCTTGGTGGTGGTGGTGTCAACGATAAGTTGATGCAGGCAGATGATCTGCTCTGTAACTACAATGCCGACATGACCAACGTGTTCTATGAGGCTCGTTACAAGGGTATCAACCGTGCCAACACCCTGATCGAGGCTCTTCCTAATACCTCTATGGATGAGGAAACCAAGAAGTCTTTGATGGGTCAGGCTAAGTTCCTGCGTGCCTTCTATTATTATGAGCTGGCTTCTATGTACGGAAATGTACCTATGCGTCTGAAGCCAGGTTCTGAGGCTATCACCCAGGGTAATATTGAAGACCCTTGGAAGCAGATTCTGATGGATCTTCGTGATGCTGTCGCTCTCTTGCCTGCTACTAAGAGCACTGATGGACACGTGGATAAGTATGCTGCCGAGGCTCTGCTGGGCCGTGCCTGGTTGTTCTATTCAGGTTTCTTTGGCAATGGTTCTACATTGGCTGATCTGACCAGCACTACTTACAATCCTCTGACTTCTGTGGAGCTTCCTGATGGAACTACTCTGTCTAAGGACGATGTCATTACAGCCATCGATGACTGTGTGGCTAACTCAGGTCGCAAGTTGGTGGATAAGTATCAGAATCTCTGGGCTTATACCAACAGATGCACTGTAGAAGATTATGATTATACCAAGGGTCAGGGCTTCAAGTGGGTTGAGGATGATGCAGCTCAGAACCCTGAGACTTTGTTCTCTATCAAGTTTAACAAGTACGCTGACTGGGGTACAACGATTGGTTATGCCAATAATTATGCTCTTCACTTTGGCGTTCGTGGTGGTCAGGCTTATGGCAACACCTTCCCATTCGGTCAGGGTTGGGGTGCTGGTCCTGTAGCTCCAAACCTGGTAAAGGATTGGGCTGCTGCCGAGCCTAATGATGCACGTCGTGATGCTTCTATTCAGGACTGGTCTAAGGTAGCTACCTATAAGAAAGGTGGTTGGTCTGACTTTGTTCAGGAAACTGATTACTATGCCAAGAAGTGGTCACCTATCTCTTGTAAGAATGATCAGTTGAAGGATGGCTATTCTTGTACATTCGAGAATGTGATGTACCCTGGTAACTGGGATGTAGCAGGAAAGGAGAATATGCAGTTGAATAACATCCATGACCTGGTACTCATCCGTTTCGCTGACGTATTGTTGATGCAGAGTGAGTTGAAGAAGGATGTAGCTGGTATCAATGAGGTGCGCAAGCGTGCTGGTTTGAACCCTATTGCTGCTTATTCTGAGGAAGCTTTGAGAAATGAGCGCCGTTGGGAGTTGGCTTGTGAGGGTACCCGCTGGAACGACCTCCGTCGTTGGCACATCGCAGCTGCTGCTCTTGAGAAGCAGAATGGTGTTGCTATCTATTATTGCGGACAGCCAGATACGAATACTCCACACAATGGAGGTTATACTGCCCGCTACAATGCTACTGCCGGCTTCCAGAAGATGCCTGAGACTCAGGTAGCTTTGGGTACTGTAAAGCAGAATGATGGTTGGACTGGTGCTGATTCAGAATATCAGGGCTGGAAGTAATCAATTCTTTAATCTTTTAAATGAATAAGTATATGAAAAAGATATTTTTTGCATTGTCTATGCTGACATTGCTTTATACTTCTTGTGATCCTTCTACCGATTCTGGCAGCACAGGTTTCTCCGAGAATGTAACAGCTGAGAGCGTAGATGCGAAGGCAACACCTGTTCAGGTGAATGGTAAGAATAGCAACCGTATCATCATCGAGAATCATTCTCCTATCACAAGCCAGTGGTCGGCTGACCAGTTGGCAGAAGGTGCGGTAACTTCTTCCAAGGCATACGATACCATCTATGTTACCAAGGTTGGTGCCAACACTGTTTCTATGCACTGCAAGAACGTGGCTGTTGACTTTACCAAGGACTTCACTGTGAACGTGGATGAGATTACTTATCTCTCTGCAGAACTTCAGAAGCGTCTCTGCGTAACTGGTTCTGAGGGTAATTATACTTCTACTGTAGGTGAGTTCGCTGGTCAGCCTGTACAGTTCGGCACTGCTTTTGAAGCAGACAAGGTAAAGGTTATTCAGGAAATCAAGGAAGGCAAGAAGGGTAATGTCTTCAAAGTTGAGAATGGTAACGGCGTGCTTTCTGATTGGGCTATTACCAAGGAAGGCACTGATGAGGCTGCTGGTACGGCTACTCTGAATGGCGATCAGCTGATGGTTGTTGAGGAAGGTAAATATGATATAACCTTGACTTATACCAAGGCAGATGGCACTCAGGAGACTTACAATGCTGGTTCTTTCGATGTTGAGTCTTTGACTACCAAGCCAGAGCTTCTTGAGTATCTCGCAGGTGGTAAAGATGGTGATGGTACAACCACATGGGAGTGGAACGAAAAGGCTTCTGGTGTTTGGGGCAATGGTCAATTCGGAAGCGGTACCGGTCCTCAGTGGTGGACTGTATCATACACAGACATCGAGGGTCAAGGCAGTAGCAAAGCTGGCGGTGTAAAGCGTAGCGGTACTCATGCTTACTTTACCATTGATACCAATTCCAAGACAGCAACTAATGGTGATGGTACAACACTTCCTATCAAGGTGAATGTGCTTGAGCACAAGGATGCTTCTTGGGATAAGGGTACTATCTCATTCCCAACAGTAACAAATGATAAGTTTGTTATTCCTATGGGTGTAAATGTGAATGAAGGTGATGCTGCTTTCCAAAAGTATTATGTCTTGGTAGCATCTAATGACGAGCTTGTTTTAGCAGCTTGTCAATCTGATGGTAGTACCGGATGGTACTATGTCTTCAAGAAAAAGGCTAAGTAAAGATTTAAATATAAGTGGCTTATGAAACGACTGTTTTTTCTCCTAATAGCTTCTTTTATGATGCTTGTAACAATGGCTCAGTCTGGAGATGCTTTCTATGGCGGACCTTACATAATGAAGCAACAAGTTGAAGTTCCTGCCAGTTGTGCCAAAGTTGTAGTTATGTCAAATCCACTGATGTCTGGTGGAAGTGTTAAACTAAAAAATTTGGAGACTGGTGTTATTTGTACTTTGTATGGGAGTGTTACATATGTAGATATATGGTATTTTATAGTACCTAATGGTTCTTATGAGGTAGTTGAAATCACCTCTAATTATGTAGCACATATCAATGCACAGGGTATAGGTGTTGGTTCTATAGTTAAATTCTCCCATGCTAGTGGAGGTTATGTGTTGTTTGAACCAAAATAAGATAAATCGTTGTGATTAAAACATAAAATTAGGCTAAGCCTCGGCTGTAGTGATACAGTCGGGGCTTTTTCTTGATGAAAGCACTTTACTTTTATCAAGAGTCATTAGTAACTAAAAAATATTGCAATGAAGAATATAATAGTTGTTGTTACTGTAGGATTGCTTTTGACAATGGGCAATCTGGTAATGTCTAGTTGTGGTTTTGCGACAGTTAAGAAGTCTCGTATTCATGGAACAATGGAATCTGCTCAATGGGATGGTAAGAAAATCTATTTAGTTCCAATGTTTGGACATGTAGATGCTGCCCATGTGGACTCGACGATAATCAAAAACGGTAGGTTTGAGTTCGCTACAGACTCTTGTGAAATGAAACGAATTACAGTCGAAGTTACTGCCAGATACGGTACTCAAGACTTGTTGGTGGTTACTGAGTCTGGGGATATACAAGTGTCTATAGGCAAGAATAGTAGGGCTAGTGGTACTCCTGAAAATGATTCTCTTCAAGTATGGAAAGATCAATTGATGAAGTATAGCGCAGCTCTTAATTTAATTTCAAAACAAGAAAAGTATGTGAATGATACTTCTTTGCTGAAAAGTAAACGAAAGGCTATAATTAGTCAGATAATTAGTTATACGGAGCAAATGAAGAAGCGGATGTCTTCTGGTCCGTTCAAAACGTTTTTGGAAAAGATGTATCCCTCAAAGTGAGTGATTAGATAATTGTTGTGATTATAATATAAATAAGGTTAGGCCTCGGCTGTAGTGATTACAGTCGGGGCTTTTTCTTTTTGCCCTACGCAGAAATATTATCCGAAATGTTTGGCGGTTACGATAAATAGTCGTAACTTTGCAGGCGGTTCTAAAATTTAGTTTTATGCAGACAGTTAATTTACAGTATAACGTTCCTGCAGGCTATAGTCTGGAGGAATTTGTGGCTAAGGTTAATTCTTATGTTGCCCGCTTGGCAAAGAAATGTCAGGCAGGAGAGGAGTATGAGGCAAATGAAGAAACGAAAGCGGCTATTCGTGAAGCCCAGGCTCACATGGAAGCATATAAGCGAGGTGAAGAATGGGCAAAGAAAGACGTATTTGATAACGTTGATGATTTAATGGCTGATTTAATGAAAGAATGAAACAGATTCATTATGGGAGTGCCATATTGAAGATGATTATCTGTTGATATGGATTGATGATGATATGATAGAGCTGTTAAGGCTCGGTTCTCATACAGAATTGTTTAGTAAAAATAGGAAATGACAGAATTAAGAGATAAATGCATTCGATTTGATTGGGCTGTCTCTCGCTTACTTCACCAAAAGGCAAACTTTGGAGTACTTGAGGGTTTCTTGACTGTGTTTTTGGGTGAACCGATTATGATTGTTGAGGTTTTGGAAAACGAAGATAATCAACTCCTGTCGGACGACAAGTTCTATCGTATGGAAATAAAGGCGAAAAATAGCAACGGAGAAGACATCCTTGTTGAAATACAAAACATGACCAGGTTGTATTATTTGGAACGTTTATTTTATGGAGTGCCCAAGGCTATCTTAGAGAAGGTCAATTTGAACAATACTTGCAAAGAGGTAAAGAAGGTATATTCTATCAGTATCCTGTATTTTGACTTGGGTAAAGGCTCTGATTATATCTATGTAGGGCAGAATAATTTTGTGGGCTTACATACGAAAGATAATCTTATCATCAGCACAAAGGAGAAGAATACAATAGTAAGTAAATCGACTTCAGAGATTGACACAACTTATATATTGGTTCGCTTAAACGAATTCAATAAGGTGGCTAAATCTCCAATCGAGGAATGGGTAGAGTACCTAAAGAATGGTTTCATTTCTCCTGAAGCCAAAGCTCTGGGTTTGCAGGAGGCGCGTGAGAAGTTGAGATATTATTCTATGTCGAATGCAGAACGTTATGCTTATGATGAGCATGTCAATGCCATTATGATTCAGAATGATGTCTTGGAAAATGCAATGTTGGAAGGTCATGCTGAAGGTCTTGCAGAAGTTCGTGCAGAAGAAAGAATAGATACCGCTAAACGTTTACTTGCTAAGGGACTTTCTCCACAACAAGTTGTAGATGGTACTATGCTTCCCTTGGAGGAAGTAGAAAAATTGGTAGATGAAACAATGAATAAATAAGGCTAAACCCCGGCTGCCGTTCTGCAGTCGGGGCTTTTTCATACATTCAAATGATAATTATTCTTAATTATTGATGCTTTAACAGCTGATTTTCAACGGTATTTCTTATCTTTGTTCCGAAAATCTGTGCAACTGCACAAAAAATCGGAATACAATGATTATAACTCGGCAGAAATATTTGGATATGTTGGTAGCTGGTCAAGGTAATGGACTAGTAAAAATAGTAACTGGTGGAAGAAGATGTGGAAAGTCCTTTTTGCTGTTCCAAATCTTCCATCAGTACCTTTTGCAGCATGGTGTAGATGAAGAGCATCTGATAGAAGTGTCTCTTGATGATAGACGTAATCGCAAACTTTGTGATCCTGATGCTTTGCTTGATTATCTTGATTCTCGTATAAAAAGTGATGGCAAAACAAATTTTATTTTTCTTGATGAAATTCAACTTGTTGATGATTTTATAGGAGTATTGCTTAGCCTAATGCATACTCCTAATACTGAAGTTTATGTATCTGGTTCTAACTCGAAGTTCCTGTCCAAAGATGTTGTTACCGAATTCCGTGGAAGAGGACAGGAAATAAGAATTTGGCCGTTGTCGTTTTCTGAATATTATGGCGCTGTAGGGGGAGAACGCTCGCAAGCGTGGAAAGACTACTATACTTTTGGAGGACTTCCCCAGATCTTGTCTTTAGGTACAGAAAGAGCTAAACGTAGCTATCTTAGGGATATTTATGAAGTGACATACATAAAGGATATCGTAGAGCGTAATAAAATTAAAGTGCCAGAGGGGTTACGTGAACTTGTGCGTATTTTGGCATCAGGAATAGGCTCTTCTACTAATCCGACTAGGATTTGTAATACCTTTCAATCTGTAAGTCAATTACAAATAACTGATAAGACTATAAATGAATACATCTCAGACATACAGGATGCTTTTCTTATAGAAGAGGCTCTCAGGTATGATGTTAAAGGTAGAAAGTATATTGGTACAGAAACTAAGTATTATTTTTGTGATTTGGGATTGAGAAATATAGTATTGAATCTCAGACAACAAGAAGAAACACATATTATGGAAAATGTCATTTATAATGAACTAAGAATGCGAGGTTACTTGGTTGATGTCGGTTTAGTTGAATGTTGGACAACGGACGAGAATGGAAAAAGGAAACGTAGTAAACTAGAAGTTGATTTTGTAGTAAATAATGGTCCCGAACGTGTGTATATTCAGTCGGCTTTTAATATGCCAACTAAGGATAAAGAGAAACAGGAGCGTCGTTCTCTTATAAATATCGCTGACAATTTTAGAAAAGTAATTGTTGTGAAAGATGATATTAAGAGAAAGATTGATGATGATGGTGTCGTCACGATTGGACTCTTCGACTTTTTGCTAGATGAGCAGAGTATAGAGAGATAACTGGTTTTGGTAACGAAATTCTTAAAGTAAAACTTAAATGATAGAGATATGGAAATGTTAACTATTATATTTGCCCTGGCTAGCGCTATTGGTGCAGGGCTAGTTGTTTGGTCTAAGACGAAAGCTGGTCAGAAGTGGCTTGAAAGTCTTTAGTAAATGAGTAAGTTTGATAATCGTCATGATTATTATATCGATAAGGCTAAGAGGATGTGTCATAAGTCTATGACACATCCTCTTTTTCGTACCTTTTCTAAGGAGAATTTGACCTTTTTTGCTTTTCTTCCGTACTTTCTTGTATAATTGCTGAAAAGATTTGGTGGTTACGAGTTTTTATTGTACTTTTGTATGCAGTAAGACAAGTAGGTTTAGCAGGGTATGTTTGTACAACTGAGAGCTTATAACAGGTCAACTTTGCGTCTCACACCGAACGGTGTGAGTGCGTGCATCGAACGAAGTAAGAGCGTGCGGCGTTCGATGTGAGCACGTGCATCGTTCGACGCACGTCGGAAAGTCCTGCAACTTCAAGCTTATGTCATTAGTACTTAGTACCTTATAACATACTTGTGATAACAGCTAATAATACTAAACTATGGCAATAAAGTATGAAATCCATTCCATCCATAACTCGAAGGGCGAAGGTGGAGAACAGAAATTTGTCCGGTTGCGTGACCACGAACCGATGACAAGTAAGCAGATAGAGCAGCATATAGAGCAAGCATGTTCGCTTACCAGGGGTGATGTGCAGGCTGTAATGACATCGCTGCACGATCTTATCGTGACCGAGCTCTCTCATGGCGCCCGTTTCTATCTTCCACAAGTGGGCTATCTCTCGCTGTCTGTTACAACGGAGTTGCCGGAAGGTAAATCCATGGATAAGGTGACAGGTAATAATATCCGCTTGCGTAACATCAACTTCAAACCTACTGCCGAATTACTGAACGAGGTTGCTAGACAGGTAAGGTTCGAACGCTCTAAATATACTACGAAGTCTCGCAGATACACCGAAGAACAGTTGTGGGATAAGATTGTGGCTTTTATAAAAGAGCATGACTATATTTGCCGGCGCGATATGGAATACCATTTCGCCTTGCGCCAGCAGACAGCCTTGAAATGGTTGAAGCATTTTACGGAGAAAGGGCTTCTGGTAAAGGAAGGTGCAAGAAATGCTCCTCTCTATTTCCTGGCAAAAGACAATAAAGGCAATGAAGACAATAAAGACAATGGATTCTCCCTTCACACTAAACGTCTTGAGCCATAGAAGTTTAGCGTAGCTGTGAAAGGAGAAATGAAAATGGAAATTAAAATTAATACCTGATAAAAATGAATAATTTGATCACTAAAACTTGGAAACCGCTGCTGTCGCTGCTCTTCGGCGTGGCAGTGATGCTGTTCTGGGCTGTGCCTTATATGGCAGGGCTCTGCTTTCAGGAACAGTATCAGATGTTTCTCTTTGATACCAACTATTTCCTGGAGCGCATTGTGCTGCCGGGAGGATTGGCTGACTATATCAGTGAGTTTTTGGTACAGTTCTACTATATGCCAGTATTGGGGGGTGCCTTCATCGGACTGCTCCTGATAGGCATTCAGACTGCCGTATGGGGACTGATGAAGCAATATGGAGCCAAGCATGATTTCCCGGGCTATCTCCTGAGTTTCCTTCCAAGCATCGCCTTATGGTGTGCCATGGGCGACCAGAATGTGTTGCTCTCTTTTGTAGTTGCACTTTTCGGAGCCTTAGTAATAGGATGGATTCACAACCGATTCCACAACCGGTTGGTAAAGGTGGTGTTCGAACTGGTAAGCACGGCATTGGTTTATTGGTTCCTGGGTCCGGTGGTATTTCTTTATGCCGCCCTGATGATAGGTGATACGCTGAAGAATGCGCAACAGAAGGACAGTATCCTTTCCGGAATAGGCTATTCTGTCTGCATCCTTGTGCTTACCATAGCCTGGATCCTGCTGAGCACGCAGTCTCTGCAGTATCCGATGTATCGCATCTTAACCGGACTTAATTATTATCGCTATCCGGGTGCAGTATCTCCGTTGCCTTTTGTTGTGATGGTATGGGCTGTTGTGATTCCTTTCCTGGGGATGATTCCATGCCACCGGAAATCCTTGCAGAAGTTGCAGCAATCCAAAGTGGTCATAGTGTTGAGCTATGTATTGGTGATTGTGGCTTCATGGTTTGGTATCAAGGCATCTTTTGATGAGATGACCTACGACCTGATAGATTATGATTTCCTGGTTCGCACCGAACAGTGGGATAAGATCATTGAGAAGGCAGAGAAGAAGCCGGCAACCACACCGCTCAGTGTTTCGTGTGTGAATCTTGCCTTGAGTCAGAAGGGTATGCTTGCCGACCGTCTTTTCGAGTTCTATCAGAATGGAGGCGAGGGCTTGTTTCCTACCTTTACCCGCGATATGATTTCACCGGTATCTACTGCAGAAATCTTCTTCCGTCTGGGTATGGTGAATGATGCTGAAAGATATATGTTCGAGGCGCAGGAGGCGATTCCGAATTATCGCAAGAGTGCCCGATTGACCCGCAGGATTATAGAGTGCGAAATCATCAACGGCAACTATCAGGTAGCAGCCAAGCTGCTCCGCCGACTGCAGAAGGCGCTCTTCTATAGCAACTGGGCGAACCAGATGATGGCGCTGCTGGGCAATGAGAAGGCTATCAACCGGCATCCCGTTTATGGAAAGTTGAGAAAGTATCGTGAGAAAAAGCAGGACTTCCTCTTCAGCGACCGGGAGATGGACCAGATGTTGGGCTTGCTCTTCCTGAATGATAACCATAACAAGATGGCATACGAATATCTGATGTGCTACGAACTTCTGCAGCGCGATATGGAGAAGTTCATGCAGTATTATCCGCTGGGCAGATTCGTGGGTTATGACCATATTCCACGTACCTTCCAGGAAATTCTCATCGGCAACTGGATGAAGACGCATAGCGATCCGCGTACCATCCCGTATAGTGTGGATGCACAGAACGTGAACAATACGCTCAACTTCATTCAGCTCTATATGCAGAATCCGAAGAATCCTCAGCTTGATCAGCAGCCGTATGTATCCAATGCCTGGCACTATGTGATGGTGCAGGGGGCTGATGAGGCTTCTAAGAAGAAGGAGGGAATGAAAGAGGTTTATTAGAATGTAGAATGATAATACTGGAATGATATGAAAACAATCAAATATCTGTTGTGTGTCCTGTTGGTTGTGATGGGGATGGCTACTCTCGATTCCTGTTGCTATCCTTCACCATGGAGTGAGGCAAAAGAAATCAAACAATTGCCTGAAATCTTCCCTGATTACATCGGGGTTACAGTTCCTGTCAACATCGCTCCGCTTAATTTCAATATGACGGATGACGATGTAGATGAAATGTTAGTGAGTGTGGCAGGATCGAAGACCATCGAGGAAATCTCTTCTTTCGGAAAAGAGTATGCGGACTTTGATGTAGAGGAGTGGCACGACTTCTTGAGAAAAAATAAGGGCGGAAAACTCACCGTCTCTGTGTTTGTATTGAAAAATGGTGAAAGGTTCAAGTATCAGGACTTCGATATATATGTCAGCCCCTACGAGTTAAAGGACTGGGGCTTGACTTATCGTCGCATCGCTCCTGGTTATGAGGTGTATGGCAAGTTGGGCATTTATCAGCGCAACTTGAGTAATTTCGAGGAAACGGCAATCCTAGAGAATACCGCTGCCCCGGGTGCCTGTCTCAACTGTCATACGGCAAACAGAACCAATCCTGACCAGTTTACCTTCCATGTCCGTGGTGACCATGGTGCTACCTTAGTTTCTCAGAACGGAAAGCGGGAGTGGCTGAAGGCTAAGAATGATTCCCTGAAGGGTTCGATGGTTTATCCTTACTGGCATCCGTCGGGCAAGTATTGTGCTTATAGTACCAATACCACCCATCAGAGTTTCCATGCCGTGAAGGATGAGCGAATTGAAGTTTTCGACCAGGCATCGGATGTCTTCGTTTATCAGCCTGCAACCCATGAACTGATATTGGATTCGCTCCTGATGACGAAAGACCATTACGAGACTTATCCGGTATTCTCACCAGATGGCAAGACGCTCTATTTCTGCTCTTCTACGGCAGAACCTATCCCAAGCGGTTACAAGGATATCAAGTATAATATCTGCAAGATTGGTTTTGATGCCGCTACCGGTAAGTTTGGCAACCAGGTGGATACCATCTTCAATGCCCGTGAACTGGGCAAGAGTGCTACCCATCCACGTCCTTCGTATGATGGCAGGTACATCATGTTTACGATGAGTGATTATGGCTGCTTCCCTATCTGGCATAAGGAAGCGGATAACTGGTTGCTGGATTTGAAGACGGGACAGGCGCGACCAATGACGGCTGCCAATAGCAGGAATACAGATAGCTGGCACAACTGGAGTAGGGATTCCCATTGGTTTGTCTTTACATCCCGCAGGGGTGACGGCCTCTATACCCGTCTTTATCTTGCCAGCATCGATGATAAGGGCAATGTTAGCAAGCCATTCCTGCTGCCACAGCGCAATCCGAAAAAGTACTACGACGAGTTGCTGGATTCCTATAATACCCCAGATTTCACTTCGAAGCCAGTAGAGCTGGATGCCCGTGCGGCAGGAAATGAAATCATGAATGATAAGAGGATTCCTACGAAAGTTAGATAATCCAATAAAAATATAAAAAAGCCCGAGTCATTATCAGCTCGGGCTTTTTTGTGTTTATTGGATACTGTGTTTATTTGAACTTTTCTGCTTCCTGTTTCATCACATTCTCAACATCGATGGCATTGAATGGAACGGGACCACGACTCAGCTCCGGGATGTTGAAACTCTTCAGGCAATCGTCGTAGAAGGTTGGTTCCCTCTGCGGCAAGACGAAAGGCTTGTGAGCCTTGCCATGCTCATCAAAATAGCAGAAGTAAGGCTTGCCGTAGAGTCCGTCATCGCGCTTGCTTGCAAAGACAAACCATCTGCCGGAATGCGACCAGCTGTGATAGGTATCACTTTTCCTGCTGTTTACGATGCTGAGGCTGTCTATCTTTCCGGTCTGCAGGTCGAGCATACAGAGGTCTGCCTCTGGATGCCAGATAGGGAAGGTGCCATAGTCGGCAACGGTGAAGAGACAGTATCTGCCGTCTGGACTTATCTTGGGATGGCATACCGAGCGCTCCGTGTAGAGGGTATCTACCTTCGAACCGAATGTTCCTGTTCTGTCCTCGAAAGGGATGCGGACAAGGGCATATTTCAATCCCTTCAGATTCTTTGTCTTCAGACCTTTCTTATCTGCTACGCAATAGTAGATGTATCGGCCGTTAGACGAGAAGGTAGGGAAGGTTTCGAGTTTTGTGCTGTCGCTGGTGAGCGGCGATGAGATGATGATGTTGTTGTCGAGGTCGGCAACATACACATCACTCTTCGAATCATATACCTCCAGCCGCTTGTCGGGGTTGGCATGAAAGGCTGGGATGATGATGTTGGTAGAAAACGTGACGTATCTGCCCGAAGGGTCGAACCCGTAATACACGCTCGATGAAACCATGTTGGCTGTCTTCAGATTGAGTTTACGCAGCTTGCCGTTGCGGTTGAGGATGGCTCCGCCGCCTTCGCCTCTTACATATACCATACTGAGGTTCGGGTTCTGGTTGCCGAAGGCATGACAGTTCATGCAGCGGTTTTCCTGCAGATGATAGTCGGTGAGAATCGTCTCCTTCCAGTTCTCCACGCATCGCTGCCTGATCTGTATCTTGTTCCATACCTCGTAGTCGGGTTCTATCAGTCGGTAGGTGAGATAGGGGTCAATGCTGTCGCCTACTACCTGCCAGTTGAAGGACTTGAATGCGGTCCATTCTCCGTCATCGCTCTTGGAGTAGATCTGCACCTTTACGTTCTTGTTCACCGCCTTCTGAAGGAATGCTTTCCAGTCGTCGAGATCGAACTTCAGGTTCTGACTGTTGCTTGTAGCGGTTAATGTGTTGGCGGCATCGTTGGCATCAGTGCCCTCGATGGTGAGAATGGTTTCGATGTTGGTGAGGTGCTTGTCGCGAATCTCGAAATTGAGCGGGGCGATATTCACCGGAATCGTTACATCTGCATAGTCGGGATACATATTGGGGTAGTGATCTACCTGTTCTGCATTCTCGTGAGTCTGGGCGCAGGAGGCGAGCAGAAGAAGGGTCGCCGCTGCACCATATAGTATATTCTGGAATTTCATATTTCTCTATTTTAGAAGATGAATCGTATCAAGTATTTGCTCTAGTTGTTGTTCAGCTTAGGTGCCTCTGCCTTGTCGAAGTAATACCAGTAGGTATCCTTGAAGGCTGGGTTGCCTCGCTGCTCATTATACAGCTTGAATCTCTGCAATACATCCTGCCTCTTGATATACTTTACCCATTCGGCAGGCGGAGCCTTTGTTCCTGCCAGATAGATGGCAAGTGCCTCCTGGTATAGCTTCTCGTAAGTTACATTCTGCTGCTTGAGATAATAGGCATCGTAATCGTGCTTGAAGGTTTCCATATCCTTCAGGAGCAGGTCGCTGCAGAGCATATAGTTGACGGCGATGTTGTTGTTGGGGTTGCTTTCCATCAATTCGCTCATGATGGTGTGGCAGTTGTCGTTCAGGCGCAGCGTATCTCGGGTGTTGAGATAGGGGCGCTTGTCGATGTATTGCTGCAGGAGGGCTTTGTCATAGGATGAAGCCTTTCTGCCAAGGGCATCAAAAGCACGGTTGGCCCATCTGCTCCATACGAATGTCTTCTGCAGGATGCGGAGATATTTGCGGGCGGCATCATAATCGCCCTTTACCAGATTGATCTCTGCAAGGCGCTTCATCATCCGGATGTTGCGATTCTCCGGCGAACATACGTTGGCGAGCATGGCGGCACGCTCACAGAAGGTCATGTCGCCCAATATCCAATACAGTTCGTTGAGGGTCTTGATGGTGAGGGGTGGCGTGTCGGGACCCAGTGTCTCGAAGGTACCGAGGTTGTTGCTTGGGAATTTCAGCAGTACTGCGGGGAGACTGCGTCCCTGTGCAGAAATCAGGTTATAATAGAACTTCATATAGGAGTTAGGCTCCTTGTCTTTTTCTATCATATTGACCACCTTGTTGTAGTTGCCGAAGTAGTATTCGCAATCTGCAGCCAGGGTCTTCTCCAGGTCCATCTGCGGCTTTACAAACTTACCTAAGCCCGGGTAGGTATATAATGTATGGAAATCGATAAAATACAGGCGTTTATCAAGTATGATGATGAATAGGGGGATGGCAATGGCTGCCAGACGGGTATAGTTGCCTGGCTTGTTGATATACTTGATGCAGCCTAACAGTACGAGGGCTGCGTATATCCACATGCCACAGCCAAAGAACCAGTGGCAAACCAGCATACTGATGAAGATGCTGACTGCTGTAATCCACTGGGGTAATCTTGTTCCGTCTATGGAAGTATGTCGCAGTGCCTGATTTTCCAGCTTCTTGATGAACATACGGGTGGAGACAAGAATCTTGGTGCTGAACCGGAAGACATTGGCTCCGCCGGCAATGGCAATGATGCTGCTGAGCCTATAGTCGTAGTGCAAACTGAAGCACACGAGCATCGTCATCACAGCGATGGCTATGGTGTATGGTATCCAGGTGCCCTTGATGTCGGCATCCTCTACGCCACATCTTACGTTGTATCCAGCCATAAGGATGGATAGGGTCAGGATGGTAGGACCGGCATATCGGTAATAATAAAACTGTGTGAGGAAGTCGCCTGTCAGGCAAGCTAGCCAACCCGGCTTGTCGAGATAGGTGGTGATATAGTCCCATGAAAACAGAAAGAGTTGATTCTGCTCCTGGTAAAAGAGATGATAGGGATAGAAGAATTGGAAAAACACAAAACTTGCTATTGCCCCCAATAAGATGAGTACGTGTACTCCGGGTTTGGTAATCAGACTGTTCATTCTACTATTATTTAGACTACAAAGTTACACAAAAATATTAAGAATGAATAAAAAAAAGCAGAAAAATGACATTTTCTTATCATTTTTCTGCTTATTCGTATCAAATGTATGTGTGATTATTTCTTCTCAGCAATGCATTCCATTTCTATCAACCAGCCTGGTCGGCATACTTTAGCCTCCACGATGATGCGGGGAATCTGGGGATAAAACTGCTGCATCATTCTATCTACCGTATGATAGTCGGAGATGTCGCGCAGATAGATGATGAAGTATTGGATATCATTCATCGTGGCATCGCCATCTTTCAGCAGGGCGCCGATGTTCTCAAGCAGTCTGCCGGTCTGGCGCACGATGTCTCCTTCATAGACCACATCTCCATGCTTGTCGATACTGGCTGTACCGGAGATGAAGTATTGTTGCTTGAACTGCTGGCTTCCTTCTGGATGGAGAGTATGGGTAGGTAGCGTAAGCCGGGTTCCTCGTTCGAAGGCTACTCCATATTCATGGGTAGGATTCAGATGATCGAGTGCCTGAAGATACTTCTTGTCCTCTTCCTTGATATGGGGGACGGTGAGGAAGTCGATGGCTACAGCTGCGTGGCGTACCGGAGTGGCACCACCGATACCCGTGCTGGCAATGTAGTGGGTGTCGGCAGTCAATCCTTCTTGGTCGAAGACGTCATTGCGGGCTTCTACTACGCCTTGATAGTTTACATCGATGTTGGTGACGTATATCCAGGTGCGAACCAGGTTGCGTTCCATGGTCATATCCGTACCTTCGATAGTCTTCAGATATTTATTGAAGAGAAAATGGGTCTGCTCGTACGAATCCTTTCCCTTTGCTTCCTCTTCTGTAAGACGAAGACTGTGGAATAAGATAGGTGTAGCTTCATCCGTAGTCTTGATCAGCAGGCTCGCCTTGCTGCCATTCAGTGGAGTCTGTTCCACGATAGTGAGGTTTGTACCTTTCAGAAACTCCTGATAAAGGAGAGAATCCTCTAATTCTTTTTTCTGATTCTGGGAGTCGCTGAGGAATACCTTACAATATTGCAAGGTACGGTTTTCCAGTTTCTCTGTGTCGAGATAATTACCTAGTTTTAAATACAGAAAGTTAAGGCGATCATTGAATGAACCCTTAGCTTCTGGTGAAAGTATTATGTATTTGTCCATCTTGTTTTTCTTTTTTTTCGGCAGCAAAGGTACGGATAATATCTGAGATATAAGAATATAGACAGGATGAAAAGATAAAAATACCGAGATATGGGGATAGGAACAGGCTGGATAGAACGGAAAAGAGGGAAATAAAGGCTTGTTTTCCTTTACTTCCCTCTATCTTTTTCTTGTTTCCTGCTTTAGAGTGATTCGAGCATACGCTTGATGACAACCTCGGCTGAAATCTCACGGTTGGCTGCCTCTGGAATCACCAGACTGTTCTTGCTCTCGATGACATCATCGGTAACAATCAGTCCACGGCGTACTGGCAGACAGTGCATGAAGCAACCGTCATTGGTCCAGCTCATGTGCTCCTCGTCGATGGTCCAGCTCATATCCTTGCTCAGGATTTCGCCATACTGTGCTGGGTCTTTCACGCCTGGACAGCTCCAGTTCTTGGCGTAAACGAAGTCTGCACCTTCCAGCGCCTTCTTCTGGTCGTACTCTACCTTGGCATTGCCTACGAACTTAGGATCGAGTTCGTAGCCTTCTGGGTGAGTAACCACGAAATCTACATCGGCTGCATTCATCCACTGGGCGAATGAGTTTGGCACAGCCTGAGGCAAGGCACGGCAATGAGGAGCCCAGGTCAGGACTACCTTAGGACGAGCCACCTTCTTATGCTCCTCAATGGTGATGAGGTCGGCAAATGCCTGGAGAGGGTGAACGGTAGCTGTCTCCATAGCGAAGACTGGGCGGCCGCTGTACTTTACAAACTGGTTAACGATGGTCTCGGCATAATCGTAGTCACGGTCTTTCAAACCGGCAAAGCTACGAACACCGATAAGGTCGCAGAAGCTACCCATTACTGGGATTGCCTCAAGCAGGTGCTCACTCTTGTCGCCATCCATGATAACGCCACGCTCTGTCTCCAGTTTCCATGCACCTGCGTTCACGTCGAGTACGATAACATTCATGCCCAGGTTCATCGCAGCCTTCTGTGTACTCAGTCGGGTACGGAGACTGTTATTGAAGAATATCATCAGCAAGGTTTTGTTCTTGCCTAACTCCTGATAACCGAAACGGTTTGCTTTCACTTCCTGTGCCTCGGCGAGCGCTGCTTTCAGGTCGCCAAGGTCTTCAACATTAAAGAATGTCTTCATTGTTATTTCGTTTTTTATTTGTTATTTCTAATATAAAGCTATTGAATTCTTCACTCTTCACTTCCTTGTTTGTCCATTTCCTGTAATCAGCCACTTGTAGGTGGTAATTTCTTCTAGCGCCATTGGTCCGCGTGCTCCAAGCTTTTGGGTACTGATGCCAATCTCTGCGCCCAATCCGAACTGTGCACCATCGGTAAAGCTGGTAGGAGCGTTTACATAAACGCAGGCTGCATCTACCAATGCCTGGAATTTCTTCTGGGCAGCTTCGTTGTTGGAAACGATGCTCTCGCTGTGTCCGCTTCCGTAGGTAGCGATATGGTCGAGCGCCTCATCTTCTGAAGCGACGGTCTTGATACCCATCTGCATGCTGAGCCATTCGGTATTCCAGATGCTCTTTACGTTGGCATCAGCCTCTTTCATCTTTGCATCGCTTTCCTCTGCCTTATATAATAAGGTGTCTGGATAGTGTCCCTTTAAGACTTCGTAAGCCTTGGCATCTGCATGAATCTTGGTTTGCTTCTCGGCGAGTCCTTCACAGAGGGCAGGGAGGTCGCTTAATCTGCTTTCGTGAATCAGCAGACAGTCGAGCGCATTGCATACGCTCACTCTTCGGCACTTGGCAT
>OFMA01000917.1_pt1 | contig 20585 bp, 18 predicted proteins | sample 1541011 | NCBI WGS metagenome assembly OFMA01 (sample SAMN04209225, study PRJEB22552) | human gut metagenome | biome: gut; material: feces | host: Homo sapiens | place: USA: Oklahoma
TGGTAGCTTTCGTAGTATCCCTGGTTGTTATCCCGATGGTATGGCCGTTCTTCCCCGGCAAATAATACCAGTCTGACGAATAAAGCACCATGTGCTTCGTCACAAATGCCTTGACGTACTAGAAGTACGCCGGCGGCATTCGTTCCTCGCCTCTGGCACTTTCTCGCCAGCCTGGTGATTGGAACAAAAGACGAATAAAGCACCGTATGCTTCGTCACAAATGCCTTGACGTACTAAAAGTACGCCGGCGGCATCCGTTCCTCGCCTCTGGCACTTTCTCGCCAGCCTGGTGATTGGAACTAATGACGAATAAAGCACCATATGCTTCGTCACAAATGCAAATCAATCCCCGTCGCGAAAGTGACGGGGATTTTTGTTTGCCTAAAAATTTTAAGTTTCGATATATGTGGCTGATACACATAAAAAAGCGCAGATGTTTGCTGTTAAAAAATCAGCTTCTCTGCGCTTTGTTTTTTATTTCTTGATTTCTACGTCTACCTCGAATAAACGCTTCCAAGGGAAGGAGAGGGTGAATTTAGTGCCTCTTGTTATAGAATAGCTGTTGGCCATGCTCTGGCAGTCGGCAGTAATCTGCTGCAGGATGGTTTTTTCTTCTGTAGCAAGATCATATTTCAAATCCTCACGGTTATGCTTTTCCAGCTCGTTGGAAATGCTGCGGCGGGCATTGCTCTGGTAAAACCAATCGTCGATAAGGCGTTGGCGCAGCAGTCTGCTGCGTGCTTCGCTGCTCATATCGCGGGCGATAAGCCCTTGGGCGATGGCATAGCCTACGGCGTTGTCAGCTGTATTCCAACCATTGTAGGCTGCTAACGGCTGCAGGTTGATACTGTTGGCCAGCAGGCTCATAAAGCCGTTGTCCGCACCGTTGGAATAGCTGATATCGGCCAGGGAAACGTTGCGTCCGGAACGGAGCAGCTGTCCCAGGATACCGACAAAGTTTTTATTGCCGGCAGATGCAAAGGGCTGGTTATCATCAGCGGTAGAATCCTTGACGATGCCGTCCTGCGGCGTATTGAGTGCTAAAATCAGATCAGCGTTATCTGCGGATGCTGCCTGCACTGCACCGGCAGCGATAATCTGCTGCGGTACGCTGTCCTGCAGCCGTGCGTCGCTGTACTGTGGCAGGGTGGAGGCACCGGCTCCTACGCTGTACAGGGGATAAACGGAAGGTTTAGTGCCTTTGGCCTCGTTGTAGGCACGGGCGATTAAAAGCAGGCCGAGCTGATCTACACCGTCTAAAATCTGGAAGCAGTCTCTGCTCATATCAAAGGTACTGAGGCTGATTTTGCGTCCTTCCATGTGCGTAGCGGAAAGAGGAGCGTTATCATCCTTGCCGATGGCAAAATAATGAAATTTGCCGTTGCGGGCCATGCGTGTAAGCTCCTGGTTGACAAGCAGATTTTTTTCGCGTCGCTCTAGCCAGTCACCCAGCTCAGCTTTTTTCATGTTGCGCTCCAGTGCCTGCATCGTCAGCTTTTCCGCAGGCGACAGCTTACCTTGGTCCTGTTTGTCAAGCAGCTGGCTGTAGGCAAAGATACTTGGGCCTATGGTGCTGTAGTAGGGCGGCTCTACGCGCCCTTTGCTGGCGCGTGGGGTGCGCATAATCGTTGAAAAAGCATATAGCTTTATCGGTAGGGTAGTTTTCAGCTTGTAAAGATGATTAACGCGCTTTTGCAGCTCCTCCTGGCTTACGTTGTGCGTGCGCGAGCCGACAAGGCCGCCGTAAACAAGGCTGTCTGTGCTGATAACTGCGGCATCGGCCTTGGGAGCCTTGTGCTCCAGCCAGTCCCAGATAGCTTCGGGATTACCGTTTTTTTCGTTAGTGGCAATATATTTTTCAGGCGGCAGAATAATTTTACAGTTTGCAGCCTCCATTGTCTGCTGTACATAGGCGGAGCAGACAGGTCTGTTATCTAAGGGTACATAAAGAATAGTCAGGCGTTTGGCCTGGACGGAAACCGGCATCAGTAAAGCAGCTGTGCAGATGGCTGCTGCCAGCTTATGGTGCCGAAATGTGAATTTTGCCATGCGTACGCCTCCTTGATTATTAACAGTTCTGAATATATACGTTTTATAAAGGTTAATATACATGCACAAAGGACTCGTTATTTGGCATGTTTACAAGTAAAAGAATTTATTTTCTTATTATACTATGAAATAAAAGTTTTTTCCAGTGGAAGCTTGACAAGCATTGCCGGTGTGCTATAATAAACTGGTAAATGAAAATAGTAACAGTAATGCGAAGGAATTGCTGTCGTGGAGGGTTCTACAGAAAATGCTGCCGTGGCTGAGAGCAGCAGGAAGGAAACGAAGGGCGCACCGCCTTCAAACTGACTGCGGAACGCGCAAGCAAGTATGCCAGTCCGTATTACCGGCGTTAACGGTACCGAGTGGGCATATGTCACTACATATGTCAATGAGGGTGGAACCGCGGATAACTCCGTCCCTTTGGTGTGGGACCGGGGTTTATTTTTTTGCCTGGACTGCACTGTTTACGATACATCATGTTAGGAGGAAACAAAAATGTCTGAGGAAAACAAATTTAGCTTTGAAAACAAGGAATACCGCCAAACCTATTGGCATACCTGCTCCCATGTGCTGGCGCAGGCTATGAAGAGACTTCATCCTGATGTTAAGCTGGCCATCGGCCCTAGCATTGACAACGGCTTCTATTATGATTTCGATACTCCGGCTCCGTTCACTCCGGAGGATCTTGCTGCACTGGAAGGCGAAATGCGTAAAATCTGCAAAGAAAAGCTGAAATTAGAGCGCTTTGAGCTGCCGCGCGCAGAGGCTGTAAAATTCATGGAAGAAAAAGAAGAACCTTATAAAGTTGAACTGATTAACGACCTGCCTGAGGATGCGGTTATCAGCTTCTACAAACAAGGCGACTTCACTGATCTGTGTGCAGGCCCGCATCTTGATTCTACCGGCCGTATTAAAGGCAACGCTATTAAACTGACCTCCGCTACCGGCGCTTACTGGCGTGGCGATTCTAACCGCAAGATGCTGCAACGTATCTATGGTATTGCTTTCCCGAAGAAGGAAGATCTGGACGCATATCTGGAACAGCAGGCAGAGGCTTTAAAGCGTGACCATAACAAACTGGGCCGTGATCTGGAATACTTCACTACTGTTGATTATATCGGTCAAGGTCTGCCTATCCTGCTGCCGAAAGGTGCACGTGTAATCCAACTGCTGCAACGTTGGGTTGAGGATGTGGAACAAAAACGCGGCTATCTGCTGACCAAGACTCCGCTGATGGCAAAACGCGACCTGTACCGCATTTCCGGTCACTGGGATCATTATCTTGACGGCATGTTCATCTTGGGCGACCCGCATGACGAAACTAAAGAATGCTTCGCTCTGCGTCCTATGACCTGCCCGTTCCAATATCAGGTTTTCCTGAACCGTCAGCGTTCCTATCGTGAGCTGCCGATGCGCTTGGGCGAAACCTCTACTCTGTTCCGTAACGAGGACAGCGGCGAAATGCACGGTCTGATTCGTGTGCGTCAGTTCACTATTTCCGAAGGCCATCTGATTCTTCGTCCTGACCAACTGGAAGAAGAATTTAAGGGTTGCCTGGATCTTGCTAAATACTGCCTGGAAACTGTCGGCATGCTGGATAAATGCACCTTCCGCTTCAGCCAATGGAATCCTGCAAACCCGAACAACAAATATGAAGGCACCGCTGAGCAATGGGATCATGCACAGGCTGCTATGAAGAAAATCCTTGATGACCTTGGTGTTAAATATGAGGTTGGCTTTGACGAGGCTGCTTTCTACGGTCCGAAGCTGGATATCCAGTTCCACAATGTATTCGGCAAAGAAGATACTATCGTTACTATTCAGATTGATATGCTGCTGGCAGAGAAATTCGGTATGTACTATGTTGATGAGAACGGCGAGAAGAAGCTGCCGTATATCATTCACCGTACTTCCTTGGGCTGCTACGAGCGTACTCTGGCATACCTCATCGAAACCTATGCAGGCGCACTGCCGACCTGGATGGCTCCGGAGCAGGTTCGTTTCCTGCCGGTAACCGATCGTGCTGTTGACTACTGCTATGAGCTGGCTCATAAGCTGGAGGCTAACGGCTATCGTGCAACTGTTGATGCACGCAATGAAAAAATCGGCAAGAAGATCCGTGAAGGTCAGCTGGAAAAAATCCCGTACATGCTGGTTGTCGGCGACCGCGATATGGAAAACAATACCGTTTCTCCGCGTAACCGTACCGAAGGCGATATGGGCGCTATGAGCTTCGAAGCATTTGAAGCAATCCTGAAGGATGTAGTTGATTCTAAGGCTAAAAAATAATATTTTCGGCTTCTGCTGAGATAAAAGAGCGAAGGCTGTTCTGTTAAAAGTGCAGTCTTCGTTTTTTAATTCTCAGGGTATTTGGAACTTTAGCATTGTAAATCTTGTGAGATTGGTCTTGAACATTTAAACAAGCCTCCGATATACTATTATACGAAGTTATATCAGAGGCTTGTTTTATTTAAGAGTATATAGAGAAAATGCGCTTGTACTGTATTTTATTCTGTTTTTACACCCGTATCTGTCCATACCTGCAGTTCTACTTCAAATATTCTGGCCCAAGGGAGCTTAGCGCCGACGCTGAGGTCGCGCAGATAATAGCTTTGTCCGTTTTGCTGATAAAAGGGTGTGCGTCCCAAATTATCGTGCAGCAGCTTATATGCCTGTAGGCTGAGCTTTCCCTGGATATATTGCTCTGTTGCCGTTTTATCTTCGCTGTCCAGCTCTACGGGATTTATACCAAAGGCTTCCAATTTTTGTCGCAGTTGGGGATGCACCAGCTTTTGATAATAGTAGTCCTCGAGGATACGTTCTGCCGTGAAGTTCAGGTTGGCAGCGAAGAGTGCTGCCAGCCGCTCGGGGTCCGCGCCTGCTGTCTGCAGCTGACGCAGGCGGCCGCAGAAAAGCAGTCCCTGTGCCAAGGCAGTGCCTGAAGAATTGCTGAAGGTGTTCCAGGCGGCGTAGGCGGCGAGCTTGTTGATTGGTACGTTGTTTGCCAAAAGCTGGGGCAGCAGCAGCTCCTCAGCTTCAAAATTGGTACTGCTGTCGATGAGTGCGACCTTATAGTCCTGGTCCAGCATTTGCTGCAGCTCTTGTGCCTGCTTGGCAGACGGACGGAAATCGTCGTTACCGCAGTTAACATAGCAGATGAGGTCTGCACTATCCGGCGTGCTTACTTCTGACGCTCCAATGAGCTTAAGCTGGTTGCGCAGCGCTGCACCGACGCAGACGGCCATATAGGGCATATCCGCACCTTCTGCTTTGGGAGAAGCATAATGCAGGTAGACCTTGGGCTGCCAGTTGCTTTGCTGCAGATAGTAGCGTACGAGCAGCAGGGAGGCGATTTCATCTGCGCCGTAGGTGAGCTGCGCCTGCTGTTGCAGCTTTTGGGCAGCGATGCTGCTTTGCAGTTTTACGGCACTGGCGTGCGGCAGTCCGATGGGTGAAGCATCGTCCTGACCGAAGGTTATCCGTCTGTCATCTGTGGCAAGCTTAAGCAGGCCCAGGTTAAAGCGGTCGCTTTGCTGATAACGGCTGCGGTATTTTTCCAAGACCTTGGGCGTAATTTTTGCTTCTGTCCGGCGCAGCTCCTGCGTGAGGGCGAAGCTGCCGGTGATGCGTACCATATCGGCAAGCTGGGAATAACGCATCAGCTGGTATTGGTACCAGCGGTCGGGCAAAAGCTGGTCGCTGACGAGCAAGCGCGGAATAACGGAAAAAATTGCCTGCTGCCTTGTTATTGGCAGCTGCTCCAGCAGCTCATCTTCCTCAGATGGAGTGGCGGTGTTCATGCGGGCAGACAGCAGGCCACCATGCAGCAGGTTGTCGGCAGAAATGATGCTGTAATCGTATTTGGGCTGGTTTGTCTGCAGCCATTGTAAAAGTTTTTGTCTGTCAGACGGCGTCCGGTAGTTGTCAAGACAGGCTTTTGGCGGTAAAATTACATTTAGGCCTGCAAGCGCGCCTAGTTTTTGCACCATGGTGCTGCAGACGGGGCGGCTGTCCAGCGGGAGCAGTAAAATACTTTGCGTTGGCGGTTGCTGCTTCAGTCTGAGCGGAGTGCTTGAAGGCAGCACAAGGCGTAAGCAGATGCCTGATATCAGCAGTATGGAGCAAATTATGAAGATTATTTTGCTTGAATTGCGCATAAGGGTGTCCTTTGAAAGAAATTTATGTGAGTACTATAGTTGTCGCAAGCTTGGCTAAACAGAGAGGCTCTCCTTGGGGAGAGCTGTCGCCTGTAAGGCGACTGAGAGGGGAATTGTATTACTGATGCTTACGTTTTACTAACCCCTCTCCGTCATCGCAAGCGATGCCACCCGCCCCCGAGGAGAGGCTATATGTCAGATGTTTTGTCTGAATTTGCTTTCATCTCAACCCAATTATAACACAGAGGAGCAGTATATGAGAATAATTACCGGCAAGGCCCGCGGCCTGCAGCTGACTGTACCTAAAACCTACGATGTACGGCCGACTGCGGACAGGGTTAAGGAATCCGTTTTTAATATTATAGGCAGTAAGATTATCGGCGCTGAGGTGCTGGACCTTTTTGCGGGTACAGGTAACCTGGGGCTGGAAAGCTGGAGCCGTGGTGCTGTAGCTGTTACATTTATTGACGCGAGCAAGGAGTCGCTGCGACTGGTGCGCAGCAATATTGCCAAGTGCCGTGCTGAGTCTGACTGCAGGGTGCTGCAGGGAAGTGCTCCGGCAGTTGCTGAAAGACTTGCGGCAGCAGGGGAGCTGTTTGACTTTGCTTTTTGCGACCCTCCGTACAATAAGGGCTGGATTGAGCAGATAATTGCGCTTCTGGGCAGAAAGTCGTTTTTGCGTCCGGGAGGCTATCTTGTTGTGGAACGCAGCGCGCACAATGAACTGCCGGAGCTGCCGGCAGGCTGTGAGCTGGTACGCAGCAGCCGTTACGGTGAAACAATAGTGGATTTTATTTGTTATAATATGTTATAATATATAGTATTTTGGAGAATAAAAAGGATTCTCGCCTTTTATGTCGAATAAAAGACAAGATATAATATAGGAATTTCTTTGGTCATTTTTTTGATTAAGGATAGATTAGGAGGTCTGGCTATGCGCAGAGCAGTTTGTCCAGGAAGCTTTGATCCTGTTACCAAGGGTCATATTGATATTTTTGAAAGAGCAAGTGCGATGTTTGATGAGCTGATTATCAGCGTTTTTCATAATCCCGGTAAGGATAAGGCCATGTTTTCCATGGAAGAACGTGTGGAAATGCTTAAGGAAGCAACCAAGCATATTCCCAATGTAAGAGTAACCTGTTTTTCCGGATTGCTGAACGAATTCTGCAAAAAGGAAGAGGCTCCTTTTATCGTCAGAGGCTTGCGTGCTTTTACCGATTTCGAATATGAATTCCAAAGAGCGTTGCTTTTGAAAAAAATCGATAATGATCTGGAAACGGTTTTTATTATGACCAATGCCAAATATTCCTTCGTCAGCTCCTCCGGTGTGCGCGAGCTGGCAACCTTTGGCGGGCAGCTGAAGGATTTGGTACCTGAATGCATTGAAGAACGCGTACGCAAGCATGTTTACAAAAAGTTTGAATAGATTTTAGAGGGGTTGATATCATGATTGAACGCAACAAAACTAATGTAGCACTTGATGGACTTTTTGAGCAATTTCTTAATTTGATATCCGAGGCAAGACGTGTTCCTCTGGTAGATAAGATTATGGTTGATGAAAATGATCTGCTGAATATTATCGACGACCTTAAGGAAGCAATTCCGCGCGAAATCAAAAGTGCCAACCAGGTACTGGAGGAGCAGAAGAATATTGTCAACAAGGCTTATGCCGATGCTGACCGTATAGTGCAGCAGGCCAAGGATGAGGCTGAGCGTATTGTTAGCGTTGCTCAGGCTGAGGCTGATGCCAAGGTACAGCAGGAGGAGATTGTTAAGCAGGCCAATGCTGCGGCAGAAGATATCAAAGCAAATGCGCTGCGCTATCAGGAGGAAACCAAGACTGCTGCCGATGATTATGCTTTGCAGGTAAAACAGGATTCCCTGCAATATGCAGAGGATATGCTGGCATATTTGAGCGGTAATCTGTCCAGCGCTTTGAAAGGCCTGGAAGAAAATAAATTAAACGTAGAAAATGAGATGCAGAATCTTAAGCTTCCGGCAGTTGCTGAGGAGGCTCCGGAACAGGAAGCTGCCGAGGAAGAATAAGAGCAATATAAAAGCTGTAACAACGAGCGTTATGCAAATGCGCTTGCGTTACAGCTTTTTTGTTTGCTTTCACAATAGATTTCGACGGTGGAAGCCTATATTATATTTTGCTGCGGACATAGACGGGTGACTGATAAAAGTCATTGCCGCTGCGGTTGAGTGCTGCATCTTTCTGCAGCAGGGACCACAGGTCGGTAGCAGTTACTTCTGCTGACAGCTGCGTCCGATAGGTGACGCTGTCGTTGCACAGGGCGTTTTTGCCAAGTTTGCTGATGATTGGCAATTGAGCGTTTGTTTTCATCGTGTGCAGCAGCTGGCGTCCGGTGTCATTAAAGGCCAGCACGCGCAGATAGGCCGGGGCTTGCTGCTGCCAGACTGCTTTCGGAAGGTCCAAAAGTATTTGCAGTAGCAGACGGCGAATACGGCTGGCAGTGTAGCGCTTGTTGCTGCAGGCCGCGAGTGCTGACTGCAGGCTTGCGCAGTCAGCGGCCTTGCTGAGCAGGTTTTCGAGTCCTTCGCTGGCTTCGCAGCGCTCCGCCAGCTGCTGCGGCGAGAGCAGCCGCAGGCGGTATTTCAGCAGCTGCCACAAAAGCTGTGCGTCGTAGCCTCCGGCAGCAAGAGCTGCGTGTGTATAATCTGGTACAGCCTGCTGCCAGCTTTCGTTACCGTCCGCTATTGCCCGGCGGATGGCGCTGGCGCTGGCTATACTGTTGCCGATAGAGGTAGAGTTATAGCCCTCGTCCGTGCGCTGCAGATAAAGCGGTTGAATGTCTGCGGCAGTTTGCAGCAGTGCCTTGGTATATTCCAAGGCCAAAATGTCATTGGGAGTGCGGAAGGCTGTGTGTGCGCCTAAAATTTTTTCCCAGGCCTGCGCATAGCTTAAACCGTTTTGCAGCAGCTCACGCAGTCTTGCTTGCGCTTCAGCGCTGCAGGCAAGGCTTGCTGCTGCCTCGAAATCGCTTTGCGGATGCTCCGTGCCGCAGGCAAGGGTATTGACGCAGCCTGTGGCTGCTAAAAGCTGCACAGCGCCCTTGGCAAAGAATTCGGCACTGCGCAGTGTAAAGACGCAAGGGAGCTCCAGCACCAAATCGGCACCGCCCTGTACCGCGCAGGAGGCGCGCTGCCATTTGCTTAAAACGGCAGGCTCGCCGCGCTGCATAAAGCTTCCGCTCATGACGACAATGACCGGTTGCTGCGTCAGGCGCTTAGTTTCTTGTATATGATATAGATGACCGTTGTGAAAGGGATTATATTCGGCAATGATGCCTGTTGCCTGCATATTTTTTACCTCGCATGATTTTATCTCTGTGAATATTATAACATAGGCTGGGAATTGAGAAAATATTTCTGTTCAATTGGCCGCAAATAGTGTATACTAATAGTGTATTGGTATTTAAGACTCGATTTAATTTTGGCGTTGACCGGGAGGCTTATTGTGATTGTTTTCGTAGTAAATTGTGGCAGCTCCTCCATCAAATATCAGCTGATAAACATGGAAGGCGAGCGTGTCATGGCCAAAGGCCTGATTGAACGCATCGGTATGGAAGGTTCCACACTGAAGCATACGCCGGCAGGCAAATATACAATTGATTTAAAAGAGGAAATTCCCGACCATAAGGTTGGTATCCGTCTGGCTATTAAGGCGCTGACCAGCAAGGAATACGGCGTTATCAAGGATATGTCCGAGATTGATGCCGTAGGTCACCGTGTTGTGCACGGCGGCGAGCGCTTTACCGACAGCGTACTGATTACCAGTGACGTACTGCGCGGTATCGAGGCCTGCTGTGAGATTGCGCCTCTGCATAACCCGCCTAACCTGTACGGCATTAATGCCTGCATGGAAATTATGCGCGGTACACCGCAGGTGGCTGTTTTTGATACGGCCTTTCATCAGACGATGCCGAAGGTTGCATATCTTTACGGCCTGCCCTATGAAATGTATGTCAAATATGGTGTGCGCCGTTACGGCTTCCACGGTACCTCGCATAAATATGTTGCTCTGCGTGCTGCGGAGCTGATGCAGGAGCATATGAATGATTTGCGTATCATCAGCTGCCATTTGGGTAACGGTGCCAGCATCGCGGCAATCAAATACGGTAAATCTATTGATACGAGCATGGGCTATACACCGCTTGAGGGCCTGATTATGGGCACACGCAGCGGTGAGATTGACCCGGCAATTATTCCGTTCCTGATGGAAAAGGAAAATATGAATGCGCAGCAGATTGATGATTACCTGAACCGCCGCAGCGGTATTCTCGGTATCAGCGGTCTGTCCAGCGATTTCCGCGATCTGGAAAGCGCTGCTAACCGCGGCGATGACCGCAGCCAGCTGGCAATCGATGTTTTTGCCTACAAGGTAAAAAAATATATCGGCGGTTATGTAGCGGCAATGGGCGGTGTAGATGCTATTGTCTTTACCGCAGGCCTGGGCGAGAACTCTCCCTTTATGCGTGATAAAATCTGCAACGGCCTGGAATATCTCGGTACGCGCATTGATCCGGACCTCAACCAGGTACGCGGCAAAGAGCGCGAAATCAGCGTACGCCGTGCGCGTGTAAAAATTTTTGTTATCCCGACAAACGAGGAACTGGTTATTGCCCGCGATACATATAACATCTGCCGCAGAATCATTAAGCTGTAGGCATTTGCATGAGGTTATAGTAACTGATAACAGTTTTTATCCGTACAAAGCATTTTTACTTGACAAAGAGCGGTAATACCGCTATAATTGTAACGATTGGTGAAATATGATTAAAATAAATGTCGCAGAAATCAAGAAAAGACTAGTCGGTGAAAAGACTCTTGCTTATGAGCTTTCGCCTGCTGAACTGGAAATAACACCTGAAGAGCTTGTTATTGACGGTACAGTAAATTTGGAAGGCACTATGAGCAATGCTGGTGATGTATTATTACTGCAGGCTGTAATGACTGCTAAGGTACAACGTACCTGCGGACGTTGCCTGAAAGATTTTACAGGTGTAGCCAGGGCAGAAGTTGTCGAGAAGTTTTATCCGGCAAGTGCTGAACATATTGAAAATGATGCTTTTGTCTACGATTCGGACGTTATTGATATAACGGAACCGCTTCGTGAAGGGCTGCTGCTTGCAGAGCCCATGCAGGCTCTGTGTAAGCCAGACTGCCGGGGACTTTGTCCCGTTTGTGGCGCTGATCTTAATGATGGTGACTGCGGATGCGACAGGTCCACTGTAGATCCGAGGCTGGCGGCATTAAAGCAATTCATCAAAAATTAAATTCACTTCATAGCACTGAGGAGGTGTATTGAGAAATGGCAGTACCTAAGAGAAAAATGTCTAAAGCCCGTCGTGACAGACGTCGTGCTAACTGGAAACTGAGCGTTCCTGGCATGGTTGAATGCCCGCAATGTCATGAAATGAAAATGCCGCATCGCGTTTGCCCTGAATGCGGTTACTACAATGGCAAACAAGTCATTGCTAAAGCTGAATAATTTTAAGCTGTTTATAAGGCCTTCGGAATTTTTTCCGGAGGCTTTTTACATGGTACGGTAAGATCTCCGATTTCACGGATAGTTAATTATGTAATTAAAGAAATTGGCGAAATATAAGGGATATCACAAATTTTTTGCTAAAAAGCCCTTGCCAAAAACCTGCTATCATTCTATAATAAAAACAGATATTATGAGCTGGTACTAAAAAAGCAGGTGATGGAATGACTTCTTCTAAAAAATTAATACGTCACAGAAGCTTGAAGAAGCTGCTTAGGGATAATCCCTTCAGCACTGATGAGCAACTGGCCAAGATGCTGGATGTCAGCGTACAGACAATTCGTCTGGACCGTGTTGCTTTGGGAATTCCTGAGCTGCGTGCCAGAACTCGTACTATGGCAGAGGAAGCTCAGACCAAGCTGCGTGCCATTGATAAAAAAGATATCGTGGGCGAGCTGCTGGATCTGGAGCTGAATAAAATCGGCATCTCAACGCTGAAGATTACACCGGATATGGTGCTTGAACGTACCGGAATCGCACGCGGTTATTATATGTTTGCCATGGCCAATACTTTGGCTCTGGCCGTTGTAGATGCGGAATATGCGCTGACTGCTGTAGGTAATGTCAAGTATAAGCTGCCTGTCAATGCAGGAGCTGTGCTTGTAGCCCGTGCAGTGGTTACGCACCGCCGCATGGATAAATATTATATTTTTGTTTCCGTGAAAAACAATAACGAAGAGGTTTTTCGCGCTAAGTTCATTATTGTTTCTTTGGATAACAGAACTAAGCATGAGGGGGAGCAGGAAGCATGAAAATCGCCGTAGATGTTATGGGTACCGATTATGGTCCCAAAGAGCTTGTTTTAGGCGCAGTCAACGCTGTTAAGGAATATGGCTGCGAAACTGTTTTGGTTGGCGATGAAAAAGTAATCCGTGAGCTGTTGGTAAAATACGGTGCGGATAAAAATCCGAAGATTACTATTCATCATGCCAGCGAGGTAATTGCGATGGACGAGCATCCTGCAATTGCGGTTAAGTCCAAAAAGGACGCTTCTATCGTAGTTGCGGCAGGATTGCTGAGAAACAAGGAATGTGATGCCCTTGTTTCCTCCGGCAGCACCGGTGCTGCCGTTGCCTCAGCGCTTTTTTGCGTAGGCCGCATCAGGGGCGTGGAAAGACCTGCTATTGCAACGCCGATTCCCAGCCTGAAGGGTACTACTGTAGTGCTTGACAGTGGCGCCAAGGTAGACGCCAAACCTGAGCATATGGTACAGAGTGCTATCATGGGTACGGTGTACGCAGAAAAAATTTTAAAAATTTCTCAGCCGAAGGTAGGACTTTTGAACATCGGTGAAGAAGAAACTAAGGGTAACGAACAAGCACTGGCAACCTACCCGCTTTTAAAGGATACTCGGACGATAAACTTTATCGGCAATGTTGAAGGACGTGACATCAACAAAGGCACGGTAGATGTAGTTGTCTGCGACGGTTTCGTCGGCAATGTTGTGCTGAAGTTCGGTGAAGGTCTGGCGAAGGCTATTATGACGCTTATCAAGGAAGCGATTATGAACGGCGGCATTCTGGCAAAGCTGGGCGGACTTTTAATCAAGCCTGCACTGAAGGGCCTGAAGAAACGTCTTGATCCTGCCGAATACGGCGGAGCTTTGCTGTTAGGCATCCGCGCGCCTTTTATTATCTGCCACGGCAGCTCCAAGGCTAAGGCAATTACCAATGCTATTCATGTAGCTATGGACTTTGCCGAGCAGGATGTTGTAAGTATCATCAAAGATAAGATTGCGGAATCAAAAGAAATGAGGAATTAGATAAATGACAAGAGCTGTTGGTATTTTAGGTTTAGGACATTATGTTCCTGAGAAGATTATCACTAATACAGACATGGAGAAAATTGTTGAGACCAGTGACGAATGGATTACTGAGCGCACCGGCATCAAGCAGCGTCACATTGCTGCTCCGGAAGAAGCAACCTCCGATCTGGCGTACAATGCTGCTGTAGAAGCACTGAAGGACGCCGGCGTTGCTCCGGAAGAGCTGGACCTCGTTATCGTAGGCACTGCTTCCAGCGATTACATTTTCCCGTCTACTGCGTGCCTGGTACAGGCTCGTCTGGGTGCTAAAAACGCAGCTGCCTTTGACCTGGCTGCAGGCTGCAGCGGTTTTGTTTACAGCTTGGCTGTAGCAAGCCAGATGGTTAAGAGCGGTCTGTATAACAAGATTCTGATTATCGGTGCGGAAACTCTGAGCCGTATCATGAACTGGACCGACCGCAACACCTGCGTTCTCTTCGGTGATGGCGCCGGTGCTGCTGTAGTCGGCGAGGTTGAAGAAGGCTACGGTGTACTGGGCATTGATATGGGTGCCGACGGCAACGGCGGCAAGTTCTTGCTGCAGCCGGCAGGCGGCAGCCGTAATCCGGCAAGCGAAGAGACTGTTGCTGCAAAAGACCACACCATTCATATGAACGGTCAGGAAGTTTTCAAATTCGCTATTCAGATTATGGGCAAGACTGCAAAGCGTGCTCTTGCTAAGGCGAATATGAAGCCGGAAGAGCTGGATATGCTGTTCCCGCATCAGGCTAACTACCGCATCATCACCTCCGCTGCTAAGCGTCTGAAGATGCCGATGGATAAGGTTTGGGTAAACGTAGACAAATACGCTAATACCTCTGCTGCATCCATTCCTATCGCTCTGTGCGAGGCTCAAAAGGCCGGTGCACTGAAAAAAGGCGACAACATTATTCTTGACGGCTTTGGCGCAGGCTTGACCTGGGCTGCCATTGTCCTGAAATGGAGTAAATAATCCAAACCATTCGCGTTTGTCTTGATAGTATTTGATTTTTATCGAAAGTGAGGTAATTTACACGATGAGTAAAATCGCATTCGTATTCCCCGGCCAAGGTTCTCAGACCGTTGGCATGTGCAAAGCTTTTTATGATGAATATCCTGTTGTAAAACAGATTTTTGAAGAGGCTGATGACGCTCTTGGCTATTCCATCAGCAAAATGTGCTTCGAAGGTCCTGCTGAAGACCTGAAGCTGACCGCTAACACCCAGCCCGCTATCCTGACTGCCAGCACTGCTTGTGCAGCAGTTCTGAAGGAGCATGGCGTAAGCTGCGATATCGCTGCTGGTCACAGCCTGGGCGAATACAGTGCATTGGTTAACACCGGCGCTCTGAAATTTGCTGACGCTGTACGCATCGTTAACAAACGCGGCCAGTTCATGCAAGAGGCTGTTCCTGTAGGCGAAGGCAGCATGGCTGCTATTCTTGGCCTGGACAGCGACAAAATCGTAGAAATCTGCCGCAGCGTAGAAGCTGAATCCGGCGAAGCAGTTCAAGCAGTAAACTTCAACTGCCCCGGTCAGGTTGTTATCGCAGGCGCAGTTAATCCTGTAAATAAAGCTATCGAAGCTCTGAAGGCTGCCGGTGCAAAACGCGCTGTGCTGCTGCCCGTAAGTGCTCCTTTCCACAGCACTCTGATGCAGCCCGCTGCCAATCGTCTGGCAGAGGTTCTGGCTCCGATTGAAATCAAAGATATCACCGTTCCTGTTGTTGCTAACGTAACTGCTCAGGAAGTTACCAGCGGCGAAGAAATCAAAAAGCTGCTCGTTAAACAAGCTGCTATGCCTGTTCTCTGGGAAACCAGCGTACGCAACATGGTTGCAGGCGGCGTAGACATTTTTGTTGAGGTTGGCCCGGGCAAGGTTCTGACCGGCTTCACCAAGAAGATTGCCAAAGGTATGATGGCTCTGAACGTAGAAGACGCTGCAAGCTTGGAAAAAACCTTAGCTGAGCTGAATAAATAATTCACCAAGCTGAACTGTCCGCTTCATGGTTCCCCTATATGTACATGCAGTATGTATTTGTGAAGCATAAAAGACAGTTGATGAATTGAAGGATAAGGAGAACTCAAAATGAAATTAGAAGGTAAAAAAGCCCTCGTAACCGGCGCTTCCCGCGGTATTGGCCGTGCAATCGCACTGGCTCTCGCTGCAGAAGGTGCTGATGTTGTTGTAAACTACGCAGGCAGTGAAGCTGCCGCTAAAGAGGTTGCTGCAGAAATCGAAGCTATGGGCCGCAAGGCTTTCGTAGTACAGGCAGACATTTCCTCCAACGAAGCTGCTACTGCTATGGTAGACGAAGTTGTAAAAGAATTCGGCCGCATTGATATCCTCGTAAACAACGCAGGCATTACCCGCGACGGTTTGCTGATGCGTATGAAAGAAGAGGATTGGGACGCAGTTCTGACCACCAACCTGAAGGGTGTGTTCAACTGCACCAAGGCTGCTATCAAATACATGATGAAACAAAAAGCCGGCAAAATTGTCAGCATCAGTTCTGTTGTTGGTCTGATGGGCAATGCTGGCCAGGCTAACTACGCTGCTGCTAAGGCCGGCGTAATCGGTTTTACCAAATCCGTAGCTAAGGAAGTAGCTGCTCGCGGTATCAACGTGAATGCTGTTGCTCCCGGATTTATTAAAACTGACATGACCAGTGTACTTTCCGACAAAGTTGTTGAAGGTATGCTGACTTCTATACCCTTACACAAACTGGGTGAAACTACTGATATTGCCAAGGCTGTTGTCTTCCTTGTGAGCGATGACGCCAATTATATTACCGGACAGACTTTACATGTTGACGGTGGTATGGTAATGTAATAGGGGGCCCGTTTGGGAGACCTGCAACTTTACCTATTGGAAGGAGGTGAATCGTAATGAGCACTTTCGACAAAGTAAGAGACATCACTGTTGAACAACTGAGCGTTGACGCTGACGAAGTAAAGATGGAATCCGCTTTCATCGATGATCTCGGCGCTGACTCCCTCGATATCGTTGAGCTGATCATGGCTTTCGAAGAGGAATTCGGTGTTGAAATCCCTGATGAAAAAGCTGAAAAAATCCGCACTGTAGCTGACGCTGTTAAACTGCTGGATGAAGAAAAATAATGCTTTACCTGCTTATGTTTAGGGAACCCCTTGTGGGTTCCCGGACACAAGCTACTCTACTTTAGTCCTGAAATGGGGGATATTTGTTGAAACTACCAGTGCTGAAAATCGGTAAGCTTGTTGCTGAAGTACCGATTATACAAGGAGGCATGGCTATCAGGCTGTCTACAGCCCGTTTGGCAGCTGCTGTAGCTAAAGAAGGCGGTATAGGACTTATCGCAGCGTCCGGCATGAGCTTTGACGAACTGCGTACAGAAATACGTTTGGCAAGAAAACTTACAGGCGGCAAAGGCATTATTGGTATTAATGCAATGTTTGCGGCAAGAGAGTTTTTAGGTCTGATTACTACCGCTGCACAAGAGAAAATAGATTTAATCGTAGCCGGCGCCGGTTTTTCAAGAGATATTTTTGCCGTCGGACGTAAATATGGTGTCGAAGTAGTACCAATTGTTTCTTCTGTAAAACTGGCTAAGATTTCTGAGAAGCTGGGAGCTTCTGCTATCGTTGTCGAAGGCACCGAAGCAGGCGGTCACTTGGGAACTCAGCAATCTATTAAAGAGATACTTCCGGAGATTGTTAAATCCGTTAATATACCTGTTATTGCTGCTGGCGGCGCTGTCTGCGGCAGTGATGTTGCCGAGCTTCTGAAGCTGGGCGCAAGCGGTGTGCAGATGGGCAGCAGATTCGCTGCCAGTGAGGAATCCAACGGCGCACCTGCTTTAAAAGAATTCTATCTTAAAATGACTAAAGAAGATGTTGTGCAGATTGACAGCCCTGTAGGCTATAAGGGACGTGCTATCCGCAATCCCTTTGCACAGTTATCTTTAGAAAATAAAGCTCCTAAACCCACCACCTGCGATTTGTGCTTGAAGCACTGCACCCACAGCTTCTGCATTATCAGAGCGCTGACTCGTGCGCAGCAGGGTGACGTAGAAACCGGTCTTGTTTTCACCGGTGGCAATATGTGGAAAATCAAGGAAATACTGCCTGTAAAAGAAATCTTCAGGCGCATAAAGGATGAAATTTCAAAAATTTGATTACGAGGTGAACTATTTTGAGTAAAAGAAGAGTTGTAGTAACTGGCGTTGGCCCTGTAACTCCTATCGGTATCGGCAAGGATACCTTCTGGAATAACCTGGTTGCCGGTAAATCCGGTATCGGCCCTATCACTCAGTTTGATACTACTGATTTCACAGTAAAGATTGCCGGTGAGGTTAAGGATTTTGATTACACTGCTTTCATCGATAAAAAAGAAGGCAAGCGTATGGACCGTGTAACCCACTTTGCAGTTGCTGCTGCTAAGCTGGCAATCGAAGACGCTAAGCTGGATATGAGCAAGGAAAATCCCCTGCGTTGCGGCGTTTGCGTTGGCAGCGGTATCGGCGGCATCCACACCTTCCTGGAGCAATCCCTGAAGCTGGGTTCCAAGGGCCCGTCCAAAATCAGCCCGTTCTTCATTCCGATGGAAATCCCGAACATGTCTGCTGGCCAGATTGCTATTGCAACCGGTCTGAAAGGTCCTAACACCGCTATCGTAACTGCATGTGCTACCGGCACCAACTGCATCGGCGACGCTCTGCGCACCATTCAATATGGTGATGCTGACGTAATGCTGGCAGGCGGCACCGAAGCTGCAGTTTCTCCGATTGCTATCGCAGGCTTTGCTAACATGAAGGCTCTGTCCACCAACAACGAAAACCCTGAAGCAGCATCCTGCCCGTTCGATAAAAAGCGTGATGGCTTTGTAATGGGCGAAGGCGCAGGCGTTCTGGTTCTCGAAGAGCTGGAGCATGCTAAGGCTCGTGGCGCACACATCTATGCTGAGCTGGCCGGCTTTGCTATGAATTGCGACGCATACCACATCACCGCTCCGGACCCGACCGGCGAAACTCCGGCTGCCTGCATCGCTGCAGCAGTTGCTGACGCTGGCGTAAAACCGGAAGAGGTTGACTACATCAATGCTCATGGTACTTCTACCCATCGTAATGACCTGGGCGAAACCATTGCCTTCAAGAAGGTATTTGGCGAGCATGCATATGAACTGTGCATCAGCTCCAACAAATCCATGATTGGCCATCTGCTGGGCGCTGCCGGCGGTGTAGAAGCTATTGCTACCGTTATGACTATCGAAAACGATATCATTCCGCCGACCATCAACTACCAGGATAAGGATCTGGACGATCCGGAAGGTCCGCTGGATCTGGATTATGTACCGAACGAAGCTCGTAAGAAAGTTGTTAATGTTGCACTGAGCGACAACCTGGGCTTTGGCGGTCACAATGCTTCTATCGTATTCAAAAAATACGTTGATTAATAAGCAGGATTGATTAAAATGCAGGAAAAACGTACACAGCAGCTGCAGAGCTTCTGCCAGGGGCTGGGTATCCATATGCATGATTTAGAGCTTCTTGACATGGCTCTGACCCATACATCTTATGCCCATGAAGCTAAGCAGTATCCTAAACCGCATCATAATGAGCGGATTGAGTTTTTGGGTGATTCCGTGCTCAGCGTTATCGTGAGCACCTACATGTATAAGAACTTTCCTGATTTGGCTGAAGGCCAGCTCACTAAGCTGCGTGCTTATCTTGTTTGCGAAGGCTCCCTGTATGAATATGCCAAAAAGATTCATCTGGGAGACTGCCTGCAGCTTGGCAAGGGCGAGGAGCTGAGCGGAGGACGCGAGCGTCCGTCTATCCTGGCTGATGCCTTTGAATCTGTTTTGGGTGCCATCTATCTGGATCAGGGCTTTGAGGTCGTACAGACCTACCTGCTGGGTATGATGCAGTCGGAAATAGATTTTATCTGTCGCCATGGTATCTTTAATGATTACAAGACACGTTTGCAGGAGTATCTGCAGCGTGACGGCGATGCAGATATCCATTATGTTCTTTTAGGCAGCACCGGTCCGGAGCACAATAAGGTATTTACCTCTCAGGTAATGTTAGGTAATACTGTTATCGGCGAGGGCAGCGGTCGCACTAAAAAAGATTCGGAGCAGCATGCTGCTAAGCAGGCGCTGGCACAGCTGCATGTAAGGAATCAGGAATAACATTACAATATTGGCCTACGGTAGAAATACCGTAGGTCTTTTATTTTGCCCGCAGGCAGTAATGCATTACGCTTTGCAACGCACAAAAAATCCCCTCTTCCTGTTTGGAAAGAGGGGATTGCAGTTTATTGCTTAGTGTTGTTTTTCGTAGGGCTGGTTCATCAAAGATTCGTCATCAAAGTAGTTGATGCGCATTGCCTCGCGTACGTCATGCAGTGTTGCAGCAGCTGCTGCTTCAGCTTCCTTGCTGCCTGCACGCAGAATTTCGTAAACCTCAGGGATGCGTTGCTCCCAATAGTGACGGCGCTCACGGATGGGCTCCAGAACGTCTTGCAGCACGTTGTTGAGGAACTTCTTAACCTTTACGTCACCCAGGCCACCGCGTTGGTAGTGAGCCTTCAGCTCGTCCAGGTTAGCATAGTCCGGCAGGAATTTGGCAAAGTGCTCTTCGGTGCTGAAAGCATCCAGATAGGTGAAAACAGTGTTGCCTTCAATCTTACCGGGATCCTCTACGCGTACATGGTCAGGATCGGTGTACATGGACATAACCTTCTTTTTGATATCATCCGGTTCATCAGAAAGATAAATGCAGTTGCCCAAGGATTTACTCATCTTGGCTTTGCCGTCAATGCCGGGCAGACGCAGGCAGGCGTCGTTTTGCGGCAACATGATGTCCGGGTCAACCAGTGTTTCGCCGTAAACAGAATTGAACTTGTGCACGATTTCCTTGCACTGCTCCAGCATCGGCAGCTGGTCCTCACCTACAGGCACTACAGTAGCGCGGAAGGCGGTGATGTCAGCAGCCTGGCTGATAGGATAGCAGAAGAAACCGGTAGGAATGCTTGCTTCGAAGT
>OFMA01000933.1_pt1 | contig 20338 bp, 19 predicted proteins | sample 1541011 | NCBI WGS metagenome assembly OFMA01 (sample SAMN04209225, study PRJEB22552) | human gut metagenome | biome: gut; material: feces | host: Homo sapiens | place: USA: Oklahoma
GGCTGTAGTGCCTTGACCGTAACATCCTTCTGCGCCGAGATATCTCCAATCTTCAGCGTGATCGTTGTATTACCCGGCTTTTTTGCAGTCAGTTTACCATTCTGGTCTACGGAAACAATACTGTCATCCGCAGAAAGCCACTGGACATTGTCAACCGGATAGCATGTTGAATTGCTTTTTTTGTATATTAATTTAAACGTAGCCTTTGCCGTTTTTCCCTCTTCCAAAGAAGTGTACGAAAGTACGATCTCCGCAGAGATCTGAGTCTTGTCCACATCTATGGTCTGAACCGTTGTACCGGAAACGCTGCTCATGGATTCATCTTTACTTCCCATTTTCCAATCCATACAGAACTCCGCGGATGTGGTGTTCCTTCCAGTTTCATCATTAAGGAAGGAAGAGACTGCAATATATTGATACTCCGGAGTGATCAAAGACTCGTAATGGCCTGTTACCCTGCCAGTCTGATTAACCCAGTCATTTTTTTCCCCATACCATTGGTTGATCCCATAGAGCATGTCATTTGCACGGTTCCAAGCCAGATTTTCTGCATATGACGTAGTTCCACCCGGTGCCCAGATACTTTCCGGCCACATATTACAAGGACGAATATGTTCTCTGCGGACAGATGCCTCCGCGGAACGTATCCTTGCAATATACTCCAGATCGGATGACCACTTTAAGGGCACATAATCAGCCATGGTAAGTTTCTTAGATGGATCCCGCGGATCCTGCACTCCTTCTTCATATGCCTCCCTGCGGATCTGATTGATCCGGTCAAGGACTGCCTGGGATGCCGCCAGATAAGAACCTTTGATCCCAACTTTCACTTTTTCCGTTGTAGCAGCAGGATGCACTGTCTCATCTTCGGTTTCAGGCACCTCCTCCGATCCGTCTGAGAATAATTCATCTTCCTGAACTTCATCTGAAAAGTCCGGTACTTCCACAGCAGAATCTCCTATGTCCACGGCACCAACATAGGAACAGTTAGAAACCACAAGCGTGATTCCTAACAATACAGATATCAGCTTTTTCTTCATGGTGTTTTCCTTCTTTCTTTTGTGTTTTCAGATATTACCATTGTAGCACCTGAATGTATCATTTTCCATCATTTCCTCCCAGAAAAATATTTTTTGTAATACATTTTTTGTCAGAATCACTCCTCTTCTTATCGCAGTATTTTGAGGGGTGTTTCCACGGAGACATCTTCCTCATGTATCTATTGTAGCCGGATATCAGGCGCAGTCTGATCTGGTACGAAAGATCGGCATTTTACAGAAAATATTCTGGTCTGAAAACCTGTCAAAAAATGAGATTGCTGATTGGTCCTGCTGCGGATTTTTCATCTCTGCTTCATATCAATCATTTTGTTTTTGCAACAAAATACGAAAGAAGACGAGAAAACATGGTTGCAAACAAAACATCTGCATCTTATAATAAGGATAAGAAAACACCAACTTCATTATCCAGAAACATTGATGCTGCGGAGGCAAAGATTCAGTACGACGAATATGCCAAAAAGATACTGGGAGACAAACAGATTCTGTCAAGGATCTTCCAAAAAGTAGTTAAGGAAACGAAAGGTTTATCTTTATCCGAAATCGAGGATTGCATTGAGAAAGCTGAGATTAACTGCGTCAGTATTTATCCGGGATTATCGAATAAAGATCAGGTACAGGGAATCGGTACCGAATCCGCAATCGGAGAAGAAGGAAAGATTAATTTCGATGTGAGAACTTTTATCAAAGTTCCGATAAAAGGAAAATGGGTCAAAATCATCATTAATCTTGAAGGACAAAAAAATTCCATCCTGGATACAGGATCGAAACCAGGGCCATCTTCTATAATGCCAGACAGCTTTCTATGCAGTTAGACACGGAATTCTTTATTCCCGATTACGATAATATCTGTAAGGTGTATACCATCTGGATCTGTTTTGACAGTACAAAGAAGGAAGCAAATGCTATCGCTGAGTATAGCCTCCATAAGACAGACATCATCCCCGGAATCAAGGATAATCCTGCAGCATACGATAAGATGTCTGTAGTAATTATCACCCTGAATGAAAAAGTCCCATCGGACGACATACTTGTCAGTATGTTAAACGTGCTTTTCAGTCAGACCAAAATGACAAGTAAAGAAAAGAAAGAAAACTTAAGCGAAAATTACGGTCTCGATATGGATCGTGACTTGGGAAAGGAGATTGATGATATGTGCAACTTTTCTGATTTAATCGAGGAAAGAGCTATCGAGCAGGGCATTGAACAGGGCAGGCGGCTAGAGCTTGATTATGGCATCAGAACTGCAATAAAAGCATACAGTATGCTTGGATCTTCCTATGAAAAAGCAAGAGCTTTCATCATGAAAGAGTATAATCTCTCACCTTCTGATGCTGAATCAAAAATGCAGGAATACTGGGAAAACTAATCAAAGAGAGGAACTCCCCTCGCAACCAAAAAGAGCAGGACATCCTGCTCTTTTTCATTTTCCTAGAAAAAAAGTGAATTCGAATTCACTTTTTCAGCTCTCCAAAAAACCAAGCAGCTCCGCGGCAGTAGTCGTCTGTGCGACTTTTGTCATGTACTTTGCATAAGTTCCAATGATCGAGTCCCCGGTATTCCAGTCTGACATTTCCTCAGTGTTTAACCAGAACGCCTTTTTTGCCTTTCTTGCGATTGCTTTTACATACTCTTCCCCTGACCGGTTCTTGTTGTTCCTGGCATCCCCGATGATATAGACGTAGTAATCCCCTGTTACTTTACTCATATTGCTGTTGTAGAATGTCCGGAAAGGAAGTTCGTAATTGGAATAAGCCCCGGAACGCGGGATCGCCTTTAATACCTCGCTGACCGCCACTGCTGCATCATCCATCTCCATAAACTCTGAAATGTCATAGAGTTTGTTGGTAAATGCATATGTAGAACATCCACCCGGAAACACCTCCTTCATGGCATGCATGAACACCAGCATCAGCTCGGATGCTTCCTTACAGGAACCGGATACATCCAGAATCAGAATCAGATTGGATTTCTGCCGTATCGGTTTCTGGTGGATCAGACACAACGGGATACCACCTGTCTGGCAGCTCTTTTTCACAGTTGCCGGAATATCGATCTTTGATGCCCTGTTTGTCCGTATCTTCCGATTTAACTTTGTACGGAATTTTCTGGCGTTCTCCCGGATGTAATCATAGATCAGCAGCTTTTCCTCCGCGGACATTTTGGAGAACTTCTTATCCAGACAGACATCGCCCTGATATCTGGAATGTACTGCATTTTTCAGCCTGAGTGTCTCCTTGCGGCTTTCAACAGGCTTGTCCTTATAAATCTCTTTCTGCTGCTTTGCGATCTGCTTTAACTTTTTCTTAAACTCCCGCTCCTGCCGCTTCAGGTCATCTGCGCTGCGGCATAACTCCCAGTCATTTTTCTCAATCCTCTCATCCACAGAGGTCTCTTTGTCTTTGATCGCTTTCAGCTGACGTCCGATCTCCCGGATCTCCTTAAGCAGCTCTGCGCTGTTGGATTTCGTGCAGGCCCTTAAGGATGCTTCCTTAATCTCCTTTGCCAGCTTCTCCTGCTCCGGTCTTTCCCCGCTTCTGACACAGGCAACAAATCCTGATAAACTTTCCAGGCCTTTTAGACAGGCTTTCAGGTTACGTACCTTTTCCTGCTTTTTGGCTGTTTTTTCTGCCTTTGCGATTTCCTTTTTGTTCTGCTCCTCAAGGACTTTTCGTTTCTCTGCCTGAAGCTTTTCTTTCTTATCATTCAGCTGCCGGATCTTTTCCTGTATGCGGGCTACCTCCTCCTCATGCTCTTTAGTCGCCTTTTCGGAATCCTCTCTCGCCTTATCTGCTGCTTCCCTGGCAGCAGTCCTCTCTTTCTCTTTTTGGAAAAAGAAGGATACAAATTCCCCGTACAGGGGATCAAACTCTTCTGACTGGTCTGAGCTGTGGACGATCATGGCATAGAGCAGTCTTTTGATGTCCACTTCTCCCATCCTGCCAAGAACAGAGTAGATCTCTGACGGATCGCAGATGTATCCCTTGTTGGAAAAGAATCGGCAGGCTTCAAAGATAAATTCGTAGAGATAGGAATCCTGTATGTTGTCTGCAGGCTTTGCCCATAACTCCCTGTAGCATGCCAGATCTTCCATATTTCTCCCTCCTAGTAAGCAATGTCATTTACATAGTTTCTGACGGTCGCAGAAACTGCTTCCATGTCCCTCCGGTCTTTTACCAGCAGCCCAAGGGAATTCTGCACACCCTCCCTGCTACCATCCTTTTCGATATAGGAAGCCCAGTCTACGATCTCGGATACGGACACCGGATGCTTCAGATCCATTTCCTGGAATGCGACCATACAGGATGCGATCCCTGACGCCACCCTCTCATCCACACTGGTCCTGTACTTAAGGACCTCGATGATCTCTGCCCTGGTCTTTTTCTTGATATACAGATATGAGCAGCGGCGTTTCATTGCCCCGGACAGTTCCCTGTATGCATTGGAAGTAAGGATCACGACAGGTTTCTGGTCTTCCGGACAGGATACGGTGCCAAACTGCGGAATATCAATGGAATAATCCTCAAGGTACTCATACAGCATATACTCTGTTTCCTCGGATGCCTTGTCGATCTCATCGATCAGAAGAAGCTTTCTGCCGCTTCCATCAATGGTCTGAAGGACCGGACGGGGGATCAGGAACTCTTTCCCATAGAAATCCACATCCCCTGCCACATGTTTGATCGCATCATTGATCCCCAGTTCTTTGATCTCCTCATTGAGCTTTGGCTTTACGGCTTCCAGGGTAAGGAGCTGTCTCTGGTAATCGTAGTCATACAGGACCTCATCTTTGGTAAGGCCGTCATACATCTGCAGTCTCAGCATCGGAAGCCCCATAACCTCTGCCAGTGCCTTTGCCAGGGAAGTTTTACCAACTCCAGGTGCCCCTTCCACCAGCAGCGGCTTATTAAGTGCAAGCATGCCAAATACGGCATAGCAGATATCATCCGTCGGGATATACCCTGTTTCCTTTAATTTATCTCTGATCTCATTTATTGTCATCTTTCTTCTCCTCAAACAATCCTGTTACATATTTCCAGTATTTTTTCTGTATCCCGGTCTCCATGCTGTACATGGTGAACGCAAAATCTTTCCAGTGCTCCGGCTTTCCTTTGAGGAACTGCCTTACCAGGTCCGGATAGATAGAAAGAACCCGTTTCTGCTCCAGCAGCTTCATCTGCTCCTGGTCTTCTTTTTTTGTCAGCTTACGCTCTTTTCCGGCACTTATTACTTTCTTCATATAAGAAACCCAGTCCGTATCCAGGAACTTCGCATACTCTTTTTTCTCCTCGATATGTATTTCGGAGATCAGCTTTCCTTCCGGACAAGGTTTTACAATGTAAAACTCTCCATAAGTCCCGTCAATTCCTTTTTCGGAGATCAGCTTCTCACGTTTCATCTGGCTGTATACCCGCTCCACTTCCTCGTTCGTAAGCAGCCCGTATTTTCCACTGTTCTCTACGCCCTTGATGGTCGCCTGAAATGTCTGCTTCATGCCACGCAGGTTCTTAACGATCGCCGACTCCGTAATATAATCATTCAGGCAGACCAGATCATAGATATCGGAGGCAAGCAGATTTCCAAAGGATTTCAACGATTTCGCACGTTTGATCTTCTGTCGTTCCTGCTCTTCCTCTTCTTCCTCAAATTCTTTCGCCTTTTCCTTATACCATCTCCGCAGACTGGCTGGGGAAAACTTTTCCGGGGAAAATACCTGTTCCGCATGCCTTTTTCCCACAAGGGCACGTACCCGGACATCCAGGTTTTCCGTTACCCGATATTGCGGACAGCCGATCTTATCTGCAATCTTTAAACAGGATTTAATGACTGTCCGGTACTCTTTCTCAAATCCGGCAAGTTTTTTCAGCCTTGAGAGTACCGCGTTTGGCATGGAAATACTATTTTCTTTAATGCTGTACAAAAACTCCTGGCCAAATACCTTGTATTTTAAGACATCTCCCCTCTTTATCTGAACTTCCGATACCTGGATCCGATCCTGGCATTCTTTGGCGTGATTATGTTTTAAGAAATCCATGTATTCAAAGAAATCAGCCTCGTCCACAACCTTAAGGAACTCCTGGCACACCGACAGATCTTTAAGCTTTTTTAAAAACAAATACGTTTGTCTCTGCAGGAACTGATGTCCTTCATCCACCAGACACACAGATCTCTTTTTTGAGGACATCAGGTATTTTACTTTTTTACAGATTGCTTCCCTGCTCAAAGGGTTGACACTGGTAGTCATGCTCCCACTGATATATGCAAGCTTTAAGCCTTTCATTGTACGGATATCTTTTTGAATTGCAATCGTTACCTGGATTTCATTTTCATAATATTCCCAAAACTCCATGTCCTTATAAGACCATCCATCCGGCTTGAAAGGAGCCTTCATATCGGTCATGACCGCATCCAAGTTTTGAGGAAACTCTGTTCTTACTCTTTCCTTCCATTCCTCCCGCTTCTGCTGCTGTCTTTGTTTTTCTGCCTTTCTTTCCGCCTTTCTCTCTTTTCTGAGGCGGGCTGCGTCTTCTTCTTTCTTCCTGATATATTCCTCATAATCTTTAAAACAGGCACTGCTTTTGTCTGCACTTATGACTATCACATTCTCCGTACGGTAATCGCTGTCCAGGATCAATTCCAGATGTTTCTTTTCAATACGGAATACATAGCTGCCATCCTCTACAAACAGATGGCCTTTTTTCGTTTTTCTTGCCTTACATCCCGAAAAATCCAGACTGTACTTTGAGCAGATATAGTCCAATAAACTGCGTTCTTTTTCTGTTAATTCTTTTTTCATCAGCATCGCTTCCTTTCGTGTTCTGGTTACAGCTTACCATCCGCGGAGAAAACCCACTTCCCACACGAAAAAACGGATCTATCGGACAAAAAGTTTTTTGTCATATTGTATTGTTTTTCTCCGGCTTTTCATCAAACAATCCAAGCACGTACTTCCAGTACTTCTTCTGGATCCCCGTTTCTGCTTTATACATGGTAAACGCAAAGTCTCTCCAGTAGTCCGGTTTATTTTTGAGAAACTGTCTTGCCAGATCCGGATAGATACAAAGAACCCGCTTTTGCTCCAGCAACCTCATCTGTTCTGTTCTTCCAGCTCTTAACTCTTTTCCATTTTCCACCGCTTTCTTCATATAAGAAACCCAATCAATATCCCGAAACGTGGATATATTTTTTCCCTCTTCCAAAACTACTTCCGAAAGCAGTTCTCCTTCCGGACAAGGCTTTATGAGGTAAAAGAAAGACCTGTCATACGATCTCCAATTGAGCAAATGCTCACGCATCATCAGATCACATATCTGCTCTACCTCATCGTTGGTAAGCAGCCCATATCTTCCGCTGTGTTCCACATCTTTGATCGTTAACGTCTGTTTCATGCCACGCAGATTTCTAACAATTGCTTCTTTCGTAATAAAACTATTCTGGCAGACCAGATCATAAATATCTCCAGCCAGCAGATTTCCATACGACTGCAGGGATTTTGCATATTCGATCTTTTTATGTTTCAATTCTGCCTCTCTTTCCTTATACCACTTCTGCAGTCCCGTCGCGGAAAACTGGAAAAATGTCTGTTTTATATACTTCTTCCCCATAAGTGTACGGACACAGATCCCATACTCTCCTTCGACTTTGACGACCTGACAGTTGGTATCTTTGATTTTTTCCGCTGCTTTCAGGAATTGCTTTAAAGATGACCGGTTTGTTCTTTCAAAACTGACAAGTTCCTTTAATTCCAAAAGTTCCTCATCTGCAAGAAAGACGGCATTTTCTTTAATGTTATAAAAAAACTCCTGCTCGCATATCTTATATATTAAGATATCTTCTCTCGCTAACTGAACAAATGATATCTGAAGCTTGTCCTGACATTCTTCTGTGTGATTGTGTTTTAAAAAATCCATATATCCTAAGAAACTGGGTTTATCTACAATCTTAAGGAATTCCCTGCTGACTGACATGCTTTTTAGTTTTTTTAAGAACAAATACGTCTTTCTCTTAAGGATCTGACGTCCCTCAGAAGTCAGACAGACTCCGTTCTTCTCCGAAGACATTATATTTCTTATTTTTTCCAGAATATCCGCTTTGTCTGAAATGAAAATGTTGTCCATATTACTTCCGCAGAAAGATGCCAGTTTTCTGTTTTTCTCATAAACATCCAGTCTGATCGTAATCATGATCCGCAGTCCTGTACCACAGAATATGCGGCTCCTTATCTCATAGGAACAATCAACAAATTTAATTGTTTTATCAGCTTCCAGATCAGATACAACTGCTTCCAGGTTTTTCGGAAAATCTCCCCTTTCTTCTGCTTCCTTTTCTATCTGTTTTCTCTGCTGTTTAATCCTTCTGGCTTCCTTTGCAGCTTCTTTCTCAGCCCTGCGAAGATCTTCTTCCTCCTGCTTTTTTTGGATATATTCCTGATAGTATCTGTAATAAGCGGTATTTTTACTTTCACTTAAAACAATGATGTCTTCCGTTTTATAATCTCTTTCCAGAATTGCGGCCATATGAACCTTATCGATATAGAAGACGAGATTTCCATGATCTTCTACGAGCAGGTTCTTTTTTTTCGACATCCTCGCCCGGCATCCGGAAAAATCCAGTCCGTTCTGAGAACTGATGAATTCTAACAGCCTCATTTTTGTCTTAGATACACTTGTCATTTACATCAACCCCTTCGTGCTTTGATTACAGATTATCAGTCAGTGACGCAAATTAGTTCTGGCACGAAAAAATGTGCCTTCCGAACAGAAATGAAAAAATATTTTTTATCATATTGTTTTTTCTGCATTCAGTTTTACTATGGCTGCGGATTTTTCATCCCTGCTCCTAATTAATCATTCTACTGTCAGAATGAAAAAAGAAAGGAGAAAAACATGTCCAAAACAATGACACAACAGAGCTATGATAAAATTTTGGAGGCAGCGAAAATTCTTTGCGAATACTGCGAAAATAATGCCTGCGAAAACTGTCAGGTGACAAGACTGACAGATGATGCTTATCTTGATGCCATAGAAGAAGGCATTATTGATGACGCATGAGCACAAATTAACTACGAAGAGCAGGTTATCCTGCTCTTTTTTTCCTCATATTGCTCATATTCAGTTTTTCAGAAAGGCAGTAAAATGAATCAAACATATATATCATTAGAATTAGCAATTGCAAATAATGACTTAGACTTGTTTTTTCAAGGCAGTGGGATATATTCTTTTGGCGATAATATATTTTACCCAGTCAGGAGGTCTGTTATGGCAGATGAAGCCATGAATATAATCTACAGCTATTATGGAGAAACCTTAAATCAATCTATTGTTGAAAAAGTAGAAAAATGTATTTATGAGTTATTGTCATACAGGACCGGAAAAGGTATTTATAAGGCATTTGAAATTTTGGCAAGTATAATGAAAAGTGAAAAGGAAGGAAAAGCAACGTTTGTTTGTAACACCCCAAAATTGCGCATGGCTATTGAAGAATCTGTTGCCAATAATACAGAAAAGCTAAAAAATATTCGTGAAAACGAATCCGCCTCAATAAGCGGTGGGATGTATGAACTTATCCATACTGAAAACATCTATTATTATAAGAAATATGTTTTTTTAATTATCAGAAATGCATCAAAGAAAGAAATAGAAAATATTCGTAATTATATCTCAAAAGAAGTCGGATTAAGCAGCGAACAATTAGAAGACGCAATCGACAAACTGACATGCTATAAAGATATATGCGAAGAGAGTTTGTATTGGATTAACAATCGACGTTTCGTAGATGACAGCAGATGTCTGATAATAGATGGGTTTTCAGCCAAAAAACTGTATGAAACAACATATTTGCAACCTATAGGAGCCTATAATTACTTGGTTTCTTTAAGGAATAATCCTCAGACTGCTCTTGAAAATCTGAAAAGCGGATTGCCAAGAAAGTAGGTAGACCAAATGACGCTTACAGTCAAGCGGATATTCACAAGCCGCTTCGCTATGCGGCCCTACACCGAATAATTGCTTCGCAGTTTATCAGAAGGAGCTTGCACTCCTCCTGATACAAGCAAGCCCCCACCCACTACTTAATGCTTTTCGCAACCATCACAGGAGACTTACTTAATTCGGTTAAAATACGAGATTTAAAAATATATTAGATCAATTTTTAAACATGGAGGCTCTTATGACATCCAAAGAATATATAGCAACGAAACCCAGGTTCGTTTATCATGGCGAATCGGAAACAGAATTAAAAGAGAAACTTGAAAATATTACCGGACATAAATACATGGATACAAAAAATCATAAATACGACCCGGTCAAACCTCCTGTTGGAATTATATATGTTGGGAATGATGAAGATAAAGGGTGGATCTCAGACAAATTGGCTTTTCAAGGATGGAATATCCAAATCGTTAATAATATGAACACATTAAGAAAAATTTAAGCAGAGGTGTATATGATTGCAAAATATAATCACAACGTATACATTGCGAACCTGAAAGATGAGCATGTAGTTTTGGTAACGTACCAAAAGAAAAAAGCAACCGAAGGTTTTGCACAAAAAAGAAATTATTATAAAAAGAAAATAAACATAAACGATGAAGGTTTGACGGATTTGTACGACATACATTTCTACGTACAATACAATGATATCAAAGAAGGCTATAAGAGATGGCTGGTGGACGAAGGCCGCGCTATTGGCATAAATGGGAGCATAGAAAAAAATGAAGTAATCATTGACATAAGTCATGATTCAAAACATAGTTCTTGGATTCAATATGATAAGGGTGCAGCGGCCAAAAAAATCAAACTGGATGACTGTAACGGTTTCATAGTAGAAAAAAAATACATAAAACAAGATGGAAAAATCATAACAAAAACAGAAGAAATACAAGTAGAACCAGATGAGTTTAAGGATATGATGGTGCAGTTTAGAAGAGTTAACTTATGAAGTCTCCATCACCACATGACAATGGCTTTATTATCAGTGGGAGGCTTAAGAAATGAATTTAGATACTATTGGAGAAAAAATAGATGATATAGAAGTTTCTATAAGTCATCGAATAATTGAGTTGTTTTCAGCAGGGTTAATATTCCACCTGTCAAATTAAAAGTCCGAATATCACCAGCAACAATATGCCTTATACTCGCATGGTTTACTTTCCGCATATTATCTCCATAAAAGAGGCACTATATGGGGTACAGTATCGAACTCAAGAACAGGACAACCGGAGAAACAGCCAAAATGAGACATCCGCAGTATGTCAGAACGGGAAGTCTCTGGGCTGTGACAGATCCGGTGACCGGAAAGCTGACACCGGCAGAGCAGACGGAAGCCGATATCGACATTACCTACAATTACAGTCGTTACTATTATGAAGCTACGGACGGAGATATCCGGTTTGCTCATGAGGAAGTTTCGGCTTATTACGCAGATGAGACACAGGGACCGGCAGAAACAGAATATGGCATCCGAGGCTTGTACGGTTCTACTTCCGCGGAGTCCATTCCAATGCTGATGGATGTGATCGTCATGGCAATGAACTGCCTGATGAGAAAAGATATTGTCTGGTCCGGGGGACTGAAAAAAAGAAGAGCTCAATGCTCTTCTTTTCTGATTGTAGTACAATAATTTGAATTCGAATTCACTTTTTTTCCGATGGAAACCGGGAAGGATATCACTTTCGGCTTCTCTTTTCTCTGCCATATGATGCATTACCAGCCCGATGCAAAAGATCGTCATCCAGGATTACTTCTGCATCGTACATCCCCTGGTATTTCGCGATATTCTGTTCTGGAAAATGGGCGATCACTACGATCTTGCCCAGATCATGCAACGTCCGTATCACCTGTACATAATCCGTATCCCCACTTACCAGGATTGCTATGTCATAGGCATTCTGAAAACCTTTTGCAATCATGTGTGTGGCAATATTAATATCCGTCTCCTTTTCTTCTGTCGTGTAAGTAGAAGGATCATTAATATCAAACTCAACCCCATGAATACGGTGTATATCCTGCCGTCCTTCGATCACTTCCAGATACGGGGTTTTTTTCATTCCGGTAAGCCAGTTGTAGTATCTCTGATAAGGCTCCAGAAGCATCAGCTCGTCACATGGCTTATATGCAAACAGATATGTTTTGATCACCTCCGAATCCAACGGAATCTGACGGTTTATCAGCCGTCCTAATTTTTGATAATCGACAAAAGGAGGTTTTCTTCCCCTGTTCTTCCACTTCCAAGAAATAAAAAAATTCTGATAATCAATAAAGACCATTACTTTGTGCATCTTTGCCATCCTTCTCTTTTTTCATCAGCATAGAAAGGTAAGATGTTCTCGTTGTGTCCTCCATGGAATACCCCAAAGCTTCCAAGACATCTTCTATCTGTTTCAATGCTTCTGTCCTTTTTTCTTCCGTATCTGTCAATATCTCCAGCTCCAGGTAGTCTCCCAGAACTTTTACGTTATCCAGACATGCAGTCATATTATTTTTGTTGAGATACAGCCGTTTTTTCTCTACCGCAGATACCGGACAAAAACCGATATGTTCCAGTATTTTTCTGACCGTTTCTCCGTCCCCGACTTCTGTCTCCAGTTCCTGCCTGGTCATGGATACCTGATCCAGTTTTGCACCTTTGTAGGTGATCACACTTGTCTCTTTTTTGGATTCCGGATCCTTCACTGCTCTGATCCTCAGAGCCTCACCCAGCGCAGCAAAGTTATGATGTGTGGAGGTATAGTATATATCCGTCTCTACGACGCACCTGTTTTCCAGAAATCCTATTTTTTTAAGAGAATCCATGACCTGTTTTCTGTTTTGAATTTTTACCTTGATTTCAACCTCAATGCTCATCCCAGCATCTCCCCATATTTTTCGTGTTGTTCTTACAGTATAAGCGAAAAACAGAAAAACGTCAAACAGGCTGACTTTGCGGACATTCTTTTCTACATTCCCAGGATATACGAAACACCTTTTTCTCAGACATGCAAAAAACACTTTTCTTTTCCCCCAAAAAAGCAATATAATGCTTCACGCAAGAAGATTGTTCTGCCAGCCGGAATAATCCAGCCAGACGAAAATATTATTGCTGACACCATCTATTCTGTTTTGCAAAATCTGGCATATTACAGAGAAATAAGAAATGAGGAAATATAGTGAAAAGAATATGTATAGCAATTTCATCAAACGATAAAGACACCACCATGCACCTGGAGATCTATGCACCGGAATATAAGGGCAATCTCAAAGGCCTGATCCAGATCTGCCATGAAATGACAGAATATATGGGAAGATATGTGGAATTTGCAAAGTATTTTACCAGCCGCGGATACATTGTCTTTGGCAATGACATCATCAGCCACGGACACAGCACCACACCAAGATCATCCTGTTTGTACATTAATGACTGGAACGACACAGTTAAAGATATGGTATCAGCAAGGGAATATGTTGTCCGGAAATACCCAAACCTGCCTATCTATCTTTTGGGATTTTCTCTGGGTTCCTTCATTGTAAGGACAAACGCTGATCTGACTCCCTATAAAAAAGAAATCCTGATCGGTACCGGTGCGCAGTCCGCTTTCCTGATGAGGATAATGAGAACCTGGATCGGGAAAAAATATACCGGAAAGATGTCCTGTGCTTCTGATAAGATCTATGATCTGATGTTCGGTACATATGGCAAAAAGTTCAAAGGCAGACCGGCCAATTACTGGCTCCTGACGGATAATGAAAAGAGAAGGGAGTACGCTGATGACAGTCTTGTTCGTCAGGATGTGTCTCCTGCTTTTTTCTGCGAGTTTTCCAAAGGCATGGAATGTGCCAGCCGAAACCTAAAAAATCCGAATAATACCATTCCAACTTTATTCCTGTATGGAAAAAAAGATCCGGTATCCGGTTTTGGAAAAGGCGTCCGAAAGGTATATAAAGCATACAAAGAAAACAACCCGGATACGGAGATCAGAAGCTTTCCCGGAACTCACGATATCCTGCATGACTCCGGATATGAATCGGTATTTAAGGCAATCGCCGATTATTTGAGAAAATAATACTACAATCAGAACCCGATGCTCTACCCTGAAAAGCTGCTCCAGTCGTGCCGGGCTGTCCAGTCGCCCTTCGTACTCCTCTTTATTCTCCGCATGTATAATAAACGGAGCAATATCTGCCTGCAGGCATTGCACAAATGCAATGATGCGGGCTACCTTATAACATGAGAAAAGCATTAAACAAGGAGACTCACGCCAAAACTATGAATCTCCTTGTTTAATAAAGGTTCGAAGTATCCCTCCGGGTATATCTATATCTTATTTTTGATTAATCTCTGCGAATCCAGCAGCATCAATTTTTAATTCTATTTTTTCGCCTTTTTTAAGTTCTTTCCATTGAGAAAAATCCATTTCATATCTTCCTGTTTCGGTCTTGCCCTTCTTTTTCTCATATGTAGCGGTCACAAAATAATGCTCTTCTTCTGCTCCTGTTCTCTGTCCGTCTTTAAGTTTCGGTTCCGGCCAGGAAGGGTTCTGATCATTGCCGGAACTTTTTGCAGTATCGACAACCGTCCATTTGTCTATTTCATAGTAATATTTTGTAGCATACACAGGCTCCTTCCGGTAGACTGGTTTTTCTACATCTTCGGTGTAGGTTTCCTCAGTATATACCGGAACGCTTTCCGTTTGCTCCTCAAAATATCCATTTCCAAGATCAACATAAGAACTCTTCTCTTCGTAGTGGTCTATGACGCTGCGTGTTTTGGTTTCTGTAACTGTCTCGTAATGGTCGAGAACGTCTTTGTAGGATTGAATTTCACTTTTTGTATATTGCAGCCTCGCATCATCGGGCAGCGACCAGTCACTTTCATTGTGAGTTACAACCTCTTCAATGTCAATGGTTCTTTCCCAATCCAAGTCATCAATCGTTACGTTTTTGATCTTCGGTGCCAGGCATGACATCATGCCAAAAATGATTGCTGCGAAGATTCCCAGAATGAGCAGCACCCGCCTCAGCAGTGGCTTTTTCTTTGGTGTATTTTGGGGGATATTTTTCTGGCAGGATTCTTTTTTCTCTTCTTTCTTTCGTTTCTTTTCCTCTTCCTGCTGCCTCATCTCGAAGTAGTTTCTCTCCGAATCTTCTTTTGTGGCACCACAGTTTTTGCAGACATTCAGATCGTCGCTGTTAAGACTGCCGCAAAAGCTACACTGCCAGTCCGGATTACGGCTGATCTTTTCTGCTTCCTCCTCAGAAACATATTTAATTTCATCCGGCATATAGAATTTTGTATTTTCGTCCTGCGGATGCCCACAATCGGGACAGGTTTTTTGACCGGCTCTAATCCTTTTATTCCCACAAAACGGGCAATCCCAGAGACCTTCGATTATCTTTCCCATACAGACTCTCCTCTTCCTTCCCTCAATAACAATTTCAACAAGTATTTAGATTTCTCTTCAATTTTATAATTTTCTGCAGTTTTTTTATTTGCTCATTTATAGATTACTGTTTCTTTTTCATCTCTGCTACTCTGTCCAGAATCTGTTTCTTTAATTCTTCTACATTATCGGTCTGATATTTTAATCCTGCTGCGGAGATATGTCCTCCACCGCCAAAAGGTTTCAACAGTTCATTAACATTGATCCATTTCCCGTCTGAACGGAAAGAACATCTCCACCCGTTTTCTTCTTCCTCATACATGGTAAAACCAAGTTCAATATCGTCGCAATCGCGCAGGATGGTGCTGATACAGTGGATGTCTTCGTATGTGATATCTTTTTCGGCAATTTCCTTCTGTCCCATAATGACATAAGCAACCCGGCCATCCATCGCACGTACTGCCCCATGAAGAATATCGGCTCTTTTGTACAGAATGTCCAGGGTATCACTGTGTAAGGTTTTCATAATCCTGCCATGGTCAACTCCCATAGCCATCAGATCAGCTACTGCCTGAAAAATACCCTGGTTTGCCCTTGCCAGTCCTCCGGTATCATGCAGGATGCCAAGGTAAATATAATCTGCGGCATTGGGGTACGCTTCTTTTTGGGCTGCATTTAGAAGCAGTTCGGAAGAAAGCATATGGTATACATTTTCCGCACACGCCTCAGAAACCTTTGTCCAGTTCACATCTCCGTATCCTTCATTGGAAGCATGATGATCAACAACAATGCTGGCAGCGGCATTTTGGTAATATTCCAATCCGATCATACGCTCCAGAGTTGCATTATCACAGACTATGACACAATATTGTTTTCCGGATATATCCGGCATCTCAAAAGGAACAAATATCTTATCTTCCACGACCATCTTTTTCGGACCGCGCTCCAGCGTTTTTGCAAGGTATGGAAACACCCTGTATTGTGGATAATTGACATGGATATAGTGCGCAAGGCTCATCACCGATCCGGCAGCATCGCCATCCGGATTTAAGTGTCCCAGAATCACTACAGTGTCCAGATTGTGCGTCTGCATGGTTTCATCAAAAACAGTATCAAAATTAAACTCTGTCATTCCTACCTCCTTCGTATATCACTTCCCTGTTATATTTTAATTTTATCATCTAACAGATCAGATAGCAAGTTGTGGGCACATACAAGCCAAAATTCGTTACTGTTCACTCCGTTCACAGTAACGTGGCCAAAATTCATTACAGATTGCATTATTTTGCGGAATTGCTATAGAACCAAAAGAGACAAAAGAGACCACTTGTCTCTTTTTAAAAAACTATAGCAATTTCGTAAGATTTCTATAGTTTTTTCAGGGTTTCTGTACTATAATGAAACCCATAAAGAGATTGTCATATCAAAAATAGTAATCTAATTTTCTGCTAGAAAATCAGATCACCTCCCATCAAACTGGAAATTCAGGGAAAGTTGTTCTGATATTATTATGAAAAAGATGATCGAAGCCCAGGAAAGACAGATGTCCAGTGGTTCCCAGGGCGGACAGTACTAATCAGATAAAAGCCTCTCAGTTGAGGAACTGAAAAAAACCGATGGTGATGACTGAAAACAGTCAAATCCATCGGTTTTTCTATAAAAGCGAATTAATAAAATCAGATCATCCCTATCAGATGTACGATCAGTGCAGCCACCCAGGCAATCACACACTGCCATACCACAACACCAACAGCCCATTTACTGCCCATTTCACGTTTGATCGAAGCGATAGCCGCCACACATGGTGTATAGAGTAAACTGAATACCAGCAGGGATGCTGCTGCCAGCGGAGTCAGTACAGAGGCAATATTTCCACTGAAAAGTACTTCCAGAGTAGATACCACGCTCTCTTTTGCCATAAATCCGCTGATAAGAGCTGTACAGATTCTCCAGTCTCCCAGTCCGATCGGTTTAAATATAGGTGCCAGGACTCCCGCCACCATTGCCAGAATACTGTCTGCAGAATCTTTTACAAGATTTAAATGCAGATCAAAGCTCTGCAGGAACCAGATTATCATTGATGCAAGCAGGATAATAGAAAACGCTCTCTGCAGGAAATCTTTTGCTTTTTCCCACAAAAGCTGACCTACATTCCTTGCTCCCGGCAGCCGGTAATTGGGAAGTTCCATGACAAACGGTACGGGATCTCCCTTGAAAAGAGTTCTGTTATACAAAAATGCCGCCAGGATTCCCACCAAAATTCCAAGCAGGTAAAGACCTGCCATAATAAATCCGCCCTTCTTCGGGAAAAAAGCACTTACAAAGAAAGAATAAATCGGCAGCTTCGCAGTACAGCTCATAAATGGAGTCAGCAAAATCGTCATCTTTCTGTCACGCTCACTTGTAAGTGTACGTGTGGCCATAACAGCCGGAACCGTACATCCGAATCCAATCAGCATTGGCACAATGCTTCTTCCTGAAAGGCCGATCTTACGCAGAAGTTTGTCCATCACAAAAGCAACACGTGCAACGTATCCGCTGTCTTCCATAAGAGACAGGAAGAAAAACAGGGTTACGATAATCGGCAGAAAACTGAGTACACTTCCCACACCTGTAAAAATACCGTCAATGACCAGGCTATGCATGGCACTGTTTACATTTGCTGCTGTCAGTGCTGCTTCTACCAGCGCAGAAACCTTATCAATTCCAATCTCCAGAAGCCCCTGAAGCCACGCTCCGATCACATTAAAGGTAAGATAAAATACCAATACCATGATTCCGATGAAACAGGGAATCGCGGTATATTTTCCTGTAAGGACTTTATCAATTTTCTCACTTCTGATTCTCTCCTTACTCTCTTTTGGCTTTACAACTGTCTGTTCACACAAACGCTCAATAAAGTCAAAACGCATATCTGCGATCGCAGCACTTCTGTCAACCTGACGCTCTGTTTCCATCTGCTGTACGATATGCTCCAGCATCTCCGTCTCATTTGTGTCCAGCTTCAGCTTCTCAAGAATCAGCGGATCTCCCTCGATTGCCTTGGTTGCTGCAAAACGGGTAGGAATATCAGCCTGCGCCGCATGATCCTCAATCAGGTGCATGACCGCATGAATACAGCGGTGTACTGCACCGTCATGGTCACTCTTATCACAGAAATCCTGACGCAGTGGATGTTCCTGATATTTCGCTATATGTAACGCATGGTCAACCAGCTCATCAACCCCTTCATTCTTTGCTGCGGAAATAGGGATTACAGGTACTCCAAGCAGCGATTCCATCTTATTTACATCTATAGAACCCTGATTTCCCAGCACTTCATCCATCATGTTCATTGCAACTACCATAGGAATATCCATCTCCAGAAGCTGCATGGTCAGATACAGGTTTCTCTCAATATTGGTAGCATCCACAATGTTGATGATCGCACTTGGTTTCTCATCCAGGACAAAATTTCTGGAGACAATCTCCTCACTGCTGTAAGGGGACATGGAATAAATTCCCGGAAGGTCTGTGATTTCTGTATCCGGATGGCCTTTAATCGAACCGGTCTTACGATCCACCGTTACTCCTGGAAAGTTTCCCACATGTTGACTGGAACCTGTCAGTTGGTTAAACAGTGTAGTTTTTCCACAGTTCTGATTTCCCACCAATGCGTACGTCAGTGTAGTTCCCTCAGGCAGTGGATGTTCATCTTCTCTGGAATGATACTTTCCATCCTCTCCAAGTCCCGGATGTGCCAGGTCGCTTACAGCCTCTATTCCGGCGTGACTTCTGCTTCGCTTCGGGATCTGTTCGATTTCTATCTGCTCTGCTTCCGCAAGTCTTAACGTCAGTTCATATCCATGTACCTGTAATTCCATGGGATCTCCCATGGGTGCAAACTTCACGACTGTGACCTCAGCTCCCGGAATCATACCCATATCCAGGAAATGCTGACGCAGGGCACCCTTGCCGCCAACCGACGTGATCACAGCACTTTTTCCGATTTCCAAATCTTTTAATGTCATTTTCAGTCGCTCACCTTTTGTATTTGTATTTGGTTATCATTGCTATATCCGATTTTTCTCAATAACCTTATGCAGATAGCTTATACTAACTGATAATTTTTGTCAAGTAGCAGGTATGTCTCAATTTTTTTATAACCGAAAGCACAAAAAACTCAGATGAATTTATGTTATCATCTGAGTTTCTCAATGTCTTAACCTGACAGGTCATTAAACCTGTCTGTGATTACTTCATTACTTATTATTCTGATCATTCTCAAGTAACTGATTTATGTGATTGCCCTGAGATTTGAAAATTGTTCTTATTTTTTATATGTCAGATCCACACAGAACCAGTGATATCACCGTTAATTACATAATATGCTTTGTTCTCTTCAGGTTTGATATAAATCTTAATATCTTTGAGATCTTTCTCCTTTTTACCCAGTTCGTCTGTCCAGATTCTTCTGACATTACTTAAAATATTTTTTGTATATACTTCTCTGCCCATGAACTGAATATATACTTCTGCTGTTGCTTCTTTCTTAGTGGTTCTTCTTGTTGTCTTCTTCTCGGCAGCTGTCTCTTCAGCCGGTTTCTCAGCTGTCTTAGCAGGAGCCTTCTTTGTAGTTCTTTTCGTTGTTTTTGTTGGTTTTGCAGCAGTCTTTGTTGTTTTAGCTGTCTCTTTTTTCTCGGCTTCTTTCTCTGTTTCTGCCGGTTTCTTTTCTACAGTGTCTGCTGCTTTAGCTGTTTCTTTCTTCTCGGTTTCTTTCTCTGCTTCTGCTGATTTCTTTTCTGCAGTCTTTCTTGTTCTTCTTGCTGCCGGTTTCTTTGCTGTTGTTTCTTTCTTTACAGTCTCTGTTTCAGCAGTTTCTTTCTTGTTTGCTTCTTTATTTACAGCTACTTCTTCAGCAGTTGTCTTTGCAGGAGCCTCTTTA
>OFMA01000957.1_pt1 | contig 20018 bp, 20 predicted proteins | sample 1541011 | NCBI WGS metagenome assembly OFMA01 (sample SAMN04209225, study PRJEB22552) | human gut metagenome | biome: gut; material: feces | host: Homo sapiens | place: USA: Oklahoma
GAAGTTCCTGCGGAACTTCGGATGCGCAGAAAGCAGCGCAAAAAGATGATATAATGAATCCTATCGGATTCATATTAGAAGTTCCTGCGGAACTTCGGATGCGCAGAAAGCAGCGCAAAAAAGATGATATAATGAATCTTGACAGATTCATATTGTGCGCAGAAAACAGCGCAGACACAGAATCGCATTTACAGTAATTCATTGACAGTGCAAAGAGAGGAAAGAATGACAAACGAACAGATACGTGATTTTTTAGAGAAACATGCGGAAAAGCAGTTCAAAGATTTTACCAGCAGCCTGATTCCGGGGACAGATTCGATTCTGGGAGTGCGGCTTCCGGTGCTGCGCTCGCTGGCGAAGCAGCTCGCAAAGGAAGACTGGAGAACTTATCTCAAGGAGGCACGTGATGACACCTACGAGGAGATTATGCTGCAGGGACTTGTGATTGGCTACGTGAAAGCGGAGATGGAGGAGCTTTTGGAATATGCCGCAGCATTTATTCCGAAAATCCACGACTGGTCAGTCAATGATGGGTTTTGTTCTACATTTAAGATTGTCCGAAAGCACCGGGCAGAGGTGTGGGATTTTCTGATGCAATACCGCGCGTCTGAGAGTGAATTTGAGCAGCGGGTGGTGGCAGTGATGCTGATGGATCATTTTCTGGTGCCTGAATATATCGGCCGTGTGCTTGCCGTATATAACAGCCTAAAGCATGAGGGCTATTATTGCAAAATGGGAGTCGCATGGGGAATTGCGACTGCTTATGCAAAATTTCCGCAGGAGACCCAGGCATTTCTGCTGAAAAATGAACTGGATGATTTTACCTATAATAAGGCAATTCAGAAAATGCTGGAGTCATACCGTGTAAGTGCGGAGGACAAAGAAATGCTGCGTGGTATAAAGCGGAAAGCGACTGGCAGAAAGAATGCCGCCAAGCCCGGGCGGTAAGAATCCTAAAAACCCTAAAAAAACTAAAAACCCTAAAAAAACTAAAAAACCGAGTCACCTGCTTTAGATGTGAAGCCCCTGGAATCCACCCCAACCTGCCACGCCGGAACATGGGAACGGCATATCAGAACACGATGCGAAAATCTCTTGTGAAAATGTGCAGAATAGAAACGGAAAGAATTGCCACGCCGGTTGTCCATATGTTATACTTAACATATGCAGAAACGACGCCGGATTTGGGGTATGATAGTAACGGCGGGCAAAGGCTGTAAAAAATGGTTGCCACAGGAAGTGGCGGATTGGAGGAGCATATGGCAAGGTTTACGTTACCGCGCGATCTGTATCACGGAAAGGGAGCGCTGGAGGCTTTAAAGGACTTTGAGGGAAAGCGCGCGATGATCTGTGTCGGCGGAGGTTCCATGAAGCGTTTTGGATTTCTGGATCGCGCAAAGCAGTATCTGGAAGAAGCAGGAATGGAAGTCTGTCTGTTTGAGGGAATTGAGCCTGATCCATCGGTGGAGACGGTGATGAAAGGTGCCAAGGCAATGGAAGAATTCAAGCCGGACTGGATCGTGGCGATGGGCGGCGGCTCTCCGATTGATGCGGCAAAAGCAATGTGGATCAAGTATGAATATCCGGACATTACGTTTGAAGATATGTGCAAGGTATTCGGAATTCCGAAGCTCCGCAAAAAAGCACATTTCTGCGCGATCTCTTCCACATCCGGAACGGCGACGGAGGTGACCGCATTTTCCATCATCACGGATTACGAAAAAGGAATCAAATATCCGATTGCAGATTTTGAGATTACGCCGGATGTGGCGATCGTGGACCCGGAGCTTGCAGAGACAATGCCGCAGAAGCTGGTGGCACATACCGGTATGGATGCGATGACGCATGCCATCGAGGCGTATGTTTCCACGGCGAACTGTGATTTTACCGATCCGCTTGCCCTGCATGCGATCAAGATGATCCAGAGAGATCTTGTGGGCTCTTATAACGGAGACATGGAAAAACGTGATTCCATGCACAATGCACAGTGTCTGGCGGGTATGGCATTTTCCAATGCACTGCTTGGAATCGTTCATTCGATGGCTCACAAGACGGGTGCTGCATTTGCAGATTACGGCGCACATATCATTCACGGTGCAGCAAACGCCATGTATCTGCCGAAGGTCATCGCATTCAACGCCAAGGATGAGACTGCGAAAAAGCGCTACGGCGAGATCGCAGATTTTATGGGACTGGGCGGAGATACGCTGGATGAAAAAGTGGCGCTCCTCATTACATATCTGCGCGGCATGAATGATGATCTTAAGATTCCGCACTGTATCAAGAATTACGGCGCGGACAGCTATCCGACCGAGCAGGGATTTGTGCCGGAGGAAGTATTCTTAGAGAGACTGCCGGAGATTGCAGCAAATGCAATTCTGGATGCCTGCACGGGATCGAATCCGCGTCAGCCGAGCCAGGAGGAGATGGAAAAACTGTTGAAGTGCTGCTACTACGATACAGAGGTAGATTTCTAGAAGAGCATATTTTTAAGACAGCTGAAACATCATCCATAATGTGATAAAATACAGCGCGATCGATGACAATAACAGTACGGTCAACGATCACAGAGGTCAGTGATAACACAACCAATGGTCATACGATAAAACAGAGGGTGCACATGCGTGCCGGAAATCCGGCACTCGCATGCACCCTCTGTTTTTGTCTGCCGGCGAAATTTCGTTTTTGACTAGCAGTCCGATCATTTCAAGATCATGCGAAACATTTCTGAACAGTCAAACCAGTTTCACGCCCAGCCGCCCCAATTTCTGGGCAGCGGGAAATTTTCCGAAATAACGAACCATATTCCCAACAGAAAAAGTCGAACTGCAGTCGGAAAATTTGTGAACAGAAGGAAACGAAAATGATATTTTACCGGTATAATACACGTTTGTGCGCCGCATACTAAGGAAAAGTCTTGCGAAAGGAAGCAGTGATATGGAGATACAGGTCGGGAAGCAGAGCCTCGCGTTTGCGAAGGCTCCTTACATCATAAGCAGTGCGAGTATTGTGGGGAAAAAAGAGGGCGAAGGACCGCTCGGGAACCGCTTCGACGTGGTGGGCGAGGACGACAAGTTCGGACAGAACACCTGGGAGGAGGCGGAGAGTACCCTGCAGAAGGAAGCATTTACGCTGGCGGTCGGAAAAGCAGGCTTGAAAACCGAGGACATCCGTTATCTGTTTTCGGGGGATCTGCTCGGGCAGAACATTGCGACATCCTTCGGGCTCATGGACTATCAGGTGCCGCTGTTCGGACTTTATGGAGCGTGCAGCACCTGTGGCGAAGCGCTCTCATTGGGCGCGATGTGCGTGGCGGCGGGGTATGCGGATTATGTTGTGGCGATGACGTCGAGCCATTTTGCCAGCGCGGAAAAGCAGTTCCGTTTTCCACTGGAATATGCCAACCAGCGCCCGAAATCGGCGACGTGGACGGTCACGGGAAGTGGCGCCTATGTGCTCGGGAAAAAAAGAAGCAAGGCGCGCATCACGGGGATCACGACCGGCAAGATCGTCGATTACGGCATCAAGGATTCGATGAATATGGGAGCGGCTATGGCGCCTGCCGCCAGTGACGTGATCTGCCGCCATCTGTCGGATTTCGGAAGGAACGTGACGGATTACGATAAGATTATTACCGGCGATCTCGGAAAAGTCGGGCAGGAAATTCTCTGGGATCTGACGAGGACTGGAGGGTATGACATCAGCAGCATCCACACCGACTGCGGGATTGAGATCTACGATGCAGACAAACAGGGAACGGGCGCCGGCGGTTCCGGCTGCGGGTGTGCGGCAGTGACGCTCTCGGCACATTTTATGCGGCAGATCGAGGAAGGGAAATGGAAAAGAATCCTGTTTGTCCCGACGGGAGCGCTGCTCTCCACCGTTTCCTTTAATGAGGGAATGACGGTGCCGGGAATTGCGCATGCGGTCGTCATCGAGCATGCGGGATAGAAAGGGGGAAAATGCTATGGATTATGTCAATGCATTCTGGGTTGGCGGGCTGATCTGCGCGCTGGTGCAGATTTTAATGGAAAAAACAAAAATGCTTCCGGGGCGCATCATGGTGCTTCTGGTGTGTCTTGGCACACTGCTTGGAGCGATACAGATCTATGAACCGTTTGTGGAATTTGCGGGGGCAGGTGCCAGCGTGCCGTTGCTCGGATTTGGAAATGTATTGTGGAAGGGCGTGAAAGAGGCGGTGGATCAATATGGCTTTCTTGGAATTTTCATGGGAGGCTTTCAGGCAAGCGCGGTGGGCATATCGGCGGCGTTGGTGTTTGGCTATCTGGCAAGCCTGATTTTCCAGCCGAAAATGAAGAAATAAGTGTTTGCGTATTGGTACATCTGGTAGTAGAATCTTAATCATAAAAAGCGTGATAGGGGGAGACTGCCATGGATGAGAACGCACTGCGCGCGGCCGGAATCGATTATGATGCCGCATTGGCACGGTTTATGGGAAAGCAGGCGATTTATGAAAAATATCTGCGAAAGCTGCCGGAGGATGCACATATGGATGCGGCGTGGGCGGCATTGGAGCAGCAGGATGAAGCGGAGCTGTTGGAGCAGGTGCATGCCATAAAAGGACTGACCGGAACGCTGGGGATTACGGGACTTTTTGAGCAGAGCGCGGCGATTGTTGCGCTCTTACGTGCAGGAACGCGCGAAGGACTGCAGGAGAAAATGACGTCATTAAAACAGGAGTGGGACCGCGTCTGTGAGACAATCCGACAGGCGTAATCCGCCTGCGGATTGCCGGCTCTAAAAGATTCTAGTGAAACGGACAGAAATAGTCCGGATGCCTGGAGATGATCTCGGTGCTTGCATTGAAGCCGTCGTAGATGTGATGGGAAACTACATCCGAGAGCCCCTCATAATCCCGCGAGGAGATACACGACCAGATTTTGATATGGTCGTTGTACAGCCGCAGTAGATTGTCGCGGTCGCCCAGATTCAAAAAGGTGCGGAAGCGCTCGTACTGGGAGCTCACGCCGGTCAGAAAATCCATGACGGTACGTTTCCCGGCGAGCTCGTAGAGCGTTGTGTGGAACTCGTTGTCGTTAATGATGAAGGCCCGGCCGAGTTCCTCGGCGGGCAGATCCTGTTCCAGAAGTTCGCACTGGCGCTGCAACAGCAGGCGGATGCGGAATTCCTGGGATTTGTCGTACCCTGCGGTCAGATCTCTTAACACCGCCTGCTCTAAGGTCTCCCTCAGATAGAGAATGTCGGAGATCATGTTGAGGTCGATCAGGGAGACGAATGTACCGATGTGCGGGCGGACCTCCAGAAGCCCCTCGCGCTCAAGCATTTTAAAAGCATCCCGCACCGGGGTGCGCGATACATGGAATGCGGCGGCCGTGTCGATCTCGCTGATGGCAGATCCCGGCGGAAGCTCCAGATGAAGAATCTGTTCTTTTAAATCTTTATAAACGGCAACGGATGTGCCGGTATGTCTGGTTCCGTTCATAACATGCTCCTCTGTGGACAATTTGGTGTCCATTCTTACCATTCAAAATGTGAACATATTTCTAATATAAATCCCAATGGAACAAATTACAATCTATTTTTCCGGAGCCCGGGACATGCACCTTACATATGTATACATAGGATCGGGAAAAAACGGGAACGCTGTTTCTTGGGGCAGGATGAAAAACAGTGCAGGACAGTAGACGGAATTCTGGCGGATTTCGATAAAAAGTCCTTCAGGAACTTAAGACGCGCGGAACACGGCGCAAGAAGATGAAACAAGGAAAATCTGCCGGGGAATACCCACTTGTATACAACAGGAGAAAAAGTAGAACCTGCGGAAAAACCGGCGTAAATTGTGAATAATAGACAAAACAGATACAAAAAATTATACAAAACAGAAAAAAAGAAAGATGGATGTTGACGCTTGTATACAAGCATGATATAGTCAAGAAAAAGAAACAAAGAAACGTACATGGAGCAATATCATAGCATGTATACAAGTAAATATCACATGCGCGGAAACAAGCTTCCGCAGAATGGAGGAAACTATGAAATTATCATTTCGCTGGTATGGACCAGATGACAAGGTGACACTGGAGAACATCCGTCAGATCCCGGGAATGCACTCGATCGTAACGGCTGTGTATGACGTTCCGGTCGGAGAGGTGTGGAGCGAGGAGAGCATCGCAGCACTGAAAAAGCAGGTGGAGGATGCCGGACTTCATTTTGAGGTTATCGAGAGTATTCCGGTACATGAGGACATCAAGCTTGGCAAGCCGAGCCGCGACCGCTACATCGAGAACTACTGCGAGAACATCAGACGTGTGGCAAAAGCCGGAGTGAAGTGCATCTGCTACAATTTCATGCCGGTATTTGACTGGACGAGAACACAGCTTGACCACGTGCTGCCGGACGGTTCGACCTCCCTGGTATATTATCAGGAGCAGGTGGATGCTGTGAATCCGCTGCAGAGTGACAGCGATCTGACACTTCCGGGCTGGGATGCAAGCTACACCAGAGAAGAGTTAAAGCAGGTGGTTGCAGAGTACAACGCAATGTCTGAGGATGATCTTTGGAACAATCTGAAGTATTTCCTGGAGAGAGTGATTCCGGTTGCAGCGGAGTGCGACGTCAACATGGCAATCCACGAGGACGATCCGTGCTGGAGCATTTTCGGACTTCCGCGCATCATCACCTGCGAGAAAAACATTGATCGTTTCCTCGGTCTTGTGGATGATCCGCACAACGGCATCACACTGTGCACCGGCTCCCTCGGCTGCTCGAACAAGAACGATGTGGTGAAGATGGCGGCAAAATATGCGGCAATGGGAAGAATTCATTTTGCACATCTGCGCAACGTTGCAGTGCTTGAGAATGGTTTTGAGGAGCGTGCACATCTCTCCAGCTGTGGCTCTCTGGATATGTATGCGATTGTGAAAGCGCTGCATGACAATGGATTTACCGGATATGTGAGACCGGATCACGGAAGAATGATCTGGGGAGAGACCGGAAGACCGGGCTACGGACTCTATGACCGTGCGCTTGGAGCAACCTATATCAACGGATTATTTGAGGCTGTGGAGAAGGCTTCAAAGTAAAAATAAGAATCAGAAAAATAAATACCATAAAAATAAAAATCAGGAGGAAGACGAACATGAAGTTACCATTTCAGATTGATCTGACAGGCAAGGTGGTTGTTGTGACAGGTGCGGGCGGAGTCATCTGCTCCGTGCTTGCGGAGGCAATGGCAATGACCGGCGCAAAGGTAGCGCTGCTCGACTTAAATGAGGATGCGGCAAAAAAGCATGCGGATGACATTACGGCAAAGGGCTATATTGCAAAGGGATACAAGTGCAACGTGCTTGAGAAAGCGAGCGTACAGGCGGCGAGAGACCAGATCGCTGCGGACTTCGGAACCTGCGATATCTTAATCAACGGTGCCGGCGGCAACAACCCGAAAGCGACGACCGACGACGAGTATTTTGTGCCGGAGGATCTCGGACAGATGAAGACATTCTTTGACCTGGATGCGGACGGTGTCTCTTTTGTATTCAGCTTGAACTTCATGGGTACCCTGATTCCGACACAGGTATTTGCGCTTGATATGGTCAACAAAAAAGGTGCGAGCATCATCAATATTTCCTCGATGAACGCTTACACACCGTTGACGAAGATTCCGGCATACTCCGGTGCAAAAGCTGCAATTTCCAACTTTACCGAGTGGCTTGCAGTGCATTTTTCAAAGGTGGGTATCCGCTGCAACGAGATCGCACCGGGATTTTTCTCCACACAGCAGAATGCGAAGCTTCTGTTCAATGAGGATGGAACACCGACGGCCAGAACCGGCAAGATTTTGAACAATACGCCGATGGATCGTTTCGGCGAGGTCGAGGAACTGATCGGTTCCGTCCTGTTCCTGGCATGTGAGGAGGCAAGCGGATTTGTCAATGGCGCATGTATTCCGATCGACGGAGCATTTGCGGCATACTCCGGCGTATAAAAGCTTGCAAAGGAGCCGGAAGAGGCGGCAATACATGAGGTGGAACAATGGGGTATTTTGATTTTCAGAAAAAAAGTGATTGTATCATGTGCATTGACAGCGACGGCTGTGCGATGGACACGATGGAAGTAAAGCACAGAACCTGCTTCGGACCGCAGTGGATCAAAACATTCGGACTGACGGAGCATGAAGCGGAGTGCATGGAGCTTTGGCTTTCTATCAACCTCTACTCTATCACGCGCGGTATCAACCGGTTTAAGGGACTGGCGCTGGCGCTCGCGGAGGTGGAGAAGAGAGGTCTCGGTAACATCGAGGGACTTGCGGAGTATGAGGCATGGACAAAAGAGGCGAAGGAGCTCTCCAACCCGGCGCTGCTTGCGGTGACGCAGAAGAGTGATAACCCGTGTTTTGAAAAAGCGCTGCTCTGGAGCATCCGCACCAACCGCGCGATCCATGCGCTTCCGGCAGAGGACCGGCCGTTTCCGAATGTGAAGTCTGCGATGGATGCGATGGCAAAACAGGCGGATCTGGCGGCGGTGTCGTCCGCGAACCGGGAGGCGGTCGAGGCGGAATGGGGCAGACATCATCTTGCCGAAGACTGCAGTACGCTTCTGACGCAGGAGGCGGGAACCAAGGCTTTCTGCATCGGTGAATTGAGAAAAATGGGGTATGAGCCCGGGCGGATTCTGATGGTCGGCGATGCACCGGGAGACCGGGACGCGGCAGAGAAAAACGGCGTCCGGTTCTATCCGATTCTGGTCGGACATGAGGGGGAGAGCTGGAAACGTCTTTTAGAGGAAGCGTTTCCAAAACTTCTCGCGGGAAGCTTTGATGCGGAATATCAAAAGGAACTGAATCAGGCATTCGAGCAGAATCTCGGTGTTCATGCCGATTCGGAGTGAGAAAGAGAGGGATATTTTAATATGGTAGATATGAAGGCAAAACCGTTTTACCTGTCCGATGAGGACTGTAAATGGGTGGAAGAGACCATCGCGGGTATGACGACCGAGGAGAAGATCGGTCAGCTTTTTTTCAATATGGGATCCTCCAGAGACGAAGAGTATCTGAAGATGACAGTGGACAAGTACCACATCGGCGGTATCCGCTACAACCCGGCAACCGGTGCCGAGGTGCGTGAGCAGAACCGGATTCTTCAGGAGAACAGCAAGATTCCGCTTATCATTGCGTGCAACACGGAGAATGGCGGCAACGGCGCCTGCACTGACGGAACCATGATCGGCCAGCAGACCAAGATCGGTGCGACAAGAGACGCCAGATACGCGTACGAGCTCGGCCGTATGTCCAACAAAGAGGCGGCGGCGATCGGGTGTAATCTCTCCTTTGCCCCGGTCAGCGACATCCTCTACAACTGGGAGAACCCGGTCATCGGACTGCGCACCTATGGAAACGATGTGGACCGCGTGTGCGAGATGACGAAGGCATATATGGACGGCGCACACACCAATGAGGGATTCTGCTGTGCTGCGAAGCATTTTCCGGGCGACGGACTGGACTTCCGCGACCAGCACGTGGCAGACAGCGTCAATGACATGAGCTGTGAGGAGTGGGATGCAAGCTATGGAAAAGTATACCAGAACCTCATTGACAACGGTCTGGAAGCCATCATGGCAGGACACATTATGCAGCCTGCGTACACCAGACATTTTAACCCGGGAATCAAGGATGAGGACATCATGCCGGCAACCCTTTCGCCGGAGCTGATCGAGGGACTTCTGCGCGGAAAGCTTGGTTTTAATGGTATGGTGCTGACCGATGCTTCCCACATGGTCGGACTGACCTGCTGTATGAAGCGCAGCGAGATGCTTCCGCACACGATTGCAGCCGGTGTCGATATGTTCCTTTTTTTCAATGAGATGGATGAGGATTTTGCAAGCATGATGGCGGGCTATGAGAACGGCATCATCACCGAGGAGCGTTTAAATGACGCCCTGCACCGCATTCTTGCTCTGAAAGCACACATGGGACTGCACAAAAAAGCGAAAAATGAGATCGTTCCTCCGGTGGAGGTGATGGAGCAGGTCGTTGGCTGCGAAGAGCACAAGGCGATGGCAAGAGAAATCTCCGAGAAAGGAATCACTCTCGTAAAATACAAGGACGAGGATGTGCTTCCGATGATCCCGAGCCGTTACAAGCGCATCATGATCGTCTCCGTCAGCGGATTATCCGCGGGCGTGATGGGAACCATGATGGCAAAATATATGGGCGGCGGCAAGAAGAGCCCGGCAGAGCGTCTGCGTGACAAGCTGATCGAGAAGGGCTTTGACGCATTTATCTACGAGAGCCCGCTCGACGCACTTGCAAAGCGTGCAGCAGCAGGAGAAAAAGTGGACATCAATATGTACTTTGCCGGAAAGACGCCGATCAAGGATTTCGTCGAAAATCAGGATCTGATCATCACACTGGTGGACATTGCAGGCGGTTTCCAGCCGGTGGCAAGACCGGGCTTTGGCATGAGCAAGGGCGGCGGAGAGATCCCGTGGTATGTTCATGAACTTCCGGTCATCGTGATCGGATGCGGACAGCCGTTCGTACTTGCAGACATTCCGCAGGCGAGAACGTATATCAACACTTACGACAGCGCGGATCAGACGTTTGATGCGCTCATCGAGAAGCTGATGAGCGGCAGCGACGCATTTATCGGGGAGGACCCGGTGGATGCCTACTGCGGACTGTGGGATACGCACCGGTAGGGGCTTACGCAAAAGGATCAGGATATACAGGCACTTGGGTCGTAATGACCCGGGTGCCTTTTTTAGAGGTAATTTGATTGAGCATATGGATATGAAGTGCTATACTAACAGTGATAAGAAGAGAAGGCTGTTCTTCATATTGTCATAAAGGAGAGCTTGCTTATGATGGCGGATGAAAAAATTAAAAATTCCAGTGAACTCGAGTTTGTTGTATTTTGTATCGAAAATGTAGCGGCAAAACTGGGGATGGATGCAGAGCGTGTGTATCAGGCGTTTGCCGAAAAAAGTGATATTCTAAGTGGTTATATTGTGCCGGAATATGAAGTGCTGCATACACAGAGCCGGGAATATATCGTAGATGATCTTATTGATGTGATGAAAGAAAGGGGCGTGGAAGTATGATTCTCTACCATGGTTCTTTTGGAAAAGACGCGACAGATTATGATCTCGTTGTTGGCGGTGTTGCCAATGATAAGGTATTCAATACGGTGGAATTGTTTTTTGATGGATGGATTGATAAAGCGGAGGCTATCAAACGTCTTCGTTATGAAAAACCGAATGTGCAAATTTGTTTCCGCACAGAGAGAGCACTGTCTCTCCTGCATTTTGAAGGGAGTGAAATTGTATGACAGCAAATCCGATTTTACTTCAAAAAAATATAGCCGTGTCATTGCGTGTTTTGCAAAACGGCAGGGAATTTCACTGGATGTGGCATTGGAGTTCTTTTATCATTCCGAGGTATATCAACTGATCCGTGATGGCGTATCGGATATGCACTGTATGAGCGATGTGTATCTGGCAGAAGAACTGGAGCAGGAATACGCCGGTAAAATGCCGGATGCCAAGGGTGGAAAATGATTTGCCATTACCGTTTTCATGCGCTTTTCTCTTGCAAGTGCCAGCATAAGCAAAAAACGAGGCAAACCTTTGCGGTTTGCCTCGTTTTCATAAAATCCAACGGAAATACATATCCTACAGATACTTCTTGATCTCCTCGATCAGTGCGGTATACTCTTCATCCGAGAGGAACTTCTGCTGTGGATTCATAGCGAAGACGCCGCCCCACTCATACTCGTCTGTATACTTCGGAACGAGGTGGAAGTGCAGGTGATGACCGGTATCGCCATAAGCGCCGTAGTTCACTTTCTGCGGATGGAATGCCTGATGCAGTGCCTCGGCAACATGGTTGATGTCCTCGATGTAAGCGGCACGTTCCTCGGCGGTCAGCTCCGTGATCTCACTCACGTGCTTCTTGTGTGCAACGATGACACGTCCCTTGTGGCTCTGCTCCTTAAAAAGATATACCTTGGAGGAAGGAAGTTCACAGATCTTGATGCCGAATGCGGCTACCAGATCACCTTCCATGCAATATGCGCAATTCTGATCTGTCATGATGTTCTCCTTATTTCTGGTTGAAGTGTACAGCGAATCCGGCGATCTCATCCTTTAAGTAAGCAACGGTAAGCTCACCCTTGTCATTGTATTTGAAGGAAGACTCATCGAAAGCAAAGCCTCTCTTCTCCAGATGATAGATGGCACGATCCAGATAATTTGTCTGGATGCAGATGTGACCGTGTGTTCCGCGTCCCGGATTCTTCATCATCTCGATTAAGGAACCAACGAACATGGAACTGTTGCCAACCTTGACATCCTGTCCAAGTAAAGTTGCGAACTTTGCGGACTCTGTGGAAGCAACTTCCTCAGATGCATTGTTGACACCTACGTGCAGGAGCTTGAATCCAAGCATGGTAGCAACTGCCTCTTTGGTGAGAGCGGTGATGCCGGCCCAGTCCTTGGCTGCGATCATGTCTTTGTTTACCATCCAGGAACCGCCGCATGCGATGATCTTCTTGAAATCAAGGTAGCTTGTCAGGTTCTTAGCGTTGATACCGCCGGTCGGCATGAACTTCATCTTGGTGTACGGAGCAGCCATGGATTTAATCATGTTCAGTCCGCCAGCAGCCTCTGCCGGGAAGAATTTTACAACCTCAAGACCAAGCTCGATTGCAACTTCCACGTCGCTCGGGTTTGAGCAGCCAGGAGTTACCGGAATACCCTTGTCCACGCAGTATTTTACAACCTTCGGGTTTAAGCCCGGGCTGACGATGAACTTCGCACCTGCGTTTACCGCACGGTCAACCTGCTCGGTGGTAAGAACGGTACCTGCGCCGACTAACATCTCCGGGAACTGCTCGGACATGATGCGGATGGACTCCTCAGCAGCAGCGGTACGGAAGGTAACCTCAGCACACGGAAGACCGCCGTCACATAAAGCCTTTGCCAGAGGTGCGGCATCCTCTACATGGTCCAGTGCGATGACCGGGATAATACCAATCTTGGAAAACTCTTCTAATACTTTGTTCATGATTCTTCTCCTTTTACTTATCATTCATGTTCCATAATGCGGAACTATGTTTCATGTAATGGTACAAAATTATTATAACATGTGGAAAAACCTTGTCAACCGATTCAAGAAACAAAATCGTGTATTTTCCATAAAACAAAACGCCGGGACAGCAGAGATTCCAGAGTTGACTTTCGGACGGCGGTCATGATATGATAACAAGGCAGTTCCGCAATACGGAACGACAGATTGAATGATGAAACTGACTGAGATACAGCATGGGAGATACTATGGCAGAAGAGAGAGAAGCGAAAAATCCGGTACAGTCGGCAGAGCGTATTTTTCAGGTGATGGAGACGCTTGCGGACCACGGGGAGATGGGACTGATGGAACTTAGCACGGCGCTGGATCTGCACAAGAGCACTGTACACAGACTGTTAATGTCTCTTATTTATATGGGATACGCAAAGCAGGATGAGGCGACGCAGAAATATATGCTTTCCTATAAGGTGGTCAACATGGCGGGAAAGATCCTTGAGCGGATGGATATTCTGCAGGTGGCAAAGCCGTATATGGAACGTCTCTCGGACCTGTCCGGGGAAGCGGTGCATCTGGTGCAGCGCGAGGGCAACCATATCTTATATATATACAAGATCGAGGCGAAGGTCGGAACAATCCGCATGGTGTCCCATGTGGGAATGGTACATCCGATGTACTGCTCCGGTGTCGGCAAAGCGATCATGGCGACGCTTCCGGACGAGGAAGTCAAAAAGATCTGGAACGAGAGTATCATTGAGAAAAAGACGGACAAGACGATTACAGATCTAACGCAGATGCAGGAAGTGTTGGAGGAAGTGCGGCAGAACGGCTACGCGCTGGACGATGAGGAGAACGAAAAAGGCGTCCGCTGCATTGCGGCGTGCCTGCACGGCTACCAGAAAGAGGTAAAATACGCATTCAGTATTTCCGGACCGACCAGCCGCATGACGAGAGAGCGCGTCAAGGAACTTGCGGTGGATGTGAAAAAAGTACAGGAAGAACTGTCGAGAGAGCTTGGTTATTACAAATCTTAAGATTGAATTTTCAAAAATAAAATTCAAAAGAAAAACATCGGCCGCGGGAATAAAAGGAAAACGTTAGGGTCATACTATCCTTGAAAACAGAAGTGATTCTGAGAAAAGGGAGAATATGACTATGAGAAAGTGGAGAACACTGCTCGCAGGACTGGTACTTACTTTCGCGGTGAGCGCGATGGCTGCCTGCGGTACGAACAATGACAAAGTCAATGATACGACGAACGGAACCGGCACGGAGAGCACCGTCAATGGAACCGACACAAACGGAACAACCAACGGCACGACCAATGGCACAAACGGAACGACCAACGGCACGAACGGAACAACCAACGGCACAGTGAACGATACCAATGGAACTTTAAACGATAACGGTGCGATGGACAACAACGGCGCGGTTGATAACAACGGAAACGGCAATGTTGTGGACGACGTGGTAGACGGTGTCGGCGAGGCTGGAAAGGATGTCATCAACGGAGTGGAGAACGGTGTGGATGATCTGACCGGCAATGACAATAATAACAACGGAACCACAGATAATAACGGAAACGGCAGATAGAGCGCGTTTTACGGATATGTGAGATAGAGAATGGCGAAAGCAAAAGAGGCTTTCGCCATTTTTGATGAATTCCTAAAATAACTATGAAATCTCTGTAATTTCCTTGTGATTAAACAATGTTTGCATTATAATGAACCTAAATTTCATGATAGAAAGCGAATAGGGGATATTAGTATGAACCACAATGATTTCAGAGAGATTATAGATGATGCGCCGGAGACGGGCGCAGATACAAATACAGGAACTGCAGGCAGCAGACAGCCGGGAAGCGCGGATAACGGTGTGCCGGCGGGAAACGCGGCTCACGGTGCGCAGACGGGAAGTGAGGCTCCCCGTGCAGAAGATGTGGCGGAGCATGAGAGCACATCAGGCACCGGAGAGGTGACACAGAGTTCCGCTTCGGATGACACAGACCGGAATCAGGACACGGAGTATGAGGACATCTGCTACATCTGTAGACGCCCGGAACATATTGCGGGAAAGATGATCCGTATTCCGAACAATATCTGCATCTGCCAGGACTGTATGCAGAAGACGTTTGACAGCATGAACGGAAGCGGTTTTTCCATGGATGATATGATGAATATGAACATGGGAAGAATTCCGAACATCAGCATGATCAATCTGTCGGATCTGCAGGGCGGACTGCCGAACAATCAGAAGCTGAAGAAGAAAAAGCCGAAGGCGCAGTCAGAGCCGGTTATCGACATTAAGAAGATCCCGGCACCGCACAAGATCAAGGCGTCGCTCGATGAATATGTGGTCGGACAGGAGCAGGCAAAAAAGGTGATGTCGGTTGCGGTCTATAATCACTACAAGCGGATTGCGGCGGATGAGAAGGACGGCGTGGAGATTGAGAAGTCCAACATGCTTATGATCGGACCGACCGGCTGCGGCAAGACATATCTGGTTAAGACGCTCGCACGGCTCTTGGATGTGCCGCTTGCGATCACGGACGCGACGTCGCTCACGGAGGCAGGTTACATAGGCGACGACATTGAGAGTGTAGTCAGCAAGCTGCTTGCGGCGGCGGACAATGATGTGGAGCGTGCGGAGCACGGCATCATTTTTATTGACGAGATTGATAAGATTGCCAAGAAGCGCAACACGAACCAGCGGGATGTCAGCGGAGAATCCGTACAGCAGGGAATGTTAAAGCTTTTAGAGGGTGCCGAGGTCGAGGTGCCGGTGGGAGCCAGCAGCAAAAACGCGATGGTGCCGATGACGATGGTCAACACGAAGAATATCCTGTTCATCTGCGGCGGAGCATTTCCGGAGCTGGAGGAGATCATCAAGGAGCGACTGAATCAGGAGGCTTCGATCGGATTCCGCGCGAAGTTAAAGGATGAGTACGACAAGGACGAGAAGCTGCTCTCCAAGGTTACGGTGGAGGATGTGCGCAAGTTCGGTATGATCCCGGAGTTTTTGGGACGTCTGCCGATCCTGTTTACACTAGAGCCGCTCTCGGAGGATACGCTGGTGCGGATTTTGCAGGAGCCGAAGAATGCGATCTTAAAGCAGTATGAGAAGCTTCTCGCCATGGACGAGGTCAAGCTGGCGTTCGATGAGGATGCGCTGCGCGCGATCGCACACAAGGCGAAAGAGAAGAAGGTGGGAGCGCGTGCGCTCCGCGCGGTGATAGAGGAATTCATGCTGGATATCATGTATGAGATTCCGAAGGACGACAACATCGGCATGGTCACGATCACGAAGGACTATGTGGAGAAGAAGGGCAGCCCGGTCATCACACTGCGCGGCTGCATCGGTATTGGGAGTACGGAGAATCCGCAGATTGCAGCCAGCAACTGATAATATGGAATAAATAGTTACACTCCGGCATCTATTGTTAAGAAAGCAATGGATGACCGGAGTTTTTTATGCCAAATTGCATGGAGCAGGTATATTCAGAGGAGTATTATGATTTTTTGATTCCGTACGGGGTGGAGGCAGAGGTTCCGTCCACGCCCGGATGCGTGCAGCGCATCGCGGAGGATTACGACATTTTTTTCTACCCGCGAGAGGGACTGCCGCCGCTTTCTATCGGGAATTATACCTACACGGCGATACCAAAATGCTACGCACTGCTCGATACGACGGCGCTCGATGCATCGGGAATCACCCGGCTGCAGAATCAGCCGGTGCTTGCACTGAAAGGCGAGGGGGTTCTGGTGGGCGTCATTGATACCGGCGTCGATTACACGAACCCGCTGTTCAGGTATTCGGACGGCAGCAGCAGAATCTTAAGGATCTGGGATCAGACGATACAGGATGGAACGCCGCCGGAGGGAATCCTGTACGGTGCAGAGTACCGCAAAGAGGAGATTGATGAAGCATTGCAAAAAAAACAGCCGTATGATGTGGTGCCGTCCCGCGATGAAAACGGGCACGGGACGTTCGTGACGGGAGTCGTGTGTGGGGGAGAGGATATCCCGAATGGCTTTATCGGGGCGGTGCCAAACGCCGGGATTGCCGTTGTAAAGCTAAAAGAGGCAAAGCGCTATCTGCGGGAATTTTTCTTCATTCCGGAGGGAGTTCCTGCCTTTCAGGAGACGGATCTGATGATGGCGGTATCCTATTTAAATGGCGTTGCAAATGTGTTGAATATGCCGCTTGTGATCTGTCTTGCGCTCGGCAACAGCATGGGGGGACACGGTACGGACGGTCCGCTGCCCAATTTTCTGAACTATATCAGTACCAGGCGGAGGCGTTCGATTGTGACGGCAACGGGAAACGAGGCGAACACCAGGCACCATTTTCAGGGGGCGCTCCGCCGTGAGATGGACTATGAGGATGTGGAGATCAGCGTGGAACAGGATATGGCGGGCTTTTTCATAGAGCTGTGGGCGGGCGCGCCGGAATTGTATACGGTATCTGTGATTTCGCCGACGGGCGAACGGCTTCCGAAAGTGCCGCTGCGTTCCGGTGCCTCCAAGTCATTCCGGTTCGTCTTTGAGGGAACGACCGTGTCGGTGGATTACCGTATCGAGACAAAGGAGACGGCAAACCAGTTAATCTATCTGCGCTTTTCCGATGTGAGAAGAGGACTGTGGATTGTACGGGTTTACCCGGAAAATATTGTGAGCGGCAACTATAATATGTGGCTCCCGATGCAGAAGCTTACGGACGGAAATGTGATTTTCCTAAGATCCAACCCGGACACGACGCTCACTGCGCCGGGGACGGCGGCGCAGGTCATCACGGTCGGCGGATACCAGGTCTCCAATAACAGCATGTATGCGGATTCCGGGCGCGGCTACACAGTGGCGGGGGAGATCAAGCCGGATTTTGTGGCGCCCGCGGTGAATGTGTACGGACCGGGGCTGCGTGGAAACTATGTGACCTACACGGGAACCAGCGCCGCGGCGGCGGTGACGGCGGGGGCGGTCGCACAGATCATGCAGTGGGCGCTGGTGCAGCAGAACGATCCGGTGATGTCCAACGCCGCGATCAAAAATATGCTCATCCGCGGTGCAAAGCGCTCGGATGACAGGGGGTACCCGAACCGGGAGTGGGGGTACGGTGCGCTGGATGTCTATCAGGCGTTTGAGTATTTAAGGCTGTAGAGAGAACAGAAGATGTGAGATAGAAAATTTTTACAAAAACCGGAAATGGGTGCAACCGTTTCCGGTTTTTTGCGTCTTATTATATGAAAGACAAAAACCGGATGATAGAAAAGAGAGGGAGAAGCTTATGAGGAGAAAAGGAATGGAACGGGTGACGGCAGGTGTGCTTGCGGCAGTGATGGCAGTGGGGATGACAGGCTGTGCGAACAGCGGAATGTCCGGTACAACCACTGATCTTACCGGACAATACGGGACCAAAGAGGAAGGTCAGACGGAAGGAACCGGAGCAAACGGACAGACAGGACAGGCAGAAGATACAGGAACGGAGGATACTGCAATGGAAGAAAAAGATCTCGGTGCTATCAGGGAAGCATTTGAGGATTCCTATACGCAGTTTTCCTTAAATCTGCTGCGGGAGAGCAGAAAGCAGGTGCAGACCGGCGAGGGCGCGAAGAATACGATGGTGTGTCCACTCTCTGTGATGATGGCGCTCGAGATGGCGCGGACCGGAGCGGACGGCGACACGAAGCAGCAGATGGGAGCGGTTTTGTACCCGGGAATGTCGGCGGAGGATGGCAGTATGGTGCTTGGCAGGATCTGCAAGAGCCTGCCGGATGCAGAGGGCGCCAGATTCCACATGTCTGATTCGGTGTGGGTGAAGACGGCGGACGATGTATTTGTGCCGGATGAGAATTTCCTTGACACCGTAAAAACGGCGTATGACGCAGAAGTCTTTGGCGCCCCGTTTGACGAGACGACCTGCCGGGACATCAACCGCCTGGTGGAGCAGGAGACAGACGGCATGATAACAGAGATTCTGGATCAGATTCCGGAGCTTGCGGTCATGTACCTGGTGAATGCGGTGGCGTTTGATGCGGAGTGGGAAACGCCCTATGATGAGAGCCAGATACAGGATGCCACATTTTATGCGGAGGACGGAAGCGGGCAGGAGGTTTCCATGATGTACGATACCACGTACCGCTATCTGACCATGGAACATGCCAAGGGCTTTTGCCGGGCTTACAAGGAGGGCTATGACTTTGTGGCGCTGCTTCCGGAGGAGGGACTGTCACTGAGCAAATGGCTGGAAGAACTGGACGGGGAAACGTTTCACGAGACAATCCGGCAGGAAAATGATACAATGATAGAGACGGGACTGCCGCAATTTACAGGCGAGACGGATCTGGAGCTAAAGGATACACTCATGGCGCTCGGAATGCCGCTCGCGTTTGATGAGAAACAGGCGGATTTTTCCAAAATGGGGTACTGTCCGGACGGAAGAAATATTAGCATCAGCAGGGTGCTGCACAAGACACACATTGATGTGGACGGGCTTGGAACGAAAGCCGGAGCGGCCACAGTTGTGGAGATGTGCAAGGAGACGGCAATGGTTGAACAGCCGGAACGCATTATTTTAGACCGGCCGTTTTTATATGCGATTGTGGAGAAGGATACCGGCATTCCGGTGTTCATCGGAACAGTGGAGAGCTTTTAACTGAGAGGGAGAGGGCATGGAGGATGAAAAAATCATAGCGCTGTACTGGGACAGGGATCAGACGGCGATTGCAGAGACACAGCAGAAGTACGGACGTTACTGCGGGAGCATCGCGCACAACATTGTACATGATGCGCAGGATGCAGAGGAGTGCGTGAACGACACATGGATGCGCGCCTGGAATTCCATGCCCAGGGAGCGCCCGCAGCTTCTGGCGGCTTTTCTGGGAGCGATCACGCGCAATCTGTCGCTGGACTGCTACCGCAGAAAGCACTCCGAAAAGAGAGGCGGAGGTGTCATGCCGTAT
>OFMA01000985.1_pt1 | contig 19624 bp, 13 predicted proteins | sample 1541011 | NCBI WGS metagenome assembly OFMA01 (sample SAMN04209225, study PRJEB22552) | human gut metagenome | biome: gut; material: feces | host: Homo sapiens | place: USA: Oklahoma
ACATGATTTGCGGCAGTAAGATTAAGTCCTGTACCAGCCGCTTTAAGTGATAACACAATATAAGGGACATACTCATCTTCATTATTGAATTTTTCTACAATCTCTGTACGTTTCTTGGCAGGAATACCACCATGAATAATATATCCCTTCTTATGGAATATAGATTCTAGATAATCTGATAATGGTTCACACATTTCCTTATATTGCGTAAATACCAATACTCTTTCTCTCTTCTCATAGATTGTTTCACATAACTTCTTCAACATCGCATACTTACCACTATCTTTTGGATTGAAGTTGGTATCATGAATAAATTGATCAGGATGATTACAAATCTGTTTAAGTCTTGTAAGTAAACCTAATACAACACCTCTACGTTCCATTCCTTCTGATTCTAGTATTAAATCTTCTGCCTTTTCTACTTCCTTACGATATAAGACAATCTGTCTCTTAGAGAGATCTACATGTTCAGTAATTTCCATCTTGTCAGGTAAATCAGAAATAATAGATTTATCTGTTTTTAAACGCCTCAAAATAAAAGGGGAAACCATCATCTTTAATTTAGTTATATATTCAGGATGGGCTTGTACTTTCTTTGTATAGTTCTTAAAATCTGTAGCACTTCCTAATAATCCTTTATTTAAGAAATCAAATAAAGACCATAAATTAGATAAATCATTTTCAATCGGAGTCCCTGTCATCGCAATACGCATTTTGCTAGGAATCTTCTTAATAGCCCTTGTCTGTTTTGTAGCGGGATTCTTTATAGCCTGTGCTTCATCTAAAATCAAACAATCCCATACACGTTCCTGTAGATATTCATTGCGAAGAGCCATTCCATATGTTGTAATAGTCGCAAAACAATCTTCATCTAAAATATTCGTTTTACCATGAAGTATATGATATGTCATACGAGGCGCAAATTTATCTATTTCCTTTGACCAGTTACCAAGCAAGGATGCAGGCACAATCAATAACACATGACTCTCTTTATTATTCTCATACATTTTCTCTAAGAAAGAAATAACCTGTATTGTCTTACCTAATCCCATATCATCTGCAAGACAGGCACCAAAACCCAAATCATTCATTTGATTCAGCCAATTATAACCATTCTTCTGATAAGGACGAAGTGTGGCCTTTAAATACTTAGGCTTAGCCTTATTTCTAATCTTTGATGGGTTCTTTAACTGTCCTAAAGTCTCTCTTAACCACTTACCATTAGATATCTGTACACCTAAATCCACATCTACATTATCTTCATCAGATATATATGTCTTTGTGAGAGCTTCTTTTAAAGTGATTGTACCATCATATTTTTCCATCTGTTCAAGAAGCTGTTGGAGTTTATTATGATTGATTTCTACCCACTGACCCTTTAACCATCCAAGACCTTCTTCCATCTTTAATAATTCGCTGATTTCTTTTTTAGACAATGCATGTCCATTTACTATGAGTGAAGGCTGTGCTGATAAAATAGATTCAAAACCTAATAGAGAAGGCTTCTTTTCCCCGATATTCACATTGATCTTAACTGAAGAATACTTCTTCTTCCACCAGTTTGGTACTCTACACTTAATACCAGATGCTTCAATATCCGGAACACTTTTAAGTAAAGTATAAGCTTCTTGACTTGTTAATCGGATAGGATGAAACAAATCACCTGTTTCCATGAATTTCGCAATTAAACCTATTTTCTGTGCAACATCATTGAGACATGATAATAGATCTAATAATTGTTTCTGATCATTCTTGTATTCAATAAGTGCATGTTTTAAAGGCATATGTACTATTCTATTTTCTACATCTTTTGTTGCATATGTGGCAAGAAATGCGAAAGGAAACTCAGTATCTTCCTCATTCTCTACTAAATGAAAATAAATTCTTTTTGCAGCCTTTAAATCCTGAGACTTTTCTTGAAGATACATTTGTGCTGTACCTTTATAGGATGTCATATCCTTTTTAAATTGTTCATTTAAATGTTTAATATTATTTTTAATCCATCTCTCATTGATATATTCTGTACCAATCGCAAATGGAATCATAGACATAAGATAATCTAAATCATCATCAGATAATTCTATGATTGTCTCTTCTCTTGCAACTTCTAATTCAGGACTACGGCTTAATACTTCAATAAAATTCTGTGATAGTTGATATAAATAAAAAGCACTTGGAGTCAGTCCTTTCAAATTATTTTTGAAACCTAACTCATAAAGAGCTGCATACTTATTCTCTTTAAACAATTCAGCCCATGCTGAATCTTTCGCTTCATCAATATGAAAACTATTTTTAGTAAATATGAAATTGAGTTGATCCATAAAATGTACCTCCTGTATTTATTCTAACATACAAAAAGAGGTTGCAACAATTACTGTTGCAACCTCGATATTTTATAACCCTGTATATCCCATTAAATCAAAGTCTACCTGCTTAGCAACGTCACGGCCTTCTCTAATAGCCCATACGACTAAAGACTGACCTCTACGGACATCACCTGCACTATATAACTTACTAATATTAGTATGATGATCATTTTCATCACATTTTACAGTATTTCTTGCATCTAATTCTACACCAAATGCATTAATAACTGGTTTTTGTGCCCCGATAAATCCTGCTGCAATAAGCACTAGATCACAAGGTACTGTCTTTTCACTACCAGGTACCTGTTCAAATGAACGACAACCATCTTTCACTACAGTCTGTAACTTTACAATCACAGCCTGTTTTACATTACCCTTACTATCAAGAATAAATTCTTTTACTGTACTATTATAAACACGAGGATCTTCACCAAATACCGCAATGTTTTCTTCCTGTCCATAATCAGTCTTCTTGACTAAAGGCCATTCTGGCCATGGGTTAGAATCCGCTCTAACAAGTGGTGGTTCAGACATCATTTCTAGCTGTAATACAGACTTTGCACCATGTCTAATTGCTGTACCAACACAGTCGTTTCCTGTATCACCACCACCGATGACCAATACATTCTTACCTTTCGCATTAGGATACTGTCCATCCTTGAATTCACTATTTAATAATGACTTAGTCACCTGAGTTAAATAGTCTACAGCGAATAGAATATTATTACCTTCTCTACCAGGTACATTAATATTTCTAGGTTCCTTAGCACCTACTGCAAGAATAACTGCATCGTATTTATTTAATAATTCTTTTGCCTGTTTCTTAGTTGTAATGTCTTTATTCGTAAAGAACTTTACACCTTCCGCAGTCATCTTATAAATACGACGATCAATGATATTCTTCTCAATCTTCATATTAGGAATACCATACATTAATAGTCCACCTAGACGATCTTCTCTTTCATATACATCACAATTATAACCACGTTGATTAAGTGTATCTGCAGCAGCTAAACCAGCAGGACCTGAACCAATAACCGCAATCTTTTTACCTACACGCTTTATTGGTGGTTTTGGTTCTTCTAATAGATGTTCATAAGCATATTCAATAATCGCATGTTCATTCTCTTTTACTGATACAGCTTCACCATCTAAAGAACATGTACAAGCTTTTTCACATAATGCAGGACATACTCTAGAAGTGAATTCTGGGAAGTTATTAGTCTTCTTTAAACGTTTATGAGCCTGTTCATACTTACCTTTAAATACTAAATCATTCCATTCAGGAATTAAATTATTTAAAGGACAGCCAGAAAACATACCTTTAATCTTCTGGCCGTACTGACAAAACGGAATACCACAGTCCATACATCTTGCACCCTGTTTCTGCTGTTCTTTAGTAGATAAAGGGATATGGAATTCATCGAAGTTCTTAATACGTTCTGTAGGAGGAACCTCATAAGATGTCTCACGTGCATAATCTAAAAATCCAGTTTTCTTACCCATGACTATTTTCCTCCTTTCATAGCTGCATTAAATGCTTCTACCTTAGCCTGATCTTCATCTAGACCCTGTGACTGATAATAAGCAATCAGATCCATCATCTTCTTATAATCATGTGGAATGATCTTCTTAAACTTACCAATATATGTCTTGAAATCATCTAAGAACATCTTGGCTTTCTCTGAACCAGTATACTTATAATGATTTTCAATTAATTCTCTTACTGTTTTAATATCATATGGCTTGTTGACTTCAGAATATTCTACAAGTGCACCATTTAGTTTTTCATATAAATCATTATTTGGATCATAGATATACGCAATACCACCACTCATACCAGCAGCAACATTTCTACCTGTTTCACCTAAAATAACAACTAAACCACCTGTCATATATTCTAATGCATGGTCACCGACACCTTCTACAACAGCCTTAGCACCAGAGTTTCTTACACAGAAACGTTCACCAGCAACACCATTGATATAAGCTTCACCACTTGTTGCACCATATAAAGCAACGTTACCAATAATAATATTGTCTTCAGCTTTGAATGTAGCTTCATGAGGTGTCTTCACAATAATCTTACCACCAGATAAACCTTTACCTAAGTAGTCATTAGAATCACCTGTTAACTCAAGAGTTAATCCCTTAGGAATAAAGGCACCAAAGCTCTGACCACCTGCACCAAATGCATGTACTGTAATAAAGTCATCTTCTACAAAATTACCTAAAGCCTTAGTGATATGAGAACCAAGAATAGTACCAAATGAACGGTCTGTATTAGACACTTCTACAGAAACTTCTGTCTTCTTATGAGACTGAGATGCCTGTTCTAATGCCTTTAATAATACCTTTGTATCAAGTACTTCATTTAATTTGAAGTCATATACATGAGCTGGATTAAAGCAGTTATGTGCATCGTTTGCATATGTGCTATCTAAGATCTTAGATAAGTCTATATGATACTGATCTGCAATATCCTTCTTCTTTAATAAGTCAGTATGACCAACCATTTCATCGATTGTTTTAAATCCTAGCTGAGCCATATATTCACGCATTTCTTCAGCAACAAACTTCATGAAGTTTACTACATATTCAGGTTTACCTGTAAATCTCTTACGTAAGATAGGGTTCTGAGTTGCAACACCTACAGGACATGTATCTAAGTTACATACACGCATCATAACGCATCCCATAGTAATAAGTGGTGCTGTCGCAAAACCATATTCTTCTGCACCAAGTAAACATGCAATCGCAAGATCTCTACCAGTTAATAATTTACCATCTGTTTCGATTACGACACGATCTCTTAAATCATTCATGATTAATGTCTGATGTGCTTCCGCAAGACCTAATTCCCAAGGAAGACCTGCACTATAAACTGAGTTTCTAGGTGCTGCACCAGTACCACCATCATAACCAGAAATAAGAATAACCTGAGCACCCGCTTTCGCAACACCTGAGGCAATAGTACCAACACCTGCTTCAGATACTAACTTAACACTAATACGTGCTTCTTCATTCGCATTCTTTAAGTCATAGATTAACTGAGCTAAGTCTTCAATTGAATAAATATCATGATGAGGTGGTGGTGAAATAAGTGATACACCTGGAGTACTATGACGAGTCTTCGCAATCCAAGGATAAACCTTACCTGCTGGTAAGTGTCCACCTTCACCAGGTTTTGCACCCTGAGCCATCTTGATCTGAATTTCACTAGCAGAACATAAGTATTCACTTGTGACACCAAAACGACCACTTGCTACCTGTTTAATAGCTGAACATGTAGAATCACCATTAGGGCGAGTGACAAAACGTTCTGCATCTTCTCCACCTTCACCTGAGTTACTCTTACCATGTAATCTATTCATTGCGATAGCCATTGTTTCATGCGCTTCTTTTGAAATAGAACCATAACTCATAGCACCTGTCTTAAAACGTTTCACAATGTTTTCTACAGGTTCCACCTCTTCTAGAGGAATAGGTTTTCTCTTACTGAAGTCGAAGTCTAATAAACCACGTAAGTTAATACCTTCTTCTTCCTGACCAATAGTTTCAGAGAATTCCTTAAATAACTTATAATCACCTAAACGTGTGGCCTGCTGTAATAAGTGAATTGTCTTAGGGTTATAAAGATGGTTTTCTTTATGACTTCTTTCTTTATGGAATCCTCCAGAATCAAGTGTAGGATTTACATCATATCCAAGAGGATCAAAAGCCTGATTATGTAATGCATTTACATCAGCTTCAATATCTTTTAAAGTAATACCTTCAACTCTACTTATTGTATGAGGGAAGTATGTATCAATAACTTCTTTAGAAATACCAATGGCTTCAAAGTTCTGAGAACCACGATAAGACTGTAAAGTAGAAATACCCATCTTAGAAGCAATCTTAACAATACCAGAAAGTACAGCATGATTATAATCTTCTACTGCAGCATAGTAATCCTTTTCTAATAAACCATCTTCTACAGCCTGATGAATTGTATCCTGAACAAGATAGGAATTAATAGCACTTGCACCATAACCAAGTAGTGTCGCAAAATGATGTACTTCTCTTGTTTCACCAGATTCAATAATTAAAGCCATCTTCATTCTCTTCTTAGTACGTACTAAATAAGAGTTAACACTTGCGACTGCAAGTAATGCTGGAATAGCACAATGGTTATCATCTACACCACGGTCTGAAAGAATAATAATGTTTGCACCACGATGATATGCTTTATCTACTTCAATAAAGAGATGATCTAAAGCTTTCTTAAGAGATGTATTCTTATAATAAAGTGTAGAAATAGTTTCACTTTCAAAATCATCTGTATGAAGATGTTTTAACTTAAGAATATCTGTGTTTGTAAGAATAGGATTATGAATATGTAATAAACGACAGTTATCAGGTGAATCATTTAAGATATTTCCTTCGGTACCAATATCTAATGAAGTAGATGTGACAATCTCTTCACGAATAGAATCGATAGGAGGGTTAGTGACCTGGGCAAATAACTGTTTAAAGTAATTAAAGAGTGGCTGATGCATAGTGCTCATTGCCGCAAGAGGGGCATCATTACCCATAGCGATAATAGGTTCATTACCATTAGTAGCCATTGGAATAATATAGTCTTTAATATCTTCATACTTATAACCAAAAGCAGTCTGTAATGTTTCTAGCTTTTCATCACTAATGACTTCTACTCTTTCATTAGGAATCTTTAAATCCTTTAAGTATGTGAGATGTGAATCAAGCCATTCACCATAAGGTTCCTTTTGTGCATAATAGTCCTTTAATTCGTCATCATTAATAAGAACGCCCTTCTTAGTATCTACAAGAAGCATCTTACCAGGACGTAAACGATCCTTAACCACAATATCTTCTGTAGGAACATCTAAAGAACCTACTTCAGAAGACAAGATTAAATAAGAGTCTTTAGTAATATAGTAACGAGAAGGTCTTAAACCATTTCTATCAAGTACAGCACCCATTAATTCACCATCAGAGAATAAAATAGAAGCTGGACCATCCCAAGGTTCCATGACTGTAGCGTTATAAGCATAGAAATCTTTCTTCTTTTTAGACATAGAAGGATTGTTTTCCCATGGTTCTGGAATACACATCATAACAGCACGAGGAAGTTCCATACCACTCATAACTAAGAATTCTAATGTGTTATCTAACATCGCAGAATCTGAACCATTTACATCTACAACAGGGAATACCTTTTCTGTATCTAATACATCACATTTCATGTTTTCTTCACGAGAAAGCATGTTGTTCGCATTACCTCTAATTGTATTAATTTCACCATTGTGGACAATAAAGCGGTTTGGATGTGCTCTTTGCCATGATGGATTTGTATTAGTAGAGAAACGAGAATGTACTAATGCAATCGCACTCTTATAATCTTCATCCTGTAAATCACTAAAGAAACTTCTTAACTGTCCTACAAGGAACATACCTTTATATACAATAGTACGGCTAGATAATGAACATACATAAGTATTTTCATTACTCTGTTCAAAAATTCTTCTTGCTTGATAAAGAAGACGATCAAAAGGAAGACCTGCTTCACAATCATCAGGTTTCTTTACAAAGCCCTGCATAATATAAGGCATTGCATCAATCGCTTTAGTACCTAATACCTCTTTATGTGTTTCTACCTTTCTCCATCCAAGGAAAGTCATACCTTCCTTAGTAATAATCTTTTCAAACATAGTCATTGCTTGATGTCTTTCTAGTTCATTCATAGGGAAGAAGAACTGACCTACACCATAATGACCTTCCTTAGGTAACTGGAAATCCTTTACACTCTTCTTAAAGAATGTATAAGGAATCTGTGTGAGGATACCAACACCATCACCTGTTTCTCCCTTTGCATCCTTACCTGCTCTATGCTCTAACTGTTCTACAATCTTTAACGCATTTGATACTGTCATATGCGTTTTTACACCTTTGATATTAACAACTGCACCAATACCACAGTTATCATGTTCAAAAGATGAATCATATAAACCTTTGTTCATGCACACACCTCCTATATAAGTGAAACTATATTACAAAATATTTTTATCATTGTAAAGAAAAATTGTTAATAAAGTTGTAAAATATTTGTAAAATTTATGAATATACGAAAAATAACATAATATACCTTCATTAAAGCGAAATAGCATAATAAAAAGAAAGCCTTTACGGCTTTCTTTTGATAATTTCTTCTTGGATATGCTTAATACGATGATACATACCTGGATGATCATAAGAGGTATATTCAATGAAGTCTGCAGGATACAAATCTATATCATGATAATGATAAAAATCAATCATTTCATATTAAAAACTTTCTTTATTCATTGCTGAAATTAAAAAATATATAAAAATCATTGGTATTAATATTGAAATGCAAGCGCATACGTACTATAATACCCATAGAATCTAGAACGCAAATAAATGACTGCTTAAAATTGCAGAAGGACAAATATTATAAAACCATTTCTCAATTAATGCCTATCAACTTATTGTCATTCCTAAATACTGCGAATATATAATCCGGATTGTTCCTCACTGCATGTTGCCTCTAGATAAGAAAAAAAAGAACCCTGCGAGGTTCTTTTTTTTCTTAGTCTACATTAGATGCATAGAAATTAGTTGTCTTATAGTTATACACAATACGTGATACATTAAATAACTGTCCATTAGAAAGATGTACATAATCTTCTACTTCTAATGCTGGACTACCTTCTTCTAATCCTAGAATAGAAGCTTCCTGTGCACTTAACTGTTTAACATGGAAATACTTATCTGCAAAACCAATACTTAACTTTAAATCATTCTTAATATAACTATAGATTGACTGACTTGCAATACGACGATCAAGTGAAGGAACAAGATCCTTATTATAGTAAGTATATTCAATAGCCATTGGAACACCATCCATCTTTCTTACTCTTTCAATATAATAGATAGGTGTAGTGAGTTCACATTGCATACGTTTTGATAGTTCTTCTCCAGCCATCATAATATGGAATCCCTTGACGTCAGTAGTAATCTTATGACGTGGGGCATTCTCAGTAATACCACAAGAACCATTCATCCATAAAGAATCATCATCTCTTGTATGACGTACAAATACACCACTTCCCTGAATAGAGAATAGAGTACCTTGTTTCTTTAAAGTACGGATCGCATTTCTAATTGTATTTCTGCTTACTTGATACTGTTCAATTAACTGATCTTCTGTTGGTAGCTTATCAGTATATTCATTTTTTTCAATTTTGTGGATAATATCTTCCACTACTTCTTGATATTTAGACATTTTTTCATCACCGCCCACATATTAACATAACCTAACTTTTTGGTCTAGTGCGAAAATAGTGATATAATGCATTTTGAGGTGAAAAGTATGAATTTTACACAAATTAAGATGATTATTTGTGATATGGACGGTACTTTGTTGGATAATCAGAAGAATTTACCTCCACATTTTAATCAAATATATAAGGAATTGTATGATAGAAATATCATTTTTGCGATTTCATCCGGAAGACAGATGGGAGAAGTGAGAAAGTATTTTAAAGGAAATAAAACTATCTACCTTATGGCTGAAAATGGTGGCTATATACAACATGACGGAGATACGTTATTTGCAGACTATATGAACCAGGAAGATGTATGTAAGCTTACAAACTATGTGAATAAGCTTAAAGGCACGGCTCCTATGTTAAGTGGTAAGAAGGCTATGTATGCATTCAATAAAGATAAGGAACTTATAAGTAACCATACAAGTCACTTTAATATTACTTATGTAGATACAATAGAAGATATTGATGATGATATATTTAAAATTACAGTCTGTGACCCTATGGATCCAGTGAAGAATTGTTTGGAAGGTCCTTTGTCTCGTATTAAAGGTTTTGAAGTGAAGCCATCAGGAGACTGTTGGATTGATATTAATAAGAAGGGACAATCTAAAGCAGATAGTGTTGTCTTCTTACAAAAGACATTAAGTATATCAGAAGAAGAAACAATGGTATTTGGGGATGCTGATAATGATCTATCGATGTTCACACATGCTTATTATAGTTTTGCGATGAAGAATGCAGATCACTTTATACAAAGTAAAGCACGTTTTGTAACTCAAGAAGATAATGATCATGATGGGGTCATGAAGACAATACAGAAGATGATTGAAAATGAAGATGGATTATTGATTAATATATAGAGGAGGAGATATAAAATGAAAAAGATTGGATTTATTGGTTTAGGTATTATGGGGTTGCCTATGGCAGGTCATTTAATGGATGCAGGTTATGAAATGCATATTTATGCAAGACATCCAGAAAAGGTGACATCTTTAGTAGAGAAGGGGGCTACACTTCATTCTACAATTCATGATTGTGTGAAAGATGTAGATGCAGTCATGACTATTGTAGGTTTTCCACAGGATGTAGAAGAAGTTTATTTTAATGACAACAACATTCTAGATTCAGTAAAGGAAGGTACATATCTTATTGATATGACAACTACATCACCTACACTTGATCAAAGAATATATGAAGAAGGTAAAAAGAGAAATCTCCATGTATTAGATGCACCAGTCACTGGTGGAGATACAGGCGCAAAGAATGCGACTCTTTCTATTCTTGTAGGAGGAGACAAAGAAGATTATGAAGCATGTCTTCCTTTATTTGAAGCTATGGGTACTAATATTAATTATCAGGGTCCTAGTGGTTCAGGACAGCATGCAAAGATGGCCAATCAGATCATGATTGCAGGGGCATTATCTGGTGTATGTGAAGCACTCACATATGCATCTAGTAAAGGTTTGGATTTAGATGTTTTATTAAAGTCTGTGTCTACCGGTGCGGCAGGAAGTCATCAGTTAGATGCTTTTGGACCTAAGATTTTAAAGGCTGATTATCAACCAGGATTCTTTATGAAACACTTTATTAAAGATATGAAACTTGCTGATGAAGAAGCCAAAGAATCAGATATGACACTTAATGTATTAGAAACAGTATTAAAGAACTATCAGGAATTAGAAAAAGAAGGCTATGGTGACTTAGGTACACAAGCTTTAATGAAGTATTATAAAAAGCCCTAAGAGAGGGCTTTAAGCAATTCAGTCTTAGAAGCAGGGGTAAATCCCTGGATCATCTCTTTTGATCCTCCACCTTTGCTTTTAAGGCTTTTTAATTGTGTTAATATATCTAATGCATTTGATGTAGAACCTATGACATAACGATAACCTTTCTCATCATTTCCTACAAATACACCACCTGTACTATAAACATGGACGAGGTGATTAGTCACTTCTCTTTGATTTATAGGTAAACAGTCTTCTACAAATAAATAAGCATGATCACATAAAGAAATCATATGTTCTTTCTCTAGTTGTGCATATTTGACTTCTAAAGCTGTTTTTTCTTCATACATCTTATTGACTTGTTTTACAAGTGTTTGATTGTTGGAAGAGAAAAGATGATAAAGTGATTCAAGATGATCAAAATCATCCTTAAAACGATGATAAGCACGTTCACCAAATAAGAATATAAAACGTGTTCCTCGAGTTGTATGAATTACTTTGATGATCTTGAATACGCCTAATTCACCTGTTCTTTTTACATGGGGTGCACAACATGCACATATATCATAATCTTTGATCTCTACAATACGTACTTTACCTTCAATCTCTTTCTTAGAACGATAAGAGATGCTCTCTAAATCATCAGGATAGAAACAATGAATCTCTTTATTCTCATAGATAGCTTGATTCACTTTCTCTTCTATTACATCAATATCCTTGATATCACCATCATATTCTACTTGTCCTTCTTCACTATTTAGATGGAAACTCACATTATCATTACCATATAAACTATGCACAATACCAGAAAGAAGATGTTCTCCCGTATGATTTTGCATAAAAGAATAACGTCTCTTCCAGTCAATATGACCTTCTATTTTATCTCCTACATTGAAGTGATGCTTCATAACATAATGGATAATCACATCATTCTTAATCTGTACATCCTTGACAGGAATATCATTAATAGTCCCTAAATCAGATTCCTGACCACCTTCCTCAGGAAAGAAAAGTGTCTGGTCAAGAATGATTTCATTCTTATTTACTTCTACTACTGTTGCCTTGAAATCTGTACTATAAGGCATTTCATCATATAATTTTATTGTTTTCATATATATCACCTTTATTATTCTAACATAAACACTTGACCGAGAGGTACTACCGAGTGTTAAAGTGTTTTCATAATTTGTGAGTTATGAATTATAAATATTAATTTGTGTTAGAATAACACAGAAAAAGAAGGGAGAAATTATAGTGGATAAAAAGAAAACATCAGTCAATATGCTGGAGGGTTCAATATTTAAGAGTTTAGTTATCTTTATGATTCCAATTCTTATATCAAACATCTTCCAACAGTTCTATAACACAATGGATACTGCCATTGTAGGAAATACTTTAGGAATGACATCACTTTCTGCCATTGGTTCATGTGCAGCGGTCTATGACTTATTAGTAGGTTTTGCGTTAGGTATTGGGAATGGGTTATCTATTGTCACTGCAAGAAGCTATGGTTCAGGAGATGAAGAACTCTTAAAGAAATCAGTTGCAGCTAGTTTTGTGATTGGTATTATATCTTCTATTGTGATTACTATTATTGCCTCTATTGGAATCAAACCATTACTTATTGCAATCAATGTATCACCGGACTTACTAAATGAAGCTTACAGCTATATTATTGTGATTGTACAATTCTTAGTCGTTATGTTTGCCTATAATCTATGTGCAGGGTTATTACGTGCTATAGGGAATAGTTTAATGCCTTTAGTGTTCTTAATCATATCATCAGTATTAAATATCGGTTTAGACTTATTCTTTATCACACAGCTTCATATGGGTGTTAGAGGAGCAGCAGTTGCGACAGTTATTGCTCAGGGTGTATCAGTCGTATTCTGTTTGATTTATATCTTTAAGAATGTCCCATTACTCGTACCAGAAAAGAGACATTTTAAATTTGATGCAGCTCTTTACAAAGAACTATTAGGACAGGGATATTCTATGGCTGTTATGAGTGCGATCGTTAATGCCGGTTCAGTTATCTTACAGTCAGGTATCAATGGTTTAGGAAGCAAGCAGATCATTGCAGGTCATACTGCTGCAAGAAAACTTTATATGTTCTTTAATATGCCATTTACTGCCATGGCTCAAGCAGCAAGTACATTTGTATCTCAAAACAAAGGTGCAGAAAATGTATCACGCATTCGCAAAGGTATGAAACAGATGTATATCTATGATGTCGTTGTAGCCGCAATCGCAACCGTTATTCTATTATTAAGTGCCCCTACACTTGTAACATGGATTTCTGGTACAACGGACAAGACAGTCTTATATAATGGTTCACTTTATTTACGTATCGTAGCCCCTAACTATGCAGTATTAGGTATATTAATGCAGACAAGATTTGCTTTGCAAGGTATTGGACAGAAGATGTTACCACTTGTATCTAGTGTTATTGAATTAGTCGGTAAGATCATCTTCGTATTCGCACTTATTCCAGTCTTTAAATATATGGCTGTCATCTTCTGTGAACCAGTCATCTGGGTCGTTATGACAATCTATCTATTAATCGTATTCTGGAGAGATCCATTCATTAAAGAGGCTTAGGCCTCTTTTCTTGCAATACCTATTTAGAAATATTTCTAAATAGGTATTGCGTTTCTTGGTATTTATTGTATAATCTATTTAGAAAGTTATCTAAATAGGTGGTGAACATATGTTTGAGAAAACATTTAAAGCACTCAGTGCACCAGTAAGAAGAGATATTCTTAACTTATTAAAGAAAGGAAGGATGTCTGCAGGAGATATCGCTGCACAATTTGATATGACACAGGCCACTGTCTCATATCATTTATCGATATTAAAATCTGCAGACTTAGTAAGAGAAGAAAAAGATAAGAATTATATTTATTACGAAATTAATGCGACTGTGTTTGAAGAAATGTTGTTGTATTTTAAGTCTTTTTTAGGAGGAAATGATGATGTTGAAGAATAAATGGTTTAAGTTTAGTTTGGTATTATTTCTGTTGCCACTTGTATGTATATTAGTGACTTATAATAAGTTACCTGCACAAGTTGCAACACACTTTGATTTTCATGGTACACCTGATGGGTATATGAATAAGTTCTTAGGTTTATATGGTGTGTGGGCGTTTATGTTATTGCTTCATATATTCTGTACCTTCATGACATTTAAGGATCCTAAAAAGAGTAATATACCAGAAGTAGGATTAAGAATCATATTAATGATCTGCCCAGTTATATGTTTGATGGTGACTCTACTTATTATTACATATAGTCTAGGCTATCGTTTTGATATGACATTTATTATGAATATAGTAATAGGCTTCATCTTTATTATTTTAGGTAATTACTTACCTAAAATAAAAAGAAACTATACTATAGGTATTCGTACTTCATGGGCATTAAATAGTGATGAGAACTGGTCACGTACACATAGATTTTCTGGTTATGTGTTTGTATTGAGTGGAATGTTGTATATTATTTTTAGTATGTTAGGTTATATGTTTATTGGTTTAGGTATTATACTTATATCTAGTTTATTATGTTTTGGATATAGCTATAGTTTATACAGAAAGGGGATTTAGTGGTATACCACTAAATCTCTTTTTTTAATAGCATTTTCTAAAACTGCAAATTGGTGCATAAAATACAAAAGTAGTGTATAGTAATGGATGGGTAAGGGAATAGCTCATACCAAAATCCGATTTCCTTACCATGATCACCGTAGGTGATCTTTTTTTTATGCTTTGAACCAACTTTACATATGTGTAGTAGAAAAGTGTGTAAGGGTAACTTCCACTGTAAGAGCAAATTCAACTTCTTTATGTTTAAGTGGAATTGAACTTTACATTTTAGGGCATCTATTAATGCTATTTTTTTGATAGAAATAATGAGAAATTCATCAAAAAATAGAAAAAAATTTAGTAAGTGCCTCTAAAAAGGCGCTGTCGGATGGGTAACTAAGAAAAAGTATTTTAAATAGGAGTATAATAATAGTAAGAAGTGGAAGTGCTATTATTGTATAATATAATATGTGCTGATTGTGGTTGTTGTTGTGATTTGATAAAATTAGATTAATGATTACAGAAAGAAGGTATAAACATGGGAAGATTAGCTTTAGGGATTGATGAAGGAATTACAAGTGTTGGATATGGCATAATTGATCTTGATACATTAGAGTTTGTGGACTATGGTGTCAGACTTTTTGAAGAAAGTACTGCGGCGAATAATAAAACTCGTCGTACTACAAGAGGACATAGAAGACTTATATCACGAAAAGTAACAAGACTTGATGATATGAAACATTTATTAAAATCTTTAGGTATTTTAACTGACAGTTTTCATCCTTTGAATAATGTATATGAAATTCGCGCTAAGGGTTTGAAGGAAAAATTGAGCAACGATGAGCTTATTGCTGCAATATTGCATATTACTAAAAGAAGAGGCAGTACAATTGAAACTGCTGATGATACAGAGGAGGCAAGTAAGGAAACTGGTGAGTTAAAAGAAATACTACAGGCTAACTCTAAAAAACTTGCAGATGGTAAATTTGTTTGTGAAGTACAGTTAGAATTACTCAATAATGGCAAATCAATTAGAGGACATCATAATAACTTTAAAACTAAAGAGTATATTAAAGAATTAAAGGAAATACTAAGTCATCAGGAATTACCAGAAGAAGCATGTGAAGCAATTATTCAGATTGTATCAAGAAGACGTGCTTATTATGAAGGACCAGGTGGTCGAAAGTCTCCTACACCTTATGGCCGCTATATTGAAGTAAATCAGAGGGAACCAATTGATTTGATTGAAAAGATGAGAGGTAAATGTAGTGTTTATCCTGATGAACCACGTGCACCTAAATTGGCTGTAACTAGTGATATCTTTAACTTATTGAATGATTTAAATAATCTTGCTTATGATGGTGATAATAAGATTACAATTGATCAGAAAGATAAAGTATTTAAGATTGTGGATAAGAAAGCGAAAGTTGAACCAAAGGATATTGCGAAAATACTTGGTACAGACTTATCTAATATTTCTGGATTTAGAATTGATAAAAAGAAAAAACCTTTAAAGGTTGAATTTAAAGGATATGCAAAGTTAAAGAAATGTTTTAAAGATTGTGGAGAAACCATCTCTCTTAAAGACTATGAAGTATTGGATCAAATTATTGAAATTTTAACAAATAGAAAAGGAATTGAAGAAAGAAAACAATTACTCAATCTTGTTAAGTCTTCACTGATCACTGATAAATCAGTAGAACTACTGGCAAATTTAAATGGTATTTCAGCATATCATAGTGTATCTCTAAAAGCTATGAGAGAATTAAATAAAGAAATGTATGTTACTAACTATAACCAAATGCAGTTACTTCAGCAAATTCATAAAGGAAACGATGTTTCAGCATTGAAGGGTAAGAAATATATTGAAGCTGACGATACAGCCATTCTTTCTCCAGTTGCAAAGAAATCACAAAGAGAAACTTTTAAAGTTATTAATGAGTTAAGAAGAGAATACGGTGAGTTTGATGCAATTGTAGTCGAAATGGCAAGAGAAAAGAATTCATTGGATAAAAAGAATCGCATCACAGAAAGACAAAAATTTTTCGAAGAAAAGAATAAAGAGGTTGATAAATTACTAAAGGAAAGTGGCTATAATCCTGATGAAATTAACGGGAAGACAAAAATGAAAATAAGACTCTATTTAGAACAGGATGGGAAGAGCGCTTATACATTAGAGCCGCTTATTTTAAAAGAAGTTATTGATGATCCTAATTATACAGAAATTGAGCATATTATTCCGATTTCTATTTCATTAGATGACTCTTATAGTAATAAAGTTCTGGCAACAGCTGCTGAGAATAAGGTTAAGGGGAATAGAACTCCTATTGATGCTTTTAACAAACATTTATTCAATGATTCAGAAAAAGGATTGCATGGTGATTTGCAGTTATATATTTCATCGGTCAAATCATCAAAGAAGTACACAAAGAAAAAAAAGAGATATCTGTTATTTAAAGATGATATTACTAAGATGGATGTAATACAAAAATTTATTGCACGTAATTTAGTAGATACGAGATATGCAAATAGAGTGGTATTAAATACATTGACAGATTATTTTAAAGCGAATGATATTCCAACTAAGGTATTTACAATTAATGGTAACATAACTAATATTTTCAGAAAGAAAATACATATGACAAAAGATCGTGATGCTGATTTTCTTCATCATGCTGTAGATGCACTTATTGCTGCATCAGTAAAGACATTGGGATTGTTGAATGGATATCTTGGTAAGTATGATTTATATGATTTGTATGATGAGGTGACTGGAGAAGTAAAGAAGGTTCCTGATGAAGATGAATTTTTTGATGAAAAATATATTACTTTTTGAATACCCATAATCTGCAGGAAACAGTATTTTGGATCTTTGTTTGTTCTTTCTATTGTCTGTTTAAAAGGGTTCCATTAAAAATGTATTTATGGCATACCTGTGTTTTGTGGGTATTCAAATATTACTTTTATTTCTGCATTAAAAAATATTTATGATGAAAGTAGTAAATTCTATCGTGGAATTATGACAAGAAATCAATTGGCATATGCACCAATTAAGATTTCTCATAAAGTTGATACAAAGCCTAATAGACAGGTTGCAAATGATACAATCTATTCTACAAGAATTGTAGATGGGGAAGAAAAGAGAGTCATGAAATTTAAGGATATTTACGATCCTAAATTTAAAGAGTTAACAGAAGATGTAATTAACAATGCTGCAGAGAATAAGTATATTATGGCTAAGAAAGATCCTGCAACATTTGAAGAAATTTCTAGAATTATTTTAGATCATTATGAAACATTCAAAGATGATCCTAAACAATATGTGATGGGTAAGGATGGTGTCAAGTTAAAGGGTGAAAATCCGTTAACAGCGTATAAAGAAGAATTTGGTAAAATTCGTAAATTTTCAAAGAAAGGGAATGGCTCTGAAGTAACTAGTATAAAATGCTATTATGAAACTTTGGGAAATTGTATTGATATCAGTAAGAATTATAACTTGACGCAAGGAAAAAGAGTGGTTTTGGTACAGGTTAGTCCTTATAGAACTGACTTTTATCGAGATGTTGATGAGAAAATTAAAATAGTAACTATACGATATAAGGATGTGTTCTTTAAAGAAAATTTAGGATTATACTGCATAGATCACGATTGGTATAAATCTGAAAAAAGCAAGAAAAACATAAGTGATAAAGCAGTATTCTTATGTTCTTTACATCATAATGAATTAATTGGAATCGTGAAGAAAGAAGGCCAGAAGTACATTTATGATGCCTCAAGAGAATCAGATGGTAATACAAAGTGTCATGATGGCATCACACCGGAAATTCTTAAATTTACTGCAACAGCAAATGATTTGGAGAATAAAATCGAAGTCAAACCTGTTTACAAAAAAGCTAAATCAAGAAAATCACCTAGTGTAGGAACATTTATAAACGTAAAAAAATACGCAACTGATGTACTAGGAAATCTGTATGAAATAAAAGATAATAACTTGAAATTGGAGTTTAAATAGGGTATACTAGCAATAGGTTATATTCTAGCAAAATGATATATGATCTAGCAAAACAAGGGTTTATCCCGGATTCGGCTCCTATAAGGAGCCTTTTCTTTTTATATTGTTTATGGGTTACAAGGTCATATACATATCACAAGCTGAACATCTGCATCTATATCTTGATAATTTAAAAGTGGAAAAAGAGAATACAGATATTCTTATTCCAATTGCAGATATTCAGATTTTAGTTATTGATAATTATAAAGCTTATTTAACAGTTCCTTTGATGAATAAACTAGCTGAAAAGAATGTTTGTACCATTCTTTGCGGTGTTGATCATCTTCCGAAGACATATATATTACCAATGAATGGGAATTATGCCACAAGTGGCAATATAGCGAAACAGATTGAATGGACAGATGAAACAAAAAAGATTTTACATAGAGAAATCGTAAAACATAAAATAATAAACCAATATATCATATTAAGAAAAAATCATAAGAGTGAAGAGGTAGATAGTGTAAAATATTTTGTGTAAATTATGATTTTTCGATTATAGAAAATGGACATATTTCCTAGTAAAATTAAGTCGACCAAAACATTAATC